>Ga0181559_10000066_pt1 | contig 80112 bp, 82 predicted proteins | sample 011ome_21_FD_133752 | JGI IMG/M metagenome (GOLD analysis project Ga0181559, IMG submission 133752) | Coastal salt marsh microbial communities from the Groves Creek Marsh, Skidaway Island, Georgia - 011508AT metaG (megahit assembly) | ecosystem: Environmental > Aquatic > Marine > Intertidal... | reverse complement strand
ATCAGTAATTCCGATTTTGGATTTGAGCGATTTCCTGGCGGGCAAAAGCGGCGCACTTGAAGAACTCGCGGCACAACTCCGGCAAGCATGTACGGAAGTCGGCTTTTTCTATATTTCCGGTCATGGGATCGACGAGAAGTTGATCAGTGCGACGTTCGAGCAATCGAAACGATTCCACGCCCTGCCGTTGGATCAAAAAATGGAACTGCCACAGGATGAGAATAACATCGGGTATTTGCCGATGAATGCGAGTATCCAACGCCATTCCACCGTTCATAAGGCGACACGCCCCAATCAGAATGCATCATTCTTTGTTACCCACGACCGTGCAGCGGATCACCCGGACGTGATCGCAGGAAAACCGTATCGGAGCGGGAATCAATGGCCTGATGATCTGCCGGGGTTCCGCGAAGCCGTAATGACGTACTTCAATGCGCTCGATCATTTGGGCAACAGTTTGCTTCCGGTTTATGCGCGGGCACTCGACCTTCCAGCGGACTATTTTGCCGACCTGTTTGCGAATGAGGGACATCAATCATTACGGATGCTGCACTATCCGCCAACTGAACAAACCGGGAATGATTTCGGCACCAGTCCACACACGGACAACACGTTCATGACAATCCTGGCGCGGATGGATGTGCCGGGACTGGCCATCCGTTTGCCATCCGGCGAATGGGTATCACCGCCATTGATCCCAGGGACATTTCTGGTGAACATCGGAAACATCCTGAGGCGTATGAGCAACGACACATTCTTATCAACGCCCCATGGCGTAGTCGTTGAGGGTGACCAAGCGCGATATTCTTTGGCGTATTTTCACAGCCCAAACCCGTATTCGATGATAGAGGTTGTGCCGTCGTGCGTTGATGATGACAACCCACCAAAGTACGAACCGGTTCTGTATGCCGACCTGATCCGAGAGTTCTTCTCAGCAAACTATGCCCATCAAAAAGGTCACGGCGCGGTCGAGATGAAGAACCGCTACGACTGATCGAGTATTCATCACTAGGCTAGCTGATGAGGGCTCTATCCCTAGTTCGGGGGCTTAGAATGGACTACAGGGAACTTTGCCTTTTGCCACGCAACAATACCGTCATCAATCACCGTAATATTTTCGAACCCCTTGTCTTTTAGTGTTCGTGCCGAGATCGATGCACGAACATCTGTATGGCAGTAGATCAGTATGGGTGAGGACTTTGGCAAATCAAGGATCGGCGCACCGGCCTTGAGGGCCGCCGGAATGGCACGGAAATCAATATTCTGGGCCCCCTCGAGATGCCCTGTTTCGCCAAAGTATTCCCCTGGGGTCCGAACATCTAAAACCAACGTACCAGGCTGATCCTGCAAAAGAGCCTTGGCGTCATTTACTGAAATGAACTCGGCATTGGCATAAACCGGGGGAATCAGTTGCAGCCCCGCGTATCCCAAACCAGCGAGAATCATAAGCGCCACAGCAGAAATTTTGATCCATTTACGAAACACCCGCGTCTCCTATCCTTGCGTTACGCATAGAATATATGGGGTTTCTGCGGAGCACTACAAAAACCGCGCGCACGTTTACAGATGTGACACACCGTCGTTATGATCCCCACGTTTGCAGAACTGAAAAGACAGGAAACATTCCAATGACCTTCAATGTCGGCGTGGTCGGTCTTGGTGCCATGGGCCAAAAAATGCTGTCTGATATGGCCATCCATTCAGCCTTCAACGTGACATCCGCCTGGGACCCCAACCCAGAATCATGCGCTGCGGTCGCGATAGCCCACCCATCAATCCTTATGGCCGACAATGCAGATGCTCTGATTGCCGACTTAAGCATAGATGTCCTTTATATCGCCAGCCCACCGAATTCTCACCGCGCGTATTTCTTGGCAGCCCTTGAGCGCAACCTTCCCGTCTACTGCGAGAAGCCCTTTGGTGTTGATCTTGCCGAGAGTGAAGATTTGGTGGCGCGAATAGAGGCCGCTCAACTGATCAATATCATCAACTTCAATCATGGCAACGCACGTGGCAGCACCCATATTGAAGATCAATTGACCTTGGGGGAAATGGGTCAAGTCGTCGGCGCGGACATCATCATCCATCTGTCGGAATGGCCCAGGGAATTTCAAAAAGAAGCCACATGGCTGGCGCACCGGGAACAGGGTGGCTTCACCCGCGAAATGGTCTCGCACTGGCTATACCTGACGCGACGTCTACTGGGTGAAGGGACCATCACGCGTGCAAACGTCTCATACCCAGATGACGCTTCACTTGCGGAGACACACCTGACGGCAGAATTGGATTTCGGCGGCGTCCCGGCTTTCATCAGGGGTGCCACCGGCGGCGTCGGACCTGTCGGGACCGAATACACCCTTTGGGGAACCAAGAAATCCTTTCGCCTTCAAAGCGGCGGACGCATCACCGAGAGTAATGGTGGCCCCTGGCAAGAACTGTTTACAGATATTCCCAATATCAGTGACCAAGATCGCCAGCGAACCTTGTATGGGGTCGCCGCACGTCTGAATGGTGAAGCCAACAAAATGCCAACCGCCGCCGATGGATTTGCCGTCCAGCAATTGGTTGAGGGATTATTAGGCTCCCGCTGATTAGTTTCCGGACACACGGCCCCAAACCCGACGCTAAACCTTCGCGATCCGCCAATACCCTGAATACCGCTATGGCTATTCATCTTGACGACTTTTGGTGTTGGTCTAGTATGTCAGTGTTGGTTCTCCGAAAGCGAAAGCCTTGGAGATTAAAAGGGAACATGGTGAGGCGTACCCAACAGGGACCGAGACCATGGCTGCCCCCGCAACTGTGAGCGGAGAGTATCGGCCGACAAAGCCACTGGGAAACCGGGAAGGCGGACCGAATACGAAGACCCGCAAGCCAGGAGACCTGCCACACGAGACCTTACAACCTCTGTCGGGTGCGACAGTTTACAGGAGATGACAATGGCTTTCGAAACTACTGCTAATCAAACAGCAGCTCTCACAGCCACAAAAAGCAAAGTTTTACCAATCGCTTTGGCCGCCTTGATGGGCATCGCAATTATGTTCGTTGCAGGACACATCCAGGCGAACGCATTGCATGACGCGGCACACGACGTGCGTCACGCGACCGGCTTTCCCTGCCACTAAGACATGTTCACCCGCATAATCACCAGCGCATTGCTCGCTGGTGCTGGCGCTGGCTTTATCGCGAGCTTGCTTCAGCTTGGCTTCGTGCAACCTGTGTTGTTGCATGCGGAACTATATGAGTCCGGACAACTGGTACATTTTGGATCGCAATCCGTGGTCAGCGCGCATCAAGACGTCGCTGGCTTTGACGCTCTTCGTGATGGTCTCAGCATCGCCTTTACCATCGCAATTTATTGTGGGTATGCGCTGATCCTGGTCGCCGCCATGGCGCTGGCCACGGAACGCGGTGCCGTCGTCACGGCACGCAACGGGATCATCTGGGGTATCGCCGGTTTCATCGCCGTGCATTTTGCGCCAGGGTTTACACTGGCGCCCGAAGTGCCAGGCGTTGCCGCCGCGGATGTCTATGCACGTCAATTGTGGTGGTTCCCGACCGTCGCTGCTGCCGCCGTCGCCATGTGGCTGATCGGATTTGGCAAAAGTTGGCTCGCCTGGGGCATTGCCGCTGTATTGTTGATTATCCCGCACGTGATCGGCGCACCGGAACCAGATACCTTTGCCGGACCTGTCCCCACAGAAATTGGTGCCTTGTTTGCAAGCCGTGCGCTCGGCATTGGGTTGGCAGCATGGGTATTGGTAGGTCTCTTCGCTGGCTATTTCTGGAGTCGCGAAGTCGCCGAAGAACAAGGGGCCTGATCCCATGAACAAGCCTCTGGGAATGTTAACCGTCGGCTTGGTCCTGGGCGGCCTCACCGGATTCATGATTGCAGCCGGATACGGCATCACGCTCGATGGGCATGACCATGGCGATCATGGAACCCACAGCGCTGCTCATGGCGGCGCCCATGACCATGGGGAACTGCTGTCCCTGCCTGACGGAGCATCCGCGCCGACCCTGAATATGATGGTGATGCCTGACCCTGCCACGGGTTGGAACCTACATATCATGACCACGAATTTTGAATTCGCACCACAAAACGCCAGCCGAGATCATGTCGATGGCGAAGGGCATGCACATGTTTATGTGAACGATAAGAAGATTGCTCGCCACTACGGGCCATGGTTGCATATCGCAGACTTGGAGCCGGGCGAGAACGTGATCGCCGTAACGCTCAACTCAAACGATCACCGCGAGTTGGCTGTCGGTGGTAAAGCCTTACGGGTCGAGCAAACGATTACTGTTGAATGAACGGCGGAATATTGGCGCGCAGGCAATGCCGCAAGCGCCCGCACGGTCTTGCGTCCAGAATTTGTCCCCCTGGGCTGTCGGCATACAGGCGGCACGTATTGACGATGTCCGGGATGTCCTGGTCGGGCTTCACGCCTGAGAATACGTAACTGGCGCGATTCTTCCCCTGCAACGCGATGGTGATCGGGGTTTCACAACCACCCATGCAGGGTCCCCGCTCCACTGCGATGGTGTCGGCCAGACCAGCCTCGTCAATCGCCGCCGCCACGTCGGCCCTGAATTGATGGTCCTGGTTCGGACTGGTCGAGGCCATGCACGACCCACAAATCAAAAGTCTCATGCCAATAACCTGCGCATCAGGCCGTGCCGTGACCGATATCAAAATTATTGCCCGCGCGGTCCTGCCCACTGACCAAATAGAGCGGCCGAACGTCGTACCCTTGGGACGGATGCTGCTTGCCGATCTCCGCCCCCAGCGCATGATCATAAAAACTGGTTGCTGGCATCAGGCGCACGATGAACGCCGCGCGGCGATGATCTGTGTGGTTGGCGGATGATCCATGGATCATATAGACATCGTGGAACGACATCTGCCCGGCCCGCAGCAACAACGGCTCCGCCGTCGCCTCGTCAAAATGCTCCGAATCACACACCAGATTGATGGTCTTGTTGCCGCCCTCGACCCACGAATGGCTATAAAGCTTGCGGTCTTTGTGCGATCCCGGAATGAACTTCATCGGTCCGTTTTCTGGCGTCACGTCATCCAACGGAATCCAGATCGTCAGCACATCCAATGGGCGGATCGGATAATACTCACCGTCTTGGTGCCACGGTGTTTCTTTGCCACTGCGGGCAGGCTTCCCGAACACGGTCGTGCCCCACAAAATAATGTCGTCACCGATCAATTGCCGCGCGATGCCCATCAGGCTGGGATGGGTGGCAAATTCTAACCACTTTTCAGAACCGATGACACCCATCGACCCACCATTGGTCTGATGCGGGGCCATGATGATATCCGATTCCAGATGGCTGTTGCGTGCCAGCAACTCATCGTACTCGGCCCGCATCTCGGCAATCAGTTCGGGCGGGAACTCCCAATCGGGGATGATCCAGCCTTTTTCGTGGTAGGTGGCGAGTTGATCGTCGGTAAGGTGTGCGCCAGCTGCTTCAGTCATCGAAAGCATCTCATTTTTTATTTCAACCTTCTTCCATTTTGGTTCAGGTAAAGGCTGATATCAAATCACAGGGCCCATTGCGTTTCCAATTTTGATGAAGCTCTGCGATAGCCCTCTGCCACTCAGTCCGCTCGGTGCCGCACCGTGGTTGTTCGTCGTTAAGTCTTCTCAGCGGTTCAACGAGCTATTGTCACACGGTTGGTTGGTTACGTGACCGACGGCATATGTATTGTTACACGTGATCAGTCGCGGACGGGACTACCTGAGATCAGCGTTTCTTTAGATGATACGACTTCGGCCGCGTGACACTCTGATAGCCAAGGGCCGATAGTGACGCGCCGCGACCCGTATCTTTGCACCCTGTCCAACTCAGTGCGGGATCCAAATAGTCACAGCGGTTCATAAAAACAGTTCCGGTTTCAATCTGCGCACCGATTTCGAACGCGGCATCGGTGTCTTGCGTCCACAATGATGCAGTCAGCCCAAATGGAGAGTCGTTCATCAGATCAATCGCCTGCGCGTCCGATGACACCCGCATAATACCGACAACGGGACCAAAGCTCTCATCACGCATGACCCGCATGCTATGATCGACATCGATCAGAATTTGCGGGGCCAGATAAGCATCCGTGCCGTTATCCGCTGTGAACTTAGACGTATCGATCAAGGCCGTGGCCCCTGATGCCGTGGCTTCGGCAATCTGCGCGCGCACTTCATCGGCGAACCGCACATGTGCCATGGGTCCCAATGTGGTCTCGGCATCGAGCGGATTGCCCAAACGGTAACCCTCAACAATGGAAACCGCCTTTGCGACAAAATCATCGAATAATGTATCGTGAACGTAAATCCTCTCGATGCCGCAGCAACACTGACCAGCGTTAAACATCGCCCCATCGATCAAGGTATCAACCGCTTGATCCAAATCAGCATCGGCACGGACGTATCCGGGATCTTTGCCACCCAATTCCAACCCAATCGGTGTAAAGGTGCCGGCAGCCGCGCGCTCAATCGCGCGCCCTGCATTCACAGACCCTGTGAAGTTGATGAAATCGAATGACTTGTTTGCGATCATTTCACTGGTATCCGCATGACTCAGGCGAACATTCACAAATAGACCATCGGGCAGGCCAGCCTGTTCAAACGCAAGCGCCAACCTCTCCCCTGCTAGTAATGTCTGCGAAGCATGCTTCAACACGACCGCATTCCCCGCGATCAGTGCAGGCGCGATGGTATTGATCGCTGTCAAATAGGGATAATTCCAAGGTGCGATGACAAACACAACGCCCACGGGTTCGCGCTTAATGTAACGAGCAAAGTCGTTGCTGTCTTCTATTTGCGTCGGGCACAATGCGTCTTCGGCAATCTCTGCCATATACGCCGCACGTTCCCGAACACCGCCGATTTCGCCGCCATAGCGGGTTGGCCTGCCCATCATGTGCGCGATTTCGACAACAACTTCTGCATTCATAGCTTCGAGTGCATCAATCGCACGCATCACCAAGTTCGCGCGTTCATCAACCGGGCGGCGTGCCCAATCCTTTTGTTGACGACGGGCCTTTTCAACACGCGTATGTAACTCTGAAACGGTCTGGGTTTCGCGCTCGGCATATACGCTGCCGTCAATCGGGGAGATTAGGTTGATCGCCGTCACAATAGAAACCTCTTCATATCCAAGAAATGGTGTTTAGGGATATGACGTTTCTATTCCGGTTTCAATCAGCAACTCGTTCGAAAGGCCACTAGGTTAGGATGGGCGACACACCTGCAAAATACGGATGAAGAAGGACCGCCACCACAAACACCACGACACCGATCACCAAGCCCCGAGCCTCAATAGCCAGGGATGGCGCTTCCGGTTTTATCCAAGCGCCTTCTCGGGCATTGATCATACGCATTTCTAGTAACGCCCATAACCCGAGGCCGCCAAACAGAACGAGAGACCGTGTCTCACCATTGGAAATCAAGTGTGCGACACTCCACAATGCGACACCGGTCAACTGGGGATGACGGATCAAGCGTTTTATGCGACTTGGGTGTTGGGCCACCACGAATAACACAAACGCATTCACCATCAGCAATGTCGTTACAGCACCGGCCCAGGTCGGTGGAATATACAGCGCATTCGGCTCGGTCGAACGCCAACCCATGACAATCAACACAAGCGACAAAATGATCATGGAGGCGAACATCCCCTTATAGGGCATTTCGCCAACCTTCGCGATGAGTTGCGTTCTCAGTGATCGAAAGGTACTCGGCATCAGATGCACGACTGCCCACAAGATCACACCCACAATAAATAGGGTCATGCTTTACTCCGCCTAGTCATGATCAACATCGTTCCATGTTACACCCTGTTTCTCGTCGTCTACTGTAATCGAAATCAAACAGCCCGCTCACTTACAGATGTTTAACAATACTTCTCCGGCCCAACCCACTGACCAGCCGTGTAACGATCACCATGTGCCCAACCAATCGGCAGTACATTTTCTATGGCCTCAAGATCAGATAGAGAGAGTTTCATATCTGCACCCGCAGCCAATTCGATCAAATGATCAACAGAACGCGTCCCCGGGATGGGCAGGACATGCTCTCCTTGGTGTAGCACCCATGCGATTGCCAACGAAGATGCTGCCACCCCCATCTCACTCGCCAACGCCCTAAAGCCATTTGTGGCTGCGATATTTCGGCTTAGGTTCGGCTCCATAAATCTCGGGTTGGCTTTCAGGAAGTCGATCGACTGGCATTTTTCTAGTGATGGTGGCTTATCGGTTAAAAGGCCGCGCCCCACCGGGCTAAAGGCTACCAAAGATGTCCCGAGTTCTGCGGTTTTCTGGACCAAGCCCATCTCGGGCGAGCGGGTCGAAAGGGAATATTCATTCTGAACGGCGCCGACGGGGTGAACGGCCGCTGCCACCGAGAGCGATGTGGGTGCTATTTCAGAAAATCCGAACTGGAGAATTTTTCCGGCTTTCACAAACCTAGCCAGCGTCTCTGTTACTTCTTCGATCGGACGTGCCTCCTCTCGTCGGTGCACATAAAACAGTTCGACATGATCCACGCCCATGCGCTGCAGGGACTTGTCCAGTTCTGCTTCGAGATGTTCACGGCTGTTGTCATAGCAACGGTTGCCATCAGCATCCGTCGTGATCCCGGCCTTGGTTGCGATCTTAAATAATGTGTCGGCCTGGGGTCCCTGTTTGGCCAGGAAAGAACCAATCCGATCCTCCGACAGTCCGGCACCGTATTTATTTGATGTGTCCAACTGGTCTATGCCCAAATCCAACGCCTTGGTCAGCAGCGCATGGGATTTTTCGGTATCGGTGGGGCCGTAAAAATCGACCAATGACATCGCGCCAATGCCGATGGCAGATACACGGGTGCCCAAATGTCCAAGCTTTCGATACTGCATGTTTACTCTCTATCAGGATAGTAGATGTGGCTCAGAATAGGCCACGGTTGCGGTTGCATCATTTATATCAGCATAATCTCGGGCGGACACGCAAAACGCCGCGCCAATGATGTCCGCGCATTACAAAAATTTAATGGCCATAAGGGCTTAGAGGCCATTTTATCGCCTGCTGATGTCTTGTTTCAACGTTCTCAAACCCCCAAATGCACGCTAACGGGGGAAGGTTCAGTCTAATGGCTGAGGTCCTGATTATTTTTGAAGCACCCGTTGGCATCAATTTGAAAGGACGTCACATGAAAACGAATAAACCAGTATCTCTGAAAAGCATTTGGTACATGATGGGCGGCGGCACGGCTATCGCACTCGGCATTGTCGCAGCAGTTTGGGGCGTCTTGGGTATTTTTGTTGTCTAAAGCTGATTGAGCAAAACTGAAGATCTACTGATCTTTTTTCTGGCTTGGCTATGTTAGGAAGCGGGTGATCCAAAAGATGAACATCATCTGGGGATTGCCCGCTTTTTCTATTTAGCACAATGTTTTGATACGGTTGATCCCACTTCGGGTTTAACGAAAACTTCGCTCTATTGAACTATCAACGGTCGTGGTTAATTCCGCTTCAGCACCATATCGATAAGTGCCGTTTCCGTGTCGCTTGGCACGATCGCGCGACGGCGCACCATCATGAATTTTCTGGGCGGCACATCCAGTGGAAGCGCGCGCAATGCCCCGGCATCAATGGCTGTCGCCACAACATGTCGTGACAAGACAGCGGCCCCTACCCCAGCCTCCACTGCCTCTCGAACAGCTTCGTTGCTCGGCAATTCAAGAACAATGTTCAGATCTTTCCAGGCCAATCCTGCGGCTTGGGCGAGTTTCTCAAGAACACCCCGGGTGCCCGATCCTTGCTCGCGGACAACCCACGGCACAGCGGTCAGTTTGATCGAACCCTTGCTCCGCCCCAGCGACGGCCATCGCTTTGTCTGAACAACCATGACCGGTTCGTCGTGATCAACTTCGTCTAACTGCAAGTCATTCGAGCGGATCGACCCTTCAACGAAGCCGATATCGACCTCCGAGGTGACCACCAATTTTTCGACTTCGCGCGTATTGCCAATCGAGATATTGAGGTTGATCCCAGGGTAGCGATCATGGAACGCCGCTAACCGGCGAGGCAGCCAATAGTTCGAAATGGTTTGGCTGGCGGCAATTTCCAATCGCCCAAAGGTTATACCACCCAGGGCAGCGATGCTACGCTTTGCCGCCTGCGCACGCTCCAAAACACCATTGGCTTCGGCCAGAAATATCTGCCCCACTTCGGATAACTCAATCGCACGGCCAACCCGATTGAAGAGTTTGATCTGATACTGCTTCTCTAGCGCGGAAATCGCGGCAGAGGCTGCGGACTGTGTAATACCGAGGCTCTCGGCCGCCTTGGTCACATGGGCAAATTTGGCGACGGCGGCGAATATTTCTAATTGAGTTAGGGTCATGCAAATTGATAAAAAAAATTTGTCGGTTGAGCAATAAAAACATGTAAATATGATCAGCAATCCCCCTGTTTCCCTTGCCCATTCCCGTTTATAATATTGCTTGGGGAATATAAAAAATTGGGATGGGAAGCATGGCAGTATCAGCAGAAGACGTGATCAAAGAAACTGAGGGGATGGAGGCGCCAGAATTCTTGCGCTACCTCATCATTGATAAATTCCCAGGCAAGACCGTCGTCACCACATCACTGCGTGCGCGGGGCATGGTGACCCTGAGAATGGTTGCTGATATTGATCCCGCGACACCAGTCGTGTTCTGCCACATGAAAAACATGTACCCCGGCAGCATGGAATATAAGGCGGAAATGATCGGGAAACTTGGCCTAAAAGACGTTAGATCACCCTTGGACGACTTGGATGCCCTACCCGGTGACAACTTTCATTGTGAAAATCTTTGGGGCGAGGATGTGAATGACGGCACACGTCACTACACCACGGTGCCGTTGAACGAGACACTGAAACCATTTGATTGTTGGATCAGCGTTGTCTGCCACAATCCATATTCATATGAACCGCGCCCACGCGTGCTGCAAGAGGGCCGCCTTTTGCGTGTTCATCCCCTGGTTGGATGGCAAGAAGAAAAAGTCCGTGCTTATTTGAAAGAGCGTGATCTTCCGTTTCATCCCATGGCGATGAATGCGTCATACCAACGTGTCGATGCCGAGCCCCCGGCGGCCAGCGAGAGTTACAATTACTAAGCGCTATCATTTACTGCTGATCACGTGCACACCTAACACCCTGCCTCTATCGAGTGAATATCGACGTTATGATTATTGCCCAAATTTCTGATTCGCATATCGACCCAGAGCATGAAAACGGGCCAGCCCGGCTTCGTGATCTAGAAACATGCGTGGCTGACATCAATTCATTGAACGAGTTACCTGACGTGGTGATCCACACCGGCGATATGGCGCACAATGGCAATAACGAAAAATACAATTTGGCGTTCGAGATTCTGCAAGACCTGAAGCCGCCGCTTTTGGCCTGTCCGGGCAATCGCGACGAGCGGTCATTACTAAGAGAGCGCCTCAATATTGGTCAACCATTGCAAAAAGACAGCCCGTACATGCAATACGCGGTGGACGATTTTCCAGTGTGCTTGGTCGCGCTTGACACGATCAGCACCCAAAGCAACCAGGGCGCTTACTGTCGGGACCGAGCCGATGGATTGCGCGCTTGGCTATCATCCCATTCGGACAAACCTGTCGCCTTATTTATGCATCACCCGCCGTTCGAGGTGACTGAATCGAAATTCCCACATCAGTATGACCCGTGGGCGGGGGCTGAACGTCTGACATCGGCGCTAAGAGATCAACACCAAGTGGTCCGAGGATTTTGCGGGCATGCCCATCGCGATACCACTGGGACTGTGGCTGGCACACCGTTTAGCTGCGTACCGAGTGTTGCCCGCGATCTTAGACTGGGGGAATTCGAACCCGATCTTGAAACCGTGCCATTATACCATATTCATACGTTTGACGGCGTCAGCGCATTTAAGACGGAAACACGTCCGGCACTGCGTTAGGTTCATATCGGAACCATCCGTGATTGATCAACGTCCGGCCCTTCTTGGCCGACGGGACCACCCGCATCGATCTCTTCCTTTGTGGCGTCTCGCACGCTCAGAACTTCGAGCTTGAACAGAACCTCACGACCGCACAGCGGATGGTTGCCATCTAGGGTCACGGACTTGTCATCGACCCGGGTGACAATAAAATTCCGCATATCGCCACTTTCGTTTTCCGCGTGAACGGTGACGCCGACTTTTTGATATTCTTCGGGCACGTTCTCAAGACGATCGGTAAACACCAGTGTCTCATCTCTGGCCCCAAAAACATCATTGCCGTTGAAGGGCACTTCGACGACATGACCGGCGGCCTTGCCTTCTAATTCGTCCATGATGTCGGGCATCAGGATTTCGTTGACCCCATGCACGTAACCAAGCGGAAATTCGACAGCAACAAGCTGTTCACCGGTTTTCTGATCAATCACCTGATAGGTGAGCTCGACATATTTCTCGTCTTGGATTGTGTCGGTCATGTCAATTTCGCAATGGCTATCTAGAAAACCGAAGCGCCAAAAATTTTGATCTCGTTGTCTTGATTGAGACCAAGGACCAATCGGCCCAGCCACTCGCCATCTCTCTTGGTGCTTCGAACCCGATACAGAACGGTCACATGTTCGCCGCGACGGATGATGCCGAGGTAATCATAGACCTCAGACAAATTGCGGGTCAGTTCGCTATTAGCGAATTGCTTCCCGACTTCGATTTCATTCAGACCCTGCGTCAGGCTGTAATCGAAATTGCGGATAAACTTTGCATACTCGCCATCGTTTGAGGCGCGGACGAGTTCCGTCCACATCGGCTCTGCCGCGTTTAGGATATCTTCATCGGATAGATCGGTAATGTTCATATGCGTTCTCAGTTCTAAAGGATCGAAACATCTTTATCGGCACAAAAAAAGATCAACGTCATATTGCTGATCTTTTTTGAACGCCCGGCAAGCGCCAAATATGACGCTTGCCGGATGCCTTGAAGATTACTCGGCAGCCGCCGCTTCTTCGTTTGCGTCTACCAAGTGGTAAAGCGGTGCTTTTTCCATCGTGTATTCGCCGGTTTCTGGATCACGGCGGGATACGGTCAGGACATGCCAGTTCTCGTCATCAAGTTTCATGGCATCCCCACGGTAGTAGTAACCCGGCCAGCGGGTTTCTTTGCGGAACAATGTATGCTGCAACACACATTCTGATGCACGATGACGGTGGATGACTTCCCAAGCACGCAGCAACTCGTGAAGGTCCTGGGCTGCAATCTTTTGCAGATCTTCTTCCATGATCTTCAGTTTCTTGAGGCCGATGCTGAGGAGTTTGTCATTGGTCATATAGTTGACCGTGACGCCCCCACCATATTCATCCATCAACTTCTGCAAGCGATCGAGTGCCTGACGAGGGTTGTGGTAGTTAGGGTTGACCGTTCCAGCCACGATCTCGTTGCGATGAACAGTATAGTGCTCTAGCGGCTTAAAGACTTCAGCCTTCAATTTCTCGATGGTCGCATCAGAAACTCGGATGCCCTCGGCCTTGCCATCATCAATGTACTTGTTGGCGGCTTTGGCAGCCAAGCGTCCTTCGGTGAAGGAACCTGACGAGAACGCGTGTGGCGTTCCACCGACCGCATCACCCGCACCGAATAGACCTTCGATGGTTGTCATGCGGTTGTAGCCCCAGAAGTATTCTTCCGGAGAGAGATCTTCTGGACCAGAACACCAAGCACCGCAACCCGTCGCGTGTGACCCCATCACGTAAGGCTCAGACGTTGTAAGTTCTGGGTTTTCGTTCTTGGGATCAACGTCCGTCGCCGCCCAAAGAACAGCCTGTCCAACGGTCATCCCCAAGAAGTTGTGCCAACCAATTTCTTCCAAGTGTGGATCTTGGAACGAATGCATCGTGACCATGTGAATAGGTCCGCGACCGGCATTCACTTCGTTAATGATGCAATGGTTACGCAGACACGTTGGAATTGGACGGTGCGTGAGGTGCGAAACTTCTGGGTCCAAGTATTCCTTGCCGACCATTTCCTGCAATGCAGGGAACCATTTCGACTCGTACTCTTCGCCATAGGCGTTTTGCGTATATGTCTTGAGGTGCAAGAAGTACGCTCCCACCGGACCATAACCATCTTTAAAGCGAGCCAAGACGATACGGTTTTCCATCTGAGTCATTTTCGCGCCCGCGTTGATCATCAACGCATATGCAGAACCAGAGGACCAAGGAGCATACCAAACACGACCAGCACCCTCACCAACGGAACGTGGCTTAAAGATGTTGGACGCGCCACCCGCACCGCAAATCACGGTTTTGGATTTGAAAACGTGAAAATCGCCGGTTCGCACGTTAAAGCCAACGGCACCAGCAACGCGGTTTTCTTTGGCTTCATCCATTAATAAATGCGTGACGCAAATCCGGTTGAAGACTTTGTCGGCGTTTTTCTTGGCGGCTTCTGCCACGATGGGTTTATAGGACTCACCATGGATCATGATCTGCCAGCGACCTTCGCGAAGGTACGTACCCTTCTCCTTGTCGCGCATGATCGGCAGGCCCCACTCTTCGAAGTTGTGAACCGTGGAGTCCACGTGCCGAGCCATATCAAACAGCAAGTCTTCGCGCACCATGCCCATCAAATCGATGCGCGCATACTGCACGTGATCTTCAGGATTGTTCTCGCCGAAGCGTGTTCCCATGTAGCAGTTGATCGCATACAGCCCCTGCGCGACCGCACCAGAACGATCGATGTTAGCTTTTTCAGCAATCACGATCTTGCGGTTTTGACCCCAGTAGCGAGCTTCGAATGCCGCACCTGTTCCACCCAGGCCAGCGCCTGCGACCAGAATGTCGATGTTGTCTTCGACGACAGTTTTGTAAGCCATCAGTATGCCACCCCTTGTTTCATCTTGAGCCCGTTGGACTCAAAGGTGTGGATATCGCCGTCGTCCATGCGGATGTACTTCGGCTCGCTATATAATAGCTGACTATCTTTTTGTTCCTGCGTCGGCGCCTTCTCTTTCTTGAGATCGGGAATACTCTCGCCCCAAGGCTTGGTCGTGATCGGTGCGATCAGGTTCAGGTCCTTCTCGCCGTTACGGAATTTGATCCGCCAGGCGATGACACCTTTTTCCTCGTCGCGAAGCACGCGAACGCTATGACCCAGTGGTGCAAAGTCCGCATAGCCGCGAACGTCGATGGCGTTCTGTGGACAAGCTTTGACGCAGGAATAACACTCCCAGCACATGCTCGGTTCAATGTTGTATGCACGGCGGTACGTTTTATCGATGTGCATGATGTCGGACGGGCAAATATCAACGCAGTGCCCGCAACCGTCGCATCGTGTCATGTAAACAAAAGTAGGCATGATGATGTTTCTCTCTATTTAGAAAGTTATTTGGTTCTCGAATTAATAGTGGCGAGGCGCTTCGCGCTTGATTCCTAGCCCCATGTTGGGCGGATTGGTGCCCAGGTATTCAGGGATGTCGGGGAAGCGTTCTTGCAGCGCCTTATCCGATAGATCGCCAATCTCTGGCATGTTTTCCATGGACCCATCGGCTTTGACGATGCGCTTGTTGTAAGCAGCCGCCGGCTTGAAGAACATATGTGCAAACTTCGACCAGATGACACCGCAGAAAAGCGTCGTTGAGGAAATCAAGAACAACGCCAACAGCAGATTGGTGATCGAGCCACCGCCCATGGATTGACCGACGGACCATAAGAACCCAAAGGTCGTTGTGCCCAGCAGCGATAGGATAAACAGGTCAGCCTTCACCAGCTTGTAACAAGGGTTGCCCTCTGCCGAGATATCGACCCGGATGACGAACCAGAACCAATAGCCGCCAACCATGACGCTCAATGCGCTTAAATGCCACAGCAGCGAAACAATGCCCGGTGCCGCGTGGGTTGGATACGCAAACACCAATGCAATTGTCGTCAAAATGAACAAGATAAACCCGTACATCGTCATCAGATGCGCGATCCGGCGATGCGGGTTGCAGAACTCGGCAGACGTCGCAACATCGACCAAGGCGGTCTGTACCGCGATGTTCATTTTATCGCCTGAATTCAGCTCGCGCGTACGTGCCGCTTCGGCTGCTTTCGCTTTATCGAAAAAGTACTTACCGCTTTTCTTGTGAATGACGTCGAAAATCGTGCCCCCGACGACAGCAAGGAACATCAAAACGACGTACCACTGCATGACATCGACAGGGATCGACGCTGCAAGATCAGCAAAAGGATTACTGACGAACATATAAAGCCTCCCATTTCATCTTCGTTCTTATTCAGGAAGAGCTCTCGGAAAACCCTCCCCGCCTCTAACAACATTGTAGAAAGTTGAATTGCGAAAGTAACCAACTTTGATGGCGACAACGGCTAAAAATTCGAAAAAAATGATGTTTTTTGCCTTATTAACAATTAAAATCGATTGAAATGATGAATGCATTTAATGGGTGTAGCATCTCCGCGATGTTTCGCGTGTATTTGCGATGCGACGTCCACAAGATGAAAAAAGCCACTTCCCTCGGACAGCACCTTCCTTTAAGTTTCATTCTGGACAGTTGAGAAATTATGCTTCTATGTTTCGGAGCATTCAAAAACGGGGAGACGAACAATGGGCAACGTTGATAAGAACGCACCAGTTCCCGAGGGCAAAACGAAATACTACAACACGAAGCAGCAGCCTGCGAACGAGCAGGGCTTTGTTGGCTACCACACCGAGTGGGTTCCGTGGCACAAAGAAGTCCCTTACGAGACGCCTAAAAAACCTGAGTGATCAGGTGGGCTGAAACGCCCGAGTATTTCTAAGAATGCAGGGAGGTTTATGCCTCCCTTTTCTTTTGTCCTAGTGCCTACCCTAGTTCGTCATGCTGAATTTATTTCAGCATCCATCTCCATCATTGCACCACCGGTCAATTCGCGAAATGGACCCTGAAACGAGTTCAGGGTGATGAGGAGATTGGACAACTAGTATGCCTTACGTCGGGATAACAATCTGCGTGTTAAGAAACCACGCCCCCCATTCGTCGTCTCGGCCGAAGCGCCAGGATATTTTTACACTCAAAGACATTCTCTCAACCGAAACAAGATCCCGGACAGCTGATCGCTTCCGGGACGACGTAATTGGTTGCTGGAGTCACTCTTCACCTATTCGTCATCCCCGCGAAGGCGGGGACCCATAGGGCTCGTTGTAAACACTGGGTCCAGGCTGCCGCCGGGATGACAACTTGTGGACTTACACCGCCTCAATCGTTGGCCGTGACCTTCTTTAAGAACGCGGCACGCTTCGCGTCGTCCATGACCACGCTTTCTTCGGTCACGTTGCCCCGCAGATACCACTCCGGTTCATCGTCGTCGTATTCAACGGCAGGGCCGTCTTCGCGGTGCAACCATCCATTCACCCACCACTGACGCATGATGTGTTCTTCAACGACGGCGGGGCCATCTTCACGGTGACGCACGCCATTTACCCACCACTGCTGCACGCCATCGGCGCGTACCACAGCGGGACCATCTTCACGATGGGCGACACCATTCACATGCCATTCCTGGGTGCCATCTGATTCGATAATGGCCGGGCCATCTTCACGATGTAGTTTGCCATTCACCCACCATTCCCGGCTGCCGTCATTGTGTTCAACGGCGGGGCCATCTTCGCGATGCTGTTTGCCGTGCATAAACCAAACCCGGGTGCCATCCGGGCGTTCGACAGCGGGGCCATCTTCGCGGTGCAACTCGTCATTCAGCCGCCATTCAATCATCCCATCATCTTTTTCGGAACGTTGCGCGGTCTGCACCAACTCGCCGTTTTGCCAGTATTCTTTGCTGCCGTCTGCGTGTTCAACGGCGGGACCGCCTTCGCGATGCTGCTTGCCATATCTGAACCAGACGCGTGTGCCATCCGTCTTTTCAACGGCGGGGCCGTCTTCACGATGCAGCACACCATCAAGACGCCATTCAACTGTGCCGTCGTTTCTTTCGACTCTTTCCGGTGTTCCAGGCATTCACATATTCCGTTTCACGTTTTCGCTCTGGTTTAATGAGCGTTTGTTCTGATCTCAGAGATCGTTATATAGACAAGTTAGGGATTGGAGGGAAAGATGCCAAACGTCGAAGTCCGTGATGCGCAGGGATCCCTGCTAAAGACCTATGAAATCATCGTCGACGATCTCGGCTCTCTCATCAAAACCGAGTTTGTATTCGAGATCGCAAAACTCAATGCCGTCGAAGACGAACTTGTGCCCGAGCATCGTGCCAACGAATTGACGTTCAAAATCGCAGATTGATCAAAACCAGCGACCCACCGTCCGCCCGCATATTAATCGTCTAACGAGTCATAATATTCCTGTAGCACCGCGACCACTTCCGGGCGTGAGAACTCTTCAGGCACCGCTTCGTGGTTGGCGAACATTTCGCGCAGTCGAGTTCCTGACACTTGCAGCTTTGTCTCTGGCCCTTGGGCACACGTACTGACAGGGATTTTACCAGTTGCAACACCCGCCGAGATTTCAAGCCGCTCGGCCTCGGTGGCAATGGAGCCATCTTCACGTTCGTAACAAATGTTCCCCGTCGCCATGCCGCCGCAAGCATGACAATAGAATGTGATGTCAATCTTCAATGGTTGCGTGACCATGCTATCGGCCGGGATGTCATCAAAGATTTCATGCGCATCAAACGGCCCATAGTAATCACCGACACCAGCATGATCGCGTCCGACCACCAGATGCGAACATCCAAAGTTCTGGCGGAATACGGCATGCAACAAGGCTTCCCTCGGACCCGCATAGCGCATCTCGATCGGGTAGCCCGCCTGAACGACCGTTCCTGGGTCGAAATAATTTTGCACCAGTGCATCGATAGCTTTCACGCGCACGTCGGCTGGAATATCGCCAGGTTTGAGCGCGCCCAGCACCTGATGGATCAAAAGGCCATCGCAAACTTCGACAGCTGTTTTTGCCAGAAATTCATGCGAGCAATGCATCGGGTTCCGGGTTTGGAATGCGGCGACGGTGCTCCAACCCTTTTCCTCGAACAGCGCACGAGTTTCTGCGGGTCGCAGATAAAGTCCCTCATATGTGTCTGGGAAATGGCCTTCGGATACCACCCGAACAGAACCGCCTAAATTAACCGGCCCCTGCTCTAGTACTTTTTGCACGCCAGGATGCGCGCCATCCGTGGTGCCATAAACGCTTTGGCACTCTAGATCTTTATCAATGCCATACTTCGCAGAGACGACCATGGTACCGAGAATTTCACCTGTCTCGCGATCCGTCAGCGCGACCTCTTCTCCATCGCCAATGGTGTCGGCCAATTCTTGGGATGCCGATAGTGTGATTGGAATCGGCCAGAACACACCATTCGAGAGCTGCATCTTTTCGCAGCTGCCGCGCCAATCGGCCTCGGACATGAACCCATCAAGCGGCGTATACGCCCCCATGCCGAGCATAAACAGATCAGAAACCTCACGACTCGAAAGCGGCACCTTTTTAAGGCCCTCAGCGCGCGCAACCTCTGCGGCTCGTTCTGCCTCTGGCAACAACAGCGGCTTTAGGGCATCGGCTCCATGTGGTGGCACCAAATTGGACATGTTCATCTCCTCCCGCGGATATTTTTGTTTGTGACGCCGCTGCAGCGACATCTTTGCGGCTATAGGAAGCACAGCCGGGTTTTACATTCAATGACGATTTAGCAAACGATGACTCTGCACGCGGCAACGTGGTGCCGCCTATCTGCCCCCTGATCAAGAAAGTTGGGAAAGTAAAAACAGCGCATCAGTTGGACCGATGCGCCGCTTTTTCGTGCAAGAATTGGAAACGAGAAGACTAGGGTTTGATGTAGGTGTAGCCTTGTTGCTGCAGATGGCTCAGTTCCGCGACTCCCGACGCGACGATGTCATCCTCAAAAACTTCAAACAGGTCGTTTTCATAGCTGATCTTGCGGCCACGCAACGTGTTTTTGCAGACGTGGAAAGACACGTTCTGGGTTTTCAGACTGGTCACGGCACTTTGCAGTTTTTGATTGTCTTTAGCACTTTTAAGAAGCCCAACGCCGTTCCCGTGCAGCACAACCTTTAATTCAAGGTTCTCTGCGCCTACCGCGTTGATGTGATTTTGAATATTCCGGAGCGCGCCTTGATACTTCTTGTCCTTATCTCCGCCGACATAGTTGATGTGATAAACGACCTTTTGCTTGCCGTATCCTTCGCTTGCATCAACGCCGGGCGCCGAAATTACCAGCGTTGAGATGGCCAACGCCATAACAGAAAATAGTGCGATTAGATGTTTCATTGTTATCTCCCAATTTTTTATGAAGCCTGACTTTACAGTCACTTAGCAGTATCCATCAAAATCTATGCAGAATGCTACTAGGTCGGTTCCCAAGATACAGAACTAGAACCTAGGGTTTTCTCTAGGTTGAGAGCGCAATCAGTTGGCTGGACGTGCGCGCGCCATATTTCTTCAGCAAATTGGATCGATGGAATTCGACCGTTTTTGGACTGATCCCCAGCTCTCGTCCGATCTCCTTGGTCGAGAAACCCTGAGAAATCAGCTCCAACACCTCGCGCTCACGGGGTGTGACATGATGATCGTCCAAATTAGTGTCATTAGACACACCCTCGATCACTGTTTCAGAATACTCGGATGAGACACGTCGACGACGGCGCTGAGGCACCACAATGAAGCCCGCAACCAAAACGACAACACTCACAAGGGCGATCCACCACGGACGACTGTACCAGGCACTGCCGCGGGCGATCTCAGCCACACGTTTATGAAACGCTGTCGTCAGTTCTCTGGCGTCGTGATAGGGCATCGGCGATGACCAAATATCCGTCATGCCCAGGCGCTGCGCGTCCTCAGAGGTGCCAGCCATCAGCAACGCTAACGCCACCGCATCTCGTAAATCTTTCGGTGTTGTCGCCAACGCGGCGAACGGCCACTCAGGGTAAAGCCGGGTGCTCAACATCTCGGGATGGCCATATGTGGCATTCTGATTGAGGATCATAAACTGTGCGGGGTCCAGTGTGCCAGCAAGGCTCATCGACTCGATAAGGCCGCTTCGCGCAATGCCGACATCGGCAGCACCGGACTGAACACGCTCAAATACCTGATCCATCGGAAAACCGACATAGGTCAACTGTGCGACATCATGAAACACATCTACGCCGACATCCTCAAACTCGCGCCAAGCCAACTGGAACCCGCCAAAGGCCTCGCGATCAATGGCTACGATTGTTTTCCCGACTACGTCCTGAAGCACGTCGATACCGGCACCTTTGCGAGCAAAAATGACGCTGCCGAATTCATTTACATAGGTCCCGTCCGCCGCCCGACGCTGACGCGATGCAATGACGCTCATCCGATAATCTCGGTCCAGAACGGAAAAATGTCCCGGATTCGTCAGGACGAAATGAAGATCGCCGTTGTCGATACGTTTGCTTGCAGATTTCAGGGTGATCGGCACAAGCGTGAACGTCCACCCGCTGACGGATGCGTTCAAATAAGCCTTAAGGCTCGACCACTTCTGAGCTAGCTGCTGTTCTCCTCGGTAGGCCAGCACGCCGATTTTTGCCTCTTGGGCTTGAAGCGGTGACCAGGCCATAACGACAACAAACAAGCAGCCGAAGAACCTCCCGATCATCGACTTCCTCCCAGCCTGAAAGTCTATCAAAGATATATACAGTGATGCAATCATAGCACCAGAATGCGACTTTTAAGTCGCGAGTTCTTTTTCGATTAGGCAGACAAGTTCCGGCACATCGAACGGCTTGGTGACGTAGGCCCGGAAACCCGCAGCCATGGTGCGATCAATATCTCGCTTCATCGCTGATGCGGATATGGCTATCACTGGAATATCGCGGGTCTCAGCCTTGGAATGTAGTTCGCGCATCGCGGCAACCCCATCCATGCCTGGAAGGTTGATGTCCATCAAAATAAGATCTGGCCGTTGCTTGGCCGCCATAGCTAACCCAATTTCTGCATTGTGTGCCGAGATCAGGGACAAGCCATTTGTCTGTTCAACGATCGCACGCATCAAATGGAGATTCGCCGGAGTGTCCTCAATATACAGCAATGTGGCTTCGGCAGCTTCCGATATCTGGTCAGCTGGCTCTTCCGACTCGTCGGCTGGCTGTGCCTGGCCGATTTTAGCTTGCTCTTCCGCTGAGAATTCAACCCAAAAAGTCGACCCACAACCCACTTGAGAGTCATATCCAATCTTGCCGCCCATGGCCTCAACCAACTGCTTGGTGATCGTCAGGCCAATTCCGGTGCCTTCGACCTCACCCGCTTCTTGCCCGAGACGATTGAACGGTTCAAACAAGCCCGCTTGTTTTTCCGGCGCGATGCCAGGTCCGTCATCAGTCACGGACACTCTAAGTAAATCATTATGGACCAATTCTGCACTCAGATTAATATTGCCTTTGGACCGACTATATTTTACCGCATTTGTCAGCAAATTAAGAAAAACCTGTTTCAGGCGGGTATGGTCCGCCAAGACTTTCCAAGATGGGTCGATATCAAAAGCAATATTAATTTTGCGGTCCGTCGCACTTTTTTCCAGAAGCTCTAGGCATTCACCACACACATCCCTTACCGAGACTTCTTCTAAAAGAAGACTCAATTCTCCAGCTTCAATTCTTGCCAGTTCCAGCACCTGATCGATCAGCCCGAGCAGATGATTGCCACCTGCTGATATATGATCGACACAGTTTTTCTGAAAATCGCTGAGTGGTTCATCAGCGTTTAACTGAAGCATTTGGCTGAATCCGAGTGCAGCATGAAGTGGAGTCCGCAACTCATGGCTCATGGAGGAAAGAAATTCGGATTTTGCGTTGTTCGCCCGTTCTGCGCTTTCTTTGGCCTCCATCAAATATCGCTCGATCTTCTTGTGCTCGGTAATATCGATGGCGATCGTACCGATAGAGTTGATTTCTCCGTCGGCTGTCTTGACTGGGAATTTGATAACCTGACGATCAAATAGTTCGCCATACTTACCTTTGATCTGAACTTCGTACTGGCTGGGCTTACCGGTATCCAAGACGCTACGCTCAACTTTGTCCGTTTCAGCGGTCACGGGCGCATCAAATCCAAACTCGTTGGCGTGCTTGCCACAGATATCGTCTGGAGTTAGTCCGTACCAATCGACATACATTTTATTGATCAACTGATATCGCCCCGACGTATCCTTCAAGTTCATGTTCAGCGGGGAGTTATCAAAAATCGCCTGCAGTTTGGCCGAGTTTTCTGCAACAGCTATCTCTGCAGTTTTGCGTGCGGTGATATCCGCATGCCAGGCGATAATAACATCTTGTCCTTCAAATCTTCCGGTACGTCGAAAAAACTCACACCACCAACGAGTTCCATCTTTCATGTATCTTTCGAGTACTACTGCAGCTTGAAAAGCTCCGTCCTGGCTCGAACGTCGAATTTTTTCGATATCCTCTGGGTTCATGTAACTTTCAGTCGCCGAGAAATTCAGCATGTCCTCGCTCGACTCAAAGCCGAACAGTTCGGCCATTCGCTGGTTTACGAACAAACGTTTATCTGGATTCCTGCGTGAAATGATAGACACACCGAATGGACTGCTCTCAAGGATCAGCCGCAGTGCGCTGTTCCTCTCTTGAACTTTCTCTTCAGCCTTCGAGAGCTCCTGAGTCGATAATTGGTCCTTTCGAAAAGACTCGTTCTCGAGTTTGAGTGCAGCTAATTCTTCTTCCAAGTCGCGGACCCGACGACGGAGAGATTCCGCATCATCTTATTTCTTCAAATTTGGCACCACCATCGCCCCGCATCAGTAATCGTCCCAAACTCAGAGAATGGCGACCTATCCACAACCATAAGTATAGAAAAAAAGCGCGTGACTGGTTATAAGTATAAACCGACATAGATGTTCAAAGCTGAGGCTATGCTTCGAATGCGCATCAATCATGTTGACGTTGTGCGCAAGCCGTTGATTAACTGTATCGCAACAGTGGGAGAAGCATGTTGAAAATCACCATCCTCGGGTCCGGAACACCCGCGCCGTCGTTAAAACGCGCCTGCTCCGGGTACATGATCGAAGTCGGTGACGATGTGGTTATTATGGATCATGGGCCCGACGCGCATCGCCGACTGCTTGAGAGCGGAAAGCGCGCGACCGACGTCACCCACGCCTTCTTTACACATCTACACTATGACCATTTCCTGGATTATGGGCGATTGGTGCTGCAGCGCTGGGACATGGGCGCGGGCAAAATAGGCGAACTCGACGTTTACGGTCCGCCGCCATTGGCACGCATCACCGATCAATTGTTTGGCGAGGATGGCATTTATGGCCCCGACCTCACCGCCCGCGTCAACCATCGCCTCAGTCTTGATATCTATGAGCTTCGCGGCGGCGAACCGCCGCGCCAAAAGCCCATGCCCAATGTAAGGGAGCTTGAGTCCGGCGCATCTGTGGATGGCGGTAACTGGCGTGTCACCGTTGGTGAGGCGAGCCACGTCCAGCCCTACCTACAATGTTATGCCTATCGGTTGGAAAGCGACGCCGGTGCCATGTGCTACACAGGTGACTCTGGCGGTGTTTCAGAGTCAGTCATTGAAACGGCAAAGGAGTGCGATGTCCTAATTCATATGGCACATTTTGAGACGGGCACCGAACCGTCCCCTGAATATCGCGAGGGCTGCGGCAGCCACTTGGACGTTGCCGAAGTTGCCAAGCGAGCCAACGTGAAAACACTCGTGATGTCGCATGTGCTCGAACACATCGACCGGCCCGGCACCCGCGAGCGGCTGATCAACGAGGCCGCAGAGGTGTTCAAGGGGGAGATTATCTGGGCCGAGGACTTATTGCAGATCACGGTCGGAGATGACGCCCGGCGAACGCGCGCGCAGACCTCTTCGGAGTATTAGAACGGCGTAGTGTATCAGAATCAGTTGTTTTCACCCATTGCTTAGACTTCCGTCCCATGGGATTTTGACGTAAAATCGAAGGCTAACCTCCTGGTTCCTTAGAATTAAATTTGTGACGGAAGCTTATGTCTGAAATTCGAACCGCTCCTATCGACGATACCGTTGCCTGGTATAGCAAAGACTTAGCAACGCGTGATGACTGGCGATACACACTGACCAGTGAAGATGTTGCGGAACTGCAAAACGCACTTGAAGACGTGAAAGGTCGAGACTGGCGAGAGGTCACGCGCGCAGATTTTCAGTTGCCCCGGCTGGGTAAGCGGTTGGAGGAAATCGCCAAAGACATCGATACCGGCTTGGGCCTGTCCTTATTGAGTGGCGTACCCGTAGAAACGATGACTGGCGACGAAGCCGCATTAACACTTTGGGGCCTGGGACAACACGTCGGTGTACCGCAACCTCAGGACGCGGAGCGTAAGCTTCTTCATCATGTCCGAGATACTGGCAGTAGTTTTGAGACCGATCCGAATATCCGCATCTATCAAACCAACTTGGAGCAGTTGTTCCATAATGATGGCGGGGATCTGGTCATGTTGCTTTGTCGGCGAAAAGCAAGGTCCGGCGGCGCCAGTCGTATGGCAAGCGCCGTGACTCTGTTCAATGAGGTTCTGAAGCGCGATCCAGAATTGGCACTCGTCCTGCAACAACCATTTCATTTTGATGCACGTGGACAGCAGTTACCTGGGCGTCCACGCACCCAAGAAGTGCCAATCTTTGTATGGCATGGCGAACGGTTAAACGCCCTTCACAAACGGCATTACATAGATGCAGCACAACGTTTTGATGAAGTCCCTCGTCTGACCGAGAAACAAATCGCGGCCCTTGATCTCATGGATGAACTGTTCGCTGATCCAGAGATCACGCTGTCCTTTGAATTGGAGCCCGGCGACATTCAAATCGCCGGAAATTTCAGCATCTTTCATGCTCGGGATTCGTACGAAGACTTCGACGAGCCAGAGCAAAAACGGCACATGCTCCGACTTTGGCTCGGGCTAGAGAATGGGCGTGAGCTGGCACCGATCTACCGCGAAACACGCGAATTTGGCCCGCTATTTGAAATTGAAGGCCGTGCAATCGGTTGACGAATGGAAGCGCTTTGCCATGTTCGGACCTCGGCCTCTATTAGCTAGGCGCGAAAGAAGCCATGATTTTTTTGGATGCGGCCAGTAAAAAATCATCCTGGGCAAAACCAGAAACAAACTGACAACCGATAGGTAGTCCGGTCTCCTTGGCGTTGAACAATGGCAACGTGATCACGGGGTTTCCGGCCAGCGACCAAGCCGAATTAAATGCCGGACTGCCCGTCGCCGATATTGATTTCGGCGCTGGGCCAGCAGCCACGGGTGTGATCAGTATGTCAACTTCACTGAAAGTCTGAGCTAATTTCAACCGCAATTCGGCGACTTCTTGGATCGCCTTCTGATAGGTGACATTGTCCACTGCGTGGCCATCGGCAAGCCGCCCTTCTCGAAGCACGGCGCTTAATTGATCCAAATGACGATATCGTTCAAAGGCGATGCTGCGGCGGAATTCATATCCGCTGATCATTCTGTGCAACGTCAACAGGCGGGTGATGACGTCATCAAGCTGAATATCGATCATCCGTCCACCAGATTTGGTTAAGCTTCCCGCGAAATTCTCTATCAGGTCACGGGTCTCGAGCTCCGCTGTCTCCCAAGGCGTGCAGCGGAGTACTCCAAAGCGCACCTGCGAGAGATCAATGTCGTCCACTCCACGACTTGGTTCTTCGAGTAATATCCCACGCATTAGCGAAATGTCCTCTACCGAGCGCGCGATCAAACCAAGCGTATCCATCGAGGGTGCGTTGGCGAGAATGCCTGTCTTATCAAAATCATTATAGGTAGGCTTGTATCCGATCACCCCGCAGTAGGCTGCTGGCCGGATCACTGAACCCGATGTTTGCGTGCCCAGACAAATCGGCACCATCAAATCAGCGACAGCGGCCGCAGATCCAGATGACGACCCCCCCGGCGTGCGTTCTAGGTCGTGCGGGTTTCGGGTCGGCCCCGGATGAAGATGCCCCAATTCCGTGGACACTGTTTTCCCGACGAAAGCACATCCCGCTTCTCGCATAATCGCAACCGAGCCACCGTCTCTGGTTTTTATGCCTGGATCGTGAAAGTCCGCACCCATCATCGTTGGCATCCCAACAACATCAATGATGTCTTTGACGCCCACGGGAATCGACGGCTTCTGGGTTTGGCGCCAACGGTCTTCTACCTCCGCCAACACCTGATCGTTCAAACTCGCCCAGGCCCGGACCTCAGGATCACGCACACGTATCCTCTCCAAGCAAGATTCTATCCATGCCGTAGCAGAGAGAGAACCACTCTCGACCTGGCGAAGAGCCTCTGTCGCCGTCAGGGCATAAGGTTCCGATGTGTCAGTCATGTATCTAAAGCTCCGATGCTAAATCCAGCCGAGGAATTGCCACCACAAAAAACTGAGCGGGAAAATCACTAGTGCTGTCACAACAGCAAGAAGCGCGATGAGTTTAGTACCATCAACCAAACGCACACCTGCCATCCCCATCGCGACGACAATAGGTGCCGATTGATACACCAAGTAGGGCGTTGAAAAGCTAAGGGCTTGCATCATCAGTATGGCTTTTAGGGAAAACCCAGATCCTGCAACTAGTGGTTCCGCCAAGGGGGTCAATAAAATCGGGACACCGACGGCCGCAGTGAATGTTCCTATGGCCATGCCTGTGAACGATATGGTCATGAAGTCTTGGAAGGTGTTTTGGCCAAGCGGCAGAACACTGATTAACCTCTCTGCCATCGTGCTACCAAGACCGGAATGATTGACCAACGCACCAAGCCCCAAGATCGCGGCAACGTAAAACAGAACCGAGAAATTGATTTTTGCGAAATCAGCGGATGTGACATTGCCCAGCTTTGGGGTCATGAACAACATAGCCGCCAACATACCGATCCATGCAGGCGAAACTTGATGAATGAAATCGGTTGCCCACCCCACAACGGCGGCCATCAGTATCCATAGCAAGCGCCACTCAACTGGTGACATGGGGGGAATGTCCGCACGCTCTTGATCCGACATACTTTTGGCCGGGAACAACAACATGATCAGGCCCCAGAGAATGAATACTTTCAGAACGCTGAGAAGTGGAAAATGCAGCGCAAACCATTCACCGTAGATCAGCGAAAATCCAAACTGCTCCTCTACAATACCATGTAAAACAACATTCGGAATGTTAGCGGGCAATATTCCATATGGCATGAAAAAGCAGCCAAAACCTGCGGCAAGAGTAACCCCCACATAGCCACGCGAATTCGGCTCATATCCCATTTCTTTGGCCAGGGCGATGGCAATCGGCATCATCAGGACAACACGCCCCATCGATGAGGGCATGATAAACCCAAGCACCAAAGTCACGATGAGAATACCGACAATGGTTCGGCTGTAGCCACCACCGAACATGCTCGATAGGCGGACAGCGATGCTTTTACCAAGGCCGGATGTATGAACACCCACACCAATGACTAGGCCTGAAAAAATCAACCATGTTGCGCCTGCACCAAATCCAGCAAACGTGACGTCTGCTGGCGCAATGGCAAATAGCATTGCCAATGTGAAGAACAAAAGTGCTGCCTTGAATTCAGCCATGACGCCAGTCGCCCACAAGCCGATGATCAGGATCGTCAAGGCAGAGGCGCGCGATATCGCTTCATCGCCAAACGGGTCAGTTACAGCGATAAATATTGCTACTAAGACGGCAACGCCCGCAGCTAAACGTGAAAAGGAAAGTGCTTGCATGAGAGTATTTACGCTTATCTGAAATCAAAAAACAGGGGCACAAAGAAGAATTTTAGAGGAGCATTATATTGCGCGCATCCGCACAATCGAGCGATTATTAGTCAATTTCAGCAATAGCTGTCATTGTTGCCATAAAGCTGAGCTCGGGAGTGATCATGAGCCATAGTCCTTATAGCGGTGTTTTTCCGTATCTCGTGTCGCCGATTTATTCATCGGGCGAAGTGATGACAGATGTGCTCGCGCGGTTGTGCGATGACCTTATCCAGGCGGGTGTCCACGGTTAAACCCCGCTGGGCTCTACCGGCGAATTTGCATACCTCACGTGGGAACAGAAGTGTGTCGTTGTCGAGACGGTCATCAAAGCCGCAGCCGGTCGCGTACCCGTGGTTGCGGGTGTTGCGGCGACAACAACGATGGAAGCCGTGCGTCAAGCACGCGCGTTCGAGCGTATGGGCTGCGATGGGATTCTTGCCATCATGGAAGCGTATTTCCCGGTGGGTGATGATGGTGTGTATAATTATTTCAAGAGCATCGCCGATTCTGTATCACTGCCGGTCGTACTGTACACGAACCCAAATTTTCAACGCAGCGATTTGTCGTTGCCGACCATCAAACGGCTCTCTGACATAGATAATATTCTCTATATCAAAGATGCCTCCAGCAACACCGGTCGTTTATTATCGATCCTCAATCTTGTGGGCGATCGGATGCATGTTTTCTCGGCCTCGGCGCATATTCCCGCCTGCGTTATGCTCATTGGCGGCGTGGGCTGGATGGCGGGCCCCGCGTGCCTTGTGCCATCACAAAGCGTTGCACTCTATGATATGTGCCAGCAGGGAAAATGGGATGAAGCGATGGCCGCTCAGCGAGAGCTATGGGGTATGAATCAGATGTTCGCGAAGCACAATCTCGCGGCGTGCATCAAAGGTGGTTTGGAATTACAGGGCTATGACGTCGGCGCCCCGCTCCCCCCCCCAGGAAACGCTATCGGCCTCTGGGCGTGAAGAAGTAAAATCGATCTTGCAACAACTTGGCGCTTTGTAACTGGATCGAAAAGTCACCTCAGTCAGACATCCCATTTTACCGATAGTTAATGCTTCGGACATGGGGAGTTAAGATTGGAGTGTGCAAGGTAGGTTGGCTAATTTCACCTACGCCCCCTTCGCAGTCAGGAGTTTCACCCCATGAATAAGTATTCGCATCAGAATGACGATCACCCGTTACAAGGACCTCACCCCACCGACGCTTGCATCTAAAGAACGGTCTTTTACTATCATTGCTCAACATGGCATTCTTTTGCCAACGTTTGAGCACCATTATAACAACCTGAAAAGGTGCTCGTCTTGACGCGCATCTTTTCTTTTGCGTGGCATATTAAGTTCGAAAGTTAAGATAGAGGTTCATTCACGGAGCAACATCCATGACCACTTCAGAAAATCAAATCACTGTCACACCCGTAACGAAGAACATCGGCGCCGAGATCTCAGGGATCCAAATCGCCGATGCCATGGATCAGTCGACATTCGGTGCGATCCATCAGGCATTAATGGATTACCAGGTGATTTTCTTTCGCGACCAGGAAATGACGCTGGAGCAACACAAGGCATTCGGTCAACAATTTGGCAAGTTGCACGTCCACCCGGCCTATCCATCTGAAGAAGGTCATCCCGAGGTCATGAAAATTCATACGGACGAAAACTCTGTTCGTCATGCCGGAGAGGAATGGCATTCAGATGTGACGTGCGACGCCGAGCCCCCGATGGGCACAATCTTGCACCTGAACACGGTGCCAGAGGCCGGTGGCGACACATTGTTTTCTTCGATGTACGCGGCTTACGACGCGTTGTCGGAGCCTATGAAAGATTTTCTGGATGGCTTAACTGCCCATCATAGTGGTGAAATCGTCTATCGCGGTCGTTACACCTATCTCAATGTCGACGACAAGGACATGGAGTATCCGAACAATGATCATCCGGTCATTCGGACCCACCCTGTGACCAAGAAAAAGGGCATCTTCGTCAACCGAACCTTTACCAGCCACATCAATGGGCTGACAAAGTTGGAAAGCGATGCACTGCTCGAAATGCTATACCGGCACATGGAAAAGCCGGATTTTCAGGTCCGCTTCAAGTGGGAACCCGGCAGCGTTGCCTTTTGGGACAATCGCTGCGTGCAGCACTACGCGGTTTGGGACTATTTTCCGCAAACGCGGTCTGGCAATCGAGTAACGGTCTGCGGGGACAAGCCTTATTGACGCGAGGGCTCTTATTGGTCTGTCAGAAAATCCATCATCGCCGCGTTGAACTCGTCCTTCTTTTCAATATTGGGAAGATGAGCCGCATTCTTTAGAATCACGAGCTTTGATCCTGCAATGCCTGCTTGGAGTGTTTCGGCTGCAGCAACAGGGCAGGCCGGATCATCCTCTCCGACGATGATATTCGTTGGCGTCTTGATGTCGCCAAGGATATGACACTGATCCATATCGCGAATAGCCTTGCAACAATTCACATAACCTTGAACGCCTGTTGCCCGGATCATGTCGCGGATTTTATTGATGGCTTCAACACCTGTGCTATGGAACGGTGCCGTGAACCAGCGTTCGAGTGTACCGCCGATCAAGGCTTCGATCCCCTCGGTCTCCGCTGTATTGATCCGATCATTCCACAACGACGCTGGTGGCATGACACAGGCGGTATCGCATAAGGTCGCTGAGATCACCCGATCTGGGTGCTTGGCTGCAATCAACTGGGCGATAAACCCACCCATTGACAGTCCGATAAAGTGAACTTTTTCAATACCCAGGCCATCCAGCAGCCCGATGGCATCTTCGACTAAGAGTTCGATTGAATAAGGCCCCTCTGGCGCATCTGTGCCCCCATGACCGCGGGTGTCGTAACGCAGGACCTGAAAGTGCTCCGTCAAGGCCTCGATTTGGTCGTCCCACATGCGGTAATTGGACAGTAGGCTATTGCTCAACATGACCACAGGTGCGCTGGGATCACCGTCTTTCCGAGGGTCCCGACGATGGTTGATCTTTATGCCATTCGCTTCGAGTGTTTGCGACATATCTTACTTCCTTGCCTTATTCCGACAGTCGAACGGCAGCTGGGCTATTCACCTCAGCTGCCGCTGACAGATTTATATACGACGCATCATTCTCAATACGCCAAGTACGTTTTGTCCTCAGCTGGCTAACCGAAGATGGGTTTCACCACCAGATCAGGGAGCCAAAGCGTCAAGACCGGGAACAATGCGCACAGTATGAGCACACATCCGTCTGTAATTAAAAACGGGAACGAGCCCCTCATCACCGTTGTGACCGGAACTTTTGTCGTCCCACTCACGGCGAACAAATTGAGTCCAACAGGCGGGATAACAGCCCCCATCTCGATACATAATGCAAACAAGACACCCAGATGGATCGGATCAATGCCGAGAGTCAAAGACACCGGATAAATCACCGGCACAACGAGTACCAAGATGGCAACCCCTGTCAGGAACATGGACAGGAACAGCAGCACCAAGAGCAGGACCGCAAGGAACATAAGTGGCGACAAGCCAATGCCAGTTACCCAAGTCGCAATATCTTGGGGCCACCCTTGGTTGGCGAGCAAGAACTGGAAGATGCCAACACCACCGAGCAAGAAGAACAGGATTGCTGTCAGATTGACCGCCCTTTCAGTCGCAGCAAACATCTCCGTGAAGAATTTCTCTCGTAAAGAGACGAAGCCATAAATAATCGCATAAGCACACGCCGCAGCGCCTGACTCTGTGGGCGTCAGAACACCGCCATAAAGCCCTCCCAAAACGAAAACAGGCATCAGCAGGGCTGGAATGGCACCCATGCTGGCATCGCGTAATTCTTTCCAACTGAACTTGTTCGCTGGCAATTTGATGAGCGTCGCCATCGTCATAACGATGACTGCGTCACTGATCGCCAACATAATACCCGGTGCAACACCGGCCAGGAACAGTTTGACGATCGATTCCTCGGTCAGCACGCCATAAAGGATCAGCGTGATGCTGGGCGGAATCAGGATCGCGATACCGCCGCCTGTCGCAATCACACCTGCTGCCATCCATTTTGGATAACCGCGTTTGATCATTTCTGGATAGGCGATCACACCCATTGCTGCAGCCATGGCCGTCGAAGAACCGGAAATAGCACCAAACATAACCGCGGACAAAATGGTCGCATAGGCGAACCCACCCGGCACCCAACCGACCAACGCATCGGCAAACCGGAAAAGCTTTGTGATCAAGCCTGTGCGTTCCATCAGGAAGCCGGCAAAAATAAAGAACGGGATCGCCATCAACGTGTATTTGTTCACGAAGCTAAAGAACGACCGGAAGATTGCATTTTCTGAAAGCAGCGGATCGTAAACAATATAACCAACAGTTGCGGCGATCAGGGCGAGCGCGATGGGCCCGCCGAGCCCAAGCATCGCAATGAGCGCAGTTCCAAGAATACCCATAACTAGATCTCAATTCCTTCTTCGACCGGCGCCCATGTGAAGACCTTCTTGCCCATCATCTCGCGAATATCCTGGTAAAGCTGGAACAGACAGACAATCGCCAGAAGCGTGAAGGCGGCAACCAGAATGGCTTGGAATGGCCAGATAACGATCACCATGCTGTAGGTCTTACGCCCCAGTTCGAAAGATCGCTCCATGGTTGAAATCCCCCAATAGGCGATCGCCCCGTAGGTCACGAGGCCGAGTGTCGTGAAACACGCACGCGTAAATAAGACAAACTTTACCCAGCCGCGCTTTTCCAGAACATCAACCAAAGCGGACATTCGCAAGTGAGACCTGCGCGCTTGCGTCACTGCAAAGTAAAGAAAAATTGCGCCTACGATGCCATATGTCACGGCGTCCTGGCCCCAGTCGAAAACAGTGCTGAATATGTAACGACGTACAACTTCACTGATCGCCAACCATGTGCCAAGAAACATGACCACTATGGCGGTGTAACCAATAACTTTATCGAGCAAGAATCGAACTACCCGGTAAGCTCTATCCACGATCACATCCATGAAGCGTGCCCCCTATTTTTTTCAGCAAAAGGTAAAATAACCCGCTGATTTCTTTGCGTCATTAACAAACCGTAACCTAAAAAAAGAAACAAAAAAACTGGCCGGTCCGTTTTTGGACCGGCCAGTTAGGCCGTATTAAAGCCTTACTTCTTTGTGTACTTCAGGAAGGTTGGTTCCAATGCAGCACAATCAGTTTTTTCCAACCAGTTAGAGCCTGGAGGGTTCGCAGCAACTGCTGCTTTTGCTTCTTCAGCAAATTTATCAACCCACATGTTGGCTTCATCTGGTGTGTTTTCTTTGATCCAGTCAGATGTCGCGCTGCCGAGTTGATTGGCAAGTGCTTTGGACTGCTCTGCGGACATGATGTAGATGCCTGGCTTGGATGGATCTTTGGTTTCGAACTTGTCAATCAGGCGTTTGTCGTTGCAGAAGTTTGCCCGTTTGGCCCAAGGAAGCACCTCATCAGTCATGATGTCTGCGATGATTTTTTGATGCTCAGGCTTCAGCGTTTTCCACCATTTGTTTGAGTATGCGATGTAGTAGTAATCGCCAACAATGCCGTTAATACCGGCGATGGAGTAGAATGGTGCGTTCTCTTTGATTTTGTTCCAACCACCAAGACTGGTCAGGAGACCATCAATAACCTTGGTTTGCAGAGCTGGTGGCACATCACCAAAAGCCATGGTCGTCGGGTTTGCACCGAAAGCGCGCAACATGGCGTTTTCAGCGGGGCCCATCGAACGGACTTTTTTACCTTTAAAATCATCGGGCTCTAACAGACGGTAACCGGCACCGGCACCCATGTAGAAGCTCAAGTGAGCAGAACCAAAGACAGTGATATCGTGAACGTCGTTAAAACGCTTTTGCAGCATCTTAAACGATTCGAAGTTATCCAGTTCGTTAATCGCACCAGCAGTCGTTAAGAGCATGGGGCCGAGCAAAACATTGGTCCATGGATCAACAACGGCGGTTTTACCGAACTGGCCCCAAGCCATTTCAAGGTTACCCTCGGTCATTGCTTCGATAGCTTCCGCGTTCTTGTAGAGCGATGCGGAAACGAAGTTACGAACTGTGCTGCCAGGAATCGCTGCTTCAACTTTCTCTTTGAAGATTTCCATAGCAATACCAGCTGGGTGAGGTGGTCCCACCGTATCAGATGCGAACCGGATTGTGACTTCTGCGCTAGCAGCGGTAGCGGCGAGCACTGCTGCCGCAGCGACCGATGCGGTCGTCAGGCGCAAGCCCTTTGTAAAACGATTAAATTTTGAACTCTTCTTCAACATTTTTCCTCCAACTGTTTGTCGTCTTGATTAGGATTTTTTCCTATCGGAACGCTATAATTTCCCTGAGCATTCCGTTGAGACTGCATTTTCAGCCGTTATTTGCTTCAAGAGCAAGTTAATATGGGAGATTCTCAGATTAATTTTTTCGCCTTCACGGCCAAATACCCAATTTTGCTCATTTTTTTAGCAAAATGCTTTATTTTAAGCGTGTGTCTAAAATCCATAAAGAGAGCTTGGGTTGTCGACCAAGATCTTCTTGCGAAGATTTTCGTCTGGGGCCCATTCGGCAAGCTGCTGCATCAAAGCACCATCGTTCGGCATCTTGCCCTTAAACACGGGATGCGGCCAATCGGTCCCCCAAAGAACACGGTCTTCATTCGCATCGATTAGCGCCCGCGCGAATGGCAAAACGTCTTCGTAGGGTGTGGCGTCGGCGCAGGTGACGCGATAGGAACCTGAAACCTTCACCCAACAGTTGCCGTCTCGAAGCAGATCGAGAAATTCCTGGAACCCGGGATGATCAATACCTTGGTCCGTCTTCATATATCCTAAATGGCCAACCGATACATCGACCGCCATACTGTTCATTATGACACGCAAATCTTCGAACTCATGGACATGCACAAGGACTTCTAGGTGCCAGCCGATGTCTTTCAGGCGTTCGGTAAAGCGACGCACGGCATTGATTTCATCGAAAGGCATGCCCCCCTTATCGACCAAATTGACACGGACGCCTCTCGCGCCACGTTCATGAAAATCTTCGAGCTCTCGGTCCGTTACCTCGTCACCGACAGCAACAACAGCGCGAAAACGATCCCCCATTTTGTCGAGGGCATCCATCATACAAGAATTGTCGATACCATAGACGCTGGGCTGGGTTAACACCGCCCGGTCAATGCCACCCAGTGTCTTGTGCAAATTCAGAAACGTTTCCAAGCTGGCATCTGGTGGAGTGTAACCCCGCGCCGATGAATATGGGTAGCGACTTTCGGGGCCAAATATATGCGCGTGGCAATCGACAGCACCGCGCGGCACATCAAAAGTCACAGGCGTCGGATTTGGGTCAGGTGCCTGACAAAGAGGATACGGATCGTCTGACAATGTGGATCTCCTGTTGCACGGGAAGCATCAATCGTGAGATTTTCTCCTGTTTATCAGAATGTTTGCGCCGCCTCCATACGCGTTTGATCGTATCGCGTGAGGGCACTAAAAAGACGTGAGTCTTCGGGCTGATAAACAGAGCCGTAAAAAATCACCCTGTCATTAGGGCACCGGAAAATGAGTAAGAAAAAAGACTTTGAAGTGTTTCAATCGGCCACGGGACTCGGCCTAAAAGCGCTGCGCAAATTCAAAGTCGAAGAAGAGATTATCGAATACACGGGCCGACACATTACCGACGAAGATTTAAGCGACGAGCCCAACCTATATCTATTCCAACTAAATGAAGACAATTATATCGATGGATCTGGTCCATCCAATCTTGCGCGATACATCAATCATTCGTGCAAACCGAACGCTCAGGCGTTTGTGAGTGATGACGAAAAGCAAATCACGATTGAGGCGATCAAACCGATTAAACGCGGGGATGAAATCGTGATCAATTACGGCAAGGAATATTTTGACGCATACATCGCACCCATCGGATGCGGTTGTGCCAAATGCAAGTCCAAGCGAAAAAAATCGTAAGTCTACTGGCAGACCCGCGAACCAACAGATTGGCACCCACATTTCCCACTTATATTATCGTTGGGAAGTGAGAAGCGACTATGCCGCGCATCGACGAAACCAGATTTTGTCGTCGATGCCTGCTAATTAAAAGTAAGGTACGTACTGGAACGAGACGACAGCAGCCGTAGCAGCCATCATTACACAAAGAGCGGCGAAATCCCGTGCAAATTTTGTCATTGTTCAATCTCCTTCTAGTCGCTTGGCCGGATTGCCGTTAGCGACCCGGAGACTCTCTCGCAAACAGCCCAATCATAGAAGCGCCAATTCTGCAAAGGAGGCATGACCTGCGCGCATGCATATCGACTTTAATTATCTACAGCTATGCGTTTTTTGAGGGGTTGCAATGGAGTTAGATAATTTATCGCCTTCAAATATCTGCGCGCTGGCCCAACCAAACCTCTTGCGCCTGCTCTTTGATAACGGCGACACGCTGCTGCACCTCCTCATCCGTAATGGAGCTGACGGGGTGGTCGATGACCACGGGACGCAGTTCGGGCATACCGACGGCGACGCGCGTCAGCCGAGTTTCATTGACAAATTCCGTGGTAATAATGGGCGCTGCTGGAATTCCCCGATCCTCGAGCGCAATAGAATCACGGATGCAACACGAACAGCATGAACCGCAATCACCGATCGCCGTCAGCACGATATCGTTCTCATCGGCGATCTGATCAATGAGTTCCGTCGGTGCATCCGAAGAAAACCCCTGGGTCTTCACATAATAATTGATAGCTGCGAAGTCGATCTCTTTCGAAAGCGCATCAGCCGACCCCCGAAGCAGTTTGTTGGCGTTCCATTTTGAATTATCCAAGATGCCCAACCGCAGGCCGTCCAACGTGTTTTTGCGCGTCGCCAAAGGACGCTGCTCTATATCGACAATGCCGCACGGGTCGAAAATCTCAAAATTCTTTGGGCTGGGATTATCCAACATGGGCTTTCTCCTCAGTTACAGCGCGCACATGCCATCGGCGCAATCGGCGGGGTCTAGATACTGTGCATCGTCAATCGGACGTAACACGGGCGTGTTCATATGGCCCCAACCTGGGATGAAGGCCGAAAACCGACCGGCGTCGCCGCCGATAACAAATAGATGAATGCGTTCCGGGCTTTCGACAATCGGGATTCTGCTTTCCGGATCGCGCTTGTACCATTTGGGCAGGTTGCGATTGTAGACTTTGCCGTAGCGATGATCGCGAGAGTGCTCTCGGAAGGGATTGCCCGAATGCATCCACAAGTAACTTTTGATGTCATTCCGGGTCCAGCAGAATTTGGCAATGGTGCGGGCGTGCTCCAATCCCAGCATCATGGTGCAGTGGCCGCTCAACACCGCAGTGTTGGACGCAATCGTGCTCATGGCTGAACACACGGTATCGAGAATCCCCTCCGGGTCGTTGCACTGATGATCGGTCACGCTGTGCGGTGCCTCGGCGGCGATGGCAAAAACTGTCGATACGTCTGGATCGTAGCCCTTCTCCACCTGATACGGTGCGAACGGGCTGGCCTCTTCGTGTTCACAGATGGCGTACGTATACTTCGCGGGATTACCCAGCGTGCATTTGTCCAAATCAGGCGCACGCCCTCCTCCCACATTGAGCATGATCAGTCGGATGGCCCGGCCAATGGTCGCATTCGCACGGTTGCCAGAACCAAAGGCATTGGCACCGCCGTTCATGCCGATCTGCCGCGCGATGGGCCCGTTAACGACAAGCAACGGCGACGCCATGTGCGTGGTTGCTTGGACACCATTCAGATTGAACGATTGGTCCGTCATAGCAAGCATCGCGGCGCGCACCACGGGCGCATATTCAGGTAAGCAACCGGCCATGATCATGTTGATGGCCAAAACTTCGCGGGTCAGTGCGCCCCAGCGAGGCGCCACCTTGCATTCCACATACTCGGCATTGCCGCCCAGCGCCGCGACAAATGCATCGATTTTTTCACGGGTGGGCGGTACGACTGGAAGGCCGTCGGTCCATCCGCGCTTAAAGTATTCTTCGATCAGGTCTTGATCGCTCGAGCCGACATCAGCCTCATCAATTAGCTGGGATTGCGGGTTGCTCACATGGGCCTCTCAATGAATGATTAGTTGGACATCATCATACTGATGTGACGGACGTTATTTTTACTCCATACCCTATTAATGCATTTATCGGAATAAAGAGCCATATGGTGCGTTATGCACATAATGTGCCCATGACAAGTTGGCTGCTTGAGGGTGCCAATATTTCATGCAACTGAATGCATGCATGGACGTCTATTACTTTGCCTTCATCGCTATCGGTGCATTCGCTGGCGGGTTCGTGACGGGTCTTGCGGGATTTGGCACGGGCCTGACGGCGCTGATATTTTGGCTATTCGTTTTGCCCCCGCCAGTTGCCGCCACGCTGGTGATCGTGTCATCCATGGCGTCACAGTTACAAAGTCTACCGACCATCTGGCGTAATGTTGAACCCAAAAGATTACTCCCCTTCACGATCCCTGGACTGATCGGCATCCCGGCTGGCACGGTTCTACTTTCATATGTCGATGTTGATGGTTTTAAGCTCTTCATTGGTATTCTGCTCGTGGTCTACACGTCGCACTCTTTGATCGTTCGCGCGCCACAACCCATAAAATGGGGCGGAAAAATTGCTGATGGAGTCTCTGGATTATGCGGTGGCGTTCTCGGCGGGCTTGCGGGATTATCCGGTCCCATTCCGACCATGTGGGTCAACATGCGCGGATGGCCAAAGGCGCAGAAAAGAAGCGTTATTCAGAGTTTCAATCTGACTATTCTGGTCGTCGCACTCGTCGCCCATCTCATCGGCGGTTTTGTAACCAAGGAACTATTAATTGCCGCAGCGGTCGCGCTGCCGGTGGCGGCATTGGGCACGTGGCTCGGGGTCCGCGCTTATGGACGGATCAGTGATCGTCAATTCACCAACGTGATACTTTTCGTGCTTGGTGTTTCGGGTGTCATGTTGATTTGGACGAACGTGGTTTGAAACGACCAACAAAATTTCTATGTCGGCCTTTTATAAAATGTCTGTCGAAGACCAATCACTGAAAGAGATTATATGATGACGCCAGAAAACAAACCCGTGGATAGCGAAACCATCAACGTGCTGAAAAACAGGCAAAGTATCCGTAAGTACGCTAGCGCCCCAGTCAGCGACGCCCATGTCGATGCTATTTTATCCGGTGCATTGCGCGCGCCTACGTCATCTAATCTACAAGCCTATAGTGTCATCGTGGTCCGGGACGCCGATACAAAGGCGCAGCTTGCGGTGCCCTGCGGCAACCAACAGCATATCGTGGATTGCCCCGTATTCATCGCGTTCTGTGCCGACTTAACACGCATTGAGTCGGCGCTTCAGCGCAACGGACACGATATTGAAAACAACAATCTGGAGCTTGGACTGGTTGCCTCGATTGACGCGTCCCTTGTTGGCATGGCTGCCTATGTTTCAGCAGAATCTCTTGGCATTCACGGGGTGATGATCGGCGCGATGCGCAACAAACCAGAGGACATCGCTGAAATCCTTGGGCTACCGCAACGTGTTTACGCCGTATTCGGGATGTGCCTTGGGTATCCCGCTCAGGAACCCAAACAAAAGCCACGCATGCCCGTTACGGGCACTGTTCATTACCAGCGCTATGATGCTGCCGCGTCCCTGGCCGTCATCGATCCATACGATGCCGAACTCAAGCGCCACTATGACAGTATCGGCAAGGAATCGGACCCACATTCCTGGACCCATGAGGTCGACAAGAAATTCTCGCCCCGGCCCCGCAACGGACTTCGAGCGGCCCTGAAAGAACGGGGATTTGATTTCATGTGATCTATAAGTTTGGTAGCGGAGGAGCGCTTTGTTCCAAAACGTACGATTTCTCGTCGGGTCTAATTTCTGGCTATCAGGTGAGCGTTGGGCAAAATCAGAATCAACCGGGTTTGCACCTTCAACGCTGCACCGGATATCGACACTGATTGATCAATCAGCTCTTCGCATATTTTCTTGGGCAAGTCGTGTTGCTTACGCTATGCCGAAAATGCCTGCAGCCCTGTTTGCGCCCGACCCAAGATAAGAGTGTGAATATCAAAAGTTCCTTCGAGTGTATTGACCACTTCCATGTTCATCATATGACGCATGACGTGGTATTCGTCTGAGATACCATTGCCGCCGTGCATGTCGCGGGCCATTCGCGAGATTTCCAACGCCTTGCTAGCGTTGTTACGCTTCACGAGCGAGATCATCTCTGGCGTCGCCATGCCTTCATCCTGCAATCGGCTGACCCGAAGTGCAGCTTGTAATCCGAGGGTAATCTCGGTTTGCATATCTACGAGCTTTTTCTGGATCAATTGATTGGCTGCGAGCGGGCGTCCAAACTGTTTGCGCTCCATCGTGTATTCCCGCGACGCATGCCAGCAGAACTCTGCCGCCCCCATAGCCCCCCAACTGATTCCGAAACGTGCGCGACTGAGGCACGACAATGGAGCGCTTAATCCTTTGGCGTTGGGGAGTCGGTTTTCTTCGGGCACAAAAACATCGTTGAGTGCAATTTCACCTGTAGGCGAGGCGCGAACACCCAGCTTACCCTTAATTTTTGGGGTCTCTAGGCCGTCCATCGAACGTTCGACAATAAACCCGCCGACTTGATCTTCATCATCTTTAGCCCACACCACGCAAAGGTCTGCGATGGGCGAATGAGTGATCCAAATCTTGTTGCCATTGAGTTTATAACCACCATCCACGCTTTTCGCCCGCGTGTTCATCCCGGACGGATCGGAGCCATGATCGGGTTCTGTTAATCCAAAACATCCAAGCACTTCGCCTTTGGCCATAGATGGCAAGAACTTTTGTTTCTGATCTTCGTTTCCAAAACTGTGGATCGCCCCCATTGCAAGACCCGACTGGGTCCCCACCGCCGATCTGAATGCGGTATCAACGCGTTCGAGCTCACGACACATCAATCCGTAAGCCACATGGCTGAGTCCAGGGCAGTCATACCCTTGGAGGGTGCCACCCAAAAAGCCCATTTCCCCCAATTCGAGCATCAATTCACGCTCGAATATCTCGTGACGGTTCCACTCGACGATCAAAGGCATCAAACGGCCCTGGGCAAAATCGTGAACACTGTCGCGGATGAGGCGCTCTTCTTCGTTCAGTTGTCCATCGAGTAAAAGGGCGTCTTGCCAATCGAACTGGGGTTTGGAACTGCTCATGCTTTGATGCGTTCCATAACCATTGCAATCCCCTGGCCCATACCGATGCACATGCTGACCAGTGCATAACGACCGTCAATACGTTCCAGCTGGCGGGCAGCAGTCAAGGCAATGCGCGGACCCGACGCACCCAGTGGGTGACCCACGGTGATCGCGCCGCCATTGGGGTTTACGCGGCTATCGTCGAATGCAACATCCATCCCTTTGAGGCATGCAAGCACTTGTGCCGCGAATGCTTCGTTGACTTCGATGACGTCCATATCAGCCATTGTTAATCCCGCGCGTTTGAGTGCGATCTCGGCGGCGGGCACGGGGCCATAGCCCATGATCCGAGGTGCAACACCAGCAACACCGCTGGAAAGAATACGCGCCATCGGCTTAATGCCGGCCTGTTCGCCGGCCGAAAAGCTGCCCAACATCATCGCCACGGCGCCGTCATTTAGACCGGATGCGTTGGCCGCTGTTGTGACCCCGCCTTGCGCCAGAGTTCGAAGACCCGCAAATTTCTCGAGCGGCGTGTCTGGTTTTGGAAACTCATCTTCGCTGAACGTCACGTCTGGTCCCTTGCGGCCACCAGGAACAGTGACACTTTGAATCTCTTCGTCAAAGAAACCGGCAGCTTTGGCTGCTGCGTATTTCTGCTGCGAGTTGTAGGCGAACAGATCGCATTCTTCGCGGGTTAGTTGATGTTCAGTTGCAAGGTTGTCGGCGGTTTGCGGCATAGTGTCCGCGCCGTATTCTTCTTCAATTTTGGGGTTCGGAAAGCGGGCGCCTAATGCGGAGTCAAAAGATACAAACTGTTTGGCATAGGCTTGCTCTGATTTTCCGACGACAAATGGCGCACGGGTCATGCTTTCGACGCCACCTGCGACCATTACCTCACCTTCGCCACAAGTGATCGCATGCGCAGCCGAGATTATGGCTCCTAGCCCACTCCCGCAGTTCCGTTGCAGGACCGTGCCAGGGGTTTCAATCGGAAGCCCCGCACGCAACACGGCATGCCGGGCTACGCAACGACTGTCTTCGCCAGCCTGGTTGGCACAGCCTACGATGACATCATCGATTTGATCTTCGGCAAATGCAGATGCATCCACCACGCTGCGCATAATATCACCCAACATGTCATCGGCACGGACTTTGGCCAGTCCGCCGGCGTTGCGGCCAAATGGTGTTCGCATTCCGCTGTAAATATAAGCGTCTAACATTTCTCTAAACTCCTGCGTGTTTAACTTTTAATTCGTGTTAGCTCTCTGGGGTGAGTAGCGAGACACCCAACTCGGCACGGCGGCGCAGCCAAGGTGTTGGACGATAGCGCGGATCACCCGTGAGCCGATGAATGGACGTCAAAATCTGCAAGATTTTGTTTGCTCCAAGAGTGTCACCAAAGGATAGCGGGCCATAGGGATAACCGAGACCGAGTGTCACCGCTTTATCAATATCTTCGGGGGTGGCTGCACCCGACTGCGCGATGGAACATCCAATGTTGATAATCATCCCGAGGATACGCTGCGAGACCAAACCAGCACTGTCGCGAATAACAGTCACCGGCGTGCCGTCTGCGGCAAATACACCAGCTGCGGCATCCACGAATGCGGGGTCAGTCACGGGAGTTTTCATAATTGTCCGACGCTTGTCCAAGCCGAAGAGCGTATCGATTGCAACCGTTCGAGTTGGGTCAAGATTCTCTTCAAGCGCTGCTGTTGTCGCGTCTTTGCCAAGCGGGGCAACCACGATAACAGAGCCGTCTCCAGGTTGATCGCCTGAATCAATATTTGCCCCCGCCCCTTGCAGGATATTGGCAATCTCTGATTGGGCGCCAGCTCGGTCTCCGCTGACCCAGATGGGACGGCCATCATAGGGTGGCGGCGCACCTTCTTCTGGTGTTTGCTGTTTGCCACCTTCATAAGCGTAAAACCCCTGTTTTGTTTTACGACCTAATAAACCAGCTTCCAGTCGTGTCTTCATCAGTGTCGATGGGCGAAAGCGTGGTTCGTGATAAAATTGCTCGTAGATCAGCTCAGTGGCGGGATGGGTGACATCGATTGCGGTCAGATCCATGAGTTCCAGCGGTCCCATTCGAAAGCCCGCCGCATCGCGCATGATACGGTCGACATCGACGAAATCAGCAACGCCCTCAGCGCAAAGATGCGATGCTTCGATGGTGTAGCCACGTCCCACTTGATTGACGAGGAACCCCGGCGCATCAGCAACACGAACGGGCTCGCGGCCCATCCGTTTGCCCAATCCGAATAGAAAGTCAGCAACATGTGGGTCGGTACGCACGCCATCGATGACTTCGACCAGTTTCATCAACGGAACGGGGTTAAAGAAATGGAATCCCGCGACACGTTCAGGGTTTTCGCAACTAGATGCGATGGTGGTCACAGATAGTGACGACGTGTTTGTTGCCAAAATAACATCATCACCGACAATGCTTTCCAGTTCAGCGAAAATTTTGCGTTTGATATCCAAGTTTTCGGTCGCGGCTTCTATGATCGCATGGCATTCGTTGAGTTCTGCCATAGAGGCAACGATGCCGATCCGAGCCATCGCGGCGTCGGCGTCTTCGCTACTCATTCGATTTTTATCGACCGCACGGCTCAACATGCCACCAATGAATTCGAATGCCTCTTTTGATGATTCGGCACGGGTGTCGAACATTTTGACGACGCACCCGCCTGTGGCTGCTACTTGGGCAATGCCCCGTCCCATGGCACCGGCACCAATCACACCGATGATGAGGCCGTCCTGTGTTGGATCAACGGTCATTTCTATTTTCCTTTGAAGGTAGGTTTTCTTTTTTCCATAAAGGCGCGCATGCCTTCTTTTTGATCTTCAGTATCGAACAATATGTCGAAGGCTTTGCGTTCCAGGGTCAGGCCCGCATCTAATGAACAATCGGCCCCAGCCAGCACCACTTCTTTGGTTTGGCGAATGGCGAGCGGTGGCAGGGCGGCAATAATTTCTGCCAATTCCAAGGCACGGTTCAAAACTTGATCATCCGCAACCAATTCACTGGCGAGCCCCATATCGAAGGCTTCGCGGCCACTGATGGGTTCTCCGGTCAACAGCATCTTCATGGCTTTGAATTTTCCGACAGCCCGAGTCAGGCGCTGTGTTCCCCCGCCGCCCGCCATGATGCCAACACGGACTTCAGGTTGTCCGAACTTGGTACTTTCGCCTGCAATAATAATGTCGGCATGCATTGCGAGCTCGCACCCACCACCAAATGCAAAACCATTAACAGCGGCGATGACAGGTTTTGGGCAACCTGCGATGACGCGCCATTGGTCTCGGATCTTGGTTGCATTGATCTCGGACGTGCCCATCTCAGACATTTCCTTAAGGTCAGCACCCGCGACAAAGGCTTTTTCATTGCCCGTAATGACGATGCAACGGACATCTTCGTCCGCCGACAAGTTGCGGAAATGATCAACCAGTTCGGCGCGAGTGGCTGTGTTTAAAGCATTCATCGCTTCTGGTCGGTTCATGCGTAAAAGCGCAACGCCTACGCTTGGTTTTTCAAGTATGACTAGTGGCACAACGTTTTCTTCCCATTACTCCAGTGGTCGTCTTAATCCTCATCAACCATCATTAACCAATCTACGGCGACAAAGTTATCCCCATCTGCAAACACAGGGTTGAGGTCAAGCTCCACCAACTCAGGGTGGGCAAGCGCGAAGTCTGAGAGCTTGCAAATCAGCTCGGCCAATTTCGAATGATCAACGGGTGACTTGCCGCGTGCACCGTCAAGGACGGCCCGACCTTGCAGAACATTGATCATCTGCTCGGCTTGCTTTGGTGTGATGGGGGCTGCGGCGAAACTCACATCCTCAAGGATCTCAATGAAGATACCGCCCAGCCCTACCATCACTACTGGGCCGAACACAGGATCGCGGCGGATTCCTAAAACCAATTCGGTGGTGGGTTTTGCCATGTGCTGGACGATGACACCATCGATAGAAGCGGAAGAATTGAATGCGAGCGCGTTGGCCAGCACCTCGTCGGTTGCGACCTTGACGCTATCGCGATCCATCAAACCGAGTTTGACGCCCCCCGCCTCTGTCTTGTGAAGAATATCAGAGGACTCAATCTTTACAGCAACCGGATACCCCAGTTGATCAGATGCGTCACATGCGCTGTCTGCATCAGTCGCAAGTACTGCTGGCGCCAGCGGGATATCAGCTTCCTGCAATAAAGCAGCCGCTTTCATCGTTGGCACTGGGATGGTGTTTTCCGTGGGCATGCGTTTATCGATCAGTGTGGGTGTGATCGATGGTTGAGCATCATTCATCGCCTGAATTTCACCATATCGAACAAGACCTGCTGCAGCATCGACTGCGCGCTCGGTCGCGCTAATGACGCAGATGTCGGCATCGAGGAGTTGTTTGCGCGCTTTTTCCGGCGCTTCAATCCAACAAACGATAAACGGTTTATCGACGTTGGCTTTGACGTCTTTGAAGACATCGGTCAATAGGTCCGAATACCCATGCATCAATTGCAGCCAGACAATGCAGCAATCGATAGCAGGATCTTCGAGTGCAATTTTGATTGAATCGCTCAAGATTCTGGGTTCTGCAAGGAACTGCCCAGTGACGTCGATGGGATTTGATGCCGAGCCAAAGGCAGGAATAACCTCACGGAGTTTTTCTTGGGTTTCAGGGGATGGCATCGGCACATCCAGGCCCAGTTCTTCCGCGCGATCAGCCATGAGAACACCGGCACCGCCCGATTGCGTGATTAATGCCAGGCCTTTCCCCGCGGTCGGGCCGCAGCAGGACAGCGCCATAACGAGATCAAGCATATGCTCTTCGTTTCGAGCCCGAATGCCACCATGCTGGCGGAGCACACCATCAAAGACGCGATCTTCACCCGCAAGTGACCCGGTATGCGATGCCGCAGCGCGCGCACCTGCTGCTTTCCGGCCGACCTTAGTGATGATCAATGGCTTCTTCGTCTCGCGGGCCTTCTCGGCCAATCGGATCAGGCCATCGCCATCGCGCAAACCTTCGATATATCCGCACAACACGGAAATTCTTGGATCGTCGGCAATCTCGATTAATGCGTCCGTGAGAGTGATGTCAGCTTGATTACCTGTATTTACAAAATACCCAAGACCGATACCTCGGCTACGGGCGAGCGCTGAGATACCTGTTCCAAATGCGCCCGATTGGCTCGCAAATGCAACGGGGCCAGCAATCGGGGTTTGATCAGCGTACTGACTGAACGTCGCAGTGACATGTTCGAAAGCGTTAATTAATCCCAAGTTATTGGGTCCGCAAATACGAATACCATTTGCTTTTGCAACGTCCAAAAGTTCTTTTTCATACTCGGCACCTTGTGGGCCTGTCTCCGAATACCCTGAACTAAATAACACAGCGACCGGCACACCCTTTTTGCCCAACTCCCCCACGGCTGCGGTTGCCAATTTTTGAGATACGGCAACAACGGCTAGGTCGGGAGTTTCCGGAAGCGAAGCGATATCAGGGAAACAAGGGATGCCGTTGATTTCAGAATACTTTGGATTAACGCCATACAAATTTCCCTTGTACCCATCGCGCTGAAGAAAGTGCAATGGCCGACCATTGAGCTTATTGGTGTCTGGGGTAGCCCCGATCACAACAATGGATTTGGGACGGAGCATATGAGACAATGCATTGGACATTTCTGAAACCTTCGTCTGTTGGACGTGAGGAAACTGCGCGAGAAGCTTACTTGCAGCTATAAGAACGAGTTGCGTAAGTCTTTTTGTTTTGCTATGCAAAACTGTGTTTTGCATGTACAAACAATCCACTATGTCTTGCGCTGAGTCAATGGAGTTGTTGTTTTGAACTTCTGGGTTAGGGAAAGTTAACTTATGGGCGTTCGAAAGAATACGGCTGTTGCCGCATCTGATGATGCCTCGCACGATCGGCAGTTTATCAAATCACTGGCGCGTGGGTTCGAAGTTCTACGTGCTTTTCGGATTGAGGACCGTGGTGTTAGCAATGCTGAACTGGCGCGGCGTACAGGCTTGCCGAAACCGACACTTTCCCGACTTACTTTTACATTATTATCCCTTGGCTACTTACATTTGGACGAAGAGACGGGCAGATATTTCTTGCACCCTCATGTCCTGACACTTGGCTATCCAGTGCTGAGTCAGTTGTCTATCCGGGAACTGGCAAGGCCATTGATGCAAGAACTCGCTGATAAGGTGAAGGGCGCGGTGGTATTGGGTGTGCGCGATGGACTTAGCATCATTATCGTTGAGCGAGCGCGTCATAGGACGATGGCGACTTGGCCATTGGACATTGGCGTAGCACGTGACATCTCAACCACAGCACTCGGTCGAGCCTACATTGTTGCACTCCAGCAAGACGCAAGAACGGAACTTCTGGATCGTATCAGGGGGGATGACCCTGCCCGTTGGCGCGAAATTGAACGAGGGATCGATAATTCACTTCAGTCGTACGCGGAGCATGGCTACACGATTTCTGCAGGGGATTGGGTGCCTGAATTCAGCGCGGTTGGGGTGCCAATGATTTTGAAGGATGGAACCATCCTCCCGTTGAATTGCGGCATATATTCGAACCGAGTGGATTCTGGAAAGCTCAAAGACATGGGCGAGCAATTGGTGAAGTTAGTCGATGAATTGATGAAGATTCACGGCGACAATCCCACTGGGTAGCGTTTGGCTATTATTTCGCACAGCGAAACAGTATTTTGCAATAATTGACTCTCAATACGCTATCCGTGTTATAAGCTAACATTCAAAGATAGACGTGGGCAAAACCACGCGATTTCAAAACTGTGGAACGTTCACAGGTTTTATTTACAAATTAGGGAGATGCATCTCATGCATAAGAATTCCAAGTTGTCCCGATCCATCCTTTTGAAGGCTGGCGTTATCGGTGTTACTGCTACTTTCGCGTTTGCTACTCAGGCTGTTGCCGAATATCCAACAAAACCAATTACGATTGTCGCACCTTATGGTGCAGGTGGTGCTTCTGATTTGGCATCTCGAACAATGGCGTCGGTGCTTCCAAGTTACATCGGCCAGCCAGTTTTGGTTGTTAATCGTACAGGTGCCGGTGGCGTTACGGGCTCAACATTCGTGAACAAATCTAAACCCGATGGCTATACTTTGCTGCTCGCTCGGATTGGGTCGCAAAGTGTGTCACCAGCCATGAAAGCGAATATCCCATACAAGTATGATGACTTCACGATGTTAGCTGTGATTGAGCTTAACCCCGTGATTTGCGCGACATCGTCGGAAAAACCATACAAAACGATGAAGGATTTGGTCGACGCCGTTAAGGCAAAACCGGGTGAGTTGAGCTTTAGCTCCGCAGGTGTCGGGTCGATGTTGCACGTTGCTGTGCCACTCGTTCTCAATGAAATGGGTGTTGAGAACCCTAAAGAAGCAATGAATCACGTGCCTTACAAAGGTGGCGGAAATGCAGCGACTGCGGCAGTCGGCGGTCACGTTGATCTCGTTTGCACGAACTCATCAGCTTTGGCGGGACATATTGCTGGCGGCAAACTTCGCCCACTGATGATTACCACGCCTGAGCGTCAACCAGTTGCACCAGATGCACCAACAGCTCGCGAGTTGGGTTTCCCAAATATCGAAGTTCTGGTTGGTTGGAGTGGGATTTACGGCCCTCCAGGCATGGAACCCGCCGTAGCTGATAAACTTCGCGCTGCCCTCCAAAAAGTGAAAGAGGACAAAGCCTGGAATAAGTTCACCAAGGCGTTGGGTTCTGTTCCATACATCCTTGATGGCCCTGAGACCAAAGCGTTTGTTGATAAGCAGTTTAAAGCTTTCAATTCTTTGGTTGAGAAACTGGGTATGAAAATCGAATAGCATCGGCTTTGCGATACTATTGAGTTTTGCAAAAGAAGGAGCTGTCTCAATTGAGGCAGCTCCTTCAAGCGCTTCTCTTCCACTCAGTATTCACGACTAGACAGAGCAGGGTAAGTCTATGTTTTTTGCTCGGTATGGAGACGCCATTTTAGGCCTCGTGCTCGTCTCCCTTTGCATATTATTGTTGACGGTTCTTATTCCCATCGGCGTGCAGGTACCTAGTTCCAACAAAGTTTTGGCGTTGTCGCCTGACTTTTGGATGAAGATCATTGTCTATTCGACGCTCTTCATTGGATCCATTATTTTGTACAAGGGTATTAAACGTGCGCGTGCGGGGCTCGACGATGAAGAGCTTGCAGAAGTCGAAGACGAACTTCAGCATAGGCACAAGTTCGGCCGGGCCGTTCTGGGGGCGTGTACGGCAGTCGCTGGACTGTTCATCTACCTGTTCCTCATTGATCTGATCGGGATGATTGCGGCTTCGATTATCGCGTTTCTTGGCTTTGTTTTATTATCCGGCGAACGTCGCATGATGATCGCTATTCCATTAGGCGTCGTGCTGCCTTTTGGGTTGTATTATTTTTTCCTCAAGGTGGCAGGCATTCCCATGCCTCTTGGCATCTTCGGGTAGGACTTTGTTGAAATGATAGAGAACCTCTCAATTGCCTTTGGGCTTTTCGCAACCATCGACAATGTTCTTGTATTGTTTGTTGGTGTTTTGGTGGGTTGTATTGTTGGTGCAATCCCAGGTATGACCGCGACCATGGGCGTTGCCTTGGCCCTACCCTTCACTTTTTATATGAACCCGGTTACGGGCATCTTGCTTCTATTAGGGGTCTATAAGGGTGGAATCTATGGGGGATCGATTCCGGCAATTTTGATTAAGACACCGGGAACACCCGCGGCGGCCTGCACCGTGTTAGATGGGTATCCACTTGCGCAAAAAGGCCAAGCGAACAAGGCGCTACATATGGCGCTGTATTCCTCATGTGTTGCAGATTTCATCTCCAATATCGCGCTGATTTTCTTTGCTGGTTCAATTGCGGCCTATGCACTTAAGTTCGGCCCGCCTGAATTTTTCACATTGATCTTGTTTTCATTGACCATCATAGCAGGCGTTGCGGGCGATAGCCTATCGCGTGGATTGATCTCTGCGATGTTGGGTTTGTTCTTGGCCACCATTGGCCTTGATTTAATCTATGGCACGGAGCGATTGATTTTTGGTGAACCGGAACTCATGGGTGGGTTGAAGTTCATACCGGTTTTGATTGGGTTGTTCGCGATCCCAGAGATCATCAACCACTACACAATTAGACACGGCGCTGGTGATAAAATTAAAAACCTCGGAAACGACGGGGTGACGATGGTGGAGTGGTTGCGCTGCCTGAAATCAGTCATTCGCGGATCTTTTATCGGTGTCATGATGGGGGCTATTCCTGGCATAGGTGGGGCGCCATCTGCGTTTCTCTCCTATTCCGAAGCCAAGCGTACTTCGAAAGTTGCCGATAACTTTGGAAAAGGTGAACTTGAAGGTATCGCTGCCTCTGAATCCGGTAACAACGGCGTCGCAGGAGCCACGATGATTCCGCTTTTGGCTTTGGGTGTCCCTGGTGATGTGATCACCGCTGTTATCTTGGGGGCATTCATGATCCATGGATTGCAACCCGGCCCGATTTTATTCGAACAAAATATCACGCTGGTATACGCGATCTTTATGGGAATCATGATGAGTTCCGTCTACCTTTTGATTGTGGGTAAATTAGGTATTAGCGTATTCGCCAGAATTTCTGACGTGCCCAACAGTTTCTTATATCCTGTGGTTTTGGTGTTGTGCGTGTTCGGCACGTATGCCGTCGGAAATACCATGTTCGATATATTGATCATGATCATCATGGGCTTGGTTGGTTATTTCATGTTGCGGTTCAAAATTCCTGCAGCGCCATTCTTAATCGCTTTCATTCTTGGCCCCCTGCTTGAAGATAGTTTCCGCCAATCCTTGCAGCTTAGCCGTGGTAGCTTTGAGATTTTCATCAGAAACCCCATTTGCTGGTTCTTTATCGCGCTAACAATTATATCGTTAGGGCTTATTGTTCGACGCAATCTGAAGAACCCTAACTTAGCCAAAGCGTTATCCGACTGATGATAACAATTGAGGATGTGGTCTATTAGGACCGTCTCCTCAAAGGATCTGATCATGAATATTCAGCCAGGATGGGTCACAACCGCATGGAGCGAACGCATCAAAAATGATTGAAACAAACCGCGACGGCCATACGACGACTCTTGTGATTAGTCGGCCTGAAAAACGCAACGCATTGAATTGGGAAACGATTGGACAGTTGGCCGCTGGTATTGATGAAGCCGAGGCTGATTCCAATTGCCGCTGTCTTGTCATCACCGGTCATGGAGATCATTTCGTTGCTGGTCGTGATTTGGAGGAAGCCAATTCAGAAGGATCGCTAGACGACGTACTGGCGAATGATGAGGCCTACACTCGCATCTTTACATCCCTCCGGAGCATGTCGAAACCGTCCGTTTCGGTGGTTCGAGGGTATGCTGTTGCCGGCGGGTTCACATTGGCAATGGGATGTGACTTTGTGTTGGCTGATAAAACAGCAAAGTTTGGTGCGTTGGAAATGCGTGGGGGGTTTCCGGCTGCGGTGAACACCGCCATCCTGAACCATTTGGTCGGGCCACGTGCTGCACTCGAATTGTTATTGTCGGCCGAAATCTTTGATGCCGATCATCTTTATCGGATTGGTCTCATCAATCATCTTTATAAGTCTTCTGAGGACTTAGCGAACGGTGCCACGGACTTTGTCCAGCGTTTGGTGCGACTGGAACCTACAGCCGTGAAACTGACCAAAGAGACCCATCGCGCGACATTAGGTATGCCGATTGCGGATGCATTGGTGATGAGTAAACACTTAAACGCGCTTATGATGTCGTCGGGTCGGATCAACGAAGCCGCCGCAATTTTTGAGAAATACAAACAGCAGAATTCATAGGTGAACTGCGCCTTGTTGCTGTAGGTGAACGCTTCAGGAAATTGGCTAGCCAAGAAAAGGCCATGCTTGACGGTGGAATGGGCGCAGCCAAAGATGGGGCGTTGGATTATCAAGCCAACGTTAGCGAATTGCTTTTAGCAAGTCGCGGAAGAGGCAAAAAGCCCTCAAACCTTCATATTTGCTGGGTTTGTATAGTAGCGCAGTAGGCACTTACCCCTCGACAAGCGGATCATGATTACAAGAGAGCATTTATGGGTTTGGCTTCAACCCGATCAACCCGAAGGCAAATTCGGTTTGGACACTAACGCCAAGACCAAAGACGGCATCATTTTTGATATGGAGCCAGACAATGAATTTCCAAACGTGGAGTTCGTATCAGCTCTCTACGGTTAAATCACTGCTTCCGGTTATACCTAATTTCCATCTTTCTTGTCGGTATGTCCCAAGCGGGGTAACCATGGCAGCGCTGAACCACACCAGCCTTCAAACTTGGGTATAAGCTGCGCCCGTTGACGGACGGTCCCTGTCCGGACATTGACCCTTTCTGGATTATCGGTGTCGTCAGTCGCATAGAGATCAGAACCGCATTTTCCGCAAAAATGCTGAATTCGTCGGTTCCCGCTGTCACTGACTTTTACGTATCTCGTGGGTTCTCCCCTCAACAAACTAAAGGTACTGCCCTGAACCCGAGCGGTCATACGGAACGCGGAACCGGAGAGTTTCTGGCAATCCGTGCAATGACATACGCCTACATGATCTGGATTGAGTTCAGCTTCAAATGCAATTTCACCACAATAACATTCTCCATCGATTTTCATTGTTACCCCATTTGATCGGCCAAAATGATGAGCAGGTTTCTGGCGTTCACCAATGTCCCGACCAAAACCTCAAAACGTTCGACGGTTATATGCATAGACACCGTCTCTAAAGGTTCTATCAGCTAAAATTCTCATCGCCTTGATAATACGGAGCTTGTTCCAATTAGCCAACGCCTACACTCTCTTTTCACGATCTGCATGAAGTTTAATCATCAGGCCATCGTCTTCGGCAGCGGCCAACGGGTTCTCGGGCAACTTCAGCTTCCAATCAGAGGCAGAAGACCGGAAGCTTGTATAAACAGACTGAAACGCCAATCATGGGCATGGAACCCACGGCAACGCGTCAGAGGATTATATTCCAATATGCGTGAATTCAGCATCGGCAAAATCGGCGGCTTAGAGCCAAGCATCCCAGGCAATTTCGCCATCACGCTATCTGAAATCGGTAATGAAATCAGTCTTGAAAAAGGCGACCTTATTTACCGTCAAGGCGAGGAAGCAAATTGTGTTTTCTTCCTGATAAAAGGGCGGGTCAAAGTAACTCTGATAGGGGCGTCAGGACAAGAGGCTATCCTTCGAATTCATTTACCACATAGTGTTTTGGGACTGACGGCGCTCGCCAGCGACCCGGTTAGGGATGCCAATGCGATCTGCTTAGACCAAGCATTGCTTTTGTCAATTCCACTCGAAGACTTTGAACGCTTTATGCATCGCGACCCATCCTTCGCCATGCATATTGTTCGCCTTCTGATAGACCGCATGAGCGATTTTCACTATCGTGTAGGCGATTGGTTGACCCAATCTGTGGAACAGCGCTTGTCACAGGCACTCTTGGCTCTATCAGCCCCCGATATCAACAATATCTCCGAGGAAGCGCCGGAAATCCCTTTGACGCATGAGGAACTCGCCCAAATCATCAACACGCGTCGCCCAACCGTATCGCGCATTCTCTCAAAACTTGCTGACTTGAACCTGGTGAACCAGTCCGGCCGCACACTTCAGGTGGCGGATAGAGAGCGATTAACAGCTTATATAGAGCGTAGTCGCGATTAAGTTTCATCAAATGTAATCTAGATGACAGAACCAGATTGATATCTAAATTAGTTCTTGTGGGAGCGAACGTTAAGCTGACCGTCTTTGCTCCTATAGCCAAAGACGAAAAAAAGCGAGCCACTACCATCGTCGCAAGGCCTGGGTTTCTTAATTTTGTTGGAGTTTTTAGATATGCCATTTGATTTTCTCGACCTCAGCGCAGAAGCAGCGCCGAACGTTTTGGAGAAACAAATCACTGACAACCGTGCTTGGCTGGTAGGAAGCTTCGATCCGGCAGAAACGATCGTTCCGTTAAGCGATGCGGCCAGATCGGAGATCGACCGTCTGGTAGAAGATCTGCATGCGCGACCACTGCCGATGTTGCTCAGAAGTCCCGAGGAGTTTGAATTACCGGCATTGCGCGCCGTCATGGGCAAGGTCGAGGGAAATCTCAACAACGGCATGGGCTTTTCTGTCGTCGATGCTTTGCCCATGGATCAATATGACGAAGAGGATATGAAATCGGTCTTCTGGATTGTCGGCCAATTTTTGGGGCGCACAGTTGCGCAGAGATGGGATGGCACGATGATCTATGACGTGACGGACACCGGGAAAAAATTCGGCTACGGCGTGCGGGGCTCTTTCACCAATGTAGAGTTGGTTTTCCACACGGATAACGCCTTTGGAGCCACGCCACCCGATATTGTCGGGCTTTTGTGTAAGTATCCTGCCGTCAGCGGTGGTGTCAGCAGATTCTGTTCGCTTTATTCCGTCCACAACAAGATGCTGGCGGAGCATCCGAAATTGCTTCAGCGTCTTTATAAACCGATGCACTTTGACCGTCAGGCCGAACATGCTCCCGGCGCGCCAAAAACCACATGGGCGCCATTCTTCCGGTATGACGGTAAAAGGCTGACAGCTCGGGCGAATGTTCAACTCGTCCGCAAGGGATACACTGTGGCCGAAAAGGATATGGAGTCGGAACTCGCCGACGCTCTTGACGCCGTGGAAGAGGTAGGTAACTCCCCCGACCTATGGTTGGAACTCCCGATCGAGCGCGGGCAAATGCAGTATCTCAACAACATTGAACTGGCCCACTATCGCAGCCATTTCGAAGACAATGATGACCCGGAAAAGAAACGACATCTTTTCCGAACCTGGCACCGGGAACGCGGACTTCGAAATTATGATGGGTAGTCTCTGACATTCCTCGCCAGCCCCAAGGCGCTGAACGAAATCCAGGGTGTTCTTTAAAGCGCGGCAGTCAACTTCGATCGTAAGTAAATGCCGGTCGATTGAAGATTTTCCTCACCATCGGCTCAAAAAATTCTAACGGCAGGTTTTCGTATTCAGGTTCAAAACAGTTCTGATCATACTTGGCGCAGAATTCTACAGTGGCATTATAGAAAGGCTCTGCCTTATAGCGGTCACGGGCATTGCGATCATTGCCCAGATGGTGGGCGTAATAATATGCCTGAAAAATACCGTGGTGTTTGACGATCCAATAGGTTTCTTCGGATACGTAAGGCCGAAGCACAGACGCCGCCAGTTCTCCGTGATTGTAGGGTGCTAAGCCATCCCCCAAATCATGCAAGAGGGCCATGACGACATATTCTTCACTCCTGTCGTCTCTGTAGGCTCGCGTTGCAGATTGCAGAGAATGTTCAAAGCGGTCGATCATATATCCGCCCAAAATGTCTTTGGTGCCTTGCAATTCCTTCAGAATACGATCTGCAAGTCCTTTGGCAGCATCGCTCTCGAGTTCCTCTAGGAACTCATAGTCCTCTTTCGTGCCATCTTCCATTCGGGTGAAACTGACGTGTTTTAAATTCATCGGCGGCGCCACTCTTTTAATTTCATAGTCAACATATCGACCAATAATGTTGCGGGCAATTTCACGTTTACCCATTGGCGATGACCCTAGCACCTATGTCCTATTCATCCAAAAGGCAGGCTCAGACTAAGTCAGCTTTACGCGTTCCCATCACTGACGGTTAAGTTGCTGATTTCGCCATCATAAATTACGTAGTTTATCTTGTTGGGATTGCAGCACACGACGCAGTCATAGATTTCAAAATTATGGCCGCTAAATGTTTCGGCAATTTCTAGATCAACCTCAAATTGCTCAAAACAAAAGTGGCATATTATCGTTTGTTCGTTCGTTTCTATGGCGCTAACACCCTTTGTGGTTCCTTATCAGACATTCGCATGCCAATTCTTTTCCGCCGAGAGTTGCTCTGCTGCCGTCGTCTTTGCGATGACCGTAGCACCGATATCCTGCCCATCCAAATGGCATAACCGGGTTATTTATTGGTAGCGGAGGAGGGACTTGAACCCCCGACACGCGGATTATGATTCCGCTGCTCTAACCAGCTGAGCTACTCCGCCCCAAAGTCAAATGACTGTCTCCACGATGTCTCCCTAAAAAGCAGATAATCAGTGCTTCTTGGGCCAGGTCGACATGCTAAAACGTCATTTCAGGCCTCGATTAAAGAAACGAATTCCCAATCGAGGCGCTCGTATACAACGCCCATAAAGCGCATTCAAGTCTGACCTGCGATCATCAATAAAATTATCCATGGCGCTTAGAAACTCTTGAAATACGAAGGAAGCCTCGAGCAACTCATGAATTTCAATCTTGTTCGTCTGATGCGCAGATAAAACTCGAACCCCATCAGGAACAGAGCGCGTGCAAATATCACCGCATTCTCGTTTAGTCGTAATTCACGGTTATCGTATAACTGCCCGTATACGTCCCGCTGAGTTGGTTCGCGCCAATGTTCAATGTCGCACCAATGCTCAAATCTCTGCTTCCGCCGCCAGCGATTGTCGGCGTGGCACCGCCGTCATGGTTAAAACCGTCAACGATGAGTGTATTAGACCCACTGGAAAGTGTCACACTGGACGGCAGAGTGACATTGTACGCGGCGTTACCATCACCGGTTACGGTGAACACCCCTTCGGAAGCAATGCCTCCGGCCAATTCTGTTACGTTGTTTGGTATTGTCGCCCCAGAGGGCGTGATTTCAAGTGATCCAGGAAAGGTCGTTACACCGACAGTGCCAAAATTCAATGATGATGTGGGGGAGATGCTGATCGGCTCGATAATTGTTGCAGAAACAGTCGCCGTGGCATCGGCAAACTCGGCAGCACTGATATCTTCTACACCTACAGTCATACTGCCAGTCAAACCTGATTGCGCTGCTTGACTTGTTGGAATGGATAACCTGGCACCGACGTAAAACGTTAGTTTCCCGGCAGAGTCCAATTGAGCAGGGTTCGTCACATCCGTGACAAAATTATCCACGGTTAATGAGACACCACTTTTCGAGATCGTGACCGTCGATGGAAGAGTGATCCAAACAAGGCCTGATGGTGTGCCCTTAGTTATCCTGAAACTTGCCCTGCTGACCGATCCACCGAAATCAGTGACGCTCCCCGTCACGGATTTTGTATCTGAGTTGGAACTGATCGTGGCTGTGCCACTTCCGCCGATACTTGAGGCCGTATCACCAAAAGCCATGTTACCGCCCTTTTTAAAGGAGAGCTTGGCTTCTACAGATGGGCCAACCAGACAAAAAAGTAAGGTGAGCGTTGCGAGGATGACTTTTTTGCAGATTTTCAAATTCTTCGATTCTTCACAACTTGAGTTCGCGTGAACACCACATGACATGAGATGTCAGCGTGCGTTGAATCGCATTTTTTGCTTTTAAATTAAAATAATTACAATAACCTGATGGGTCTGCAATGCCACGAATGATCAACAAAACCCTCAAAATTTAGAGTGTCCCAGTCGCCTCTACCTCAGACTGATCTTTCTCGACGGGTGTTGCCACCCCCGTGTCAATGCGGCGCAAAAATGCCCGTGTCCCCTGCTCTGAGGTTTCCAGCTTTCGAAGCAACTGGGTGGCTTCGGCGTCGGCCTTACCCTCTTCGGTCAACCACGGACGGTCCGTTAAATCCCCTTTCGCCATCCGGCGAGGAACGGGTTCTGGGTCTTTCACCCAATAATTGACCATTTCTGGCGCTTGCAAGGTGGGCGTGGGAGCCGGTTCAGACTTTTCGTATCGGCTGGGGTGTGGCCCGAAGTAGCTGACCAAGCGACGTTCATCAGAATGCTTGGGTTCACGATAGCATTGAGTGCCCGCGAGTGACTTGTAACAATACACAGGCTCTCGGTCATAGACATGGCGCTCGTATTCATCGACATGGCCACATGCCGCCAAAGTGCCAAAAACAACCGTTCCGAATACTAGTTTTCTCAAAGGCATCATATCCTCCATATCTTTGTTGTAAGGAGAGGAGCAGAAATAATGCCAATAATGATGAGCTCATGAAAAAACCCCTGCCGCATGTCTGCAACAGGGGAAATTCATCAGATTCAGTGCCTTATAAGCGAAAAAATCAGTTGTTCACGTCAATCACGGTACGACCTCGGATGCCACCTCTGAGGATTTTACCGGCCAATTCTGGCAAATCGGCAAATCCTGCCGGGTTTGATGCCTGATCCAACTTCTCCAACGGCAGTTGTGAAGAAAGACGATCCCAAGCCACGATCCGGCGCGCTTTAGAACACGTTGCGCTGTCAATCCCGCACAAATTGATACCACGAAGTAGGAACGGCAGGACGGTGGTCTCAAGCTTGAACGAGCCCGCGTTCCCAACGCTGGCACATGCCCCCCAATATGCCAACGTCGCCAATGCATGGTGCAGTGTATTGCCACCCACGTTATCAATGACACCGGCCCAGCGCTCACGCCCCAACGGGCCTTTGGGACCCTCCGCCAATTCCTCGCGTGGCACAATGGTCGTGGCCCCCAGTTCCTTCAGGTATTCACCCTGCTCTGCCCGGCCGGTCGATGCCGCTACTTTATAGCCCAGATTCGACAAGATCGACGTCGCAATGGATCCAACGCCACCAGAGGCGCCCGTGACCAAGACTTCGAGCTCTGAGTCCGTGCTGAGGCCATGTTCTTCAAGGGTCATGATTGCCAGCATCGCCGTCAAACCAGCCGTCCCAATCGCCATGGATTGTTGCAGTGATAGACCACTGGGCAGTGGCACAAGCCAATCACCTTTGACTCGCGCGCGGGTTGAATATCCGCCCCAGTGGACTTCGCCGACACGCCAGCCGGTCAAAACAACTTCGTCTCCTGGTTTGAAATCAGGATTGCCTGACTCTTCGACGACACCTGCGAAATCGATACCCGGCACGTGCGGATAGTCACGGACCAATTTACCAATCCCATTCAAGATCATGCCATCTTTGTAGTTCAATGTGGTGTATTTAACTGCGACAGTGACATCACCTTCAGGAAGGCGGTCGTTAGGCAGCGTTTCGAAATTGTGTGAAACTTTGCCTTCGTCATCGGCATGTAAAACCAAAGCTTTGAATTCTGTATCACTCATTCGTTTATTCCCCATATTGCTTGCGTTTGCGTGAACATAGGGCGGCGACGAATAAGGTCAATAAAGACATTTCATAGGGCAAAATATTGTAGGTCACCCAGAAACCATCTATCTTTTAAAATCAACGACAAAGAGCATTAAAATGGCTTCCGATACCCTCGAAACGCGCGCATACAAGCCCGGCGAAATCATTTTTTCTCAGGGTGATACCGGTGATGAAGCGTTTATTGTCGAGAGCGGTCAAATAGAGATCGCGAGCGGCAATGGGAATGCTGAAATCGTTATCGCAACTATCCAAGAAGGTGGGCTTTTTGGCGAAATGGCGCTTATCGATGACTCGCCGCGCATGGCAACGGCCCGCGCAATGAAAAAAACAAAGTGTGTCGTTGTACCGAAACGCGTATTCGGCCGGTTGATGAAAGATGCCCACCCTGTGCTTAGGGTTGTACTGGGCACGATGATGCAGCGTGTGCGCGGCAAGGCTTCTAAAACGGTCGGATCGACAATCGGCTAATTTAGGCTGCGGCGACTTGCCAGCGGCTTTCTTCACCTGCTCCGAATGGCACTAATGTTTCGTCTGCATGCGCTGGGTATGTCTCTGGCACCGCCCAAGGGTTGATCTGCATGGTCAGTTTACCTTCGTTGACAGGTAAACCATAAAATGCCGGCCCATTCAGGGAGGCAAAAGCTTCTAGATGCTCAAGCGCGCCCTCTTCTTCAAACACCTGCGTATAAACTGGCATGGCCGTGGGTGCCGAATAGACACCCGCGCACCCGCAGGCAGACTCTTTTAAATGTTTGGCATGCGGGGCGGTATCGGTCCCTAAGAAGAACCTATGATCACCGGACGTGGCAGCCTCACGAAGAGCCTGACGATGCAACTCTCGCTTTGCAATGGGCAAGCAATATAAGTGCGGGCGGATGCCGCCTTTAAAAATATCCGATCTATTAATCACCAGATGATGCGCTGTAATTGTAGCCCCCATCCGGCCGCTATCGTCAGCAAGTACATAATCAACGGCGTTCTTGGTCGTTGCATGTTCAAAAACGATTTTAAGGGCGGGCAAATGCTGACACATGGGGGTTAGGACCTGATCGATAAATACGGCTTCGCGATCAAAAATATCAATATCGGGGCTTGTGACTTCGCCATGGACCAATAACGGCATCCCAATATCTTGCATCACTTCCAGCACGGGCATGATATTGGCGACGTCACTGACGCCCGCATCCGAGTTTGTGGTTGCCCCTGCGGGATAGAGCTTGGCAGCGGAGAACACACCTGCCTCAAAACCCATGCGCAATTCTTCTGCGTCAATGTTGTCTGTCAGATAGGCAGTCATCAACGGTTCGAATTGCACCCCATCCGGGACAGCAGCCATGATGCGGTCACGATAGTCAGATGCCTGCGCCATGGTTGTGACTGGCGGCACCAAGTTCGGCATGACAATTGCGCGCCCAAAAACAGAAGCGGTCGCCGGGACAACGGCACTCAGCATGTCCCCATCACGAAAATGAACATGCCAGTCATCGGGGCGCGTGATGGTGATTTCTTTTATATCGGTCATATAAATACTGTCTGCACCCCAAGAAATTTCGTCTTCTAGAAAAACTTCGCGAATTCAGAGTTTATGGTAGCATGGTCACCCACGTCCATGCGGAGTTGAGCATATGAAGCGGTTTTTGTTGTTTTTTTTGGTGTCCCTGGCTTTGCCCGCTGTCGCGTTGGCACAAACATCTAAATATTCTACGTGGTCGGATCCGTCCAACCCAAGCGCGCAAACATCAAGCAATGCCGACGTAAAAGGCTTTGCGGACAAGTTGAATAAACTTATCGATGAAGCTGAACAAGCGCGCGCCGCAGATCCCACATTCCTAAAAGACCTTCGCGCTTTGGCGAACAGCTATTCCTTACCAACGCTTCGTCCTGTTTTCAGCGATACTTTTGAAGACGGAAACTACACCCAAGGCCCGGCATGGAACGTGGTGTCGGGCGCCTATTTCATCGAGAGTGGTTGGGGACTTCGCAATAAGATTCTAGAAGCCGGACAAACTGCACAGGCCACGAATAAAGTGGATAGCGGGGAAGACCTGGCCGTTGCGATCTTGGGGTCGATCCTAAAACAGGCCACGGGCACTCAGCAGCAACAGTCAACCAATTCAAGTCAGGCTTCCGCTCAAGAAAACCTGATCACGTCATCTGTCAGAATTAGCAACGCTTTCGATATGTCGATGGAAGTCTCGTCTTGGATTGCCAATGGCCACTTCGAAGCAGGCGTTTTTCAGGGCAACAATGCCAGTGCGGGATACCGGATACTTTACCAATCGGGCCAACCCCTACAATTGCTGAAAGTTGGCAGCAAAGGCCGATCCACGATCGCCCAATCCAACACCCTCCTCACGATAGAGGACAAAAAATTCCATATCATCAGATGGTCGCGCGAGGCCTCAGGTGAAATGAATGTAAGTGTAGATGGAAAGGAAATGATCCGGGCGACTGACAGATCATTCTCGGATGCATTTGACGGGGTTCGCCTTTCAGATCAAGGCGGCGACTTTATTGTTAAGCGTATTTCCGTGGATGGCGTTTAGGCGTCCGCAAGCACGTCGAATACACTTCCCGACACGTCAGCACCCAGAATATGGGATTGATGCCAAAGTGCATAAAACAGCAACGTCCACTGGGCTTTGCCAAACTCACTTCCAGAGTTAAATAATTTTTCAACTGCCGGCGTATCGCAGACTTCGAATACACCTTGCTGGGCAGCCACCAATGGGCCGAGTTTATTACCCTTTGATGCAATCCATTCGCCGACAGGTACGGTAAAACCGCGTTTCTTCGTGAACGGTTTGCTCTCAGGTAACGCAGTGGATAACCATTCGCGCAACACCCACTTGCCATTCCGGTTTCGAATTTTAATGTTGTTTGGCAACGTAAAAGCAAAATCAGCAACGTATGGATCCAAGAACGGCACACGCCCTTCGACGCCGTGGGCCATCAAACACCGATCGAGTTTGATCAATAGATCATTCGCCAGCCACCCTGCGCTATCCGTCGCCTGGGCCATCTGCAGTCGATTACGGCCATGCGCTTTGGCCTTGGTCTCGTCGGCTGCAATGCCATCACGCCAATGCGGCGAGGGTTCGCGCAATACATCCAGACCATCCAATATGGGGGCATGCCGCATTTGCCGCCCCCCAAACAACGCGGGTCGAAGCGCACGCCGGTATCGACCGTATCCCGCAAAAAGCTCGTCACCCCCCTCGCCCGAGAGCACAACCTTGAGTCCCATTTCGCGGGCTTTTCGGGCCAGAAAATACGTGGGGACAATGGCGTAATCCGCCGCTGGGTCATCCATCGCATGGGCGATAGCGGGCAATTCGCGCCAGAAATCATCATCGGTCACATCGATTTCATGATGATCAGCGCCTGCGGCCCCAGCGACAGCACGAGCATGTTCGCGTTCATCATTGACGCTGGTATCGCCAAAGCCCGCAGTCAGGGCCTGCACCGGCGTCGGGTTAAGGCGACGCATAGCCGCCAAAACAACCGACGAATCCGTTCCACCTGACAAGAACATGCCATAGGGCACATCGGCGCGCTGGTGGACGTCGACCGAGTTCATAATGACATCATCAAATTTCTGAACGGCGTCACTTCGGCTGATGGACTTAGGACCACCGGGTGGCAAGGCATCAATGATCTTACGTTCGGCAACTCGGCCCCCGCGAATCACGATGGTTTCGCCCGGCAGCAATCGATACACACCCGCTATCGGTGTTTCCGCACCTGTGGTAAATTGTAACGCTAACAACTCATCGCGCTTGGCTGTCTCAACAATTGGCTTCGCCAGTTTTGCCGCCAACAATGCCTGCAATTCCGACGCAAAAGCAAAACCGTCAGCCGTCTGGCCGTAATATAGCGGCTTAATACCGAATGGGTCCCGAGCCAGGATCAGCGCTTCATCCGCAGGATCATGCAGGGCAATAGCGTACATACCGCGCAGGTGCTCAGCGAAATCGATCCCATGCTCCATATATAAATGCAGGATAGGCTCGCAGTCGGATTTCGTTTTGAAACCCACGTCCGTCATCTGCTCACGAAGTTCGACGAAGTTGTATATCTCGCCGTTAGCAATAAGGCAGATATCTTGGTCATCGTCCGGTCGGGAGGCATATAGCGGCTGATCACCGGTTTCTAAGTCGATGATGGCAAGGCGCGTTTGAACCAAGGCCACGTCATTCGTGTGATAATGGCCGATTCCATCAGGGCCACGATGTTCAACGGCATCGGCCATCGCGTTCAGCATCTGAATGGCGGGGGACGTTCCGTCGCCGCTCATGAGTCCGGCAATGCCGCACATACTTAGCCTGTGACCTTCTCAAAAAAATTCACGTAACTTGCAACCACCCGATCTTCTGTGAAGTTATCATGATAGGATTGATGCCCTTTTCGGGCTATCCGATCTGCCAGATCAGGATCTTTTAAGACAGCTCGAATGGCCTTGCTCATAGCGATCTCGTCGTCAATCGGCACCAACAAACCCGTTCCCATATTGTCAATTAATGTCCCCGGCCCCATTGAGTCCGCTGCAACCACAGGCAATCCCTGCGCCCAGGCTTCAATCACCACGTTGCCCAACGGCTCGTGCCTTGATGGGCAGACAAACAAATCAGCCGACGCCATTAATGCTGCCGTATCATCACGCCAACCCAAAAAGCGAACCCGTGGCTTAATCGCGAGTTCCTCCGCCAACTTTTGCAGTTCTTCTTTGAGGGGACCATCGCCAGCCAACCAGAGATAAACATCAGGGACGCGCGCAATCGCCCGCAACAGAGTATCAAAAGCCTTGTTTTCATGGAGCCGGCCCAACGCCACGATCAAGGGCACACCTTTTGGTGTATAGTACTCAGATCGATCAAGTGGGTCTGCTTGCTCGCCGGAGACAAAGTTTGGCAAGTAATGTGCCTTCTCTTTTGGCCAGCCTTGCTCGGCCAGATATTCGACGATGTCCTCGGTATTTCCAACCAAATGATTGCACGAGCTATAATATTTCAAATCGTAGTATCCACCCAGCCGCGCCACGTGAACAAAGTCGCCATCGGGACACATGCGCGTTGCCCGGTTCATCCAGGTTAGAACAACATCGGGTTTGAACTCTTCGATCTCGCGCTTCAATGCCCGCGGAGTCGAGAAATCAAATCGACCACCAAATTTCATTTCAATCGGTTCAACCCCACCTGCGCGCAACAAATTTGCACGATTTGGGTTTTCCCGAATGACCACGCGCTGTTCTAGACTATTCAGCCGATTAAATGCGATGGCCAGACGAACAAAGAAAGCCTCTGCGCCGCCGAATTCCGCCCCTGCCATGGCCTGTAAAATCTTCATGTTACTTTGATCAACTTTTCAAACTCGGTGGCCGCATCAGTCCACCTCCAGCTTCGTTGAATGTCTAATGCCCTCTGATGTTGCGCTTTCCATAAATCATCATCGGCCAAAATTTTGCACGCGGCTTCACCAAATGCTGAATCACTCGCAGCAATAAAACCTGTTTCGCCGTCCACAATACGTTCTGGCATCGATCCGATCGGCTGCAAAACAGCTGGGACACCCATGGCCTGCGCCTCTGCCACAGACGCACAATATGTCTCATTGATATCGCCACGATACAGCATGACGCGAGACATGCGTAGCTCATCCATCAACTGCGCTTTCTGCACAGGTTCCCGCAATCGTACACCTTTGTCAGCCAAGCGAGTGGCACGGTCGAGAATTTGCGACATCTCGCTCGACTTTCTGGCACCCGCTTCGCCATACGTCGCGGCCCCTGAAAACACATGAAGTTCGGCCCCTGGCACATGAGGTTCAATATCATTCACCCATCGGTCTAATAGCCAATCCAATCCCCGCAATGGATTTGATGTGAAAATCGCACGCGGCCCCGGCGGTGCATCAGCAGGTTCTGCATGGATGAATGCTTCGGGTGTACCGTACGGAATCGTTCTCCGACCCCCATCGGGCACCCACTTCGGCAATGTTTCGGCATGATACGTCCCAATAAAAACAATCACCGGACGACGCATGAAAAACTTGCTCAGATATCGCATCTTCAACAAATAACGGCATGGATTATGGGTCCAGAAAACAGTGTTCTTAGCCCTTCTGCACAAGTTCAAAACCCTGTCGCCACGATTGGCGATAAACAGATCAGCCGTTTCAGGAACGCCTTTATCGATCTGTCGCCATTTGACGCCACGGATATCAGATTCAGCATCGCATTTATTATAGACCGTGATGTCGTGTCCACGCGCCGCCAATGTTTCAACCAGTTGAATCAGTGCTGACTCAGCCCCACCCAACGGGCGTTGCTCAGGCGTTCGTCCATCAAAAGAAATTCCATCGTCTGCTAGAATGATCGTGGCCATTATGTAGGCTCATCCGTCTCGCTCGCCGCCTTGATATGTGACAGCAACGGAAACAATCCTGCACAAAGAGCGATCAGCAATCCGTAACCGCGCTCGCGGTATCCTTTGCGAAAGAAATAACACTTAATGAACCTGGAAAAGAACCGACGCACGTTGTTCGAAAGCGTGCCGATCTGGCCCGCCTCTCGTAAGTCCTTGGCACGGGCAGTCGAATAATTATCAAGACGCTTAATCATATCGGAGATATCACGATCCACATAGTGCAACATGCGATGGTTGAGCATGGGGCCCTTTTGACCTGACCATTCCAGGCTGGGATGCACACGCTGCATCCCCCATTTTTTGACCCCTTTTTTGAACAATCCCGGGTACGCAGCCTTGCCGAATGATGCCCCCCAGCCCCATCGCACAAGTCGATCACCGATATAGTTATCGACTAAAATTTCGTGCCAATCGAACGTCGTTTGATTGATTGTCCGTCGAATTTCTTCGGCTAGGCGATTGGGCACACGTTCGTCCGCATCGATTTCGAATATCCACTCACCGTTGCACGCAGCAATACCAGCGTTCCGGCGCTCGCCTTCAATCTTCCAAGCGCCCTCGACAACACGATCTGTAAAGGTTAGTGCGATTTCTTTTGAATTGTCCGTGCACTTATCCAGCAACACGACAAGTTCGTCTGCAAAGTCCAAGGTTTCCAAACAAGCCGCCAATTGATGGGCTTCATTATGAACGCTGATGACAGCGCTGAGTTTTATGGCATCGGTCATGCGGCGGCATCCCGTGTGCGTTCCCATAACTCACAGGCCGCCTTTTCCGCATGATCAACAGACAAGCTGTCCATCAAAGAATCAGTACTTCGATGATCAAACCCTTCAGGGAAAATATCGTCAAAGCCAACACTCGCCTGAACATAATCGCACAATGGTCCCCAAGGGGCATACTGCTCAACCGGGGACGGCCCAAACAATCCAAGCGTGGGCACACCGCTGGCAGCGGCCAGATGCATCAAACCTGAATCATTCCCGACGTATAATGATGACTGTTTCAAACACGCATAAACCGTTAACAAATCCAAATGCCCGACCAAATCGAGTAAGCGATCTTTTGGGACGGAATCGATCACTGGCAACGCCATTGGTCGCTCATCGTCTCGGCCAAAAATAGCGACACGTGCACCGGGCAATGGTCCTTCTGGTGAAGTTAATCGGCCAATGAGTTCTGCAAAATAGCTGGCCCGCCACTGTTTGCCACGCCAGTTCGCGGTGGGCCCAATGGCCAATACGGGGCCACCCTCTGGGATCAATCTGCGTGCTTCAGCGCTACGTCTTTCGTCCACCCAGATACGTGGTGAGGGTGGCTCATCGCAGCCAATGACTTTGCCAAGTTGGAAAATCCGGTGTCCCGGCTCTCGTGTCCGGTACATCCGATATCGCTTTTTCGCACCGATGATATAGGTAATGGGGGCATTTCGAATATCAACCAGGATATCCCAGCGACGGGTAACCGTTTGCGACCACAGATACAACCAGTGGAGCGATCCAATCATCTTATCCAGAACGATTACACGTTCGATGCCTGGCACGGCCTCAAACAAAGATGCGGCAGCGGGCCCACATGCGATTGTCACTTTGATTCCGGGGTTTTCGTCGAGCAAACGCGCAAGCACACCCGTCGAGAGGATGGCGTCACCAACGCGTGTAGACGTTACGAATAATAGTCGCATTTCTTCACCCCAGATATTCCCCTCTTATAGGGTGACAGGGCATTGTTGCAAGCTTTGAACCCTTGCATTGCATGGATACGCAGCCCAAATCTAGTCCAATACCAATGTAAGGGCGACAATCGATGAAACGAACCGATTTTGATAACAGGGGCCTTTTGCTGCTATCCGGAACCGAAGTAGATACATTCTTACAGGGGCTGGTTTCAAACGACGTCACGCATGCGGACGGCACGAAAGCGGTCTACTCGGCGCTCCTTACACCCCAGGGTAAATTCCTCTACGACTTCTTTATGATCCGGACCGACAAAGGCGTTATCCTGGATTGTCGGGCTGACGACATCCCTGCATTAAGCAAGAAGTTAAAGATGTACAAGCTACGGTCCGACGTGACGCTTGAGGACGTGTCCGACGACTATCAAGTTTGCGCCCTGTTTGGTGATGGTGTGGATTCTGTGTTGCCCGCTGACGCTGATCAGCGCGTTATGGAAGATGGTTCGATTATTTATCGCGATCCCCGACTAGCAACCGCTGGTCTGCGCCTATTAGCACTGAAATCATTGGATATTACATCACTAGGCGCCGAGGCTGCGTCGGATGCCGATTATCAACATCACCGGATCAGCCTTGGCTTACCGGAAGCCCCTTACGACCTGATCACCGATAAATCCATTCTGCTTGAAAGCGGTTTCGATGAATTACATGGGGTCGATTGGAAAAAAGGCTGCTACATGGGTCAAGAATTGACAGCACGGACCAAATATCGCGGCTTAATTAAGAAACGCCTTGTTCCCATTCAAATCGACGGCGAGGTGTCATCCGGTGACGATGTGATGGCAGATGGCAAAGTCGTCGGTGATGTTCGGTCCGTGCAGCAAGGCATTGGGATTGCCATGATCAAGCTGGATGCGTTGCGCAAACACACGTCCTTCGACGCAGGCCAGGCCAAGCTCTCGCTTAATCTCCCAGATTGGATGCATTTGCCGGACCCGGCGGAGTAAGGGTATCTTTCCCGGCACTCTCGTTGAACATCATAAAGGTGCCGCGACGTGGTTTTTAGTATTCTCAGGCGCGCCCCCAGGCTGCTGGCACCGGTCGCACGCATTTATGGCCGCCGGCTTGATCAGTGTGGCGCCACGGCGAAGGGCGTGTTTTGGCGCGGTGAAGAATGGCAGGAACTTCGCTTCGAGCGGCTTGCTTGCATTTTTGAGCCATCTGACGCCGCCAAAGGCGGGATCACCATCAATGATTTTGGATGTGGCTATGGCGCGTTTTTTGACTTCTTAGCCGACCAACCTGTGATGTCCGACAGTAGTTACTATGGATACGATATTGTTCAGGAAATGATTGCCGCATGTCGTGATCGAATCACGGATCCACGCGCTAAATTCATTCGCAAAATGTGGGCAACAAAAACAGCAGACTATAGCTTTGCCTGCGGCACATATAATATGAACGGCAACGCAAACGAAGATGATTGGCGAGGATACGTAGAAGATAGCTTGAAGCAGTTATGGAGCAAAACCAACAAAGCCATGGCGTTCAATATGTTGAGATGCGATTCCGACGATCAGTATCCAGGCCTATATTACATCGACCCAGAAGACATGCGCCAATTTCTGTTAAGCAATTTCTCGGAAAACGTGGAAGTGTTCGATGAGACGCCGCTGCCCGACGTCACATTCTTTGTACGAAAAAGTTAGGCTTTGTACGAATAGGTTAGATTACTCGGCCGCCAATGGTTGGCGAGAAAGGCTGATTTCCCGCAACGCCGACATATCGTCAATCAATTCATTGATCCGGGGACGCAACCATTGAATTTCTTCCCATACATGGCGATGGGAACCACCGGCCAAGTCCTTACTTTTGGATCCTGCCCATGTTCGATAATCTGGTTTACCTGGGAACTCTCGTGGCAGATTTAGATCCGCAGTTAAATCCAACATCACCACGACATCGATAATCGGTTGTTGGATTCTACAGAAACCTTCCCAAGCCTTTGGCCAAAGTCCGGTGTTGTCCAGGCCAGCCAACGCTAGTGTCGACATCGCCCGCATATCAGCGTGGTCGGCCGCATGAATCCCCGCGCTAAAACCACGAATCCAAGATGCGCTACGATCTCTCAATAAAGCTTCAGCAATCAAGGAGCGTCGGGCATTGTTCTCGCAAACGAACAATACTCCTAGTCGACTGACTTCGCTGGGACTCGATATAGACATCACCACTCCTACTGGTCTCAGTAGAGAATGACGTCTTACCCTGACCGTAATATGACAGGAATGTCCGAAAACTATAACTTTAGGTAGAGTTTGCGATAGCCTGCTATGATTTTTCCATCAATGCCGCTTGTGCCGCCGCCAAGCGGGCAATTGGCACCCGATAGGGCGAGCAAGAAACATAATCTAATCCCACTGTCTGACAGAACCGCACCGAAGCCGGATCCCCTCCGTGTTCGCCACATATGCCGAGCTTGATCCCTGGTCTGGTTTTTCGGCCATTTTCGACAGCCATTCTCACCAATGCACCAACACCATCGACATCAATGGTCATGAAGGGGTCTGTCTCCATGACACCTTTGCGGTGATAGACATCCATGAATGGTGCCGCATCGTCACGCGAAAACCCAAATGTTGTTTGCGTCAGATCATTGGTCCCAAAGCTAAAGAATTCAGCACTGTTCGCGATGTCTTCGGCCTGCAAACAGGCGCGTGGCAATTCGATCATGGTCCCAACGAGGAACTCGAAAGTCTTACCTGACTCTTCCATTACCGCTTTGGCAGCAGTGCGAACCACCTCGGCCATCGCATCCAATTCGCTGCGCATACCAACCAACGGGATCATCACCTCTGGCTTCACATCGATACCATCAGCCATCACTTTGACTGCAGCTTCGAAAATCGCGCGAGCCTGCATTTCATAGACTTCCGGGTACGTGATACCCAATCGACAGCCACGATGCCCCAACATGGGGTTTGCTTCATCGAGTTGGCTTTTACGGGCCTTGATTTCTTTCAGCGTCACGCCTGCAGATGCCGCAACGTCTTCGAGTTCCGCATCCGAATGCGGTAGGAACTCATTCAACGGTGGGTCCAACAAGCGAATGGTGATTGGCTGGCCTTCCATAATTCGAAACAAACCTTCGAAATCATCGCGCTGGTAGGGCAATAAATTCTCTAGCGCCACGCGCCGAGCTTTTTCGTCCGCAGACAAAATCATCTGACGCATATGGATGATACGCTCGGTCTCAAAGAACATATGCTCTGTCCGGCAAAGACCGATGCCTTCGGCACCGAATTTTTTGGCGGTTTCAGTATCTGCCGGGGTTTCCGCATTGGCGCGCACGCCCATGGTGCGGTATTCGTCGACCCATTCCATCAACTTGCCAAAATCACCTGTGAGTTCCGGCAAAATCATTTCGACAGCACCCTCCATGATTTGGCCCGTGGTCCCATCGATGGTGAGGATGTCTCCCTCGCCAAATGTACGACCCATGCACGTCAATGATTTGTTGGCTGCATCGACGCGGAGATCACCAGCGCCTGATACACACGGCGTTCCCATGCCGCGCGCAACAACAGCAGCATGACTGGTCATACCCCCGCGGGTGGTCAAGATACCTTCTGATACGTGCATGCCGCCAATGTCTTCGGGGCTGGTTTCGGTGCGAACCAAAATACATTTACCGCCATTCGCAACCCAGGCTTCGGCATCTTCTGCCGTGAACACAACGGCGCCGGTTGCCGCACCAGGCGACGCTGGCAGACCACGCCCGACAATATCCATCGCAGCGTCAGGGTCGAGCATGGGATGAAGCAACTGATCTAATTGAGACGGGTCCAAACGCATGACCGCTTCTTCCGTTGTCAGCAATCCTTCGTCGACCATATCGCATGCAATTTTTAGCGCAGCCTTGGCCGTCCGTTTCCCATTGCGTGTTTGCAGCATCCACAAACGACCCTGCTGGATGGTGAATTCCATATCCTGCATATCTGTGTAGTGCGCTTCTAAACGATCACGAATGACGCATAATTCCTGGAATGTTTCAGGCATGGTCTCTTCCATGGATGGAAGGTCCGAACCGGCTTCTTCGCGTTCTTTAATCGTCAACGTTTGCGGCGTGCGAATACCGGCAACAACATCCTCACCCTGCGCATTGATCAGATATTCGCCGTAAAATGCATTTTCACCAGTCGAGGGATTCCGAGAGAAACATACGCCCGTCGCGCAGTCTTCACCCATGTTACCAAAGACCATGGCTTGAATGTTCACAGCGGTTCCCCAACTGGCGGGGATGTCATGCAGGCGGCGATACGTGTTCGCGCGCGCGTTCATCCATGACCCGAATACGGCACCGATGGCCCCATCGAGTTGTTCTTCGACATCCTGCGGGAATGGACGGCCCAAAACATCCTCAACGCGTTGCTTGTACATCGGGACCAAGGATTTCCAATCGTCCGCGGTCAACTCGGTATCCAACAAAAAGCCACGATCAACTTTGTAGTTGTCCAAGATTTCTTCGAACTCGCCATGATCGACGCCAAGCACGACATCAGAGTACATGGTGATAAAACGGCGATAGCTGTCATACGCAAACCGGGCATCGCCACTTTCTTCGGCCAAGGTTTCAACCGTGACGTCATTCAGACCTAAGTTCAGGACCGTATCCATCATACCTGGCATAGATGCCCGAGCGCCCGAACGAACTGAGACCAACAACGGCTTTTCGGGGCCGCCAAATTTGCGGTCAAGATTGGCTTCGATGGCACCCAACGCTCTCCCCATCTGATCTTTCAAATCAGCGGGATAGGTTTTTTCATTGTCGTAGTAGTATGTGCAGACCTCTGTGGTGATGGTGAACCCTGGCGGCACCGGCAAACCCAGGTTTGCCATTTCGGCCAAGTTCGCCCCTTTACCACCCAACAGGTTTTTCATCTCGGCGCTGCCATCTGCAGAACCATCACCAAAAGCGTAAACCCACTGTGTCATCTTTGCACTTTCCCTTTCCTCATCATTCTCTCAAATGACCTGGATAATTGGTTTTCCGTCATTCCCGCGTAGGCGGGAACCCATTTTAGTCCTTCAACAAACCCTCGCCTTCGCGGGGGAGACGATAGGTTTTGTTATCAGCCCTCGATCTTTGAAAAATCAGCAAACTGATCCATCGCGCGACGCACATACGCAAGCGTCTTCAATCTGTAATCGCGGAGCCCTCGGTCACTATCATTGACGGTCACGCGCTCAAAATAATTGTCGACCGGCTCGCGGAACTTTGACATCAGCTTCATCGCATCAACGAATTTTTCGTTTTCGACAGCTTCCACAATCTGCGGACCAACATCCTTGATCACGTCAATGAGGGCACGCTCTTCTAGCTCTTGAGCATCATCGATATTGATCTCGCCATCATAAACGCGATCATCTTTCTTCTCTTCGATCCGTAGGATATTTGCGGCACGTCGATAACCCGCCAACAGGTTTTTGCCGTCTTCCGTGGCGAGGAACTCCTGCAGCGCATCAACGCGTTTGATCAGCCGCACCAGATCGTCTTCGGAGCCTTGAGAGATCACCGCATCGATCAAGTCATGGCTGGTACCCCGCTCTTTGAGGTGCACTTTGAGACGGTCAGCAAAGAAGGGGAGCAATGGATCAACATCATGGGCGATCTGCATTCGAAACACTTCTTCTCTGGCGATCGAACCTTCATCTGCCAATGTGACTTGATGCTCCAAGTCGGTATCTCTATTCCCGTGGTACGAAGACAGAGACACATCAAAAATTTGCCCAAGACTTAACCGCAAACCATTTTCCAAAACTAACCGAATAACGCCCAGAGCGGACCGCCGAAGCGCAAAGGGATCTTTTGATCCGGTGGGTTTTTCGTCGATGGCGAAGAACCCGACTAGGCTATCGATTTTGTCAGCCAAAGCCACGCAGATACTGACCGGTGCTGTCGGACAGGCATCGCTCGGGCCCACTGGGGAATAGTGTTCCTTTATGGCACCGGCCACGGCAGCATCTTCACCATCATTCACGGCATAGTATTGGCCCATCAAACCCTGTAAGTCGGGGAACTCACCAACCATGCCCGTCGATAAATCGGCCTTGGCCAAACGTGCGGCACGGGCGACTAAAGCGGGATCAGCACCATCAATATATTGGGATATCTCGACCGCAACTTTCTCAACACGATCCACTTTTTCTAACAGATTTCCAAGCTTGGCATGGAACACCCGATCCGCCAGCACATCGACTCGGCTTTCCAAAGTCTGCGCCCGATCCTGATCCCAGAAGAATTTGGCATCGGACAATCGCGCCCGCAGGACACGTTCGTTACCGGCCACGATCTGCGCGCCGCCATCTGCCGTTTCGGTGTTGGCGACGACGATGAATTTATTAGCCAGCGTGCCGTCCGCATTCAAACACGCGAAGTATTTCTGATGCGAGCGCATGGAGGTGATCAGCACTTCGTCGGGCAATTCCATGAATTGATCTTCGATAGTACCCATCAGCACCACGGGCCATTCAACAAGGCCGGTGACCTCGGCCAGCAAGCCCGGATCGTCCTTCAACTGCACACCCGCTGTCTCAGCGAGAGCCTTGGCACCGGCCTCAATCTTCGCACTGCGGTCTGCGGGGTCGAGCATGACCTTCGCATCGAGCAGCTTTTGTTTGTAGTCGGCGAAATCAGAAACGGTGATCGCATCGGGCGCCAAAAAACGATGACAAACTGTTGTCGAGGCTGACGCCACGTCACCATTGGTCACGGAGATCGCTGCGCCATCAAACAAACAAATGATAGAATGCATCGGGCGCACCCAGCGTTCTGGTCGATTGCCCCAACGCATGGACTTGGGCCACGGCAGATCATTCATAGCTTTCTCAACGATCCCCGTCAGCACATCCGCCGTCGCTGCGCCCTTTTTATCGATGGTCGCAAAAAAGAACGTACCCTTGGGCGTTTCGCGTTCTTCGATGACCGCACCATCGGGCAGTGATCCCTTAAAACCATTTACGGCTTGTTCAGGCGCATTCACGGTGGGGCCGCGCTTTTCTTCAGACACGTCTGGTTGCTTTTCAGGAACACCATCGACAACCAGCGCCAAGCGGCGCGGCGTGACATAGGCATCAGCTGATGAAAATTCTAAACCTGCGTCTTTTAGGCCAGCAGTCACCAGACGTTTCAAATCATCTGCCGCACGCGCCTGCATACGGGCTGGGATTTCTTCGGATAGGATTTCAATCAAAAGTTCAGGCATCAGTCGACCTCAACCCCTTGGGTTTGCAGCCATTGTTTGGCGCATCCCTTGGCCAAGGCGCGAACTCGCCCGATATAGGCTTGGCGTTCGGTTACCGAAATCACACCGCGCGCGTCTAGCAGATTGAATAAGTGCGACGCCTTTAAACATTGATCATACGCCGGCAATACCATGCCAGCATGATGCCCCCATTTATCGTCAGCCGAGCCAATCCGTTTGATTCCGGCATCTAGAATGGCAGCACATTCCTTTTCAGCATCTTCGAAATGACGACGAACCATGTCGGTATCGGCGTATTCAAAATTGAAACGTGCGTATTCGACTTCGGCTTGATGGAACACATCACCATATGATTTGCCACCCTTGGACTTGTCGATGCCGTCCCAGTCCAGGTCGTACACATTTTCGACGCCCTGCACGTACATCGCCAAGCGTTCCAACCCATAGGTCAACTCAACCGGGACAGGGCTGCAATCGTAACCGCCGACTTGTTGGAAATATGTGAACTGGGTGACTTCCATGCCGTCACACCAGACTTCCCATCCCAGGCCCCATGCACCCAGCGTCGGGCTTTCCCAGTCGTCTTCGACAAATCGGATGTCGTGCACGTCAGGATCAATGCCCAGAACGTTCAGACTTTCCAGGTAAAGTTCTTGGATGTTCGCCGGGCTAGGTTTCATCAAAACCTGGAACTGATAATAATGCTGTAATCGATTAGGGTTCTCGCCGTAACGACCATCCGTCGGACGACGGGACGGCTGCACGTAAGCACAGTTCCAAACATCATCTGGACGACCCAACGACCGCAACGTGGTCGCCGAATGGAACGTTCCGGCGCCCACTTCCATGTCGTAAGGCTGCAAGATGACACATCCTTGCTCTGCCCAGTAATTCTGGAGCTTCAGGATGAGTCGCTGAAAGCAGGTTTCTTTATTTGCTGTCGTCGCCATAAATCCGGCAATCCGGGTGTAATTTCTGTGCGGTGCAACATAAGGCGCTGCACCTAGGCAATCAAGCGGGTTTGCGACGGATTTATGTCAGGCTGGCGGCTTGCAATCCGGACGACCGCACGTGTCACCGCTGGAGCCCGCAAAATACGTCCCACAGACCGTGCAACGTTGCATATCTTCGACCGGATCAGGCGTACCTTGGGTTTCTTGGCGCGCTTCTCGCACCTTGTCGTGGCGGTTGCGATCCTGCACCTGTTGGCGACGCTGAAGGTACTTAAACCCTTGCCAGACAGCAAAAATAACCAGGCCGAGTACGATTAACTTGGGAAGTGAAAATCCAAACATGGTGATGTTGTACGTTTTCTATGGATTCGCGGTCAAGGCAAAGGGTGACTGCGGTTAAAATCAAAACCGATATCGATCCCACATAAATCGATCTTCGACTGCCGAAACCATACCATCGGCCCACATCGAAACATCATCGGCACGGACCGAAGCACCACCAAACCGTCTTGCCAACCAAGGCCGGTCCGCCTTGATCATGGGAGTGCGAACGTTATCGCCAAAGCGATCACGCAGGACTTGACGAATCTCGCCGACGTCATCGGCCAGCCCCATATCAATGGCCTTCGCACCCGTCCAGAACGCGCCAGAAAAGACCTCTGGATCATCAAGTAGCTTATCACCCCGTCGCTCTGAGACGTAATTCCTAAAAGTTTCGTGCATATCGCCTTGGATGTTTTTCAGGCGCTCCACATCCTTTTTCCGTTCGGGCGAGAATGGGTCCAGGAAAGATTTATTGTCCCCTGCCGTATGCATACGACGTTGGATGCCTAACTTTTTGATAGCCTCGGTGAAGCCAAATCCCGATGAAATCACACCAATCGACCCAACAATGGAGCTCCGATCGACAAAAATTTCGTCAGCGGCTGCAGCCAGCCAATAACCGCCAGAGGCAGCGACATCCTCGCAGAATGCCATCACGGGCAGTTCTGTTTCATCGGATAATTGTCGTATGCGCGCGGCGATCAGGGATGACTGGACAGGCGATCCACCTGGTGAATTGATAATCAGCGCAACGGCCTCGGCGCGCTTTACCCGGAATGCCCGACTAATCATCGGTCCAACGGTATCGACACTTAAACCTCGACGGAATGCGCCGACCTGCCCGATAACGCCGCGCAATGGCACCACGGGCACCACCGGGGCACGCTCGCCTTTTGCCCATGCAATGCCCCGTGCGATCAATCCGTCTTTTTGGTCCATGTCAGCTATCCTATGCTTTAGATGTTACGGTGGTGAGATAGGCGCGAATTGGGCATCCCGCAATATCGCCAAGGCGTCTTCGGTGAAATCATCACCCGCGTGATGTAGCACGAGCTCTCGTCTGGAAACATTTTTCGCAGTCCCACCTTTCACCGCTTGGACCACGATCAATTTCTGGGCGGCCTCCCCCGCCTTGGAGGTCAGATCCATCACTGCCATGTCTCCGCACTGACGTTTTAAAAAGCCAACCAATTCGTCCTCGCGCTCGGCCCTATGCACCAATGTAATGGTGCCGCCGTCGCGCACTGCCAATACCATAAAATCGACCCAGACCGCCAAGTTGGCAGAACTCTCAACCGTCGCCAGAGCTCTCGCCTTATTCTTGGGAATTTGGCCACTGCCGTGTGCAAAAAATGGCGGGTTAGACATCACATGATCGAACGCGCCAACCTGATCATCGGGCACACCAGCAATCACATCGCTCACAACAAAGTTGACTCGTTCCTGCATGCGGTTTCTGACCGCGGATCGATTAGCCAGTGCGATCATTTTTTCCTGGATATCGATCCCTGTCACCCAGGCCCACGGCTCACGGACCAATAATGCCAATGCGGCAGCGCCCGACCCAGTGCCAACATCAAGCACCCGATCGCCGGAACTAACTGGCACCGTTGCTGCCAGAATGATCGGGTCAATCGACACTCGAAAACCTTCTTTCGGTTGAAGCATGACCAGGCGACCATCAAGGAAAGTGTCCTCGGTCACCTGCTCCTCAGCTTCAACCAGCACGCCCCATGCTTGCCAGTAGTCGTCTTCATCCACCATGATTCGTTGCAGGGCTGTCGCGTTCATGGGAGCCAACAAGGTCGAAGCGAATGCATCCAGGACCAAATGTTCAATCCCCTCACTTTTTAGTTCAGCAATCAAATATGATAGGAACACGGGATCGTTGGTTCGCGTTAATTCGCGCATTTAAGATCATTTCCTGTTGGTTCTTGCCCATAGTCATAGCCGTCCGTATGCTCTGGGCCAATAGTTGGTGTTTTGAGCCGATGATTTTATGAGAGGTGCTTCGTGGGAGTAGTCGTTAGCTTAGAGGGTGAACGCGACAAGCGTCCGTCGCTCGACGAGCTTCACGGTTTGATCAAAGCTGATCTTGCCGCCGTAAATACTGAAATTGTTGAGCGGATGGACAGCCCCGTAGCGCTGATCCCGCAATTGGCCGCGCATATTGTCGCAGCTGGTGGCAAGCGCCTCCGCCCCATGCTTACATTGGCATCTGCCCAAATGTGCGGTTATGAAGGCAAGCGCCACATTACGTTGGCCGCTTGTGTCGAATTTATCCATACAGCGACATTGCTTCACGATGACGTTGTCGACGAGAGTGAACTACGTCGTGGCATGGACTCTGCGAACGCGATTTTCGGCAATAAGGCGAGTGTCCTCGTTGGCGATTTTTTGTTTAGTCGCGCGTTCGAGTTAATGGTGGCTGATGGATCACTCAGGGTTCTCGACATCCTTAGCAAAGCATCATCGGTGATCGCCGAGGGTGAAGTCCTTCAATTGATGACAACGAACGACACGGAAACGGGTGAAGCCCAGTATCTGGAAGTTATTCAATCTAAAACGGCAAAACTATTCGCTGCAGCGTGCCGTATCGGTGCCGTTGTATCTGATCGGCCCAAGGTCGAAGAAGATGCTCTGGAAACTTTCGGTACCAACCTGGGTGTTATTTTTCAGCTAATTGATGACGTGCTTGATTATCAGGCCAATCAGGCTGAATTGGGTAAAACAGTCGGCGATGATTTCCGCGAGGGGAAAATCACGTTGCCCGTTATTTTAGCGTTCCGGCGCGGCGACGAGGAAGAGCGTACGTTCTGGCGCCGCACCCTAGAAGATCTTGATCAAAAAGATGGCGATCTTGAACATGCAATCGCATTAATGGAAAAGCACAACGCACTTTCCGACAGTATCGATCGCGCCCGCCATTATGGCGCAATGGCCCGTGACTCGCTTGGCATCTTTGATGACAGCCCTCAGAAAAAAGCGCTTCTAGATTTGATTGAGTTCTGCATTAGACGCGCGCACTAGCACGGACAAAAAAATTAATCGAGAGTCTCGATAAACGTGATTAACGGTGTCCAATCAGACTGGATATCGCGTGATGCCTTGTTGGCTGAATCGAAAACACCCAACCCATTTTCAGCGACATCGGGGTACATGGCCCGATAACGAATTTGCGCCACTGGCGGATGGCCAATTTCTGATCCTCCCCCACTGAATTGGTCCACCGGCTATGATAGGAAACGGAGGATCAAAGATGGCAACGAAACGACACAAACCGGAAGAGATTGTCTCGAAGCTGCGCCAGGTCGATGTGCTGGTT
>Ga0181559_10000065_pt1 | contig 80246 bp, 74 predicted proteins | sample 011ome_21_FD_133752 | JGI IMG/M metagenome (GOLD analysis project Ga0181559, IMG submission 133752) | Coastal salt marsh microbial communities from the Groves Creek Marsh, Skidaway Island, Georgia - 011508AT metaG (megahit assembly) | ecosystem: Environmental > Aquatic > Marine > Intertidal... | reverse complement strand
CGTCGGTGCTCGTACAGTCGCAAAGCTTGAACAGGCATCGGCTCGTCCTGCAGCTGGCATGATGAAAGCAGCGCGTTTTCGGCCGCATTCAGGGACAGAATAGGGGGGCGCTGCACAAATTGAGTGGCGCGCTCGAGGTCTTGATGGTATGCAGAGTACAGCGTCACAAACTCCAAAAACAGGGTGTGTGAGTCCTCTGTCGCGTCGGGCAACATGCCGTTGTTTTTGTGCAGCAAGCTGCGTCTGTGCCGTCGTAGCGCCGCATCAAACTCGATGCTTCCATTTGTGTCCAACACCAACAGGCTTTGATCCAGGTCTGAAAGGTAGTTCAGACACTGTGTGTAGAGCATATCCTCCTTCCCGCTCTTCACTTTGTTGACCAATGGTGCGTCTTCGTCGTCTTGGTCATAGACTTTTTCGAAAAACTCGTTGTCTTGCAACTCGTCGATCATTTGCTGCACGCGCTTGATTTCAGCGTCATATTGAATTGCCCCAGGAATAGCTTTAACCCACTGAGGTGTATTGTCATCATCATTTGAGTGGTTGTCGTGCACTGCAGTCGTTTGCGTTGAAGCCTGTTCCTTGAATTTATTCAAGGCGTTCACTTGCAACATGTGTTCTGCACGTAGAGCATTGCGAACCAAGGTCTGCTTTTGACTGTCAAACAGCATTGGGTGACTGCGTTTTATGACGCCTTCTATTCGCTCCTGAAAATTGTCGTACAGTTGGGGATTTGTGGTTCCCACCGCCAGGTGGTCGAGCTGCATACAGTAAGCCTCGTGCGCGACGTCTAAACGCTGCGCCGTTGCACGGCTTTGCTTGCACGCCATGTCAAAAACTTCTCGCGACAACCGCGACATGCGCAGCACAGCGATCCTACTGGCAGTCGCGTAATCAATAGGGTGGAGCACATTGACCGCATCTGGTTTTGCAATGCCCTGCAACGCTGGTATGTTCTGAATGAACCTGTCCCAGACCAGCTGTTTCACCGTCACAAACGCAGCGTCAGTCGGTTTGTCTCCGAATTGAGGTGTAATAGAACCGTGGGTATCAATCTTGTCAAACCGAGCGGCGTTCGTCTGCACTGTTTTGACAGAATCCAGGTGCCATTTCACTTGTTTGTACTTGGTAAACCATACGGAGCTTGTCAAATGAGACCACCCGTTTCTCAAAGTCGTTGAAGGGTCCAGCAATTGTCTGTTTGAATCCAGCAATGGAACCGTGGGCGTCATGATGCGACTGTGCTGTAACGCAACATTGCTGTGTTTTCGGTGCCTAATGAATTGAAACACTGTTTGCGGGAACAAGCTCAGATACGCTTTGAAAGTAACGGCCCATCGATGCTGAATAAGCTCAAGTTCTGCGTTGTTGGCCAAAACATCAGTCGAAGGGTTTAAATGGACGTCATAGAACTCTTTGATAGGGGTAACCAGAGCGTTTGAATGATATTCATCATGTCTCTTTTCCTCGCTAGTGTTTTTAACTCGCGTCACGTCCTCGGGGTTCATCGCTGACTCAGGATGCTCCGGTTTGTTTTCATCGCCGTCGATTTTTGTCTTGTCCTCATCGGACGCTGCGGCTGTTGATGCCTCCACATCGCTCTCATCACTTTCACTCTCCGAGTTCTCGTAATCAGAGTCTCCATCGTCTTCATCTTCAACACTGTCATCATCCTCGTCACTGTTATCATCCTCGTCATTTTCATCGTGGTCGCCATTGTTGTCGTCGACGTCTTCAGCCACAGTCTTCTCGTCTTCCTCACTTGCTTCAGCTTCAGAATCTGAAAGTTCCTCGCCCTCCTCTTCCTCCGAATTTCCCGGTTTGTTAGACTCCATGTCATTCGCAAGGTGTTTCGATGATTGCGACGCTTCTGCATTTTCAAACAAGACAGCGTCCACTTTCACGCGCTCGCACACGCTGTCCCATATATCCCATATCGCTTTTTCATTGAGAGGTTCAAAGGATTGCAAGGCGTTGAGGTCCTTCCGTTTGTCGTTTGAGTTTCTTGCGTTCGGCGACTGCGATAGTGCTATTTCGCGCGTGGCCAGACGCCGCTTTCGGTATGCCCATGCGTACTTGGCCCACCACACAGGTTGTGTGCCGCCAGAAAATTCAACGCTGCTGAGGTTGCCGGTCATTTGATGATAAAAATCACATCCTGAGATGACCTGCTTTGTGTAGTGTCGCATTTGCACGTCACCAGGCGCGCCAAACTGTGCGGTGAACGGCGCTGATGCAGGTTGCAGAATGTTGACGCGTCGAGTGTGCGGTTGATGAAGACAAGTATTCCACAAATCGCATAATTCGTTTTGTATCCACTTCACATACATGTCGGCGTGAAAGAAGCACAAGCAAAGTAACTCTCGTCGGAGCTTGTCTGCATCTGTGTTGGTAGCAATGTCAAGCAGCTTAGACAGTGGGTCGACCAATTGACGTTTGATGGTGTCATCCTGCAATTGCTTCACATAGTAATTTGTCGTGGCCACAAGTAAATGTGCAATGTCCAGATTGTGCATGTTGACAGCGTCTGACTCCGAACCAACGTTGGAAATGCGCTGTACAGGCTCTGCATCGCGTTTGTTGAATACAGCCCAGATGCTCAACTTATTCATCATCATCAAAAGATCGTTGAGTAAGAACAGGATGTTATTGTCTGTTTTGTTCAAAATGTTCACCTTGATATTCCGCACAGACTCTTGTTGTTTTATGATTTCAATCTCGTCCAAGGTGATCGGTTGCAACGGATCGTCGGCGTTTCCACTGGTGTCCACTACATACATGATTTTAGCAAACAGTGCAGCCGCCAAATTGAACGCCATGTCAAATTGCAGCAGCGAGGCATCACGTTGACTTTTTGTGTTGCGTTTGAAGAAAAGAGCCTCCATTGCCCGGAGCGTCTTTTTGCTGGGGTCGTGCAATGCCTGTTTTGACACGCATCGTATGAGTTTACGAACTCCTTTGTCCAGCGCAAACAAAGACAATTTCTCCGCGCGTTTGAACACCGACTGGGCATATGGAGAAACGTTCACGGAGTCCAGCGACAACGCACGTGACGACGGGCGCAACGACATGCCACCGTTTTTCGTGGTTTCCCGGAAAAACAATGTGGACGGATGCGTTCCTGCGCAGCACCGTGCGATGTGCCGCACGAAAGCATGACCACGCAACTTGACTGCTGTTTCCGTCCGTCTCCTCTTCCCGTCTAGTTCCTCTGTATCAACACGAAGCCCAACACGCCCCTTCAATGCCAGGTGGGTTTCACTGCTTTCGCTCGACATCACCGTGACAAAGAACTGGAACATTTCGTTGTCATCCAGATGCGACCACACGCTTCGCGCCAACTCACGCTGCGCCACCACACCTTCCATCAACTCGTGCATGCTGACTTCGTGGCCCATTACTGTTACAGGTGGCAACAGAAACGACTTGCGCGTGACGCGCACGCGCTTGGTCGGTGCAGACGCCTCCACGGGGATGGAGACACTGCTATCTGCAGCGCTTGAAGTCATCGCAATGCACTTATCGTTCACGCTGCGCTTAAATATCACCTCAACAAAGCTGCAAACAAGGTTCACGCAGACGCAGGCGTCGCCGCAAAAGTCGCTGCTTCGAAATTCGACTGAAATGTGCGCTGAGGAAGAAAATGCCGCGCATGCCTGCGGCAATCACTGCGCTCACGTTGCTCACATGTCGTCAGTTGATGAACCCAACACTCGTGCCGTCGGTGATGTGATGCAGGGCGTGCTGGCCTTCGACATCGAGACGAGTGGTCTGAAGGCCCAGCAAGACCTCATCACAGTGGCCTCAACGTTCGATGGGACGACTGCCCGGAGCTACCTGTTTGTGTGTCTGGACGAGCGCACAAAGGAACTGCGCTACCGGGACGACGTCAATGACGTCATCGCCGACTTCACGCGCGCAATGGACCAGGCCAGGTTCCTCGCTGCGTTCAACGGCGTGCGTTTCGACCTTCCGTTCATCTGCCAGGCTTTCCGACTCTGTCCAGACCGTGTCGCGCTATGGGTGTTGAAAACATACGACCCATTCGAGGTATGCAAGAGCGTGCAGTCGCGCACATTTGCACTGAACATGCTGCTGATGCTGAACGGCATTGAGTGTAAAAGCGGAAGTGGTATGCACGCCGTGGAGCAGGCGCGGCGCGGTGAGTTCGCCGATCTGGCTGCATACTGCAACGACGACGCGCGGCTGACGTGGAACGTGTGCAACATGCCCGAGCTCTTGCTGCCCGAGGGATACATGTGGCGAAAGAACCACCCAGGCCATCTATGCCAGGACAACACTGTCGCAAGACTGCAGGCACGCAGGAGCGCAGACGCTGGCTTTGAGCAGTTCGCGTTCCATTCCGCCCCACCGCCCAAGGGAGTGTCCACACGCGCCTCATTGTGAGCAGGCTGCGTTCTGTGTATGAATCTGCAACAGTAAACACACCCACTGCCTGTGTGTATGCATATAAGGCAGCATCCGAGCCGTGGGGCAGCTGAATGGCAGACGATGATTCTGAGGCCGCGGAAGGCGCGTCAACAAGAAACGCCTCCAAGGCACTAGCCCCCAGCGAGAAACTCGAAGATCAGAGAAGGCGCAATATCAACACGTGCAGCAACTGTGGCTGGCCGTTCAATTGGGCAGGCTCGTCAACAACAGTGCTGACTAGCGGGCTGCGGCAACTTGAGGACTTGTTAGTTTCAGCAGCAGCAGCAAAAGACAATGACGTGGGGTTGTACGGCAACCCGCAAGCAGCTCATTTGCTGCACACACACATGAAACAGTACTGGCCTACACATGCACACGCTTATGCGTACCCAGCGTATTCGGCAACCTGTCGCGCTGCTGCGTGCTCGTTTGAAAAGGTTAAGAGCAGAGCGATGACAAGCAGCAGATCAACTGAAAAGGATAACCTCTGGTTGGAAACCACGATGCGCGGCACTCGATATTTCTTTGACATGACCAGTTTGGAATTGGATGTGCAAATTGATAAATGGATCACAGCATTATTGAATTTGTGGATAAACAAAGGAGCTGACGCAGCTGTAAAACGAATGAGCAAGCTGGGAATTCATGCCAATGCGTCACTTTTAAACACGGATGACGAGCTGACGCAGGTCGCTTACCAATTCAAGATGCTGTATGGTGGAGTGATTGTGCAGTGCGCGATTGTGATGTTGAATGACAAAAAAAACCGGCATGCAGTCTTCAAAGAAGACCACAAGAACTTTGTCCTGGGAATTGACAACATGTTGAAACTGTCTTGTGATATTTCCACTCAGGTGGTTGTTGCACTACGCACGGGATTTCATCTGCACCAAAATCAGCCAGACAGACAAGTAGCAACGACACTTGATGTCAGCCTCACGCAATGGAGTAAAGCTCTGCACAAAGTACAGCACCAATTCAAGTCCAAGCAGTGGGAGCAGACTGTATTTGCAGCTTGTCATCGGTGCAATTCTCAACACACAGTCGAATCAAAGAGCCATCACAACGCTTACAGCTTGTTTGGAATTGCAGACACCGCAACAATGCCGGACTTCCGCACAAAGTGGCACGAACCAAACAAACCAACAAAGAACGAAGGTTCAACGAAAGAGTTGTCGGCACGCTTCAAATTGAAAATGCTGCAAATGAGTGGTGGTTTCAAGAGTTTGTCTATTACTGACGACCCAACTGAACAATACAGATTTTGGACTACACCTACTTTTATTGTTGAAGAAGGAATCTACCCAATTTCTGCTGGTGTCCTTAACTCTCTTTGCAGCGAGTTCATTAATGGTGCCTATGCATCGACGTATGTGGAACTGCAGACGCTCAATACAGCGCTGCGTGACCTGAATGCAGAGGCTAAAAGGAATTCAGCCACGTTTGGAGACATTGCGAAACCTTCAACAAAGGATTTGGTGGTCCGTCTGGCGATCATACACTACGCGTTTATCAACCTGTTGCAACGTGACGATCTGAACCTGTTTTGTTGCCAAAAGATCACAGCATCCAATTCTTCAACACAGCAGTACTCGGACGATGAGCTCATCACATTCAAGAAAGAGGTTTTGGCGCCATTGCAGCAACACATAGATCATGCTGCTCGAGCTCTATACAATACGGTTCATTCATGGAATGATGAAGAGTGGAACTCATTTCACTCAAGTTTTCATCACCACATTCGTGAAGCTCATTACACCGCATATAGAACGTTGGGTTGTACACCCTTGGAGGCAGTGACCCGCTTTGTCTCACACGCAGTCCGCGTGTCTGTTATCCTGCAACTCAATCTGCAATTTGCAACTGCTGCTGACTACGACAAAGACATGACAAAGCGGGTTGAGTTCCGCAACAAGCACTTGTTGGATGTAAGCAAAGTAACGGCGGGTACGCGGAATAATGTAGGAACGTTGGAACTAAACTCAGAGGAACAGGAAAACATGTTGACGATATGGCAATGGCGCGAGCAACATGAGGAATTATTGCACAAAACACACTCGATTCCTGACCTTCACTTTTTTGAGTTTGCGCACATGCGCGACAAGGCATCATCATCCACGCGCATTGATGAAAATTGGTCACTGTACGAACACTGTTTTACCCCTGGCGGTTTGCATGAGTACATTGAGGCAATTACACGAGTAAACTTACAAAGCGCAGCCTGTCTTGTTGCTGCAGGTTATCTTGACTCTCAGCACAACACTATATCAAGGTTGTGGCCCAGAAACCTGTCATACATCCTACCAACAGCGGCAGCACTTTGGGCGACAGCGTCAATGTGGTTTTCGTTGCAGCTCGTACATATCATGCAGTGCAGCGCAGACTCTGTGGTTTCACCATACGTGGAGTTTTTTGAGGTATTATGGAGATTTGTGGTGGTGGAGACAGCACCATTGCAGGTATTGAATTGCAATGACGAAACAGTGGTGAACCAGGGCACCAACCTGGTTGCTGCGTTGCAGTTCAGGTGGATTCAAGACAACTTGGTAATGGGAAACAGGCAAAACAGCATCAATGCAACAGAAAAGGCAGCGGAAGCTGTCATCAAAACGGTGCAGTATGTGACAAAAGCGCTATACACGTATTTCGACGATACCGACCCTCAAAAAACAGACGAAATCCAGAAGAAGGCTCCAGGGCTTTTTATGATAGCCGTGTTAGCCGCGTTCCAATTTGACGAAGACGACTGGCAAACCAACACCAACTTGATAGCGGCTCAGAACCTCCTTGTTGCAGTGTTTCATTCGAAACAGCCGCCAAGAGCTGGCAAGTGGGCTAAAAGGATAAAAGATAAGGTGGGGCAGGACAGCGAACATGACAGCAACGCATTGGCTTCGATGCAGAAAGGTGGAGCCCAAAGAACAGCGATGAACCAAGCTGTCGGAAACAAAGCTGTATCGTTCTGTGCAGATGATGAACGTTTGCAGCTGAATAAAGACGCCGCGCGCAACGTGCTGCTGCAATGGTCGCAGCTTCGTTTATGCCTTCCTACCAAGGAGCAGCTGACGAATTTGCTGCTTGATTTGAAAAAAGGCAATCCTCTGGTACCATTGTCTCCACTATATGTCGTGGGCCTCCTGCAGAAGAAAGCCGACGCGCGTCACGCAGTGCAAATTATGCTACGACTTGCGCAGCTGTTGTGTGTCGAGACAGACTCGGCGCACATGGACACACAAGTTGCGTTGCAGCTCCGCAAGTTGCTACACGACGCGAACCCACTTGCTACTGTGGTGTACTGAGGTTTCCAACTCATGCACAATAACCGACAATCGGCGTGTCCGTCGACTCTGTGCACATTCTCTCTGTAACCGCAGAGTGAGCCTCTGCCACAAAGTAATGGACTTATAAGATACATCAATGGATCAAACGTCATCAAGAATTAGCGAATCGCGTGTGAAGTCATCCGCCAGCGCGCATGGCCGCCCACGTCCATGCGCAGGAACAGAAAAGCCCGTGCGCGAACAGCTGCAGCAACACGGTACCGATGCTGTCCGCGGTGGTGCACAACATGTCAGGACACGCAGTGTTGACCTCGCCAGTGACCAGATTGCACCGCGCAGCGGCGCAGCCAGTCCCCCCACGACGCCACTTTGGCAAAGGGTTGATGCTGTACAGTTCGCGAGGGAACCTAATCTTTGGTGCCAACGACGTTGGGGTGCATTTCAAAGGCGCGCGCGACGTGCGTGCTTTACTCTCTCTTTTGGAGGACGTCTCAGATGGCTTTGTCGTTCATTTGTTCATTGGTATGATCGTGTTCACTGTGCAGATGCAGATGACAGTCAATGTGCAACACAATGGACCGCTGCACATGGCTCTGTTGAGATACAATAACCGACACCAAAACTCAATCCGCTACATTGCGCAAATGGATGTGACCAACACGCTGTTCTTTCGCGTGATGCGCTGGGACGCACTGTGCAACGATGAGCGCAGCTGTGAGTGTCTGCAAGGCTGCACGGCTGTATGCAACGTCACCCGACACGGCAACTGTACCATGCGTTTTATGTGTGGCGCTCGCAAACACCCCACCGAGGCCGTGGCATCAGCGGCTGCGGCGCAGCACGCCGTCACCGCTCTGGCCTTTCAGCTTCGCTCCGAGCTGCATGATGAAGCGCAATCTCAGCCGCTCAGGTAATGAACGTCAAATGAGTGGTGTGCGTGTCGACTTGTTGCGGCGCAGCCATGGGTTATTTGACGTGGACCCGAGGAGCATGGTTGCTGTGGCAATCGCTGTCATCATGGAGCTTCACAAACCCCGGCAAACCTTGTTGCCTAAGTGATATATTTTTGGACAAGTTGACAAAATAAACACTTTTCTGAATTTGTATTACTTAGGCAACTTCGTTTGCCTGGGGTTGTGAAGCTGCACCATGCGAGCGCTGTGTGAAGCTGCCTGGGTTGATCACACGCGACTCCTGACGCGACCAGTGAGGTAATGGAGGCGCCGTGCACCACTGATGCGCGTACTGTCGACGCACAGATGCTGTCCCGCGTGAGTTTCTTGATGCAGCAGCTTCCGCATTACTCGCAGAACAGCTGGCACGAAGGATCGTGGGCATCGCGCTTGCTCACTGTGCATGTGTTTGTGGCGCAATTTTGTGGCAACAATTCTGTGGAGACGCGCGCTGCTGCGTTCAACGAGACGCAGTGCTGGTACGGAGAGAGCTTCTCTGTGCAGCTGACACGCCCAATGATGAAGCAATTCATCCGCGCCACCTGTTTCCCAACGACCCCGGTCTCACTGCTTCCAGTGAGCGCGCTACCACCTTCGCGAGCGCTACAGCTGATGCACCGGCGTCAAATGGCAGCGTTCCAACAGTCCCACGAGGAGGCGTTGCGTGCATGCACGCAACATGCCGAGCATGAGCAGCTTGCGCTGGAGCGTTCGCTGTGGTGTGACAGAGACGTGTGTACTGAGGCGCCAGCAGATGCGTCGGTGGCGTGGTCAGAGGCTGGAGAGTCTGGCGCTCGGCAGTAGCTGCACTGCGATGTGCATGTCCGCCAGTTGCGCCAGAAGCTTGTGAGGCAGCACAGCAGGGTGTGCACCCATAATAGATGTCCAGTGCCTGCTCGTGTGGAAGACAAGCTCCGCAATTGTGCGCATGAACACCTGGCACGGCGCGCAACGCTCCTGGTTGTCGTAAAAGGGAATGGCGTCCGCCATCAGCTCCTCGAGACGTGTGAGCTCGTTGGCAACAGGTCGAATGCAGATCCTCATGATGACATGCACGGTGTTGAGTGAAGCGTGCTCGACGGCGTCGGCCCAGAAGGTGACCGTGGCCACCAGCTGCGAGTACATCGCAACGACCAGCAACCATTCGTCTAGCGGGGCGCGGCATTCGCACGCGCGCTGCAAATAGGAGCCTTGCGTCATGTCAAAAAAAGGTCACAGGGTGTTGCGGTGAAAAATCCTGGTCGTTTGCAATAAAAGCATGCAGGAGGCAGTTTGTCAGACCGCAATGACTCAGCTGGGCGAATTGCTTGATGATGACCTGGGCACGTTAGTGCGCGCGCCCGACGAGCGCCCCGGTGCTGCGGAGACAGGCGGTGCCTCGACTGCGCCAGCGCCGACAGTGGCAGTCGATGCAGCAGCAGCGGCCTCCACTGCACCCAACGCGGTCCGGGTCCGTGCGACACCAATGCGAAAAAGTGCACTACTGGTAGCTGAAAAGATTGCAGCAATTACAGAGTGGGAGACGTGCTCCGAGTCGTCGCGCAAGTTTCGCGAAGTTGCTGCACTGATCGAGGCAGAGTTTGCGGCAGAAAAGCACAGCCGCATTACTCGTACGACAAGCGGTGTCAGTAGCCTTGCAGACAGTGACGCGTCTGAGGTCTCACAAGTCTCGCATGACGAGGATCCGGAAGATGACAACGCATCGCACAGCGCAATGCAACACACCTCTGAGCTCAATTCAGACAGCGAGTTTGTTCCGGAGTCAGACAGCAGTGAGTCAGAGTCCGACGTAAGTGACGGCGCAGAGGAGTCCGATGTTGCGTCAGTCGACGAAGACGACATCAGCGACATTGCGGACAGCGACTTCGGTGAGAGCGAAACGTTGTCTGAAAAATCTGCTTGCGAGGCGAGTGACGCAGAGAGCTGCGTCGCTTGCGATATGTTGGGACACTAGCTGCTTTCGGGAACCCACCACCAGTCAAATAAACATTTGAGATAAGTCAATTGTTCAAATGAAACAAATGACTTAATAAACTGTTTACTTAAGATTCAAACCTGGGCCAAACCCTTGACATCGCAGTTCCTGCCTGTCAAAACTTGTAAGAATGGTAAGACACAACTGGCGGTCACACAAAGACAGCAACCCGGCAGAAACACCCACCAGGTCCGCCCGCGCTGCAATCCTTTTGCCGCTGTCTTGCTGCCACACTGTCCGGCTTTTTGGCAATCCACATTTGCCAAAGTTGATAAGTAACTCAATTTATTTTTTTGTCAACACATCTAAAGAGAGGGTTGACTAATTTGAAATTGGTGCATGTAGTCGGCGTGTCAAACTGATACACTTTACTTGTTTCACTGCGAGGTGTGTGTGATGAAGCTCAAGCACGCGCACGTCAAACGCAACCCGGCGTCGCGCAAAAGCGTCATCAACTTCAACAGAGTGCAGTACGACGAACACGGCGTGCCGTATGTGCTGTGCCGTGGTCGGGGCTCGTGCACAGACGTCAAGCTGTCGCATGCGTTCTTACAGCAGTGCACTGGTCAATCAGTGCAGCAGGTGGCCACGCAGCTTGGGATCGCTGTGACGACCTTCAAGACCTGTCTGCGTCTTCTTGGTATCCACAGCTGGAACCGGGGCTATTGGACGCAAGCACACGAGCAGCCCAGCGCGACTGCGAGCCGTCACAGCGAACTGAACGAGGAGATTGCAGAGCTGCAGGCCCGGTGTGCTGCGCTGGAGCAGGAAAACGCAGCGCTTCAAGTTTTGCTGGAGCAGCGCAGCGAGACCGAATGCAATGACGCGGCAAGCAGCGTTTCAGGGACCAGTGCGACAGGCTTCGCTGCGACGACCGACGAGTGCCAAGAGGCGGCCTTGAGTCCAAAGCACGCGGAGCCAGCAGACGACCCGGACGCTGCGTTCTGGGATCGCATGCATCGAATTGCAGACGGCTGCGGCGACGCGTGGATGACGTGGAGCAGAAATGCGCCAGTGCCTGCCGCCGAAAACCTGCAGTCATTTCAGCTCTCGCCGACGTCCTCAAGCTCTTTGGACGATCTATTAAAGAGCTGAACTTCGCGTGAGGCATCATGGTGCGCCCAGCTCGACCGCCGCGCTTCTCCCGGGTGCATCATTCGCCGGCTGATCGTGGGCCAATTGCACGCGCCTCTGTGAACCTGTTACCCAAAACGTCGCCCCGCAGCTTGGTTGCAGCGAGCGCCTGTGCCTCGACGCGCAGCGCGCCGAGTCTCGACAGGCCTTGGGCCGCAGACGTGCTGCGGCAAGCGGCAAACGACGCGCAGGCCGTCATCACCTTGCAGCGGTTGCCTGCTGCGACAGCGCTAAACGTTGAAGGCGTCGCGTCGTGGCAAGCGCACGCCCTGGCAGAGGTCGTGCTTCTGATGTGGCTGTGGGTGTGCCTGTGGGCGAAACGGCATAAATGAGGCTGGTGGCGCGATCAGTTTTACTCACAAATGCCATGTGAACCGCGTGCCGCGCCGCTGGCGGTGGCTGCTAGGCTTCGCTTTTCCGAATGATTGCATTCAGTGTCGCAGTAATAAGACGCGCCTCCTCCATAGTCGCCTTGAGTGGCCCGCGGTGGTTGGTGTCGAGTCGCAAGGCGCACACCTCGAGGTAAATGTCGAGTTCTCTTTGCTTGAGTGTGACAATGCGGTCCAGAAGCTCGTCCATCCCTGTTGCAGCGCTCACGCGGGTGACAGGATCTCCCACGCGCTCCTGCAGCGCCACTATTTCTTTCTCCGCGATGCTGCGCAGCTCTGGTGTGCCTGCAACGCGCGTGCATTTGCTGCGCGCTGCAGACGCCCGGGCCATTTCACGCCGCTGCTGCCTGCTGCTGCGCCGGCAACCGTCGGCGTCAGTTTTTACCGCAGATCGCAGACACACCACAGGCGCAAAAATGAACAGCAGATACCTGCGACAGCAGTGACCCCCGTTGCGGCTGCATTGCCATGCGCGAGGTGGACCTCCGAGGCGTAAGCATCGTGCAGGTAGGCGCGCCGTGGCCGCACGCGCAGCAGCCGACGAGTCGCGAAATGCTACCGTTCCTGGAGCGCAACGAGCAGTTTGTGAGCTGGCTGCAGCCCAAGCATGGCAACGTAGACGACCAGGTCCCGAGCATCAAAATCGAAGGCAAGTTTTTTGCGCTGTCCCTGCGGCTACAAAAGGCGCTTTTCAGGCATGTGCGGCTGCAGTCAAACTTTGTAAACCGCGAGCGGCTGCCCGACGGCCGCGAGAAGCTGCGCATCCCAGTCACACTGCTGAACGACAAGCGTCGGACTGCGGCGCGGTTTTCGGTGCGGACCAGCCCCCACTGTGCGCAACAGGGTTCGGGCGGGGGTCATGCGGCGCGTAATTAAACGCCGGGGCGTGACGCAGGCGATGCGGTCGCAAGAGGCAGGTCGCAAGCGCGCGCCAGCGTCGCACGGGCGACGCAGCGCCGGCGCAGGTCGGAGCCGGCAGCCGGCGGTGAGCGGGCCGCGCGCGGCGGCCAAAGCGCGCGCGCCTGCAAGGCCCAACGAACCGCCAAAAGCAGTGACCACGGCAGCAAACTGCGCCTCCACGCCGCGTTCGTCCGACGCGCCAGGCGAAAATGCGGCAACGCCCGGGCCGTGCAGCCAAGCCGACGTTGAACAGGGCACAGGCCAGCGCGCCGACGCAAGCCGTCTGCCACGCACGTCGGCGCGCTGCTCGGGAGCAATCAAGTGCGAGTGTCTTGAATTTGTGAACGCCGCCGCACCACCCAGCGCACCACCTGCGGCGAACAGCAGTGCTCCCATGGCGCTGCAGGGGCTGGCGCTGTTTGACGCAGAGGAGTGCGCAGTGCCGACCGCGTTTTACATGAGCGAGAACGAGGTTGTTGCAGAAATGGTGCAGCAGCTGCGGTGCGAATGTCCGCAGCTCGTGACGTCCCGCGCGGCGTTCATGCGCGTCCTCGGTGAACAATACGACAAAATCCTATGCCCCCGCTAAGCTTGCGACAAATTAAAAACAGCAGCCACGAGCGGTGTGGCGCGGCTTGCGATTTCCAGCAGCACCGCCGCTGCCGCCAACAACACGGCCCAACTCGACGACCCGCTGCAGGCGGAGAGCAACTCTGCCAAAACTGCGCAACCAAGCTGTGTGGCAAGCAGAGGCAGGCCCGCGTCCCGGCGCAGCGGCAGCGGGGCAAGCAGGAACACAGTGGTGGCAAACTGCAGTCGCCAGCCGCTTGCAAACACAAAGCGGTCGAGTAGGTTTCGCTCCAGCAGAAACCCAAGGCTGACAGCCGTGCCCGAGCTCGCGCTCAAAAACAACCACGCGTTTCTCCCCGGCAACTGCTGCTTTCTGAAATTTTCATACAGCTCACCCACGGCAGCCACTGCAGGTGCGTCAAGCGCGCACGTGATGAGCGCAACGGCGACCCCGCGCACAACAGTGTCCCACGGCGCCACACACTGGGACACCGCGCGGAGCGGAGCGTTGATTGCCGTGATGATGCACGCCGCCAACAGGGGCACCGTGTGCACAAGACTGCCCACAAGATTGTCTGCAAAGGGGTGGTCCGCCAGCAGGCCCAGGCTTTTTTGCAGACCCACCACAACGAGGGCAAACGTGCCCGAGAACCGCGTGGGCGAAGGCAGGCTCTGGCGCATCGCCAGGACCGTGAGCACCAGAAAGGCCGTGGCTTGCACGTCACGCGTGCTGGCGCGAGGCGCCTCCAGCTTCGACTGCGCAAGCACGAGCACGCCGCGTGTAAGAAGAAAGCCCATGAGCAGCCAGCCCGACCAGTTGCCTTCGCACTGCAGACCAACGTGAAGAAACGACGCAACAGGGACAACGTGTCGAGACCAGGTCGCTGCTATCTGCCCAATGCGAACCATAGGCGAAGGTGTGAGAAGTAGTCGGATTCTTATATAACGCTTTCAGAAGTGCGCAGGTACATGGGTTGCGTCGGAGGCTGCGTTCAGGGCTGCGTCAAACGCTGCGTCGGGCGCTGCACCGAGAGCGGCGTCGCAACTGCGCCGCGCATCGTGACGTTTCGCGGGCGCGGCGGTGAGCGCGTGCGGGTGCAGCTGCGCGTCCCAGACGCGGGTGTCGAGTGTGCCATTACACTGGATGACATCGCAACAAGCGAGGTGGACGGATTCGAGGGGCTCCGGATAGACGAGCAGCGTCCCGCGCTGCAGGCAGCTCAGCTGCCCTGTGGCCACGAGTTTGCCGCCAACGCGCTGGCCGTGTACTGGCTGACAGACGTAATGCGGTGTCCGCTGTGTCGCAAGGGGGTTGACGCGCGGCTCGCGGTTGCAAGTCTCCCGCCGAGGTGGCACGACAAGCTCAACGCACACGTCGAGCGCCGCGAGCGCGACGACGAGGTGGAGGTCGCGCTGCAAGCATACGGCAGCGGCTTCGTGCAGCACCATGTGTTGAACCTCGACATGGTGGTCGCAGTGCTGGACGCAGAAAGCCGCCAGGTCGAGGAGCAGTTCGTCATGTTTAATCCAACCCCACGAGCGGTGGCGGGCGTGCTGCAGCTGCGGGTGTCGCGCGCGTGCGTGCGCCGGCTGAGCCTTGCTGTCGAGCGCAACAACGCAACCTCGGTGCGCATGACAGTGTACATGCGGACGCTGACGCCGCACACCCGCTCGCAGCCTGTGCTAGTTGCGGACAGTGGAAACGTGACGCTGCCGCGCGTGGTCTGGGAGCAGCATCAGACGCAGTTGCAGGCTGCAGCCGCCGACGGGTTGACAGAAGTCAGCGTGGTGCAGCAGGTCGAACCCGCGCGCGCCGACAGGGCGGGCATGGAACCCGCCACCGAAGAGCGGTCCTGTGCCTTCACGCTGCGCTGGGTCACGCACGGCTCGATTGCATCGCTGCGCACAGTGGCTGGCGTGGGCTTTGACATTCCGGTGGAGCAAATCGTAATGCTTGCGGGGGACAGCGTCGCAGAGGCCTTGCAAACAGCCTGGTGACTTACCAGACAGGCACTCTGCAAGCTTTATAACGCAAACTGCGTTGCGATCCAGCGCATCAGTTGTGTCCAGTAACGCAGCGACGCAAACGTCCACGCAAACGCCGCAAAGACGGTCGCCACAACAAGCATGTCGACCATCGCGCCCTCCTTGACAAGACCTTTCTGCTTCACAAAAAACACCAGCGAAAGCGACGTGAGGATGTCCAGGCTCTTGCCAGAGATGCAGCACGACACCAGCGCAAGCACAGCGGGGATCTTGAAAAACGGCGCCAATACAGCAACCGGCGCCTGCACGCGATCGCCCCGGAAGAGTTCGTCGAGCGTCTGGTTCACACTGGCGACGCCAAGCGTCGTGCGCAGCTCGTCCTTCATCGTGCCAAGCGACGTGAGAAACCACAGCGCAATCAGCATCGTGGTGGGGAGCGCGCTGCGCACCATGCTTTGCAGGCGCGGCACGTTCTGGCGCTTACTGACGAAATGCAGCAGCAGCGGCGCGGAAATCGGAAAGACAACCGCAAGCATGACGTCGAGCATCGTCGCAGGCGCAGGCACGCGCAGCACGGAGCCGTCGCGGAGTGGCGCGTGGTACGACGGGACACGTCCAATGCCGACCGCGACGCAGATCTGCGCAGCCAGCGCCAGCATGAACGAAAACACGCTGATGGCCTTGACCAAATTCGTCTCCACAGACTCGTGCGCGACAAGCAGCGGGTCCGTAATGCGCACCATGTCGCGCAGCGCCAGCGCGGTGACACCGACCAGCAGGCAGAACGCCGGCTGCATGCTCGCGCAGTCGATGCAGTAGAAGACGACAAAAATGGCAAAGCCGAGCCCGTACACCTCGACGTACGCGTGTGCGCGCTCTTTGTGCGCAGACAGTCCAGCCTCGCCCGCCACCCCGCGAAGCGCAGGTTCCGCAAACGGCAAATAGAACGCTGGCCCAAAGGCCGGCGTGCTGGGCGGCTCCAGCGGCACAGGCTGGGCCGGACGGGGCGCAGGCGCTTCCGCGTCACCTGCGGCCGCCGATGTGCTGTTGGCCCGCGGGTCTGTCAGCGGCAAAGTGTGCTTGCTGGCGGCGTACACAGGCTGATCGTGCACGACCCCAATTGGCATGCGCTCAAACCCAGGCCGGCGCGGCGTGGGCCGCACGCCTGCAGCTGTATCCGGCGCGTTGGCAGCAGCTTCGTCAGAGTCCCATTCCTCGAGATCGGACAGCGTCGTGGCGCCAATGGAACCGGCGCGCGTTACGCCCTCAACATCCTGCGCACCGACGCGGGCGCCCGGGTCCAACAGAATGCGCGACGACAGCGCTTGCATGCGGGCCTTGATCTTCCGGCGCGCGTGCTGCACGCGGGCCCACGTTGAGGCAGGTGGCTCGGCAGCCACTACGGGCCTGTGGTCGTCGAGAGCGTCGAGGTCGAGGTCGTCATACCGGTCGATGGCGGGGTCTTTCACAAGCTCGCTGGAGCAGAGCACGCGCATGAGGACCTTGCCACACGCGTAGCACAGCAGGTACACCGTGGCCACCACAATCTGCAGTGAGCTCTGAAAGGCGACATTCCCCACAACAGTGTTTTCAGGAATGAGCGAGCAGACACAGAACAGCGCCGACCGAACAAGGTGCGGCAGCATAAGCAGCATCACCAGTGTGTCGAGTCGGCGCTTATACATGCAGTCATGGGTTTTCTTCAAATGCCAGAAACGCCTTGTTTGCAACGGACGGTTTATTAGAGGCACCGCTCGCGCGCAGCTCGATGTCCCGCGAGCAGCTCACGCGGGCGCTGCAGGACATCTGTAACAGGTCGATGAGCGGCGCGCGCGTCGTGTCGGACAGCACCGGGCACAGCGTTGCAGTGTACGACGCACCTGGCTGGTCCAGCGCGCACACCGACGCGCTTCGCACGCGCTACGGTGGCACGGTGTCCGTGGAAGTGCAGCAGTGCCAGCACTCCGCAAGTGGCTTCGTCGTCGTCGTGAGCACGCTGCCGCGCTTCCAGGCCCCGGCGTGTGCGATGCTCGTAGCAGGCTGCGTGGTGGTTGTGCTGGCAGGCGCTGTCTTCTGGAACATGCTGCACGTGCACTTTGAGGGGGCCCATAACATCGACATATTCGCGTGCCCAGCGCCCGAGACAGTGCCGACCGAGCCACAAGCGCTGTGACACATCACGCCGGTGGATGTGCCGCTGTCACACGAGGTGCCAATAAAAGGCCACGCGGACAACGCAAAAGGCTGAGAGCATGTTGAGCAGCACAAAACACACCAAAATCACGTATTCGCCGAGGCAGCTCCACATCTTGCTGCTCTGCTGCGGGTCGTCCGTCTGAAAATTCACAACAAACGCAAGCAAACCCACAAGCAAAACAACAGTCAGCAACACACGCCAGTTGCGCGTCTGGTGTCCAAAGTTAAATTTTTTGGCAACACTCTCGTCCACCACAGCCACACGCAGGTGCAGCACGGACGTGAACGACACAAACAACCCGACCCCCACTCTGTGCCACAGCCCAGCACTGGACGCGTCGCAAAAGACCACAAGAAATAGCCCGAACTGCGCCAGCAAGGCCGCGCAAAACGACGCAGCTTTCCAACCCAGCGCATTGTGTCCAAAAGAACTGTCGCACCAGGACACAAGAAAGAGCGCTCCAAGGACCGGCATCACATTGCACGCCCACATGACCGCCAGCTCAGGTGACGACGAGAACGCGTTGCTGACATACACCCACCCCCACTCCGGGTGCGCGTGAAACCCGGTCTCCCGAAACAGCGCTGCAGTGACCGACACCTGCGCCAGCGTGCTGAGCAGCAATACAGACGCCAGCAACGACACAGTTATCAGCGCCATGAAACTTTGGGCTCGCTTCTGCGAAGCAGCAGACACCAACGTTGATGAGGACGACGCGCTGCGAGGCGCGGCAGCAGTCGCCGCCGGCGCCAACAAAGCAGTTTGGTCTGACTCGCCCGTGTTTGGGTCGCGTCGCACACGGCGCTCTGGGTGGGACAACATGCGGTGGGACTGTGGCACCTAAATTTTATACGGGCGCGTAGCACTGGCGCACGGACACAAAGTCTTTTTTGATTACTAGAGAAAGTCGAACGTCAGCTTGCCCAGACGCATGCAAAAGCGTGGTAGCACGGTTTTCCGTAAGAGTTCACACCACACGGAGTATTTAAGTATACTATTCACAAGCAACGCATCAAATCTGAAACAAGAAAAAAGAATGAAAAGAAAGTGGACAGAGGAGGAAGCACAGGTCCAGCAAGTCAGCGAAATGGCTGAGCGGAGGGTCTTGAAGGCCCGCAGAATGGCCAACATGTTCGAGCAGAACAACATGCCGGACCAGGCCAAAAAAGAGAATGCCTTGGTTGAAACCTACCTCGCTAGGATCGACAAATCCTACTGCATTCAGAGCGATGAGGTGAAGGAGCTCAAGCGCAAGATGGCCCAAGACGCGGCTTCATCCACCGCAGGCGCCCCAGCGGCCTCACCAGCCGCAGGCGCCCCAGCGGCCTCACCAGCCGCAGGCGCCCCAGCGGCCTCACCAGCCGCAGGCGCCCCAACGACCTCACCAGTCGCACCAGTCGCAGGCGCTCCAACGGCCCCATCAGCCGCAGACGCCTCATCCACCGCAGGCCTCAAACTGGCCCCAACCGAAGGCGCCGCAACGGTCCCACCAGCCGCAGGCGCCCCACTGGTCCCGGTCAAGATCGAACCGCCCTCCGACACCTCTTCGACGAAAAAGTCGAAGAAGATCAAGCCGCCCACGAAAGCTGAACTCCAAGCGCAGTGCGACGAAGCTGGCATCCCTTATAAGAAGACGGAAACGAATGACAGTCTGATCCAGAAACTGGCCAAGAAGGACAACGAGCAGCAGTCGACTGACGAGAAGAAGCAGTCTCCGCCCGAGCAACAGCAGCAGGGTTCTGACCTGGCTGATCTCATGACTCTTCAACCGTAGAGTGCACCGTAACCCCCCACCGCGAGGGTTGTGCACGGAAGTAGATTTTTTCCTGACATAGAGTGTCATGTGAGGTTTATTAAACCAACTACTTTCAATCGCTTCCACAGCCTGCGAGTTTTCGCGAGCGGCCAGCGGTTGCCGCGGCCGCGCTGCCGGCCGCGGCTGCGCGCTCACAGGCTCTGCGTGCAAATCAGGATGTCGACCTTCTCAAACTTGCCAGCGCTGGACACGCACTTTGCAAACACGCGCAGTTTGTCCATGTACGACGCGGTTTCGGGGTCATACGGCTTCGGAAGAAAGACGCTGCCTTTGCCGCACAGCTTGTTGTTGTCTGTCCTGAACCCGGAGTTGCGCATGTAGTGCTGCTCGCGGTTGTCAAGTTTGGGCTGTGAGTGAGTCTTATTGTCACGCCTGCCGGTGTCTTTCTCAAAATGCTGTTCTTCCTTGCCCTGCACGTACCATTGCACCAGATCGCCGGTGTGCATCTCGTACGCCCCGTTCTGCACGGTGATGAGCCCGCCAATCTGCACAGTGCCGATAGTGTCGCCGCTGTGCGGGTGCGCGTACGCGACTCCCATGGAATAGCCCATGGCGCGGAAGTCTGGGGTTTCGAGTTTAACCTCGGGACCCAGAGGATTTGTTGCATCCGCGCGAACCTTGGTCCAATACGCAGTGGCATCCAATTTGCACAAGTCTACAAAGTAATCTATCGTTCTGTCCGCCAGGCCTGCGTAGGTTGTGATGACGTGCGGGTATGGCAGGTTGCGTTTCTGGAAAGTTCCGTGGCCCAGCAGGTTGTGTGACGTGCACACGACAAGCTCGTCTTTGTGCATCATGTACAGGACCTTGTTGCGGCGAAGCTCTTCGTCAGCGTTACTGCATTTTGGAGTTCCAGAAGCCCCACCAGTGCCAGCAGGAGTGCTGTAACTGAGTCCGTGGACGAAGCGCGCCTTGTCCAGGCGGCACTGCAGGTTGTGGCGGGAGCCGGTTTCGATTCGCGTGCCGAGACGCGTGCCGATGCTGGCGCTGGCCATGTCTGCAGCGCTGCAACGAGTTTTGCTTTTAAATAGTTGGGTACGCGGCAGAGGCAGCCTAACAGCTGGTGCGGTGCATGCGCGCCCCGTCCGCGCGCGAAGGTGCAAGGGTTGGAGAGAAAGGCATGCTAGCCGCACTAGAAGCGGAGCGTCTCCAGCTGCGCCGCGGCAGACGTGACCAGCTGCTGGTCGTGCTGCCTGGCCAGCGCGCGCTCCACGTGCCCGCGCGCAACGCGCGGCGTGATCGCAGAGAGCACCGGACACGCGCGCGCAAAGGCCAGCGGCAGCGCCACTTTCGCCGGGGTCGTCCTGGCGCTGCGCTGCGTCGCCGACGGCAGGCGGGGGCCAGAAGCGCCGCGGGGCGCCGCCGGCGCGCGACTGCCTGTCGGCGCGCGAGACGCTGCGCGGGCCGCCGGCGCGCGAGACGCTGCGCGGGCCGCTGTTGGCGCGCGCCCGGCCGCCGGCGCACAAGAAGCCGCCGACGCGCCAACAACAGTCAGCGCGTTGGGCATTTTGAATCCTTTTCCTGCTTTTGTTTTTTTGATCTGCAGGTGTTGCTTGTGTTTGGCAGCACCGCCGCCGTGATGCTTTGGTTTTGTTGGCTGTTTTGGTACACGTTTGTCAGACGCCCCTCGGCGCTGACCGCTTTGCTTTTTAGCCGAAACTTCTCGTTTTTTCTGTTTAGTTCCGACGTGGAGGTCAAAAGGGTTATCACGTTGACTTCTGGTGGTAATATTGGTGTCCAACACATTGATGCAGAAATTGGCAAGATGTCTCATGCAGTTGTTTTGTGCAGCAACTTTGTCATAAAAATCCCGAAACTTCGCATTAGCATCAAGAACCTTCCCGTCTTTGAACCATTGCAAATAGAAGCTGATATCGCCGTAAACAACTCTGTCTGTTGAGCTCCACGTCGTTTCGTTCATGTCATCGTTGTGTTTGTCACGGAAAGACGAAGAAAAAATGGTTGCCAAAGACTGGGCTTCAATCATACTATTAATCGGGGCGTTTTGGTCGGCCTCATTCTTGTCTTGCACAAAGACTGTTCCACTGACCACAGATGCCCGCTGTCGGGTGATGACACCGTATTCAAGCTGCTTATACCACCTGGTCAGAATGTCTTGTCCATATGGAGAGTCAAAAAACCCGTATTCAAAGACTAGTCGCTGGAACGTCATCAACTTTACAGTATCATCACGATAGGATATATGCAGGTGAACGTCGCTGTGCAACATGATATTAAGATAGTGATATATCCGATGAAAGAGGCCACGATACACGTTTTGGTATATCATTGATTTGTCAAAGTTACTCTTGGCAGGGTTCAACCGAGCTTCACACGAACGTTTGTACCAATGACACCAGTTGTTGGTTGAATGCATCACCATTGCAAGCATGTCATGTGGGGTCTCCAACATCGCCTTGCAAGCACAATGCGTGCTCAATTGCATTATCTTGTTGTTCATCTGCGTTTTCATGGAGGATGATTCCGATTGTAAACGAGAACCCGCATTTTTGGGCATAAACGCGTCCATCGCACCTGGTTGTTTCAGTGCAGTCACTATCATGTTGTCTGTCACGCTGTGTTTGTGAGCTACAATTCTTAACAGATCTTCTGTTGAAGATGGACGATGCACAATTTCCCCCATTCTATCAAAATACACTGTTTCACATACGTCAGTAATCATGCAAACACCAAACACATCAACCAATCGCAAAAACATCTGCAAATCATTTGCAGCGTTTGAGTTTTGGCCTCCCTGCGGAATGCTATTAGTCCGTGCTTTGATGCATGTAAGAATGGCGCGGACCGCTGCCCAATGAAACAGCGTTTTTGCATCTGATTGGTCGTTGTGCATCAAATGCGCGTTGGCAAGCGAAACACGTGCCAGCGTGACCATCCTCATGCTTATGAGAGCATGCCACACGTGTTTTGCTGTCAGGAAGTCACAATGCTCTGAACGTTTGTTCAATGTTTCCAATAATTGATCCATTGATGTTTCAGTTGGTTGTGCAGCCACACTCAACATACTATGATGAGGGGAGTGTGCTTGCACCTCCTTGTTGACAGCCTGAAGAATAGAATATACATTGTCGATTGAGTCCGTGGTCGAGTCATGCATCGAGTCTAATTCGAGATTATCAATGCTCGTTATGGTATTCTGGTCCATTCCAGTGTTAATATTGAAAACGTCAGGTGACGGTTCAGTTGCAATTTCCTGTGTTGAAGTTTGCTGCATCTGGTTTACTGCAACTTCATCTGCTTTTTGGCGCAAGGCAAAATTGCGTTGTTCCGTATAAGGACGTTGAGCCTGCTCGAAACAGCGATCCAGTTGTAGGAAATACGGCCTGTATTCAGCTTGATGCCGCAAAGCGTGGTGCAGAGCCTTTGCCATACGATACAGCACTTCGCATTCATAGTAAAGGTCATGTACGGTATAATAGGCATCAACACTTTTTTTGCTGAAAAAAGGCCACCACCAAATGTCACTGCCAGGTTTGTCACCTTGTTTGCCACCGTACTCATACAACCGAAAAAGTAAGGTTTCCCACAAATAGAAATTGTTGCCAATTATCATTCCATACAGTTTGAAAAATTCTTCCAATTTCAGTTTGATCAAAACACTTTCTTGCATTTTTTCATCGGTTTCGCTTGTGTCCATGGCCTCGCGGGGGCGCGATTCCAACTTCTGAATACCAACTTCTGCATCAGAGCAGGTTGAATTCTCCAGAACGGTGTCTATGGGCGATTCGGACTCCCGCAGAAAACAGATGGCAAATCGCTGTGCTACTGTTGACAGCTCAACGTTTTTTGATTGAGTGGGCAGAATGGTCATGAAGACTTTGTTGCCAAGAGGTTGATGACCCAGATGCATTTGACGACCTTGCACATGTCCATTTTTACTGGTCTGTGCAAATTTTTGTAGTGCCAGGCATGCTTTGACGCGAAACTGATTGCAAATAGTTGGTTCTGCCGTGATTTGTGCTGGGCTCGTTGATTGCACAACGTAATGATTACTGTGTTTTGGTGGAAGCTTCTTCAACTGTGTCTCCAAGTGCCTCAGCAGTTGCGTGCGACTATCCTCCAAAAACTGATTGCAAGCTTTGTCGGGTACGCTTTTTCCCTTTTGCCTTACAAAAACAGGCACCTCAGTGATCACGTTGTGCAGAGGCGTATCGCGCTCGTCTGTTGTGCTGTGAGGTTTGTGTGTGAGCAAACTCCCAAAAAACCCATGCATAAAATCAACCATCCCGTTCCACGTGTCCATGTCACATGGTTTTGAGGCATAATCCATCTCCAACGGAAGTTGTATCTGTTTTTGGGTATCTGTTAACTCATACTCCACATCAGGATCGGGTCGCGGCCGATTTTCATCATTGATAAATGTTTGACCGTTCCTGTAGTGTTGTTTCACCCTGTCCAATAATTTTTCATGCTTGTCCTGCATCACGCTCGCCGCTACGTCCCGCCTTCTTTCATGCTCATCCTGGCGATCTTTTTTCGCCTTAATCACAGCGTCTTTCAGCCTCTGTTGTTGGACCTCATCTGACGACGTTTCTTTGACGCCTTTATTTTTTTGGTCCTCCATGATGTGTTTACACAGTTACACGGCTTTAAATACGTAAGCCTCTGTGTACTTGGCACACGTTGATATAAATGAGTGCGTTCTGCTGGGCAGCAATGGTGTTTGACCCTGGCACCGCACGTGCGGCGTTTGCGCATGTGTTTGAGACAACAGACGGGAGCAGTCTTGCGGTGGACGCAGCAGCTGGCGACGGGTTGTCTGCTGCTTTTCTCGGCGGCCTCGTCGACAGCGCACTTGGCAGCGCCGTGGGGCACACGGGGTCGCTCTCCACTGATATGGCAGCATGCACAGCAGTCGATCCACTGACGCTGTACAAAGTTCTCATGTACGGAGTGCTGGGGAGTTTTGCCAGCACCAGCGACGACCCTGCGGCGTGGGTCAAGGTAGGGTACAACCCGTCGACCAATCGACTGCAGCTGCTACCTTCAGCTGCAGAGACCCGACAAATGTTTTCAGACGTGTTGGTTGTACTGTCCATTGTGGCGCTGTTCCGGACCTGGGTGCGCCGACTGGCGGCGCCAAATGCAGCAAAAGCGGGCGACGCTGCAGACGAGGACGGCTGAGGCAGCGCGGCGTTGTGTGCAGACCGGTGTGCTTGATTGTGCGACGCATTTAAGAGAATGCGGCTGAGTGGACAGCAATGGCGACAAGTAGCGACGACGAAGAGCCAATGCTGGTGGCTCTCCGCGACAACCGCGAGGCAGGACGGGCGAGGGTGTCCGGTACAGCGTCCGCGGAGACCGCGCCGGCGGCGGTGCCGCGGCCGTGCTTCCTGTGCGCGTACGCAGCAGAGCCGCGCGTGGTTGAATACAGCAACTACATCATCAAGGAAATTGCGCGCTCCGGCGTGGACGAAATCGCGCTGCAGATCTGCGCAGACATCGTGCAGGAGCACAGGACCGCCCCACCTGACATCAACGTCACTGACGTGACCGAGCACATTGTGTCGCACATGGCACACCCCACAGTGAAACTGGCCGCGATGCTGCGTGAGCTCGACGACGTGCGGCGCGCTTTGCACCGCTCGGTGTACGCGGTGGACACCGACTCCGGTGCCGCCGTGCTGGACGCGGGGGCGGTGCGGCTGTACCTGCAGGTGGTCACCGCGCAGCAGAACCTTTACAAGCTCGGCGACCCAACGCGCCTTGCATTCGGCCAGCGCGCAGGCGCGGAAGGAGCGGCAGTGGACGCGTGAGCTGCGCGGTCGGCTGTCGCACAGCCTGCGCCGCCGCACGGTTGCGCGGGTCGCGCCAGCATCACATGTTCACGCGCCGCGCGCCTCCTTGCACGCGGAACTGCTGCAGGCGCACCGGCGCAGTTCCGAAGCACGGCGCTGAAATGTGCTTCTGCTCCAAAATGAGCCGCCGCAGCTTCGACGGCGTCACGCGGCGGGGGTTTGTCGTGGCTGGGAGAATCCCGCCGTGCATGAGCAGCTGGCTGGTCAGGATCGAGCAGCACGTGGCGTCCGGGTCAAGCGCGCTGCGGCTGCTTGGCAGAAATGCAAACAGCGTGGAAGCCATCGCATATCGGCTAAACCCGGCGTTGCTGCCCGCAATCTCGCTTGCCTTTCTCCGCATCGCCGTCCATTGCGTGGCAGTCACAGGAAGATACATGAGCTGGTACATGTCACGCGAGAACCGCTTCGGAACCATCTCGACCTTTTCGTCGAACATGACGGTCACTGCGTCCATAACCGTTTCGTACAGCCCGTCAGCTCCAGGGGGGCGATGTTGCGGGAACGCCATCTCCACGTGGCAGAAAGGCGCGTCAAGCGCTGCCGTCACGCGGTTGAGCAGCGGGTCGTCAAAGGGGGGGGAGTAGAATGCAACCACAACCAGGTGGGTTTTACTGGTCATCACAGATGCCGCAGACGCCTTCCTAAATGCTACAGGGGTCGCGGCCGCAGCATGCAGGTTACTGCAAGCGCATAGCTAACCGGTCGTACAAATGCATAAGGTGGCTTGCAGGCATGCGCGTGCGCTGCAGTTGTGGCCTGCACGGCACTGCGTTGAGGTCGCAGACGGCAGACGCAGTGGCCTTGGTTGACTCTGACATACGCGGCGCTGCCCAATGCGTGCTGCTCTTGATTTCGTCGATTTGCGACCTTGCCAGGAACGTGTCGGGTGCAGCAATGGCCGCTTTGGCAGCCACGGGTTTGATATCGCCTTCGACGGCTGCGACGAAGTGACGCGCAAAAAAGCGCTGAATCATATTTTTGCCTGCCATGGGGATTCCTTTCACTGTGTGAGATACTTCTTGCATTCTTTCCAGTGTCAGTTTGATCAGAGCGGCCGCAGAATGCATCGCAAAGTTGTACCATGTTTTGCCCTCTTTCCATACTTTTTCAAAGACCGCTTCCACGTTTGAGATCATGGTCAGCGATGTTGAGTTCACGGCAGTGTGCATCCACATTTTCACAACCCATGCCAACATGACAACGTCGTCTCCTTGCACGTCCACCGTCCTCACTTTTTTCTGGAGAGACACAAAGTCGTGCTGCCAGCGTTCGATCTGATTCACGCTGTTGGGATGTTCCGTTTTAAATTTCTCCAGATAAGCTTGGACAGTAATTGGTGTTTGCTCTGGTCCATCAGACATAATTGAATCAGACCAGAACGCAGTCATGACAGTGATCATCGTGTCGCGAAATTTTCTCTTGTCCATGTTTTTGAGGTCATGAACCATCACCTCATTTTGAATCAAAGCGCCGACAAAGTAGTTAGCAACAGTGTCTCTCCAGTAGTTTCCAATATCGTTCTCCGTGTCTGCGGCAACGGCTGCGTCGTCACTGTCATTAACGGAACTGTCCGAACCAAAAACTCGGTAAAAAGCCTGTGCCGTAGGATAGTCCTCCAAATCAGCAATAATACCAGGAGCGTTTCTCGACTTGATTACAGTATTCGGGTCAAATGCGACAGCTTCGGAACGTACCGTTTCCAAGCTGTCCGGTGCAGACAACTGCTGTACCTGCGTTGTGGTTGACGAGCTTGGGAGTGCCATGCTTCGGAGCAGTGCAAGTCGATGATTCTGCTGCACCCGGTCAGTGGTAGACGTGGACTTGCCGGGCACGCGCGTCGAGAACTCAGTGAGGTAGCCGTCACAAAACTGCACAACATTGTTGTTGGCAAACACCGGCATGGCCCGCTGCTGTACCTCCAGCTCTGGTGGTCGTCGTCGCAACGACATTGCAATACAAACGTGTTTGTATCCTTAAATATCCACGCTCAAAATGATCTGCCTTCAAAAATGGTCTAACATCACGCACCAATCCGTGCGGCAGGCCACTCATTATACTGGACGGCGCATTGAAAAGTCCAGCATCAACAACCCTTACGTGAAAAGGCGCTGGCAATTGCCAATTCTGTCGTCTGGTGGGTGCCCTTTACTGGCGAGACACAAGCACTCGAGCATGGCTGACCAGTACGACGGCATGTGGTTATCAGCGTCGCAGTACAGTTCTTTGCCACTGCTTGCTGTTTCAAATACAGTCTGTCCATCTGCGCCAAATGCAACTCTTTTGTCGTCTTTTTGCTTGGCAAACGCATGAGCAGCAACACACAAACGCAACTTGGTCACTTCAGACATCGTGTCTGGCACACCCTGGTCTGGCACAACACACAGAACCGCAAACAGCTTGGCGTTGACTCCCGAAATGTTGGTACCGGTGCAAAGCATGCAACGTGTTCCCTGCACGCTTGCAGCCAGCGCCGTCATCTCTTCTTGCGCGTGTGGGTTCGTAATGTGTTGTGTCGCGGCATGGCACCGCAGGTTGACCAGAAAGACGCCAATGGCCGCGTCACGTAGACTGCTATGCACAAGCGCAGGCAGTTGCTCGTGAGGTTGTCCGGGTTCTGTGCTTTGTTGCAACACAGGCAGTCGAAAAGAACGATGGTCGTCGGCAACGTACAGCGTCAACAATGTAGTACAGGTGACAGACATGACCTCCACGGTTTTTTCAAACGTCCGGACATTATCAGCACATGTCAAAAGAGGCCGAACCTCGTAGAGCGCGTTCAAGAATGCTTCCAAAGTGCTGAGCAGCACAAACGGAGAGTAAAGCAGCTGTGCAAGCGTGTTGTTGTCAGAGCACTTGTCCAGCCGGACACGCGTTTGCGCCTTGGTCACTGATTGCATCACTTTTTGCATCTGCTCTTCTTGTAAACACTCAGCACAGTTCAACACGCGTTCGAGCAAGGCATTCAACTCGCTATCGTCAGTGTCTTCTGGTAACCGGCTGATGTCGTACTGTTCCATCCAATGTTCAAAGTCGAACAACCCGTTGTGGTTTTTCACACACGTGTCAGACACAGTTGCGTGGTTGGTGCGCAGCAGTTGCACGTATCGGTCCACAAACGCGTCGGACGCGTTTGCATAGCTGCCAACTGTCACCCACATTGCGCTGGCCATGTCGTGTTCGTCAGACAGGAATACCCTAAATAGGACTTACGGACACGGGTAGTCCACGCGGACAAGCAGTTGAAACACACCAAAGTTGAGGGCAATAAACAGCGTTGTGTATAGATATGTCCCAAACACAAACGTCTGCACAGAGTTCACCATACAACACTGCGCGTCAACGAGCTGCTTTATAGCAGCTCACCGTCTATGCAAAAAGTATCCAACATTGGCCAGCCAGGCGCCGACAATGAAAAAATGACACGCAAGTCAATATGTGAGCAGCAAGGAATTTAAGAGACCTCGTCGCTCCGTAGCACATGTCTCCGAGGCCCACGTACAGGTGTGTCAGGACGACTGCACACGCCTCAAGCCGCGTGGCAATTGTCAACCTCGATGACAGTGGCCAGCGCGCAGCACACGCTGCTTTTGTGGCCAAGCTGATGGCGCGCTGTCAGCGCATCGAGACCATGCAACAAGCACAGGAGCGGCGGGACCGAAGCAGCTTGCGGCTGTTTCGGCTCATGAAAAACGGTGCATACGTCTGCATGACCAAAACAACCCGCCAGCTGCTTAAACAGAAAGCAGACCCAAATTTCGTGCCAGCGCACGTGGCGCAGGGACCCACGACTCTTGGCATGGCTGCTGCTCGGTGCGAGCCGGTCGTGGTGGAGTTGCTGCTGCAGCACGGCGCGCGCGTGAACGACAGATTTACTACCGAACTGCTGCCGTGTGGAAACCGCAGCGCGCTGCACGAGAGCCTGGCACACCATGTCGCGTGCCACAGCCAACATCACAGCGACAGCGCAGGCAGCGACTGTCGACACATTCGCACTATCGAATGCCTGCTCAAACACGGTGCCAACATTGACGCACAAGACGCCGAGGGTAACACGCCGATGCATTTGGCCGCCCAGCGCGGTATGCTCAGCGCTGTTTGGCGCTTGCTCAAAAAGGGTGCAGACGCCACCGTGTGCAACAACGCAAACAAGTCTGTGCTGGACGAGCTTGTTCACCAGTGTGATTGGTATCAAACATCACACAGCAGTGCCTCAATGCTGCGAGAGCGCAGCCACAGCCCCGCCACGCGGCCGCCAGGCGACGCAACAGACTCCGGCTCAGACGAGGAGCTCGTCGAGGCAGTGGAGACACCTTCGCCCCCCGACGCCTCGCTAGCAGCAGACATCATGGCGGCGTACAAATCGCTGATTTTGGAGCTGTTGAGGCTCAAATACAAGCCTTTGCGCGTTGCGGTGGCCATGTCACAGCACGCCCGCCTGGGCGCAGAGAGCAAGTTGGGAGCGCTGACCCCGGACGCAATGGAGTCCATCATGTCGTACCTACCGCCGCATCCTGCGTGGCACAAATTTTACGAACACGTCATCAAGAAAGAGTTCGTGAGTGCTGCATCTTTGACACCGGTCTTGATCGAAATTGAACGCTCGAATCACAGCGCATGACCGCTGCCCAAAAATCGGCTGCTGCTCAAACGTTGGCATGCAGCCACGGCCACTGCGCCGGTAGCGGGTAACGTTGCGCGACAACGTTTGCAGCTTGCGTGTAATGACCAAAATCGCGCACGTGCTGCTCCAACGCTTTGTTGAAGTCGGTGTAGCGAGTCAAGTACCAACTCACGCACAGTTGCTGAACGCACGTCTCCAGCACGTGCTCAGCGTACTCGTCTTCTGCCCAGCCCGCCACCAGGCGAAAGCGCAGGCCCATGTGTGAGGTGTACAGCAGACTCGAAGACAGTTTGTGCGCTGCCAGTGCTGCAATAAAGCGGCCAACGCGTTCGGTGTAACGCGTCCGGCGCAGCTCGTTCTGCTTCATGCGGCGGACGCGCCGCTTGTGCCGTTGGCGCAGCAGCTGCAGACTGTGCATGCCACGCAGCGCAGTTGCCAGGGCGTCGTGCCCGGCATAGCGGCCCCGTCCAATCCGCGTCAGCGCAACCCAGTGCGGTAGCAGAAAAACCCATCGGGTTTGCTGTGCGTTCATTGGTTTCATGTAACGCAGCAGGTGGTACAGCCAGGCCTCATTATTCAACATAAAGACCAGCAAACGCGACGCACCCCCCAGTTTGTTGACGTCGTGCAGGAAGCAGTGCATCACGACGTGTTCTAGTACAACCGCAAGCAGCTGCAACACAGGCACAGCGCTGCGTTGCAGCGTCCCAAGGGGTGAAAGGTCTAACGTCTTGAGGTGCGATGTAACTGCATATGGGTTCCTGGCCGAAGCATCGTCTTGCAGCATGTGATGGTCTGCAGCTTTTGTGGACATACAGCAACACACACCAAACGGCGCTCTTTAATGCCACTAGGCGCTCAAACGGCGCTTTTACATACATTGCACACACCAAGACGCCGTCAGTTTCGACTGGCATCCCCTGGGCCTTCAACGAGTTTGAAATACGGGTGCTTGGCTGTGGTCATTGCCGGCACCCCAAAGGCGCCCAACGTTTGTTTGGGAATGTTGTTCATCTGGATGAAGTGCTCTGCTGCTTGCTTGATCATCTCACAGGGAACGATGGGCATCGCTGTCAACACAATCAGTAAAATTAAATACTGCACGCGCGCGCGCAAATGCAACAACTGACGACTATTTAAAAAGATGAGCTTTTTTTAAACAGAATGTCAGGACCAGATGCTGCCATGGCAGAGAGTTCTGACACAACTGCGTCTGCGTACAATCTGGACCCGTATACTGCCCACGAGTTCGAAGTCCCAGGGTTGGTGGAGGGGCAATCAGACAGTGAAACTGCAGCAACGAGAATTACCTCGCTGACAACCATGCCACTCATACCCAACCACATCAAACAACAGTGCACCATGGTGAAAGCATTAGCAGAAAGCATGCGAAGCCAATGGAGCGCTGCACCGAAAGATATGAAACATTGGACGTGTTCCATTTTTCAGGACATACATTGCCTCCCCAAAGAAGCAAACGACAAGGTTGGAGCTGACTTGGATCAAAATGTATTTGACCTGTACAACGACACCGCCGTGACTCTGCTGGTGTTTCTGGAATTGATGACCAATGAACAGCACTACCGAAAACTACTGCACCAGAAAGCAGTTAAGGCTGATGATTTGCGGGACAAACCTAACATGATTCTTGCAAAGTGTGAGCATTTGTTGCAGCCGGAAGCTGAGAGCCCAGAAGCAGCCAGTGACATGCAGGTCGACTCCTCCGAACCAGACGCCAGTGCGGAAGCAATGGATACTGAGACAACCTCCCAAGCAGTTGCTGCTAAACCTTCATCATCGTCTTCTGACGTTTTGACGTTCAGCAGTGAGATGGACCACACGCTACAGTATAACATTTTGGATTGTGCGGAACAGAAGACTTTTACAGGCAATGAAGAGCTTGAGAATTGTCATCTGGTGGGACGGCTCACAAGATGGGTGAACGAAAAGGACGATGAATATGGACAGTTGCGAAAGCTCTTGCAGATGGACAAGTTTGAAACAACGAACGGTTTCAACAGTAAGTATCATTTGAATCGCAAAAACGAGAATACAAAAGAAGCTGCTGTCTGCCCTTTCTGGTTTCCGTGGAAACCATACTGCATGCAGGCGGCTTGGGGTGTCAGTATGGCGTTTGGAATCAACTATGAAAAACCCGGCAGGTCTGTACAGGCTCAGTGCAGCTACTTTCACAAGGCCATGAAACCAGACGCCAATCACGCAAACGCAAGTCAATTCACACAATACACAGAGCTGTCGTACGTACATGCCATTGCTATGTGCAACCTGCTTCGCGTGCCGTGTACCATCTATACCCTTGATGAAACTCAGACGCTCAAGATCAAATGCAGCAACGACCTTTCTCGACCTGTCGAATACGAAAGCGAAACACCGACGCCGCGTGGCGTTTTCGGTCTGAACGAGACAGTGCATTTCAAGGACCCTGGGTGGGCCGTGCAAAAAGACAAAAACGGCAACCGCGTTCCACACGTGCAGCTGTTGGAGGTTGACCTGTCGGGACCCCACGTTGAAAAGGGCGTGCTCAATATGCTTCAGACCGATCTCGAACGCCCGCGCAAAATTTTCATGCCGCTGATGGAGCATGAATAAATTTTGACAAAGGGTTGCTGGTTGCGCGCTCAGCGTCACCAAGTGCTGGCGTGCCGCTGACTGTCAAGTTCTGTAAAGTAAATACCGAGCTGCAGAGCGACAATGAGGTCGTCTTTCATGCCACCCACTTTTCCCGACAAACAACACTTGTCCTGCGTGAATGGGTTGGGGGCCACTTTGTACTGGTACCCGTAGACGTACATCTGCTCGCGCAGCCGCGTGATGGTGCCGGGGTCGGCCGCAACCAAGGGTTGGCGCACATTCACGCGGTGCTCGCGCAGCATTGTGTTGAGCAGCATGGCCATTGCGTGCTTGATGTTTTGCGTCGTGTAGATGCCGCAGCGATCCGTCTCAGGGTCCATGCGGAACACAAGCATCGGCTCGTTTTTGAGGTTCAGCTTGTGGTGCTCAGCTTCGAACCCCAGGTTGCGCTCGACGTAGCAATACACGGTCGACTGCTGCCACGCCGCGTCCGCCGCGCGCAAGCGCGCGATGTGCGAGCGCACCATCGAAAACTGCTTGTCGGGCTCTGGAGGTGCGGCAACCAGACGCGCGTCAGAACACAGCCGCCAGGTCAGACCCGGACACCAATCACTAAAAAAACGCAGGGCTGGCTGCGGACCTTTGCAAAGCGGCAGCACGTCCACGCCGATGATCTGCCACCCCGAAACGCAGACACGTCAGCAGGCAGCGCACCCGCACAGCGAGGCGCCCTCAGAGAGGCAGCAGCCGGGCCCAGCTGCCGCGCCGCTGCGTCTGCAGCAGTATCCAGACCTCGTCCACTTTGCGCTGTGGGGTGGACAAGGCGACTTGCTGCTGCGCCTCTGCCGCCTCTCGGTGCACAACCTGCAGCAGAGCGGCAAAAGCGCAGAGCTTCTCGAGCGCATGCTGCGCCGCGCCGCAATGGGGCTGCAGTACGCGCGCGCCGTGTTTTTTCTGTTGTTGAACATCGACATCGTGATGAAGCAGGACGTGGTGAAGGGGGTCCCGTCGCTGAACATGAGCGGACTGCACGGCGCCAGGGCCCCAGGCTTTTTCCAGACGCTGCAGGACGACGTGGTGCCCGCGTGGCAAAGAAACGAGTTCGAAACAACAGAGACGCTGTTGTGCGCAGTGAAACGCGCGTACCTGGCAAGCTGACGCGCGGGCCGGGCGCACACCTGCACCATACCCTTCCAACGCGTGAAGCTGATCATTGCGTAATCCGACTGCGGCCCCCCGGCGGCGGGGTCGATCACCAGAAAGATCGGCTCCGCGTGGTGCGGCTTGTGCGAGGGTTGCTCAAACATTTGGTCGACGTCGCTCGTCCGGAACGCAGACTGCAGCGTGTTGGCAGCCACGCCGCTCAGCTCCGATTCAACCAAATCCGGTCGGTCCTCCATAATGGTCTGAAGTCGGATCATGCGCTCGCTCGACTGCCAGCGCGGCATGAGATGCAACATGTGCTGGCACTGCGCTGTCTTCCCATCTGCAATGCACGCTGCGCAGGCGAGCTGGATCTGGATGCTGTGGAACATGGGCCGTAGCGTGGCCTTGTCTTTCATTTTGAACAGGCGCGTGTAAAAGTTGAATTCAGAGGTGAGAGTGCTGATGGCAAGGAGCGAAGCGCGTCCAATTAAAAGTAAAGGAGCCTGCCGCCGCAATGGAAATCAGCGCAAACAAGCAGAGCGACGTGCTTTGAGATGGGGCTTGGACCACAGTCTCGTAAAAGAAACCAGGGTCCACGTATGCTGCCTCCTCCAAAATTAGGACATCACCTGCCCCGCCAAGTCTTAGAGCACATACACAAGAACAGAAATGTAGGGCAGGGCCAAAAACCTCCGGTCCCCTTTGTCGTCGTGACCTGCGCGCGCACGCACGGGTCACATCGCTGGGTCGCGCAAATTAGGTGCAGGGTCGGGACGCCGGTGGCACCGCTCCGCACGTGAAATAAATAGCAGACAATGTATATAAGCGCTTGCCCACATGCAAGCAAAAGAATGAGTGACTTCTTTGCGCAGCTGCGCGGTAATATCCAAGGCACTGACGCTGTGTTCAACCAATCCTCCATTTTTCCTGACAGCAGTGGTGGCCACAGCGGGTTCCGCGGTGAACCCGATGGCCGTATCAACGCAACGTCCTCGCTCATGAATCCTGGCCAGCCGTATGCGTACGCGGAGGGTGGAAGAATGGGCTCAGACGTCAACTACTTCAACACCCCTGCCAACGTGCAGAAAATTATCCCAAGGATCCGGCTGCCCGACTCGATGTATTGCGAAACTCCAAAACACTTTGACCTGGTGCACGCTGTGTCGGACGGCGACATCGCGTTCGTGCTGCGGTACGGCAGTCAACAGGCAAAAAAAGACGCAATCAGCAACTCGCACACGTACTCGCGTCAAGGCATGCTGCGCGCAGTTGACAACATTGTGAACCTCAGCGTGGTCAATTACCTGCTGGCAGGCATCCAGGTACACCTGCTCAGACTCATGCACACTGGAAAAGGCCTCAACCCTGCTTGGAGTGCGTTTTTGAGCGCAATGGGTTTAGATTGGTGTGTACGCAAGATAAAAACTGACCTTTACGACCAGAACAAAGTATTCGACAGTGCTGGAATGTCAAAGCTACAGGAAATATTGCTCGAAATCAGCCGTGCGTTTGTGCGAGACCACGCCCGTTGTTGGGGCGTCTGCATCGGCTCTGACAAACAAGGCGGACAGCATCAGCCTTCCGACAAGCACGTGACTTGGCCAGTCGACTACATCACGACCATTACAATTGACGGCCGGAACGAGAATCTACAGAACTATTGGAGCTGCTGCGAGGTCGCAAGTGGCGAATCGCTGCAGTTGGCTCTTGTGCCCGTCGACACACCCAACGATTCATGGACGTTTGATATGAGCTCGTACAAATATTCGCAGTGCCATACGATGGACATGTTCCAGTCCACCTTGCGGGAAGCAGGTCGTTGTTCAGAGAATGTGCGATGCTATCAGCTGCGGCCACTCACGGAGGCGCACCGCAGGCAGCTGTGCCTCAAAGATGAGAAATCAGTGTCCAAGTTTTGGCATTTTGCGCGCTCGCAAAAACCGCATGCCATGTTTATCAACGAAAATAACGTGTCGCAGACCTTGCGAAACGGACGCGGTCATCACCGCGGACCGTTGATGCAGGTGACAGTGGCCCCTGTCTGGCGCGACGAAACTACAGGAAAAGCCAGTGGAGAGGAAAACAAGTGCGAAAAGAACGTCAGTGAGGTCATCAAAAAATTTGGAAACAGGCCAGTAACCGGTGGAGTTCCTTCTGGAAGCCGTGCACCCACTTATGCCAAGCCGCTGTGGCACGCCGCGTCAGCAATGTCTGTGGACCCGCAGCAGAGTCTGTCGAAGCGCAAGGCCGTGGAGGTGCAGGCTCCGAAGCTACAGCTTGCGCCGCGCAAGGTGGGGCGGGTGTCGTTCGCGCAGCAGATCCCGCCGCGCAGTGCGGCTCTTGCGAGCGCAGCGCCGGTCATGATGTTTGACGGGGCCGCTGCTCATGCACAGAATGCTGCTCAGGACGCAGAGAGCATCGAGGTGGTGAAGTCCGGGCTTCGCGTCTCGCAGATCACCAGCAGTGAAGTGCCACGCCTTGCCAAAACGTTGAGCATGCCCGTGACGGGCGCAGCGTCGGCAGAGCTGCCGGCCGCAGGCACGCAGGGCTACTTCAGCGTACAGGTGGCGTCTGCGGGGCCTGGGATGTCTGCGTTGCCGCCGGTTTCAGCTCCAAAACTAGCTGCGTCAGCGCTGCTGCCGGCGGCGTCTGCGCCATCGTCAGCGGCGCCTGGCGCGTCGCAGCCCGCGCCACAGCCTGCGCCACAGCCCGCGCCACAGCCTGCGCCACAGGCCGCGCCACAGCCCGCGCTGCAGAGCACGCAACAGGCTGCTGGTGGGGTTATCCAGAAGGTGCGCGTGAAAGGATCAAGGAAAAAGCTGTGAGCTTGTAGGAAACGCGCTTTGAGCGCAGCAGCAATGATGCTTGATTGTTCACAAAACTCGGAGTCAATGTGTGTTGTGCTTCTCGCTCAGCTGCGACAGCACAGACATCCCGCCCCCCACCATGATTCTGACTTTGTCGCAACAGTTGCACCACGCAGTGGTGGGAGGGCTCATGCGCGTTTCGCACTGGTCGACCAACTCGGTGATGTCGCGACTGCCGCACACCAACGCAGCAGCGTAGCTCTCGCGCAACGCGTCCAGGCTGTCGCCAGTACAGTGCCAGCATTGCACAAGTTGCGTGGCTTCGTGTGGCATGTTCGCGCCAGGCCGAAATGACAGGCACCGCAACAGAGCAGCAGTTTTGGATTATTGCGCCACCTGCGGCGCCGGCGGGGCGCTTCTGCGGCTCAAGCAGGCGCGCTGCCTGGCGCCATACTCAAATCAGCATCGGCACATAAAAGCCATCCCGCACTGCGCAGCGAGATGCAGTCGCCAACATCGTTGCCTGGCGCAGCCGACGCGCCCGCGCCGCCTCTGCCTCCACAGACAGAGCCGCTTGCCGCGCGCCCCGAGCGGCGGCTGGGCGGAATTTTCGTGTGGGCTTTGGAGGGCGTGTTGTTTGCGTTGCTGGGGTGGGCGTTGTACGCGTCGTTTCGCGGGCTTGGCGTGTTGCCGTCGCACTCCATGCACGAGTGGGTGCTGGTGACGACTGCTGGGTCTGCTCTTGCGCACGGCGTTGCGCAGTGCGTGGTTGCGTTCCGCAGAAAGAACGAAACCCTGGAACAGGACACACTCAACGCGGCGCTGCACCACGGCTTGGCGCAGGCCAACTGCTGTGTGGTCTTCCTGACGCTTTTACTTTACACCGTGGTCTGGATGGAAGCGCAGCAGCGTTCGCAGTGGATGCTGGTCTTTTTCTCTGCTTCGCCCTCCACGCTGCTCGTCGTGGGCGCGACTGTTTTGGCGTTCACTGTCGTGATGTTGATTGTGGTCGTGTGCAACGCGTTTGCCGCTACGGCAATCGGAAACAGTAACTGGCTATTCGTGACTCCGTCCGTTGTGCTGCTGTTGGGCATCGTGTACCCGTTCTTGCACGAGATCGGCGACCGCGAGCTTTTGCTCTGCACGGACACAGGCACAAACAGCATTGCAATCGTGTTGCTGAACTCGGGGCTGCTGGTGTCGTACACTCTCTTTGTGCTTGACACGTTGAACTTCGACCCGCTCCGCGCGTTCGACGGCACAGTGCTGCAGGCTCGCTGGGACGTGGGCTTGGACCCCAAACTGCGAATCTACCTGCTTCTGCACGCACTGTTTGTGGCGCTGTGGCTGTCAACCTACCTCGTCGTCGCCCGCACCGTTTCAACGGTGCTGTGGGTCGCGCTGCTGGCCGCAGTGAGCCTGGCAGCCGGCGCAAGCTTCGGCGCGTGGCCCGAGTGGCGTGCACGCACATATTCGTCGACGTCGTTCATGGGTCTCGTCCGGGCCGCACAGGGGGCGGGTCGCTTCAAGAAAGGTGCAGCCTCGCGCGAGACGCCAACCTCAGTGCTGCGGGGCGAGCAGAGCAGCGCGCGTGCTGCCATTCGGCTGCGCCCTCGCGCAGCAGAGCGCGCAGAGCCGTAAAGGCGAGCAGCGCGTAATCACGCTTGCGTCGTTTACTGTCAGACCCTGCGCTACCTGGCAGCAAAACACAGCCACAGCACAAACGCGAACAGAGCGTAGCGTGTGAACGCGATGATGGCATCCGCCACGTTGAATGTGCGCTCGTACTCCACTGGCGCGTGCTTGCTGTTGGCAGCATCGTACAGCAGGTGCAGGATCCAAAGAATGATCGCAAACAGGATGCTGAGACGCGCCAGCACCGTGTCCTGCACCTGCGGCATGAAGACGATCGTGAAGATCGAGTACACAAGGATGGCGGCGAGCGTCGCAAGATACGTGCTCTGCTGCAGGCGCAGATGCGACGTTTCCATGTCGTTTCCGGACCTGCGTCCGTGCGTCACCTCCTGCACTGCCACAAGGCCGTACGACAAACTGCAAAGTGACATGAACAGCAGCAGGTTGTACACGTATTGCAGCGTGCCCTGGTCCGTGTTCGCCTGCATCAGCGTGACAAACAGCCCGAGAAACGGCAATGTCACGACGCGGTACATACCATTGTAAAACGTCGTCTTGAACATCGGTTTCGCGCTGTCGTCGGGCGAGTCCTCGATGGTCATGTAAATCACAATACCGACCACAAAGACAATGATTTGCTGCGGCAGATACTCCGTGAGCACGAACGCGTTGGCGTGTAGCGGGTAGTGCTGAAAAATGGAAATGATAGAAAACGCAACCACCATGAATCCACACATCAACTGCGCGTACCACGCGCGGTTCGCCCACTCGACCGCCATGCTGTTTTGCAGCACGAGCTGGTACACCACTGCCGCGAAGAAAACGACGCTCAGTAGAAAGTTGGGGTTGACATGGTGAATCACTTTCTGGACGTGCGGAATGCCGTACGGCTGCCTAGCAACGCAGACGTCGTCAGTGTCGGTCTGGAGACACTGACAGAGACGGGTGATGGAAGAGTCAGAATGCCCTGTAGGGTTGGTCGTGCAAAACGCCTTGACCTCATCAGAAATCACGCCACGCGCGCTCGGAATCAGCCGCGTCACGGGAATGCATGGCAGCATCCAGTTCGAGAACGTCGCCGACAAACATATGCCACCAATGATCACACTGATGATGCCATCCAAGACCCGAAAATACCGCAGCTGCGAGGGCCTTGTGCGTGCATCCATGCTGCTTTCTACCTGGAAGCGCCTCTTTTATACGCACACAGCACGTCCCGATTTGCTGCCTGGTTGCCGCACAGCGAACACAAACGTCGTGCAAGAATACACCGCCGCACGTTGCGTTGCGATTCGACAACCGTGCTGAGCAGCATGCGCAAACGCACGTATCACCCGCTGCAGCATGATAAGGTGCTCGCGAAGGAAGAAGACACCCCCCCGGCCACCATTCACAACCTCGTCGGCACCACGTCCCTGCACTGCAGCACTGGCGACATTGACCTTGATTACATCCACGCCATGCTGCCCAACTCGTTCTACGACAAGTCCCGTTTTGCAGCCATCACCATCCGAATCTGCAACCCGTCCACCACGGCACTGCTCTTCACGTCCGGCAAGCTTGTGCTGACAGGCGCAGTGTCGTGGCTGGAGTGCCTGCTGTCGTCTCTCCACATCGCCAGACTGCTCTCACGCGTGTGCCCGGGGTCGCGCTTTCGCGTCCTCGAGACACAGGTGCAAAACATCGTCGGCAACGCCGTCGTCGCGCTACAGCCGCAACAGATTCTCGACCTGCGCGCACTGTACGCCGACCACAGCACAATTTCAACGTGGCAGCCGTCCATGTTCCCCGGCCTCGTGCTCCGCCAGGACGCGTGCCCCGTGGTGCTTTTGCTGTTCTACTCGGGACGCATTGTCATCACAGGCGGGCGCACAGAGCGCGACATCCACGACGGGTGGGCCATGCTATGGCCGCTGGTGCGCCAGTACGTGCGGAAAGGCAGCGCGCAGCCAGCAGCCGCCGTGCCGCGAAAACGTCGGCGCACGACGTCTGCAACACAACACCGCGTTGGCGAGGGCCTGTCCACCATGAAGTAAGGCGCGACGCAAGACTCTGTAAAAAACAGCACCCGGTCTCTGCGCGACTTGCCGGCTGCAAAACCTCGGCACGCAACATGAGCTGGCAGTTCGCCCTCACCGTTCTGAAGGAAAAGTACTCGAATAGCGGAGGCATGCAGGTGTTGATGATGCTCCACAGCTTTGCAGAATCGTCGATGCAGCACGCGATGCAGTACGTTCTGGGAAGCTCAACGACTGACGGGCCCAACCACCAATCGCCGACGGCTAACGACCCTCACCACCGATCGCCAACAGCCACGCCGTACGCGCTCTTTGCCCACGAAGACAGCACAGAGCTCTTTTTGCTGGTCATCTTGCCAGTCACCGTGTCGTTCGTGGCCGTGCACTGCGTCTTCCGCAACATGCTTGCTTCGTTCATGCTGGCGCTGCAGTTAACGCTGGCGTACGGGGGCGCGCTGCATTTACGGGCGTTTGCCGAACGCGCGCTGAGCTACAACGAGTTCTGAGACAAAACGCCAGTCAGCAACACCGACGCCCAGCGCTGCATCTGCAGCGCCTGCATCTCGTAGACGTCAATTTTCTGGCCTTTCAGGTCGCTCAGCCCGCCTGGAAACACCAGAACACGTGGAATGTTGCCCTCACACTGCTGCAGCACAGCTGCACGGTGCTGTACAGTCATGCACAACACCAGGTCGTAGCTGCTCAGCGTCCGCTCGCCAATCCACGTGCTCGTGTGGTGCTGCAGCATGCCTGGAAACATCCGACGCGCATAGACAGAGGCCGGCTGCCGCGTCGCAGCAGTGATGTTGGCGCCGGCCGAATGCACCACGACATCAAACCTGCGCGCACGCGCCAGCTCAAGCTGCAGGGCAGCTTTGAGCATGGGCGACCGGCACGCGTTGCCAGAACACACCGCCAGCACGTGCATGCCACGTGCCATGTTGCGCGGCACCGCGCCCCTCTCCAATATACTCGCAGCAGTTGCTGACTTAAAAACCACCGCAAGCGCTTGTGTCGCGCGCGCGTGACAACCGCGCACACGATGCCCGAGTGCACCGAGTCCTCGGCAGACACACCGCTGTCGCCTGCGCCGGCCAAGCCCGCCGCCGACACCGCGCGCGACGCGCACGCAAAGACCGCTCAACACAACCTGGTCCAGGCGCTGAACGAAGGCTCGCTCCGAGCAGACGCCCATCGCGAGCTGCGCGCCATGCTGCTCAGCGTGCACCCGTGCCCCCCGCTCCCGATGATTGTCTGCGGAGGGGAAGACCACGCGCAGCGCGTGATATCCAGCCACGACTTTCTGGCCACTGCAATCGACCGGATGCTGCTCAATCCCAACGTGCTGCGAGACTCGGAACGTCGTGACTCACAGCTGGCGCTCTGCGAGAAACTGGCTGCGGACCTGGCCAACGTGCAACAGCACAACCAGCAGACACCCGAGCAACAGGTGGACGAAACATACCAACTGCTGTGCAGCTTCGCGCGCAACTATGTCGCGCTGTATTTTGACATGGCACGTCGCCGCACACTGGACATCCGTTTCACCCCGTGGTCCGACGTGTGTCGCAGAGACCCGGTGCACGCCGCGGCGTGTTCGCACCTGCGTGCGTTCAAAATTATGCGCGGCGAGGAGCCGTCAGCCCCGGACGAGTACGAGGACCTCGCATACGACGCAGTGCTTCTCAAGTTCTGTGAGCTGTGTGTGCAAAGCAACGGCACGTTCAAGAATTTCGAGTCGTGCCCGTGAACCCGCAAAGGCGCCAATGAGGCGCCTTACACTGCAAAGTGCAGGCGCCTCAATACAGTACTCGGAGGCGCCGCAACGGCGCTTTGTCGCTGGCAGACAAAATCAACTGGTAAAAGAAAAACACGAAACTGACAGCGGCAAACACAAACTGAAGGCAGACCACATCATGAATCTCTCTGATATCCCAGAGCAGCAGACCATGCAGCCCAGCCAATCCGACAGTGAGGGGTCGGTGGCCGAGGACGTGCCGGCTGATGACACCAAAGCATTTGTCGATAATCGGGGAAGAGTGATCCACAGGAAGAAGGCCACCACAAACAGCAAAGGTTTTCGCAAACCACTGCAGATCAACAAGGCTAACGCCACGGTGAAGGTCCGCAAAACCAAGGCTTGCAAGTCGAAGCTGAGCGAGCCGCGGCAGCGACGCCCGTACAAGTCGTTTACAATGGACCGCTTGCAGCGCAACTACAGCAAGACCGAGGTTCGTCTGCTCTTGGCTGTCAAGCGCAAGGATGTTCTGCAGAAGAAGTATGACAACTACAAATTTGAAATGAAACAGCGCGAGCTGGCAGATGCAGAGGGCGTCGCAGTGGGACAGCCAGGCCCCGTAGCACAGGCTGACCTGTAGAATCAGCAAAGTGACAATTGGTTGCTGAAATAAATTCACCCAAGACGGCTACGTACCGGGTATCTGCTGCTGGGAATAATCGAATTTGTCTTGGACCGCGTCCTTTTGTATCAAAGCAGAACGTTTGTTGATATTAGCTACAACTATTTCGCAATACGTCCGCAAAATAGTCTCACTGTTCGTTCGGTAGTTGGCGAGCTTTGCGTTGGCCACCCCATCTTCATCAGCTGTTGTCAGCTTCAGGTATTTCATCATAGAGTTTTCCACTGTCTTGATGTAATCATCAGTGTTGGAAAGCTCTGGAATCTGCTTTAGTATTCTTTGGTTATGCTTCAGAGCTGTGTCTTGATACTTATTAAGTTGAGCAACAGTTGGTTTTTTCCACCGAACTTCTTCTCGTGCATTCATTTGACTGCGAAGCTGTAAGCGAAAATTCATCCACAGCTTCGTTGATCCATTCCACGGAACTTTATCTTTCTTTGATTGTTGATCGTTCCACTTTTCTTGAATCGAGTGTTGCAAAGTGCCGTACGTGCGGTTTAACGTCAGAAACTGTGCAAACGTGTTTGCGTCTTTGAATTGCGCTTGGGAAGGGGTATCTGCAAATAGCTGTCGCAGCATGTCTTGAAGCACCCAGCAGTTGCGCCACGCTGTCAACTTTTCGAGGTGTTGTTGGTGCAGTGGTGGTGAGGTAGAATTTGGTGGTGTGGCCATTTACATGTCTTTGAGAAATAACTTTAATACTATTGGGTGTTTGTGACTGTAAACGACGTCAATATCAAACTCAGCGCACGCTATATAATTGAGCTGTTTTGTTTGTTTTGATGTCAGCACGCGTTGCAAAAATTAACGCCAAACAATTCGATTCAAATAGGATATTTTTTGCGCCACTACCGATACACAACGCTCAAACAGAGCAACCCCATTTTGAACTGTTTTTTGAAAAAGATGAATCGTTTGATCACGACATTGGTTATCGACGCATCTGGCGATTATTTTTCATGCATGCACATCAACTGGAAATGGACCAATTGGTAACTGAGGAACAGAACTGGCCTAAATGGTTAGATTTTGCAGTGGACGTGACTAGACCACAAACAGGGACATTTGACTTGGACGTTCGAAAAAAAACAAAGAACAGCGAAGGCTCTCTAACAAATTCAGCCCAAGGAAAAAGAAACCTTGCGTGGAAAAATTGTCAATCAGTGCAAAGTCCATGTCCTGTGCAACGATTCAATTCAGAGTCGTTCGAAGTAGCAGCAAAACATGAAGCACCAACAAACTCATCAAACTCCAGCGAAAACACCAACATGATCACGTTGTTGCCAGAGGATTTGTGGAAATTTACAATACAACAGCGCAACATGCAGTATGGGTACGTTCAAAACATCAAAGTGGAAAACAAAACTCACAAGGAATGGGTTCCTGCTGACATTAATTGTCAAGTTTCCAACGTTGCCGAAATGGATTGGAACACCACCGAGGAGTTGGACGCGCTACACCATTACGTAAAAGATGCACAAAATCGAGACCTCAATTGGACATATGTTGATTGGACAAGACCTTCGGTTCGAAACGTTGATACACCCGAAGTTGCGACAAAGTTTCTGCATGCAACAAGTGCGGCGTTGCGAGCGCCACGTATTCGTAAAAAAATGGCCGACAACATATCATTTCAACCATGGGAGCGGACGCCTGCGTGTATGGAAGCCGATATTTTTGAACACAAAGCGTTACTACAGCGCTGTGAAAACAGAGCTGCATTATTGTTAAAAAAAAATGGAGATGCTGAAGCAGACAAGTACAAAACCAACAATCAAGCGGCAATGTACGCGTTGAACGTTGACCCTCCCATGTTTGACATGGCCGAACAGGCATACCGTCAGTATTTGCAGTATCGACAGCTTGTCAATGAGGTCGAAACAGGCGAGGGTCTGTCGTTTCAATATTCACGCAGGTGGCAAAAGTACCTGCTGCGTCTGCAGCAACCTCCAGGCGCAAACGGAAAATATGTGTACGACCGCGAGCTGCAGTATGATCACGAGACAACGGAGGGAGAGGTTTTGAAGGGTACGTTTTTGTCTTATGCGATTGGTCACGGCAAAGGTCGGGCCAAAGCACCCACTGTTGCAGAGCCCATCGTTGCAAATCCAAATGTAACAACCATCACTGAGAATTATTTGCGATGCATTCCTCTGCGCAACTACAACGACAGTCGCACGTCGCGGGAAATGCAGACAGGAGCACCTTCACAAAGACATAACGTGAACACAATGTATCAACAATGGTTGCTGGAACAAGAAAGTCGTTTGGAATATGGATGGATGAAACCGCGGTTTAGTGACACAAAGTATCAGCTTCTACCAGAAAGTTACAAAGTGCATTTGGATCATTACTACCAAGTTCAGTACGAATGGGTCAAATGGTGGACTACAGAACCATCACCATTCACTGAAAAACCAGTGCTGTCTCAACCAGGATGTGCTCCAACAGTCAAACGATTGGATGAAATGAATGAGCTGTGCAAACCAATAACAGGAGAAATCAACCGACAAGTCAAAAACACATCATCAAAAGCTCAAGAAGCATATGTCCATTACTGGTTGAAAAAAAAGGTACCCCAGTGGCAGTGGATTCCACCCACGATGCCAAGACAAGACAAAACGTATTTTGACCCGTTACAAGAAAACACAGATGTAATTTCAGAATACTGCTATTTGTTATACGCATGGATGCAGAAGGCCGTCGTGGGTACATCTTTGCCGTCAAAACCATTGAGTTGTTTTTCATACAACACAAACACAGCATTAACACCAAAAGCCGAACAATATTATTCAGAAATGAAAGAGTACACAGCAGAACCTGAATTGGGTGTCGACAGCAGCGAATCCAAGTTCAGATTCTGGAACGACTCTGATAAGTCCAAAAGGCTCTGGGTTGACAAACTTGCAGCCATGTTTAATGAGTCGCAAACAACATATTTTAGACGAAAAGCGGCATTTGAGTTGTGGTTTGACCTGTGCCATGGAGTATGGGCACCCTACCTGGCATCGTGGCGCCGGGCAAAACATGCGTGGTGTGATTCTGCAGAAAGAGACAACAAACCAACGTACAACTCAAAGTGGGATCCATGGTTGTGCGATCAATGGCACATGGTTGTTTACAACTGCAACCGCTGGCAACCACATGTGGTGGAAAAAAGGTTCAGCACATCGCGCGCTCACAAATCAAACGGTAATGCGGAGGCAGATAAAAACGGTTGTACATTCAAACAAGATGTGACGGAGTTCGAACGAATTGCGCCGAACGATTTTGCAGGTCACGCAGAACATCTGGCAGTGAACCGACGAGACATTGACATTGACGTGCCACCGGTGCTGTTGTTGTGTGGAATGGCGCAAGGGAAAGACGAAAGTAAAGAGATTAGTCTTGATTATTTGGGTTATCAAGACACTTTCAAAGAGATCCCACGAAAAAAAAGAAACACATCAACACCTGCTGGTGCTGCCAACGGCAATGCATCTGACACTGGTGGATCAATTGACACCGATGCAGGTTCAGCAACAGCATCAGACGTGGCATCCGATGCAGGCAACTCAGACCGTGACGAGCTTGAAGCAGAAAACATGGACAATGAACAAATCAGTGTTGTCGGTGCCAAGCATGAACTGTTTGATTCCGACGACGACACAGCAGTTGACACAGTCATTTCAAATGATACCATCCTTTTTGGCTGCGCACTGGCAACTCGATGGAACACCAAAGCAAAACACAACACTCGGGAAAGCACTGTTTTGACAGATGATTTGTTGGAAAAGCACTCATGGATTGTATCCCCAAAGTACGATGGTGTGCGCTGTCGGTGGAACGGAACATCCTTGTACAGCCGCACGGGGAACTTTGAATTCCAGGCGCCCACGTGGCTGACCGAGGCCTTGCCCCGGTGTGCTTTGGACGGAGAGCTCTGGATGGGCCGCAACACTTTTGAACAGACGTGGTCGACTGTTTCTAAACGCAGACTAGTTCCAGGTGAAGATAATTTCACGGAGTGGACAAACGGGTGGGCAGAAGTGTACTACGTAATATTTGATTGCCCTGGTGAAAACCAGCCGTACTTGAAACGACTAGCAACAGCGTTCGACAAAATATCGACTCACAACCAGTCCTTGGATAAAAACAGCCCTGGTTACAAGTGGTATATTGATCATCTCAAAGTAGTGGGTTGTATCAAGTCGGAGAACGCTTCCGACCAATCAAAGTTTTGGGCGTATCGGGTGCGTTCTATTGACAAAATTAACGAATTGTTGACCGAAGAACAGAATTCATTTGGCGAGGGGTTGATTGCGCGCAAGGACGACGCGCCGTACACGCCTGGACGCAGCAACTTTTTGGTCAAGATCAAGGCTAAGCGCGACGACGAAGCCATTGTCGTGTACTGCGGCAAGGGTAGAGGGCAATTCAAGGGCATGATGGGGTATCTGTGGTGCCGCACTCGTTGGGGCGCCGAGTTTGATTTGAGCTCTGGTCTCTCAGCCCAACAGCGACAGTGGAACACCTCAGAAAATCGCGCGCTTCGGGAGGGAACGGTCGTGACGTTTACGTACACAGATCTGAGTAGCAGGCACAAGCGGCCCAAACAGTCTGTTTTCCAACGCGTCCGCCATGACATATCTGCTTCAGAGTTTCCTGGGTGGGAATGCATTGCAGATGTGGACATGTTTGATAGCTGACAGTGCACGTAATCTGTTCAATGGCGCACGTGGGGTGCTCTTGTACTGGAAAGCAAAGCGACTTCTTTGTCTGGAAACTTTTTCGCTAAAGCTATCCGCAAGAACGCAGGAAAATAAGGTTCCCATTTGATCAAGCTGTCGTATCCGTACCGGTCGAATTCTTCATTGTGCTCGTTGCTGTCAAGCACTTGCAGATTCACGTTGATAGTGTTGACGATGTCTCGTCGTGTGCTGTACGACGACGGGTCGTTCAGTTCGTAAATGTACGTCTTCCATGCTTCCAACACCTCCACGAATTCCTTTTTTCTGATGTTGTTTCCTGACATTTCTGCAGCACAATCAGCTGTCGCCCTAAATACAGACAAATGATGCGCCACGCGTGGACGCTTGCTGCACGTTTTCAGCGTGCGCGGCGCAGTGTGGGTGACAGTGCGGTGGTTTGCTCACTGCGCATCCACGCCCCCGGCGACTCGTTACACCACTGAAGAATCTCCAAGTTTGCAGAAGATGTCTGCGGCGATGGAAAATCCAGATCGTGTGCATGGTCATAGCGCGGTCCAGTTGGCGTCTCGGAAGACGCGTTGCCACGTGGCAAAAGCGCTGCAGCGCCGGTCTCGCGCTGCACCGGGTATGGATCATTCTGATTCCGCCAGCGCTGCACCCAGCAGCGCAAAGTCTCCACCACAAGATAGTACGCGACACGGTGCTTGCTGATCGCCCACCTCAGCGAGCCGCCGCGCGAGATGACCTGTAACGCGCTCGACGGCGACAGGTTGTCAACCAGCGAGCGCGGCAGCGCTTGCACCGACGTGGCATTGACCAACTTGAAGTGCGCATGCAACGCACACGCGGGGTCCTGCATCACCACAACCGTGCCCCCCATCTGCTGATACACGTCACAGTACATTTTTTCAATTGCGCGCTGCGAGTGCAGCATTCGGATCACTGTGGCGCAGATGCTGGCGGACAGCACAATGAGTCTGCTTCCAGCAGCACGCCATGCCAACAGGTACCACGATACCATGTCGGTGTTGAAGCGGTGTGCACGATGGGACGGTGTGGAATTTGGTATTCTTAGTGCGGGCTAAAAAGTTGTAAATGTCCCAGTTTCAAATGTCATTTTGTTTTAAGTTGATAACAAAACTGGAGGTTTCCGACACGTGGTTCAGCGCCAGCGCGAACGCAAGCGTGCACAAACCTTGCGTGGCCCACACCATCCGCCAGAGGGTGACGCGCCCAATCACGCTGCGCGTGCTCTGCTCGTTGTCAGTAAATGTGGGATCAAAGATTCTCGGACCGGCGCCCACGCGTGCAATGTGCATACCGTCGGTGCCGCTCAGCGGCGCTTTGTCGGCTCGCGGCGTCTTGTGTAGGTACGCGTACGCGTCAAAGTCGCTGTCCAGTTTGATGGTGTAGATTCGCTGATCGCTGTCGTCGCGCAGCACAATCGTGCTGTTGTCAAACGCTGCACACACAGGATTCTCATCGACAGGCTCGGAGTGCTGCTCCCACACGCAGACGCGCGCGCCTGGCCACACAGCCTCGAACAGCGTGCTGAGCTGGTTCAGACGCCAGTGCGCAAACACAAAGTACACCCACAATGCGCTGCACGCCAGGAACAGCGACACGTCTGCTGCGCCGCAGGTGAGCCCGGCCTCGCCAACGACCCGTCGCGCGAAAATGTCCACCAGGAAACAGCCAGTCGAAAAGTGCACCACGATGCTTGCGTAATGCAGGCGCTGAATCGCTGTGCGCTCGGCAGACGCAGCGTAACGCAGCGGCTCGCGCAGCTCAAACATGAGGTCAAACAGCCACACGCTGAGCTGGATCATCTGGAACACGACGATGGTGACCAGCGTGGCTCGACTTTTGAATTGGCCCTCGGTCACGCCAGCAAGCAGCGCAAGCGACAGCGTCAGCACACCGGGGACCTGCACGTAGCGCATGAAAGCCAACTTGTGCAGCGCCACGTTGTTCGTCGCCAGTTCCCGCAGCGCGCTGGTCCGCGCAGCCCAAACGACGTTGGCCGCCAACGCGCCGAGCAGCAGCAACGTCAGACCACAGGCAAGCACAAACGCGTTCCAGATGTGCAACGCCGGTTGCTCTGCGCTGTGCCCCGAGAGTTTGCCGGTCGCGGGGGGCATTGCCACGGGCGCATTTGGTATCTGCAGTGGTGTCAACGGCGCTTGCAGCGGCTCTGCAGAAACTGGTACGCTGTTGTTCAGCGTCACAACATTGGACACAATCGACGCGCTCACACCCAACTGAAACGCCAGGTGCACAGCCGCAGCAGAGAGCGCAGTGTACACCGCGACCCACCCCCACAGCACAATTTTGTGCAGCTGCGTGCTGCCGTCCGTCACACCCATCAGCACACAGACAATGTGTAGAAACTGGCGGTACAGAGCCATGCAGCAGGTCATTTTGATAACACGGGGAATCAGTGCCTAAATAGCACTCTATTTAAAGCGCAAACAAAACACCAAACAAATGCGCCAGGTGCCTGTCGCAGTCCGACAGCGAGAAAGCGAGACTTCGACGCATTTTCGTGGCGCGCCCAAAACCACGTGGCTATTTGGACTCTCAAATCAAAATGGGACACCTCTCAAAGGTTCTGAAGTCTCTGTTGGTTCCCAGCAGTCGAACAGTCAGAAGACAAGCACGGAGGCGCTCAAGCATGTGTACCAGTTTGCGCCTCGGCGCTTGCTGGGATCGCTCGGCAAATTAATCATCAACCTCATCGAGGTGTGGTTTCTGGTGTCAGTGGAGCTTGTGATGGTGGCTGTTTACGTCGCGGTGGCAATTGTCGCCCGTACTCCGTTGCGGGGTATGGTGCACACGTTGATTGATAGCAAGATTGATGGCAAGCAGCCAGCTTTCGACGTGTTGCTGCAGTCGTTCAGCAGCGTCGCGTTGGGATGGGTATCTCAAACTTCGACCCAGAGCTCGACCAAGCACAGTTTCGCTACCCGATACGACACACTGATGGATCAAAACATACTGCTGGCCTGCCTGCATGCTTGCCAGGCCACTGCCGCCTTTTTTGTGCTGCTCGGAAAAGGAGGCGTACTGACAGAGGGTCGCGTTTTGACGACACCACAAACGTGCTGGAACCACGAGTTGGACACGACGCTGCAGGCGGAGGGGTTCAGCACAGACGAGACCGACTGGACTTTTTACAGTGTGAACGTTGAAGGAAGCACGCATGTTAATGGTCTGATTGGGTGGAGCATTGTTGGGTTTTTCCTGCTTTCGAGCGCGTTTCAGGTGATTATCAGCTGGCGCGCCACGGCGTTCAAGCATTTTCTGCTTGTTGATGCAGTGCAGGTGAACCGCTATGTCGAGTACACGCTGTCTGCGTCGCTGATGATCATTGCCACACTCGCAGCGTTTGGCATCACGGACGCCATCATCTTGACGTTTGCGTTTTTCATCACGGCAGGCTGCATGTTGGCGGGCCTGCTGGCCGACAAGTTTAGCCATATGGACACCCAATGGCGCAAAGTGCAAATTGAAGACGATGCGGTCACTCAGACAGCAGTTCAGCCGCAGCTGCGGCGGTGGGCCGTGGGGTGCCACGTGCTCAGTTGGGTGTACTTTGTGGTGGTGTGGAACTTGCTGCGATGGTATCTCTACACTCGCACGCTGCTGGACAGCGACACGCGCGATGCGCAGTGCGACGTTCCTCCCGACAATTCCATGTGGGCGCTGCCTGCCGACATGACGTGGGCGCTGCAACTCATATTCTGGGGCCAGCTGCTTTTCTGGGCCGCATTTGGGGTCGTGCAGGTCCGGCAGTTTGTAAGGCGGGGGACGCTGGCGGGGCTGCTGCCTGCCACAGCGTACAGAGAAGCTATGTACACAGATCAAAACGAGGTATGGAACACGGCAATCCAGGCAGAACAAAGCTTTGTGTGTCTCAGCATCGGAGCCAAAACAATCCTGGCGTGGCTGTTGTTGACGCGGGTGCTGGCGCGCAATTGAACAACAAGGAAGCATTACCAACACAGCGCCATTGGTTCCTGCCCTCGCGACGACACCAACCCCATGCTGGCGTACAGCGCGCGCGCCCAGAACTGCAGCGAGGCGCCCCACGGGTAGAACCCCCACGAGTGCCACGCCGAGAGCACAGCTGGACGGATTCGCCGCGCTGTGACCGGACCAAAATCAACGTCCTCAAAAACTTCGGCAAACGGCCGCCGCTCAAAGTCCAGCCACTCCAATGGATACGTGCACACGATGTCCATCCCCATGGACTTGGCGCGCGGCTCGCGGACGCTCAGTTTCCAAAAAGTCCCACGGAACCCGCTGAACCACGCGTGTGCCCGCAGCAGGTCGTACCGCTTGGAAAGCTGCCGGCCAGCAAACCCGAAGTCCGTTTGCAGTGCGTCGACGTCGCTGAGCAGCGTGTCCCAGAAGGTCTCGAGAGCTGCGCAGTCTTGCAGGTGCACGCGCACGTCCACGTCGTCGTCCCACGGGACCATGCCCTGGTAACACGCCAGTCCAATCAGCGAACCCGACGCCAGGCTCCAGCGCGAGATGTTCAGCGTCGAGCTCAGCACGCCCCAGAACGCCAGCAGCTCGTACTGGCAACTCTGCGCATCGTACAGCGTCTGCGCCGACGTGAAGTCGGCTGAGTGGCTGCTGGCAGGCGTCGTCGCCGGCGCCACAAGCGGCACGCTGGGCGTCACCACCGGAACGTGGTGCGGCTGCACGGCATTCGGCGCGCACACAGACGGAAACTTGCGGTGGTACCGGCAAGCCCGCGTCGAGCCGCAGTTGCCCGTCGGCACCGTCGACATGTTGACAACGTGCATCCGGACGCTGGCTTTGGACAGGTCCGGCGGCCGGCGGTGTGCCGACCACCGCATGCGGAACAACAACGCGTTCAAACGCGGCATGTGCAGCATCGTCACCACGACGCCGCACGTTAGCACACCGCACACAAGCAGCAGGGCCAATCTGCGGTGAATCGTGCCGACCAGCGCGTGAACGAATGACATTTGCAGATGCAGCGCTGCTGCCGTAAGTACCCAAAAGCGGCTCGTCCCGCGTGCATGTCACGCGCAGTGAACCTGAAAAAAAATCTGCCGCTTGCTGCGTGTGCGCGTCAACGCGGCCATGCCCAACGTTGCGCAGACGCGATGTTCCTTGCTGTTGGCCTGGGCAAACGGCGTTTGCATATGTCAATGACCAGGGTCTACTCGGCCGAGCATATGTACGACCGCGCGGCGCCGCACCTGTACGGAATGCAGGCGGTAGGCGCGTTTGTCACGCGCCAAGGCAACATGCAGACGCTGCAAATGCAAACCGGCGTGTACCTCGAGTGGAGCGCCGGTAACTTTGAAAAAATAGGCGACGAGAGCGAGCTGCGGCTGGCCTCGCGGCTGGTCACTGGGTACCACGACAGCTTGCGCACCGAGAGCGAGCAACTCTCTATTTGGGAACACGAGTGGTCGCAGCAGGAGACAGAGCTCATCGAGGAGGCCACCCGACAGCGCTTCGAGCAGTGGGAGGAAGAAGGCACGACCAGTAGCAGCGACTGCGACGATTGGGACCACACCGACGACATGTAATGACCCCAATACAGTCTCACGGCGCAGGTGTCATGGCGAGCACCGGCACACCACGCGGCGCAGCACCACACCCCCGCACACCGCCACCAGCACCCCCAGCATCACCCACGCGATTCCCAGCGCCAGCACGCCCGCAATGTAGCCCTCCAGCCCTGGCGCTGCCCGCGGAATGCTCAACCAGGCTCCAGTCGGCACGCTGATGGCCAGAAGCTCCACGTTGTCGGTGGTCGACAGCGCCGACGCCAGCGCGTCGCGGAGCTTCGACGCCTGCGCCGACATCGTTTCCGACACGTCCTGCGTGTACAGAAGCACATCCAGCTCGACATACGCGCTGTCGAGCTTGTCCTCCGGCTCAGGGATGCTGGGGACCGCGTTGGCGACGCGCTGGCGGTAGAACGGTCGCGGCACAGGCATCAGCGACGACCGGACGCCAAACACACCGCTCAAGCGCGGCCACGCCGCGTCGCGGTTACTCGCGTCCTGCATCCAGAACGCGCACGGCCCGGTCCCCGGAAACGCTCGCGCCACCGCGCCCGAGATCGTCACGTGGTGCGCCAGCGCAGCGCCGCGGTCCAGCGCAGCCGCCGACGCCGCGTCCGTACCCTCACGCACCAGCGCGGCGACGCGCGCATGCAGCACGGCCCCGTGCCGCGGCAGCTCGGAGCACTCGTCGGCAAGCCCTGGCGTCAGCGCAACATACGCGCCGTCCGCAGCCCACACACCCGCAGTGCGCGCCGCAGAACAACGCACAAAGCCTTCGTAGCACAACCACTCGCAACGCGCAAACCCCGTGAGCAGTGGAGGCACAAGATACGCGTGCTCTGGGACACTCTGCTTAGCGCACTGCGCGCTGGCAGTGCAGCGCGCCACCGGCGCCAAAGCCGCAAGCATGGCAACGCACAGCACGCGGCCGAAGACGGCGCAAAAGCGGGGCGCAGCTGCGTGTTGCATCACGAATCAGCTTTTACAAAACGCTAAATACTGAACTCGTGTAGATCTCACACGTAAGACTTGCGCTGTAGGTTCACAGTGGGCAGGCGGATGTCGTACTTTTTCGAAAACTGCGAGGCCTCCACGTACATGCCCGTCTGGTCCGATCCGTCGTCCGCAGCGGCCTTGTTCCTGGGAGGATTGAGCTGCAGCAGCGGCTTCTTCTCGGGCGGCGCCGCCGCTGGCACCGTCGGCTGCTGTTGCAGCTGGCTGGCGCACATTCCCAACACCATCAACCCCACCAGGCCACCCGTAATGAGCAGCACAATGGTGCCGACTGACATGCCAGGCTCAGGATCTTGCGTGGGCCCCACCACCGCGTCGCCCACAGCAATGTCGCCCACACCGCTGTACCCCATGATCGGAATCTGATTGAACGCCGTCAGCATCGCCGCCTTGAGGTCGCCGTCCACACCATCCACAGTGCTCAGCAGGTTGGTGAGCGTCGCCGCGTCGGTGACAGCAACGCCGTCCACCTCCGGGTCAGCGTACACCCACGTCTCGGCCGTCGACCCCGTTTGCAGCAAGCGGCGCGCCGGCGTGCTGTCGGCCTCCCGGAACAGCACCAAAACGTCACCGATCGGAACGTTGAGAATGTCGGACACCACCACGCGAAGTGTCTTCTGGAAGGCCGGAATGGCGTTGAGCGTCTGGGTTGCCAGGCTGAGCGAAATCGGAAAGGCAACCTTGGCGGTACGGTCCTTGAACAGACGCGGAGACACCGTGGTAATGCTGGGGTCGTCCACAAGCCCGGCAAGCAGGCGCGTGCACCGCTGGTCGTCTGTGCCGACCAACGTAGCGGCATTCCCGCACTCGGCCTTGACAAGCGTGATGCGGTTCGAGAATTCCCCGTCGACAGTGCTGGTGTACGCGAGCAGGTCGGTGGTGCATGACTCAATGAGCTCGGTTTGTAGCGTGGCGCTGAGCAGGCTCTCCTGCGCAGCAAGCTTGCCCAGCAAACATTTCATCGTGTTCTCATACACGTTTCCATAGTCATTGGCCGTCGCCAGCATGGCCTGCAGATCCACCTCTTCAAAGGAGCTGGACAACAGGCGGCGTTGCGCCGGAGCGTTGGAGGGTCCCAGCACAGGCTCAACGGACAGCAGAGTTGCGCGCTGCACGTTGAAACCCAGCCTGTTGCCGTACATGCGCAGCGTATGCGCGACATTGTGCCGGTACACATCAAGTGAAACGCGGTCAACATCACGCAGAGCTCTGATCCGCAAAATTTCCCACGAGCCCGAGTTTGCGCCCGTCAGCTGCGCAAAATTGAGCGCAGGGGTCACTGACGGGTTCGACAGCAGCATCCCAGTGTTGCTCCACGAGTTCAGCACGTCGTCCGCTTCCGACTGCGTTTGCAGCAGGTGGCGCCCTCCTTTCAACAGCGCGGCGCGCTCTGCCAAGACTGCGTGCCGCCGGTTGCCCTGTGCCACCCGGAGCGAAGGCGGTGCAATGCCCTGCTTTTTGGCCAGCCGCTGGACCGACGCCCGACGAGCAACGTTATCTCCTGCGGAATGCATTGCAGCCCTGCGCAAGACGCCGGGCGCAGACTCTTCCAGATCAACGTGCGAAACGCGCCCGTTTGCCCCACCCTCCGCAGCCAACAGGCGGCGACGAAACACTGTGCCGTCGGCGTTGGTAATCGTCAAAATCGACACCACAATGGTTTTGTCCGCAATTTCCAGCGGTGAAAGAGTCACCTGCCCGCTCGTGCGCGAAATCCAACGGTATCCGGGATCTACGTACAGGCAGCCGTACGAACGCGGTTCTGCCAACGCGTCACTGTTGCGCGAGCACGAGCGGTTGAAGTACTGCTCTGCAGTGGCTGTGCCAGTCGCCGTCTCGCCGCCAAGCATCGTGTCGCGAATCCAAACCTTGGCAGCGCTGATGTCAGCGGCGCCGCCCTGCTTGTAGTAGTAAAGCGACTCGGCAGCCTCCGGAGACACCGCGTTGTCCGAAATCGCGCGACGCCAGAAACACGAAAACTGGCTGGGTGCAATCATCTCCGTGCTGGTGACCTGGTCACACACCAGCGCACCGTTGAACTCAGGAACCAGCGTGTAGAAAGCATCCTGTGCTTGCTTGGTCATGTTGAAACCCTCGCCATTGCGGATCATCGTGAGAATGGCGTCGAAGTGACCCAACCCAAGAAAATTCATGATGAGCATGGAGTCCACCCGGATCTTCAGATTCTGCGCGTACGAGCGCTGCATAAACGACACAGCATCCAGCTCCAACGACAGAGCAGCCTCTGCATACGAAGACGCGCCAGCGAACTGAAACAGACTTTCGTCCACCGCGATCTGCGTTTCCTCGGAGGTCAGCTCCCCCACTGTCAAAGAAGGCAAAGTAGACACAGGATTTGTTTCCAGATACGTGTTGATGTTCTCAGTCGTCAGCGTGTCGTCTACAAAGTCAAGAGTACCCGAATCGTCGTTGATTTCTGTTTCGACCGAAATACCTCCGGTTTGCAGCAGCCGGCGCTGCCCGGCAGTTGGTAGAACAGTTGCACCATTGGTGCTGTTGGCCTCGTCGTCATCGTCGTCGCCAGCGTCTACCACCATCAAGTGCGGCACAGACAGCAGGCGCCTCGATGCCACTGGTTCGGCTGCCACACCCAGTTCGTTGAGGTTGCGGTTGCCATACTCGCTCACAGTCTGCTGCAGCGCAACAGCGCTGTCGGCCTCGGGCTTCACACCGACTCGCGCAGTAATCTTGAGCGCCTCGGTGACGTCGTGGTACTTGAACTCCACCTCACTGCAGTGTGCCAGCACTGGATACCCGTCCAGATCAATGCTGACAAAGAACGTCGACAGATGCTTGTATCCTTGCAAATCGGTTAGCTCCAAGATTCCTCCCAGGTAAATGTTGGTGTTTGCATCGGGCCCGGAGATGAAGCCACCCGTTAGCGCGGCGCCGGTCGGAAAAGGCACAAAAAAGTCCTCGTTCACGTCAAACATGCAATACGTCGGCGTGTCTGGCACACAAGACTGTGAACCGACCGACGCCAGCTCCGTCGCGCCCGCCGTGTCCGTGTAGTAGTATCCGTCTCCCGCACGGCAGGGGTACTGCCACGCAGCTCCGGTCGCGTCCGCCAGAGTCGGCACGCGGGCCCAGCGCAGCGTATCAGAGACAATTCGCGCAGCGCCAGGGTATCGGGTTCGGTCATAGTCTGCGTCCAGCAAGATCCACTGGTACAGCCCGCCATTGGAAGCTGACGTCGCCTGGTGAATTTCCACACCCAGTGTGTCAAGCGGCGTGCGCGACTGCTCACTGGAAATGGAAAGAAACACAAACTCACTCTTGTAGTACGTAAGCAGCGCCTGGGCCGACGTGATTGAAACTGCGTTGGTGTGACTCATCAGTTCAACAAACGTTGCGCCCATCGTGAACTCGTACTTGAACAGCCCCGAGCCCATGTCGGTCGCGCGCGCGCGCGTCGAGAGATAGTTGTGTGTCAGCCGCACCTCAATCGTGTAGCTGTCACCAATTTGCTCCAGCACTGTATACAAAACTCCTTCAGGATAAACTGGGCGTGACACGTTGTTCTGCGTGACAACGTCCTGTTCAGTAACGATGCCGTTTGCATCTGTAATATTCTGACGTGCCGTGGTCTCTTCGAGTACCCATTGCACACCGGTAGCCAGAAAGTCTGAGGTGGTCAGTGAGCCGGGCGGAAGGCGGCTGGACAGAGCGTCGACGTAAAGAGAATTTTTCGTCATGTTCTGTGTACCACCCGGACACACCGAGGGGTCGTTCAATAGACCTTGCATGTCAGGTGCGACCTGGTAGTCGCTGATCAGACTGTTCAGACAGCATACATTGTCGTCATTTGCAGTTCCTTCGCACGGATGACTGGAAAGCGTCAAAGTAGCCTCGTTTGCACCCACTGCAGAAAGAAACAAAAGAGGAACAGAACGCTCCCCTGCGCTCACAGTCACATTCATTACAATTTGATTTGTGTCGACCTCGTGTTCGACAGAAGTTACGTGGAACCCAGACGGCTGCACTTCCACAGCTTCTTCATTGTAAGCCCAAACGTGTGGTACACCAATCATCAAGTAAACGAACGCACATGTCATGACATGGGTCCACCCCCTTGGAACACGCATTTGCTAAACCTAGCAAACCGCTTTAAATATACACAGGTGAAGCAGTCAAACACGGACAGATCTGTCAGCTCCAAAAGACGCGCGCGCACGACACGCATCGTCTCACAAAGCTTCGGGGCTAGCAATTCAATCATGATTTGACATATTTAAGTGGTAACAGTAATTGTGCAGCAGCATGCACACCCAGCGCGTGTTCGTGTGCTGTGTGCTATTCTTTGTAAGTGTGTCGGCTTTGAGGTTACCTCCGCAGGCAGACGACTTTTCATGTGAAACAGCAGAAAACAGCAAACTGGTTCAACGTTTTCCATTTGACGATCCAGCAGCAGTGAACAGAGAAGTGGTTAGCGGTCAGAACACTTATTTGTATGGCCCTGTCATCGTTGTGAATACCGATTCAGACAACCAAAATTATGCCTACTTCAACGCGACGAACAAAAGAGGGTCGCCCGCTCTTACTTTTGTGAGCATGCAGCCATTCACACTTGATCTTGGCGACGATATCACTTTCACATTCTGGCTGAAACCAGATATGGCAACGAGTTCTGGACAAATCAAACCAGTTTTTGGTATCATGACAGGAACTCACAATGACGATATAGCAAACGGTAGAATTCAATTTTCCCATTTCGGGAAATCAGCTGACTCTGGTTTTTACATGGGACCCACCGGCGGAAATTCTTGGGTTGCGTTTGCTGGCACAACGCAGGGCGGACCCAACATCGACTTTCCATTCAACCCGCATCTTCCAACCAACGATGCCGCATGGCCGGCAGGCACAGAACCTGGAGGCACCTGGAGCTTTGTTGCGTGGAGAATTCGGGTATCAGATGGATTTCAATCAGTTTCTGTCAATGGAAACGTGATTGAGGAGGGCATCAGACAAACCGTCCCATACAAAACGTATTCAGGAAATAATAATCGTATAGGTTTGGTTGGGATGGACAAATATGTGGGCGGTATGTCAGATTTTCGCATGTACAAAACTTATCTCTCAGACGAACAACTTGCATCAGTGCAGAAAGGGGAACCAGCGTGCACTGGACCGCCTCCTGGCAAGGTTTTCGTCAAAAGGAAGACCAAGGTCAACGCGCGCATGTCGATTCCATTGACAGTTGAAGAGTTTGACGAGAACGCGCAGCTGGAGTATCGCGAGACTGTGGCAGCTGTGGTCGGCGTAACCCCGGACCAGGTGACCATAGTGTCTGTCTCTGCGGAATAAACTACGCGCAGCATGCAAAAAGATGGCAGGCCGGTGAACCGACAGTAGGAGGCGACAGCTCACGATATGAACTGTCACCGAAACGTTCCGAAATGTTTGTGCGAGAATCTCAGGAGGTCGAACCAAGTCGAAACCTGGGCGAAACTTGCACAAGCTGGAACAAATTATCAGACATACCACTGCCGTAATTTGCGGATACATGCGGAGGGTCAGTAAACAGATATGAACCGTACACCCTCAACCCAAAACGCGATTGCAGGCGATAAAGGTAAGTTATTTCCAAGTGACCCAATTTTCTAACTACACCAATTTAATTTACTCAACCTGGAAACTAAAATGAAATTGGTTTGCTTGTGTCAATTTGGCACACACAACGCACCACGCGTGACAGATGCAGCGCGAATCCTCGAACGAAATGCAGCGCGACATTGCACCTTCCGACCCACTGCCTTCTCAATGGCTCTTACAGGAGACCCTGCCATTGCAGAGTCTCGACGAACGCGTTACGCAGTGGCTGGCAACAGCCTCTGAGGCCGACACCAACGAGTACACAGAGAAGTTGCTGCCCCCCAACATGTGTCTGGCAAAAGGGGCTGCCGGCGCGCTGGTCGACAGCAGTCTGGCGTACGAGATGTTTGTGGACGACAGCGTTGCTGACGCGTACACCAAGATAGCGCCGGGACTTCCTGCGGACGACTTCCGCCGGCTGCTGGCGCACGCATGGATGGCGCCGCGCGGCCCAGACTCGGTCGTCAAGCTGATCTTCCAGCTCGGCAACGTGCGCACGGACGGCGGTGGCCAGCGCAACAGCCATTTCTTCCTGCTCGGCTATCTTTGGCTGCTGCAGCACTTTCCCGCCACAGCGCTGCACAACCTGCACCGCGTCCCGAAACACACGTGCCTCAAGCACCTGCTCGACATCGTGATGCTGGCCATGGACGCCGTCGCGCACGGCTGCGACTTTTTCGAGGCCGCCGAGGCGATGCAGGCGCAGCGCGAAGCCGCTGGCGCGCGCAGGGAAGCGCTGTCGTCGTCCCAGGGCAAGAAAGCGCGCAACAAGCGCCGCAGGACAGGCGCGGCCGCGCAGCGCATCGCGTTCGCGGCCTCGATCGGGCAACCGCTTGAGGCGCTCGAGGAGCGGAACGCCCAGCCCGAGGAGCCTGCGCCTGGCACCAAGCGCAAGCTCAGCACAGTGCCGTGGAAAACTGCGGCGCTGCGCGACCAGTACAAGGCGTATTCCATGCAGATGGACACTGCAAAGGCTCAAGCGACGGCCACGGAGGCCTCGCAGCACATCGAAACGCGGCTGCGGAAGAATGGCCGCTCGCAGCTCGCGCGGCTTCTGCGGCGGCGCCGCTCGCAGGTGATGTGCAGCGACTCGGTCCCGGAGTGGCTCTCGGACCTGTACAACGCGGTGATCGACATCTTCACAAACGGGATCATCGCCGAAATGCAGCTGTGCAGGCAACTGCAGACCGGCCCGCACGTCAAGGTGCGCTTCACCGGGCGGCACGGCCTCTTCGCCAAGCACTTTCCGACCTTCGGAGGCTTGCACGACAACGCGACAGACCTGGCCAACGCCATTGCGCGCGACATTTACGCCGCGCTGTTCAAGATGTGCGACCTTGACGTGGAGAGCTTCGCGCCCCTCCATCAAAGCTGCAGTTTGCTGCAGGCACTGAGGCCAAGCCGTTTTGGCCTGCGTTGTCATCACAAGACGGAAAACCGCATGCACAATCAGCTCACCGCTGCGCACGTGAACAGCATGGGAAAGCGCGGACACCGCCACCGCCGCAAAGTAATTTCGGTGGTGTGCACGGTGCTGCGTCGGGCCGCAGGCGTGACGGAGTGCTTTCTGCACGCTGGACAGTACCACCTCGTGGACTACGACCGCGTCACCGCGCAGTGCATGCAGAGGATGCAGAAACACTTCCGCAAGCACGACCCAACCCGCTTTGCCGAGTGGCTCTGCCGCGCGCGCAACACGGCGCAGCGCGAGCTCGAGGCACAACCCGCAGACGCAGACGCGATGGAGGAGCCCGGCGCTCGCGTGAAGACCGCCACGCTGACACCGAACAGCGTCGTGTGGCGCGCGTTCACAGCGTACGCGCTGCTGAAAGAGCGGCTGCCCGCCGCAGCCGCAACGCCCGCGTCTCCAGCCACCGACGCCTCCCCAGCCGCCGACGCGCTCGCCAACGCATCCGACGCATCTGACGCAATGTCCACGAGCTCCGACGCGGCCTCCGACGCGTTCTCGGTCGAGCAGCTGAACGTTGCCGACCTGGACGAGCAGTGCAAGGCCGCCGTCGAGGAGCTCGAGTGCTGCGCGCTGCAGTGGAACGGCATCGTGCGCACGGCGCGCGCAGACCTGCGCAAGACTGGCCTCAACAGGCGACGCTGGGTCCCCATGGTGGACACCAGCGGCTCCATGGAGGACGAACGTTACGACGGGCAGCCGATGGAAGAGCGCCCCCTTGCGGTCGGAGTGGCGCTGTCGCTGCTGTTGGCAGAGATCAACGAGGGCTGCGGCGGCCACATCGAGGGAAAGATCATCGCGTTTGCCAGCAAGCCTGTGTTTATCCAAGCGTTTCAGCCACCGCCGCCAGGCGCCCCACCACGGCTCCGCGAGATCGGCAAAGTGGCGTACAACCTCGTCACAAACAGCGCAGCCAGCGGTTTTTCCACCAATCTCGTCGACGCCGTGAGGCTGGCCGCTACCGTAGAGGCGGACGCCGTGGTCTGCTTCACAGACATGGGCTTCGACATGGCGTGCTCCAGCTCCGTGTCCGCTCCCACGTGGAACACCGCGCTGGAGGAGATCGCGATGGCCTCTGGGGGGCTGCCAACAAAGCTCGTGCTCTGGAACCTGGCGCAGACGGAGATCGGCCAGCCCGTCGAGACGGCGGCATACGACGGACTCATCCAGCTCAGCGGCTGGTCCCCCGCTGTGCTCAAGTATTTTCTCGCCGGCAACTTTCAGTGCTTCAACACCAGCTTCTTCCTGCGCACGCTGTTTGACGAAAAGTACGCGGACGTGGACGCACATTGGCGCGACAAACGTTCGCATGAGATCGCCTCAGAAATCTATCATTCCGGCCCAGCGCGTGATGAGTATGTGCAGACTCTCATCGCACCGAACACTTACAAGTTTCAGCCCGTGTAGACGTGGCCAGCAGCCAGCATAAAAAAACCTGTCGTTGCCTGCGAGCTTTGCCCACAGCGTGAGTCATATCAAATGCCAGCCAAAGGCCGCAGCCGCACCGCGCTTCGCAACGCCCCCCATGACGCGCCCGCCGACGCGCCCGACGCGCCCGCCGACGCGCCCGCTGACGCCCCCGTTGACGCGCCCGCGGATGCCCCCGCCGACGCGCCCGCGGCGCAGCGGCGCGCCCCAAAGCGCCGGCCCGCGCCCACAGACCCGAGCCAGGCGCTCGCCGACGCCCTGCGCAACCCGCGCACGCTGCAGAACCAAGACGCGCTGCCTTCCATCTCCGATCTGCGCGACGAGTTCCAGCACGTCTTCTTGCGCGGCGTCAACCTCGAGCGCGTGATCGCCATCCTCGCCAACAACGCGGGCCCGCGCCAGCAAGACCCCATCACGCACGCTGTGCACCTCTTCCTCACCGAGCCCGTCGTGTGCGCCATCTCGCCGTGCGGCCTCCTACTTTTCCAGCAGCACCCCGATCTGGTCGTTCCGTTCCGCGCCATGACCGACGAGCAGCGCAACCTCACCCGCACCATGCAGTGCACCCCGTACCGCGAGTTCGCCGACGTGCTGAAGCTCATGGGCGGCGGCAAGCTCATCGTGCACTTTGCAAAAGGGTTCCCGCTCAAGGTCGCGCACGCAGACGTGCTCGTCGCGGTGTGCCGCGCCGCGCTCAAGAACACCCAACACCAGCCAGCGCAGAAACTGCAGGCAGCCAACATTATCGTGCAGCGCGCTGCCGCGCTGACCACCATCTCCAACAGCACGCTGCTCGACGTCAACACAATGCTACAGAGCACTCTTGCAGCAATGAGCGCGCAGCACGCAGCCAGTGCAGACACCGCACCCGAGTGCAGCGAGTTCCCGGAAAGCCGCAGGCGCGCCCATAGGCGCGACGCAGATACAGCAATGTAAGGTGTACTCGTCACGTGCGCGCCCCGCCTACAGAGACAGCAACACGCGCCCCGCCTACATGGACTGCAGCACGCGCCGCCGCGCCGCGCGACGCGGCACCGGCGCGCCAGCAGCAGGCTCCTCCGGCAGCGCCGCAGTCAGCTCAGCAGCAAGCCCCATGCTCAGCCCGATTCCCTGCCCCGCGCTCTGATCCACCGCGCTCGCCAAACACGGCTCGGGCAGAGGCGCAGACGCAAGCAAGAGACCTGCGTCGTCTTGCGCCACCCACCCCTCCCAGTTGTTTTGCGTAACACACCACCGCTCAAGCTGCACACGACAAGGACCCACCTGCACCACCGTCGGTGCACCCGTCGCGCCGATACAACTGTCTCTGCCGCGCGCAGCCGCAGGCCACGCGCCCCCCCCGCCGGCACGCGCAGCCCACGGAATACCCACGCGGCGCGCCACGTTCACCACGGCAGGAGAGTTGTGGATCTGCACAACGTAGGACCGCGGAAGAATCGCCATCACGTGACCGGGCCCGGAAAACACAGTCATGTACGCAGATGCAAACTTTGGTGTGGACGCAGTGAACAGTTGGTTTTTTTAAAAAAGGCACCTTTACTGTACACAAATTAGTACAATCAGGAAACCTGCGGCAAGATTCAGCTTGCCTGTTACACCGTCTTCGACGCTGTGGCAATCTCCAGCGCTGTTTCGGATTGACGAAGCTTGTAGGCCATCCTTTTCAGTTCAGCAGTCTTGACACCCAGCTTTCTCTGAGTTTCAATGTAGAGCGCCTCAACATCGTCTTTGGATTTCAGAAGAGCCTTTTTTTCATCACTTCCCATGGCCTCATCTCGCTTGTGGTTGTTCTGCCTCTGTTTGTATGCGCAATACACCATAACGCAAACAGCACACAGGGCACCCCACTCAGGTGCAAAATAACAGAGGCCAAAATAAAAGACGAGCAGGCCGAGCATCTTGAAGAGGTTGGGCGCCATTTTGGCGCTGAAACCAATGATGCCCACAGTGCACATGAACACCGTGGACAACACACCATGAACCATGGCCATGATTCTGCACACGGTCTGGTACCATTCCCTGGCCTTTTCCATCGCGGCCAGTTCATCGCTGAGGGCATTCTTAGCAGAAGTGCATTTTGTTTCAGCATCCGCCTGTTTCTTGTCTGCAGCTTTGCGGAATGTTTCGTTGAGCGTCTGTTTTTCGGAGGTCAGCTGCTCAATTCGTGCTTTTTGGCCGGTGATCGTGGTCTGCAAGTCTTCGTTGGTCTGCTTGACTTGACGCATTATCTCCGTGTTGTTCGCAAGTTTCGACTGTGCTTCAGACGCAAGAGTGTCTGCTCCGAGTCGCCCTGCATCAGCAAGTGTGACCCGGTTCTCGGCGTCGTCTCTTTGTTTCAGAGCTTCAGTCAGCTCGTCTTGGGTTTTTTTGTTTTCCTGATTCTTGATCGCTAACACTTTATTGACCATGTCCAATACGTCCGCCTCAGTATACAATGAACCAGTCGGTGCCGATGGTTTCGACCTCAGCCACGTGCTGAAGTCCCGCAACTGATTCATAGTCCAGATAGCCTCATAGAAGCCCACTCCGGGAAAGGCTGCTTGATCTGTGCTGCCGAACCACCGCAGCACTTGCATCCCTTTGTTCGCGACAGGGTAGGCGTGCAACCCCCACAGCGACAATTCAAACCCGTTGGCCATTGCATCAAACCCCTGTTCCCAATAAGTTGTTGGTGCTTGCACCTCAGGGGGTTTGAAAGAGAAGATCGACGACAAGTCGGTCTCTGCTGCCGGGTTCTTGGCAGAGGAGTTTGCAGGACCCCTCTCCTCAGAGAGAAACATCTCTACATTCTTGTGGTAGAACTCCCTGTACGCAGCGTCCTGCTTCAGGACGGCTTCCGCAGTCGTCTGCGGGGTCGCAAGCATCATCAGCAAAATGATGCTCGCGCACTTGAGCACACACATGGTGCTCGATCTGGTTGATAATCGTTCTGAGCGCGCAGCAGTGGTCCGCTTATATATGCCGCGCGACGCTGCGCCTGCGCGACCATGTCTTGGTTCACGTCGCGGTGGCCGTCGGCCTCGCCGCTCGCGGTCCCCAGTCCGCCGGCGCAGCGCGCCGCCAGCGGGCTGCGCCCCGACCCCGGCGCGGACTGGAGCCCGCCATCGCTGCGCGCGCTGTCGGACGCGGACTCGGAGGACGGGGCCGACGCCGACTCCTGGGCGGGGCCCGCGGCTGTGGAGACAGGCGACGCCATGACATTCGGCGCAAACCGGTACGACAAGCAGGTGCTCGCAGACGAACAGACAAAGTCCACCGACCAGAACACTGCTGAGATGCGGCGCACGGCGCGCCTCGCCGACCACCGCGCGGCAGTGCTCATCGCCGGGTCCGCGGGCATGCCCAACGTGAACGCGGTGTGGGTCGACTGCAGCCCGAACCGCGCGTGGCTCGACAAGCTCGACGAGCGCCGTCTCATGAAGATGGCGTACGACGTCGCCGACGGGCGCGGCGAGCAGGTGCGGCGCGTGAACGGCGCGATGCGCGACATGCCAAACGTGGCGCCGGCCATCGGGAACGCGCGCGACGTGTCGCACGAGGTCATGACCGTGCTCAAGCAGTTCCGCCAGGAGCTCATCCGCAGCCACGTCGTGTGCCTGTCGCCTGTTGCCGAGGCCGCCATGACCGAGCTGGTCGCAGAGCTGGAACCGCTCGTCGGCTGGACATCGCCCAACCTGCAAGACTCAGAGACCGGCCTTGACCAGTGGAACCCACAATCTCAAAATGGTGTGCTGATCGACGCAAAAACACACAACGGAGCACAAGGCGCCGAGCATCACGTCGCGACGGTCCACGACCGCTCGTTCACCAAGCTCCTCACGCGCATCCTTCGCCGCCACCCCAACTTCTCGACAGTGTTCTGCCAGGCGGTCGGCAAGCTCGTCGCGTACCGCAGCGCGCTACAGCACGGCTCGGCAGTCACCCGTTTGCGCCTCGTGGAAATGCGCGCCGACAGCATCCGCGAGCGGCGCAAGTGCATGGAGTGGTTCCGCGACCCGACGCGTCGCGACAGTGTGCAGGAGCTTGCGAGGCGCTGCCATGCAGAGCCGTGGCTTTACGCCCTCAGCTTCGACTGGGTCTCGTTGGCGCTGCGTGAGCTGGACCAGGACCAGAAGGGGGATGTGATGGACGCGCTGGTCATGCCAGCAGGGCCAGACCGCAGCGTACCCCGGCGAGGCAGGGGCACGCCTCTGGTGCGCGGCAACGCGATGAGTCCGTACTGCTACGGGCCGGCGTAGAAATGCAGCACTCGCGAATGTTGGTAATGTGCAACAGCTGAGCTGAGGCGGTAGATACTTATGCATGGTACACAACTGCGTCTTACAGGAGTTCCCAATGGGGCCGCGGAGCCAGCGGCGAATGGAAATTGGTGTGCTTGCCATGCTGACTGCATCAGTAATCGTGTGGTCTGCTGCAAAAGTTGCAGACATCACGGTGGCTCGATATCCTCCCACGCGTCACAGAAGACCAGCGCAGGTTGCTGTGGTGGGATGGATGACGGGCGAGGTTGCTACGGACAGCGTGTATTCATGCCCGCGCTCAGAATGTGTGTTTCACCAACACGGATTGCAACAAGAGCTGATGCAGTTGATGGGCGTCCGCGGACACAACGTCGACATTCTGTTGACGTCGTTTGCGTCGGATGGCTACTCATCGCTGGTGGCAACATGCAGCGCGTTCCTGAATCGAGCGTTCCACACGAAGACAGTCCACGTGGAACTCATGATGGAGGGCTCGGCGCACGTACCACAAAGCCACAACGTCGATTTCTACACAAAGCGTAACGTGGACGTGCTGGTCAGCTTTCGGCCGTTGATCAGAGCCGACGCGGTCAAGTACTTGCCCATGTCCTACATCCACACTGACCTGCACGCGTTCTTTCGGTTCAGCAGCGAAGACAACCACGGCCCCTCTTTCTTCCAACGAGAACCCATGATGGCCGCTTTCATCTCTCATTGCAATGCCGCGTCTGGCCGAGATGCAGTGCTGGCCAGGCTGCAGCAGACGTTCCGCAACGTGTACCTAGTTGGCAAATGCTTCGCCGGCGCTGCACAGGCCGTCAATCATCCAGCACCGACCGTCAGTCGTCCAACGCGTCCTGAGTTCATGACTATGTGCGAGACCCGTCCGCCGAGCACGCGGTTTCCGTCACAGGGCAACACACCTGAGAGGGCACGTTGGTATCTGCAAAAGGAGTGCGTGTTGAATCATGTCATGTTCTTGTTCGCCGTGGAAAACAGCTTCGACGCGGACTACGTCACAGAAAAGTTATGGCAGCCTCTGCTGATGGGCGCCATACCTGTGTACTCCGTCGGGAACGTCGCCCACAATCGCAAGTTGCTGCCGCACCCCGACGCCGCGCTGGTCGTGGAGGACTACGCATCAATAGATGCGCTGGGGCAGTACATGCTGCAAGTCGCCACAAACAGTTCGTTGTGGTTCAAGCACGCGGTGGCGTGGCGCCTGCTCCCGGAGTCGGAGCTGTCCAGCGAGTTCCGCGCAGCGGTCAATAACTCCATGCTGACGCTGCCGTGCAGGCTTTGCGACTGGTGGGCAGCGCGGCACAGATAGAGTCAGAAATGCCGATTCAATAAAACCCAGGCTCGCAGGCATGCAGGCCCGCCCCTCACCCGGCGCCGTCAAACAGCCAGAGGTCCTGCACAAGCAGCGTGAACACGTCGGGGACGTAGAACAGCGGCGGCTTCACGTGGCGCGCCAGCATCGCCGCAAGTTGGCAGTACACACGCACGTTCTGCACGCGAGACGCCGGCTCGGCGCCCGAAACGTTGTACGGCAGATTGGCCCAGGCCTCCTGCGTCACCAGCGCTTGCAGCGCCACCAGCTTCCAGCGGCGGCGCCACGCGTTGGCAAACGTCCGGTGCTTCGACGGCGGCAGAACGCTGCCAGCCACCAGCAGCTCGACGACGGCGCGCTCATGCACCGACCCAGTCCGGTACGTGGTGCGCAGCCACGCGCACAGCTCCTGCATGCCGGCGTCCTGCGCGTGTACCGCCAGCAGCGTCGTGCCGCCCGGGACGCCCCGCGCAAACGTCGCGACGTGCGCGGCGGGCGCGCCGCGCTCGGCGGTGCGCGGCGTCCAGAGCACGTCCATCGAGTGGTGCGGGCAGTTGCGCCTCATGCTCACGCTCATGCGCGGGTCCCACCACATCGCGATGCGCTGCGCGGGCCCGGGGACCGCCTCCGGCGCGCGCGCCGCGGCGCGCGCCCCCTCCTCCGTGAACAGCACGTGCGTGCCGCCCGCCCCCGCGCCGGCCGCGTCGAGGCTCAGCGCGGCCGCGACCCCCCGCGCCGCGTGCAGCTTGCGCGCGAGCAGGCGGTCGTACAGCGCCACCTCCGGCAGCAGCCCGTCGTGCGGCAGCGGCCACGTCTCGCAGCCCCACACCAGCAGGCGATCCTCCCCGCCACTCTGCGCGAGCGCGTCCCCCAACACCTCTGCCTCGCGCGCCAGCACCGCCGCCTCGCCGGGGTCGCGCAGCAGCGCCGCCTCGCTGAACGGGCCGCCGGCAGCGTTCCCCGACACCGCGTCCCCGCCCGCCGCCGCGTCCGCCGCCGCGTCCGCCGCCGCAGCCGCCGCCAGCGCCGAGCAAAGCGTCGCCTGCAGGTTGCTCCGCGTCGCCGCGGCCAGCATCGCGCCGCAGCCCGCCGCCTGCAGCCGGCGCGCGACAAACTGCGGCGTGATGAGGGCGGCGATCGCGCGCGCAAACTTGAACGCGATCGAGTGCAGCCCGCGCAGGCGCGAGATCGCCGGGCTCGTCATGGTGCAGAACGCGAGCGCGCCCGCAAAGTCCACCGTCGTGCAGCTCAACACCTCCTCGCCCGCCAGTCGCACCAGCTCGCACCGCAGCGCGCGCCGGCTCGTCAGCGCAACGCGCACCTCGAAGCCCGCCCCGTCCGCCGCGTCGGGCGCGGCCTGCAGCGCAAGGCGCCGCTCGAGCCGCCCGGCCGGCCGCTCGGCGCTCGCGAGCACCTGCGGCGCCCCCTCCGCCGGAAAGGTGCGGGACCCGAGCGCAGGCGGCCGCGGCAGCGCGTCCCAGCCGTCGACGTGCTCCTGCGCGAGCGCCTGCGCGGCAGTCACGAGCGTGCTCCGCGTCACGCTGAGCAGCAGCGGCAGCGCCCCCCCCGACGCCTCCACAAACGTGACGTGGAAGCTCGCGGCCCGCACCGCGGCCTCCACAACATCGCGCTCGTTGGCCGCCTCGCGCTCGCAGTGGGGGGCGCGCACGCCGCGCGGGGTCAGCACGCCGCGCGGCCAAGGCGAGCGCGCCCGCCTGCGACCAGGCGCACCGCAGCGGTAGTTGGGCGCGGAAGAGAGCTGCGAGCAGTCCAATGGAGAGCAGCAGGCGGCCGCAGGCGGCGGGCAGGCGGCCGCAGGCGGCGGGCAGGCGGCCGCAGGCGGCGGGCAGGCGGCCGCAGGCGGCGGGCAGGCGGCCGCAGGCGGCGGACAGGCGGCCGCAGGCGGCGGACAGGCGGCCGCAGGCGGCGGGCACGCAGCTCGCTCGGCCGCAGAGCCAGCGTGTCGCGCACCCGGCGGCGGCCAGCGGCGTGTGCTGGTTGGCGCGCGCGGCCGGCCGACCACGTGCCAGTCTCCAGGCAATCTGGACATCTGCGCAAGGCGCTGGGCCCGGCCTAAATACAAGCGGCTGCCAGCAAGGGAATATATGGCGTCGCTGTTTCATTTCACCCGCGCACCACGTTGTTTCACTGCCATTGCAATGTACCAGCCTCTTCCTCTTTTCAGTCTGGTTGGTCTTCAACCAGACTCAAGATGGTACCGCACCCAGCGGGGGTTCCGGCCGTCTTCAGGACTGTTCTGATCAGAGTATTCCTCGCGAAGACTTTGCCACTTATCATCATACATAAGAAGCCACAACTGCGTGGCCAACTCAGGGATCTTCAACGTTCGTGCGTAGTTAACGTATTGCTCTCTCTTTTGTTGCACCAATTGATTTCTATTCTCTACCAGGATCCGAGCGTTGTTCCAACTTTTTTCATGTTTCAACGCCTCCCGTGTGTCAGTAATCGATCTGATCCATAACTGTCGCAGTTCGTGGAGCTGTGAGGTTGTATTGTCTCTGCGGACGCTCATTGTGTGCCAGAAGATCCAGCATGCTTTTATAACTCCAGGTAGCACGAGTTGAATGCTTGCTGAGATGGAGTGAAGTGACGTGTCGCATCAACATGCAGGAAGCACCGCAAACAATCATAAAAAAACAGTAACAAGTTTGTGCCGGGTGGATGGGCGAGGCGCGCCCGCAGACATGTCTGCGGGGCGCCTCGCAAAGAGGCCAGGGCGGGTATCAGGTGAATGGCCCAGCTCAGATTTTGCGCGATTGTGAACAAACGTCCGGATGCGATGCAGTCTTGGCTGAAAGTTGACGTGGCTCGCAGGGCTCGAGCACGAAATAGCGGAGCTCAGTAGAGCACAGAAGCCCGACGACAACCGCACGGTGCGCCGTGGCGGTCTCGGCCCGCTTGGCTGGTCAATGCTGATGCTGGCAGCAGTGCTGTCGATCGCAGGGATCTCCGCGGGATTGGAAGACGGTGCGATGGTGGGGTGGCGCTGGGGTGAGCGAACTGCTCACGCGCAGATCCAGAATGCGCCGACGGACGTTGAGAACACTCGCACGCCAAAGGCCGTAAACCAATCACATCTTGTCAGCGCAACTCCGCGCATCTCCAAGCTTTTGTCTCCCAGAACAAGATGGGACAATGATTCCGCGACAGCACACCCCGTGCTTTCCTCTGGTAATGTGTCAGACAATTTTCGCTTTTGTGTGTCGATAAGCCTGTTCTTTATTGACGCTGCCCATCACAAATCTTACGGTGAGAGCGTCCCGAAAATGGTTAGTTCAATGAAAAGGCTTGGGAGCGGGTGGGTGTTGTGGGTCTTTGCAGACGACACTATTCGACCGACCCTGGTCAATGCGATCAATCATGCTGCAAAGACAGCTGGTACACCCGTACAGTGGAGGTTCATGCCGCGCAGCCACGTGCGCAGTGGGACATTCTGGCGCTTCTTTGCGTTCGACAAGTGTAACGTGACAATATTTCGCGACGCTGAATTAACGTTTGAGTCCAACGACGACTTCATCTTGCAGCACTTCTTTGCGAGCCCTCGGCAAATTGCAGCCGTACAGTTGGCACATCCCCGCACATGGGCACAGCACCGCCCCGTGCTCGCAGGCGCGTACATTATGAAGAACGTGGATCGCACAATCAACATGACTGCTCTGGTGACCGCCTGGCCGTACTGGCACTACTACGGCGCAGATGAGGTGTTCATTGGCCACATGGTGCACCCCCTACGCCCTTCAATCATGTACTATGAACCGCGCAAGAAGATAATCGAGACCGTCAAACTGGATGGAATGGACCGGTACGAGGAATACGTTTCCCTACCTTCATGTTACGAGAGCACCCCACCGTGTTAGATGGGTGCAATAAAAACAGCAACAGGTTTGTGTCGGGTGCACACACGGGTGGCGCCCCCATCATGACGTGGCCGTCCATGCCCCAACCCGAATGGCCAGACGAACGCTTCGAGGACCTGTACCACTGCCACGGGTGCGGTCAGTGGAGGCCCCGCTGGTGGTTCGAGCACGGGTACACGTTGTTCCGCGTGAGAATGGACCCCGGCTGGTCCCGCGACAACGATGCGGGGGGGCTGCTGGAAACAGACGCGCTGGACCGTTGTCTGGCCGAGGGCGCAGCCCGGTGGCAGTGCGACCAGTGCTTCCTGTCCAAGGTCCTGCAGTACACGCACTGCGAAGACGGCCGGCGCTAGGCCGCGCCGCGGCGCGCGTCGGCCACCGGCGCCATCAGCACCTTCACGTTCGCGTCGTGCCACACCTCCCCGTCCGGCGTCAGCAGAAAGAGCAGCCCGGCCACGAGGTACAGCCGCCACCCCGAGAAGTCTGCGCCGGGCGCGGCCTGCAGCGCCGTGCCCGGCGGCGGCGCGAGCGGCGCCTCCTCGTAGTGCAGCGGCGTCGTCGGCTCGAGCTCGAGCAGCGGCCCCAGCGTGTAGATCGGCTGCTCGCCCGTGTTGAGCTCCGCGACGGGCACCTGCGCGCGGCGCACGTAGTCCGGGTAGTTGTAGTACACGACCTGGCTCACCGAGTTGAACATCCCACTGAAGAGGTGCATGTAGCTCAGCACCGCGCCCGGCGGCAGGTCGTAGCGCATGCCCAGCTCGTGGAAGCGGTCCATCCCGGCCTCCTTGTGGAACTCGTGCAGCTCGTGCAGCGGCAGCCCGCGCGGCGGCGGCACCGCCAGCGCCACGACACGCGCCGCACGGAACAGCACCAGAAACACGTCGAGCTGGTGCCGCGTCCGCGCGTGCGTCCAGCACGGCGCCGACCGGCTCTGCCCGCGCTCCGTGAACGCGACCGTGTCCAGCCCGCTCGTGTCGTCGAGGAGCGCCACCGGCGCGCCCGCCCCGCCCGCCCGCGCGCCGCAGTGCCCGCCCGCGATAAGCAGCGCGCCGGCCTGCGCAAACAGCGCGGCCAGGTGCTGCGCCACGGTCGCCGCCGGCTGCTCGCACAGCAGCTGCGCGATGCTCACCTGCGTGTGCAGCAGCTGGTCGTGGTGCGCCTTCATCGCCAGCGCGCGGTACGCCGCGCGCACCCCCAGCGCAGGGCCCTCGCCGACCACCGTCGCCACGGACGCGCCCCACTGCGCGGCGCTCAGCGCCGGCGCGCCCGCCCCCAGCGCCGCCCGCCCGTGCGCCGCGAGCTGCGCGGCGAGCGCGCGGCACAGCACAAGGCCCGCCAGGTGCGAGTGGTTCAGCGGCGCCTTCGCGTTCACGTCCGCCGTCGCGTCGAGCTCCCACAGCCAGCTCTCCCACAGCGTCTCGGGCAGCGCAGGCGCCTCGCCGCGCACCAGGCTCGCGTGGAGCTCCGCGAGCGACGCGCTGGCCATCGCGCCCCCGCAGCTCGCTGGGGGCGACAAAGCGGCGCGCGCCCTATTTTAAACCTAACCGGCGTGTTAAGGCCCACATTCGGCTTGGCGTATTCATGTCGCACGGTGGTGTGCTCGCCGAGGCCCCATTATCTTGATGCAACGGTTGAGTGTTGAAATCCTATCAAGCTTGGTGATGCTGATCGTGGGTCTGATGTTCTGGCTCCTCACACTGTTGGGATCTGAAAACATTCCTCAACACGCTCGTGTCTCGCATGAGCTGTTGGGACGCGCGCAACAAAGGCAGCGTGCAAGCGAGTGTCTGCCGATTCCGGACCGCCGCTTCTGTTCTTGCGACTACTCTGTCCGCGCAGAAGCTCAGTTTCCAGAATTATTGGGGAACACTATGTTCACAGAGAGACTGAAACCCGAGTTCATTGGCGAACTGTCCCAAGAAGACACGGTCTTGGAAATTGGGGGAAACACTGGGCGAGATTTGCGACACTTCATCACCTCCGGAGCAGGAAGAGTCCTGACCCTGGAACCGATGCTCGTCAATCAAGCAGTCCTACGCCTCATTGCTCGCAAATCACGAGCTGCCATCACCATCTTGCCGTTTGGGGCGGGGGGCACCACGCGCAGTGCCACGGTGTTTCGTGGTACCAGTTCCCCACATGCAAACGAAGCCACCTCCCTATTCAACAATGAAGAGCAGCAGCACGCGGTGCAGGTACCCGTGCGTGACATAGTTGACATTTTCGATGAAAACAACTTGACTGCTGTCTCTCTCCTGTCCATCAATTGCGAGGGCTGTGAGTACGAGGTATTGGAAAGATTGGTATGTTCAAAGTACATCATGCGTGTCCGGCGCATCATCGTGGGCTGGCATGAATCGCTGCTTCCAAGGAAGAGGAGGCGATCATGGAGGTGTTCTATCGTGCAGGACCTCTCCTCCACTCACCGCCCGAGCTTTTGCTCGGATGCATGGGAAGGTTTCGTGGCGAGAGATACAGGATTCTGACGCGTACAGGCACCTGTTGTTTTCACAGCTTCAGCGGCCCCGGCTGCCGCCAGATTCGATCCTGAAGCTGGCGGTCAAACAAGAAACCGTGAGCCGTCAAGGCCGCCTCAATCTCTGTCGTGTGCATCCGTGCTGCAGTGTTCGGTTCGTAGTTGACCATTTGCACGCCCCACTTGCTGAAGTTGAAGTTTGTCAAAAAGCTGCTTTCACAACCCTCACAGTCCACGCTGATCCAGTCTACCTGTGTGAATCCATGATCCTCAAGAAGCGTATCCAATGGTATGCCTGGCAACTTCACTCTCTTCACTTGGCCCAGCGCGTCGCATTTCCGGAGAATGTCAAGGTATGCAGGTGAGTAAAATTCAATGATGCCGCCTGCCTGGGCACAAAAAGGTCCCGTCATTTCTGCATACGTGTAGTCACCTCGGGTACCAGTGACCAAAGCAAAAATGGCATTTTTTCTTGCTTTCCGTGCTTTCAAATAGTCGCCATAGTTGGGTTCAATACAAAGCCCCTTCCAACCCATCAGCTCAAAGGGGTAGGAATTGCTGTTCGAGATGCCGTCAAAACATCCAAATTCGACGAACGTCCCATTCAAGTCTTGCTTTTGCATTAGCTCATTAAACAGGTACACGGACACATCGTTTCCATCTTGCCGATTTCGAAAGTCGGGCGGAAACCCAGGCCGCGATCGCGCATCCGAAAGTTGGTGTTGCACTGACACAACTACAGAGCTCCTCGAACTTTCAGTCCAAACGTAACAGAAGAATAGTGATACCACACTCACACAAAGTAAGCATTTTACAACATATTGTGGTATAACAAGCTGCGCTCTGGCGCTGGAACGCATTGTCTCCCCTTTAAACCTGTGTAGTTTATATTCAACACTAACATTTTGACTAGATAACCGACACACTCGAACCACCAGGGCGCCCCTGCGGCGCACCGCAGCCGGCAAAGAATAAACTCCGTGCGACTGGCGAGCCCTGGTCGCCGCAACTGCACGCAGATGCCTCCCACGGCGCACCACCAGGCGCAGCCCACGGCCCCCGCGCGGCAGGCGACCGGCGCAGCGACCGGCGCAGCGACCAACGCGCCAGGCGCCCGCCCGCGCTCGCCGCGCTTCGTCGAGGACCTGTGGCAGTACGCGTACAAGGGCCCCTCGGACCTGTGGCAGTACGCGCACAGGGGCCCCTCGGCGGCCTCGCGCCGCGACGCATCGCAGATCTGGTAGCGGCCGCGCGCACGCGGCAGACGCACGGGCCGCACCGTGGCGCAATATAAGGCGCGCAATGCGCCGCGGCGCACATGTACTGGGTGTACGTGCTCGAGCTGCAGGGCGGGCGGCGCTACGTGGGGTTCAGCAAGGACGTCGGCTTCCGCATCCAGCAGCACATCGAGGGGCGCGGCGCGCGCGCCACGCAGCAGGCCAAGGTGCTCGACGTGCACCTCGTGCGCAAGCACAGGACCCTCGAGGCCGCCATGCAGGGCGAGCGCGACGAGTTCCGCGTCCAGAGCCTCCTCGTCGGCGCCGCCCGCGTGAGCATGGGGCGCCAGTTCGACGACCTGCCGCTCATCCCCACAACCGCCGCGCGCTGCAAGCAGGCTGCGCAGCTCAAGGTGCAGTGGCCGCTGCTAGTGAGGAAATAAAAGCTGCAATGTGCGGTGGATGCTGCTGAACGAAAATGTTTCGTCCAGCGATCTGCCAGTCTTTTCCCCCACGCTGATTCGTGCCCAGTAGAGTCGCGCTGGCGACCGCGCTGGCAACCGTCGCAACGTATCAGCATTTATTCCACGAAGGGTGCCGTCTACATCGTAGAGGACACTCGCGCCGTGACTCTGATCCCTTTGGTACTCCGACTCCGGACCCGTCAGAGTCTCGCTGCGTCGGGAATGGTAAAGTACGAGAATCTTCAAACTCACCACAGGAGTAGGCGTCGTGCGCAAGGCAACAAACGTGCGGCCACACCAACCGCTTGAGGTTTTGCTGATCTGCCAAGTAATTCGTGGCGCGCGAGTAAATGAGCTGTCTGAACTGTTGTTCCAAGAACAGATCTCGCTGCCCTCGAAACCCCCACATGCCACCCATCATCGGCCATTTATGCATTGGATGGTCACGCATTACATGGCATTCGTAGCTGGTGTTGTACAACCATTCAAAAACAGCGTCGCGGTCACGGGCAATCATTGCGTTGTCTGTGTCGCGCGAAAGAAATACACCAACCGTCCTGTCCAGCGCCGGAAGAAATCGCCACACCCTTCCATTTGCGGGCACTGGAAATGAAACATTGGTCATATCTACAACCTCTGCGCGCAACAAAGGTGGCAGCCGGTCCACCGCATCGGTGTATATGCGCAAGATCCAACCATCTCCAAACAATCGCTCGACACTCGCTGCAATCGCCTGCAGGTTCGTGTAATACTTCTCATTGTGGCCAAAAACGCTCACTGAAATAATCTTTTTCCCCTTTTGTGGGCGTCTGTGACACAGACGAGCTGTGGTGGGCTTCGGGACACAATATAGCAAAATTGCAGCCAACATAAAGAGCATCATCACGCGTTTTTCCAGCACCCGCATCACCCATGCACTGCCACAGCCTCTAATATGTTTAGTTTGTCAATCACACATTACCACGCAGGTTTAGCCATTCATTGATACAGAACAAGCTGCAGGTTATTTATGGCCTTGCTCTCTGAACAAACTGCATGTGCGCCGAAGGCCTCCCTCTGCCTCAACTAGCTGTCTCAGCCCCGAACCCGTCTGCCGCTCCGTTCTATCTCGAGGAGTTTGCGCCGGCCTCTCCACAGCCATCCTTCCGGCCATCCGGGCCGTGCGCGTGTGAGCCATGGGACGCTGTCGGTGCGCCGTGCGCAAGTGAGCCGTGTGACGCCATCGGCGGGCCCGAGCCCATCCCGCAAAGGCGCGCGCCGCCCCAAATACTTCGAGCTTGTTCTCTACCCTCGCTCAATGCTGAACCGCTCTAAAGGCAAACCAAGAAAATTCTGCAACAGAAGCTCAATTGCGGTTGCGCATGTCGCCTGCAATGCAGCGCATCGCCACTTACAGCAGGGGCGTCAGATCCCTTCAAACATTTACAAAGGCTGTAGCGCCAAGGCCGACGACCCGAGACCGTACGCATACGCCGAGAGGTTGACGTGGAAGAGTGCGTGCCCCCAGCCCTTGAAAACGTGCTGGTTGATCCGCGGGACGAACGGCAGCCCGCCCAGGAGAATACCCGCGCTGGCCAGCAAAAAGTTCCGCGCCTCTCCGCGCTGCAGCACAGGAGCGGTCGGCAGGAGGCTTGACACGAGCGCGGGCACCCAGCGCTTTCCGTCGTTCGAGGTTTCCGCGCGCCACACGAACACGATGCTGATAAGGTTGACGCAGCACGCGCACGCCATGAACGCCGCCGACGACGAGAGGGCGCACGCGTACACGCTTGCCGCAAGGTGAATGTATGTTTGGTCCAGGCGGCGCACGTCGTTGTCCAGTCGATCGTCGTACCGGTTCATTGCCATGCCCATATGGTACGCAAAGGACAGTGGTAAGTGCATGACGGTTGCCAGCGTGAGCATGAGCAACGCCGTGCTTGGCTGGGCATCGACGCTTTGCGGGTCGACTCTGTGCAAGCACAGCATGCACACGTAGCACGCAGAGGGGGCCAGCATGGTCACCGCGTTGGCTACCTCCTGCCGTGCTGTCATGGCGTTGGGGTCCGTAGCCCTCCAGCACAGTTTCAAGTATGGGCTTTCCAAGGGGCCCTGTAACGTGTACATCACATTGTCGTTTTGGTTCTTCGTATGTTTTATGTCCAAGTCGAGCGAATTTGAGAAGTATCATCTTAATTGTATAAAATCAGTTGACTTGATTGACTTTTCTGGATCAAGCCACCCATTTTAAGTTAACATTAGTCAACTTCCTTGTCGTTCAAAATTGGTTCACTTAATTGTCGACAACAAGTAGCACGATGGACAGTGGCGTTGGGCAAGCTGACGTTGAAAGGATCCAAGCCATGGTTGACGCAGGCCCTGTGAAATTCCCAGGGCTCTTCACCGGCGAGTTCTGGAACGATGTCGATTCCAACGCGGATACTGACGGGTCCAGCAAAGGTGACCATGACACCCGCAATGCGGACGACGACAAGCCCAAAGACACCAGTGCTGACGACGACCAGCCCGACGACGCCGGGGCTGACGACGACCAGCCCGAGGACGACAGCGATGGATCGTCGAGCAGCGATGGCACGCAAAGCCCCAGGATCGCCAAGGTGAAGCGCGAGTCACGTGCCATCCCCGCGAACGGTGTCGTGAACAAGCCTGGGCCGCAACGGATCAAGCGCGCCAAAACGGCACAATGACCACCACCGTCGACAGTTCACACCACGGCATTGACGGTGCGGAGCGCGTCGAGAACAGGTCGTTACATCACCTCAATCACTCGTACAAAATAGGTGGACCGTGACTGCGGTTTGGTGGATTTTGTGTGTCAACCACAATGGACAGTGGAGACGGGCACCCCAGCGCCGAGAGCTCGTCCCCCTGTTTCGGTCTTTGCTTCAAACAAATCGATTTGAATCAGTATAGCGACGGGTGTGGCCACTGCCATCTTCATCAGTGCGGGGTTTGTGATAACCGCGTCCCCGAATGCTTACTCCTTGCCCATCGGGGTTGTTGTGGCGCAAACTGTGCCATACGAGTGGGCCTTTTACTGAAAACTTCGTTGGGAGATTGTTGTATCTGTATGCAAACTCAGCAGCAACTCTGGGCGCAAGAATCATGTATGCATGAGTTCTGCTTACCCTGCCTCGGAAGCTGGAAACAATATGACAAAAACGGAGAAGTAAATGGATGTCCAATATGCCGCCAGAAGAATAGTTGGGGTGCACATCGGCGCGCGAAAACGGAGCAATAGGATCACCGTTCACGGTTCACGCCACTGCATTGACGGTGCAGAGCGCGTCGAGAACAGCCCACGTGCGGTTTCATGTCAACGCATGAATGCTTTGAGCGCACTGAGGCTCTCTGCCTAAACACCTGCCAATCGCGTCTAGTATATAACTCCAGACATCAAATTAGGCGAATGAGTGCAGCACGCAGAGCCGTAGCACGCGAGGACGTGGCACGCAGAGACGCAGCACGCGACAGGACCCGCTCTTTCAGTTGGGTGCACATGATTATTGCAGCTCATGACATTGCCACACATTACAGTGAGGTGCTGCAAAGCATCAATTCGGGTGACACCAGTCCGCAAGAGGCACTGCGAAAGTTTCACGAAATGCGCGACCAGCTTCAATCAATCGTGCAGCACCCGCACCGCGCCGCAATGGCCAATTCCGATATGGAAAAGGCACTGTCCAACCTGCTCGCCAAAGACTGCTTTGCAGCATTGGAAAAAATTTCTGCCTCGATATCCGCACTGTCAGCTTGTCGACCCAGTGTTTCCCGGGGCCACGTCGCTGCAGTTCACTCCCAAGGCGGGTCGCGGGCCGCCGCGACGTAGTCGTCGAGCACGGCGTGCGGCGCGAGCTGCAGCACGCCGCTCGCGACGTCGACCGCGCCGCACGTGCTGCGCGGCTGGAAGAACTCGACGAACGCCTCGACGGTGTCGGCGGGCGCGCGGTCGCCGGGCCGGAACACGTGCAGCACGAGCCGCTCGCCGGGCTGGAACGCGAGCGCGTGCCCCCGCCGGCCGCGCGCGCGGCGCACCGTGAAGCGCAGCGCGCCGCTCTCGGCGAGCCGCGCGCGGAAGGCGAGCGTCCAGCCCGCCTCGTCGTCCTCGCAGCGCACGCCCGCGGCCCGCCGGCGCGCCCGGCGCGGCGCGATGGGCGGCGCGATGGGCGGCGCGATGG
>Ga0181559_10000056_pt1 | contig 83028 bp, 73 predicted proteins | sample 011ome_21_FD_133752 | JGI IMG/M metagenome (GOLD analysis project Ga0181559, IMG submission 133752) | Coastal salt marsh microbial communities from the Groves Creek Marsh, Skidaway Island, Georgia - 011508AT metaG (megahit assembly) | ecosystem: Environmental > Aquatic > Marine > Intertidal... | reverse complement strand
CTGGTTCCTGAAGGAGTGCGAATGGCGCTTCAATGGAGGCAACCATCAACAGCTCCTCAGACAGCTTAAACAGTGGTACAAACGAACAAAACATTAAACGTTAGCTACTTCAGCACCTAGTTTTTTTAAGAATGTGCCGATTTTGGACTATTCTCCTTCTTCTAGGCTCCCGAATGCAAAACGGCTAATAAGACTTTCTATATCGAGGGCTGACTCTGTATCCACGATCGGTTCGCCTTCTTCCAGCTCAAACCCGCCTCCGCCTGGATCCAGAGCGATGTACTTATCTCCGATTAAACCATTGGTTTTGATGGACGCAATGGCGTCATCATAAATGGTCAGGTCGGTGTGAAGTTTCAGTTGAACCATGGCGACTAGGTTCTCCGTATCGAGAGTGATGTCGCCAACCACGCCTACTTTAACTCCGGCAATCATGACATTGCTGCCCTCGTTGAGACCTCCGACGTTGGTGAATCTAGCATCGATGACCCTAGCGTCCGATCCCAGAAAGCGGCTGCTTCCTATCTGGATAGCGAGATACAGAATGGCTGCGATGCCAATGAGGATAAAGATCCCAACGGAAAATTCGATTCGTTTCTGGTTCATGCGGCGGGTTTGTCGGTTGAAAGTTTTGGGTTCAAAAATCCCTCCAGCTCAACGGGAGGCGATTCAATAAGTTCCTTGGGAGGTCCCCAATATTTGATCTTACCCGCATCCAGCCAGGCAACTTGGTCCGTAATGCCAAAGACCTCAGGTACGTCATGGCTAACCATCAATACGGTGAAACCGAATTTCTGCCGATAGTTGCGGATCATGTCGAATACGGAAAATTTCCTCTCAGGATCAAGCCCTGTCGTGGGCTCATCGAATAGGATAATTTCTGGGTTGGTGATGAGTGCCCGGGCGAGCGCGACCCGCTTTTTCATTCCTCCCGATATTTCAGCAGGGTACTTTGAAGCAGCGTTTTGAAGGTCTAGCTGGTCGATCAGTCGATTCACTTGCTCGGACAGCTGGGAGGCGGAGATCTTTTCCTTCTCCCGAAGGGGAAGGGCGATGTTCTCAAACACATTGAGGGAGTCGAAAAGTGCATTCTGTTGGAACATGTAAGCGCACTGAGGAATGGACTTCGTAGAATTGCTAAGCCGAATGGTCCCTGCCTCGGGTTTAAGAAGCCCGGAAATGCATTTGAGAAGCACCGACTTTCCTATGCCACTACGGCCAATAACAGTGGTGTGCGAGTTCAGTGGGATATCCAGGTCGATGGTATCCAGTATCACTTGCGGACCGAACCGTTTACTTAGTCCTCTTAGTTGGAGAAAGGCGTCGCTCATTTTTCGAGGAGGAAAGAGGTCAGCAGATAGTCGCTCGAGAGTATTGCGATGCTGGAGAGCACAACTGCCCGGGTGGTTGTTTGGGAAACGCCACGAGCTCCCGGGATGCTCGCCTTAGTGTGGGTATAGTAGCCTTGAAAGGCGCAAATGACGGTGGTTAGCAGGCCGAAAGTCAGGGCCTTGTAAAACCCATCCATGACGTTCTTGACGCTCACTGCCTCGTAGATCCGGCTCCAATAGGCGCCTTGGTCGACTCCAAGCATGCTGACACCCGTTAAGTGCCCACCGTAGATCCCAACGATATCGAAAAAAGCCGTGAGAATCGGGAAACAAATCAAGGCCGCATAGAGTCGGGGAGAAACCAGAAACGCTAGCGGGTTGATGTTCATCGTCTGCAGCGCATCGATCTGTTCAGCATTTCGCTGAATCCCAATTTCAGCAGAAAGAGCCGATCCAGCTTGTCCCACGATCATTATTGCGGTGAAGACGGGGCCGATCTCCATGATGATTGAAAGCGCAACTGCTTGTCCTAGAAGACTTTCAGAGCTAAACTTTGTGAGGACATAATAGAGCTGAAGCCCTAGGACCAGTCCGGTAAAGAGACCGACTATCAAAGTTATGGGAATGCACCTTACCCCGATTTCGTAGATTGACCGCGTAAGTTTTTCGAACGTGTGCCGTTGGCGAAACAGGGAACCCAAGGAAGACGCTCCGAAGATTGTCAATTCCCCTAATTCACTTACGAAAGATATCCCTTTCCTGCCAATTCTCCCAATCATGATGCGCCCCGTCGATCTAACGAAAACGGGGGATTTGCAAGCTTGTTCGACTTGCGAATCGGGGGGCGGTTTGGCCACTCGGACTCTTTGCTATTTGCGGGTGGACGCGTCTTCCAGCGACGGTGGGGCCAGAGTACCTGCTCTGGGAAGCGTCGAGCCATACGCTCAATCGATTCTGTCATCAATCGAGTCCAAGCAAGTACGTTCGCGTCGGTGTCCCCCAGGTCTGCAGGAGGATCGAGTTTTTCGGTGAAGATCTTGTACTCAAATTTCCTGGGTGAAGTTCTTATGGCGAAGACCATTAGCACGGAGCAATTAGCCAAGGCGGCAATCATGCCGGCTCCCGAGTGCGTCGAAGCGAGTTTCCCAAAGTAGGGGACGAATAGTCCCTTTGGACCCGCATCCTGGTCCATTTGCAATCCAACGAGCCCATTCTGACTCAGGTGGCGGAATGCGGGTCGGAGGCCACCAATCTTGGGTATTTCGATTCTGTGAAAGGCATCTCGTTCGCGTGCCAACTTTCTGCCAATAAAAATGGGTCATCCAACTTACGGGCAATAACTGCCACGGGCAATCCATGAGACCCTAAAGACAAAGTGATCAAGTCGGGCGAGCCCTGATGCGAACTGACGAGCAAAACTCCCTTCTCGCCGTTTCTCGAGACATCGCGTAGCGCCTCAAGTGTAACGCAAAGATCTACGTTGCATTGGGTTGCTTTGCTTTTCATCCGGTTTGGGCGGATGAGCATGTCTACCCAGAACCAACTGTGATACTGTAAGAAGTGCTGGTACAGCGCCCGCCTCTTTGCTTCTTTGTAGGAATCGCCGAAACAAGTGTTAATATTCTCCTCGACCCTCCTCCGGAGCTTGGGGGATAATCGATAGACCATTGCTAAGAGCAACTCAGCAACGCGATAGCTTGTGCTGATTGGAACGGTTTGGAAAAAAATAGGATAGCGCAAAACAGAAGGTACTCGACCCGGTAAATTGTCCGCTTTCCAAAACGAGTATTTTCTGATCGGGAAACTTCTGATTCCATCACTGGTCCATTGTTTCAGTGCATCTGTCTGCCACTCAGTTAAAACGATTTGCAGTAATGGAGAGACCTTCGGAAACGCGAAAGGTTTCGCATTGAAAAGTGTGAATTCGCTCGTGAGTTTAGCCCAGTGATGAAGGGTTTTTACGACCCAGTTTGCGTCGGAAAAGGAGGTAGAAACCGGTTTGGTAGAGTGAATTGCCTATGTTTGGAGTTTTGACATTCGAGTTGATTTCCCCATTGTTCCGTAAGTATAAGTCCGAAGATTAGAGTATTTGCCCTTCTCTTGCTGTGTATTTCTTGTACCGCAATCTTCGGGCAGTCTGCATCGGAACCGCGTCGGCCGGGTCAAGGAACCGAGGTCCAGCGAGGCGACATGCCAGTATTTGGGCCCTATCAAGCGATAGCGATCAATCGGGGGGTTGTCCGCGATGTAAAAGTCGATAAAGAGCTCAACGTTTATCTGCAGCTTTATCCGGCCCACAAGGATAAGGAGCTGGTGGTCAAAATTTCTAATGAACGATTTTCTAGCTACCGTGAGTGGGTTCATGGTGGTCTAGAACTCGTTTCTCCCGCTAATGCGGGAAAAACGCCCTATGGGTGGACGGATTGGGTCCAGTCCAAGGCGAGGTACATCGAGTACTGGATGGATGGAGAGATTTTTCTCCATCTGAAAAGGACGGACTTGTAGTTCGTTCGTCTTAAGAAGAAAGGGAATGTAATGAATCGCAAACCGAACCTAAAATGGCTCCGGGGAATGGACTGGGACAAGGGGTCCCAGCGCGACCTAGCTGTGGTTATCGCAGGCGCTTGCCTCTTGTTGATAATCGCTTCAATCGGATTCGAATCGCTCTTGAAGGAAGAGGAAAAGCCCCTGCCGGACTTTGCTCTCATTAAGAATGTCTCCGAACGCAAATCGGTATTCTTCAAGCACATGCTACCTTATGTCGAAGAGGCGAATTATAAGATTCTGGAGCAAAGAGATGATATTAAGCGGATCCAAACTGCCTTTCTGGAAGGACGGCGTATTGGAAAGCGTGACCGGGCTCGGATTGATTCCCTTGTCGAGGAGTACAAGCTCGATCCGGTTGAAGAATTGAGCGAAGAGACATTTCGGCACTTGCTCACTCGAGCAGACGAGATACCTCCGTCGCTGGCCCTCTCGCAGGCGGCTTTAGAAAGCGGGTGGGGCTCATCGCGGTTCGTTAAGGAAGGCAACAATCTTTTCGGTATGTGGTGCTACGAGCCAGGATGTGGTGTGGTACCAAAACGTCGGCCTAAGGGTAAGACTTACGAAGTCGCGAGTTATGACACCCCTCGAGACTCGTTTCTCGCCTATTTTAGAAATTTGAACACCAATCGCTACTATTTGGAGATGCGGGCGATCCGAAAATCCCTTCGGAACCAGGATTTAGCGTTCAATGGAATCGATTTGGCGGAAGGACTCGATCGGTACTCACAAGAAGGCTACCGGTACATTTCCAAAGTGAGAAGCGTGATCCGTTCCAACAAATTGACTCGCTTCGACTAGTTAACCGCTTCTTCGGCTGTCCTGCGAGCCGACACTGCTTGTGGCCTTGGAGTATAGCCAAACATCGATTGATCGCGATGATCGAATGACTGCGGAAAACAACATAACGGTGTAGCTTCACCGACTTTTTTCGTATCAATGAGAACCCTTTATCGACGAGTGGTTCCCGACTGAGATTCCGTGCCGGGAAACACGGATCGGGTGTCAAAACAGTGTGGATGTTCGTTTTTCTAAAACGGGATGGACAAGGTGGTTAGGCTTTGTTTAAGGAGAATGTAGTTCGTTCAATAATGAATATTTACAAGGTACTACCGGATCTCAGTAATGAGCGCCAGATGCGCTTGTGGCAGCAAGGTCTGCGAAAACAATGGTCGGCGGAAGACCTTAATTGGAGTGCTCCTCGCCGTTTAGGAGGAGAGAAAATTAGAGATCAGCTAGGTCGAGTACTTACTCCCGTGCTGACAGGTGAGCAATCGGCCTTGTATTCGGTTTCTGGTTTAATTCCGGTCCTAGGTCACCAATCGCAGGTACCCGCGCAGTTCTATCTAACGACTTGGGCCGTCGACGAGGCCCGCCATACCGAGCTGTTTGCCCGGTTTTTTGGGAGGATAGACCGAGAGCCGCTCTCTATTCGAAAATTCCCCGCAGGATTCCTTTTCCAAAGTCGAATTATTTCTAAGGACCCGAGCGAATGGCTCGCGGGAGTGTTGGCAAGTGAGTCGATGGCTCAAGTGGTTTCGCATGAGTTAAGAGATCTGGACCTAGATCCCGTTTTAAGCGAAATTTGCGCGGGTGTTTTAGAGGACGAGGCGCGGCACTTGGGATTTAACCACATCTATATCGAGGAACAGTTTCGTGATCTGTATCGAGAGAATCCTGATGCCGCGGAGCGAAAAGCGGACAGTTTGCGGGAGCGGCTGAAGTTTGTGCTGGAAGGAGTTCCTCCAATTATTAACGCGATTCGAGAGGATATGAGTGACCTCGGGATCGACATGGACAAGGTGCAGGATATTTTAGACCGAGTCGCTCGCCATCGCTTGGACAAGGCGATTAACGGTGGAAAGGATCAAGCCCTAGGAACCAAAACACCGACGAAAGAACCTGAAATCGAAGCCGCCATTCTGTGAGCGATCAAGCAATCGAAGCGAGAAAAGCGCGACTCGTCGGTATCCCTCGTGTTGTGGATCCGACTGGGTTTCCAGAGTCGATCCACGAAGTGTTGCTGCGGACGGCGACTGACTTTTCAGATAAGGGAATTCAAATGGGGGACCGCTCGGGTCGGCATTTTGAACGTTCGACTTACCAAGAGCTCCTTGAGCATGCTCGACGCTACTCCGGATGCTGGCGATGCGCCGGGATAGAAAAAGGCGATAGAATCCTGATTTGCCAAAATACCTCATGGGATTTTATAGGGGCTTGGCTAGGAGCGATTTTGATCGGAGCCCACCCCGCTGCAATTGCTCCTGCGGTGGGTGGTCTAAGGGGATCCAATCACTTTGCCGATCGGCTAGAAACCTTTCGGTCAGTTATCGGCGCATCCAAACTTTTGATATCCGAGCGTATGGCCCAAGATCTTAAGGATGAGAAGTCTACGACGCTTGGAGCTATCGCTGTTACGATTGACGAACTGAAACGCAATTCCGGAGGGGATTCCCACCCAATTGATGCGGCTCCTGATGATTTGGCGTTCTTGCAATTCACGAGCGGAAGTACCGGGATGCCTAGGTCCGTTATGATTTCGCATCGAATGGCTACTCACAATGCATTCAGCATAAACGAAGGCATTTCTGCGGGGAGAGCCCCGACTATTGGCGATTGGGGTGGTGTGCACTCATCCTGGCTTCCTATGCACCACGACATGGGTTTGATCGGTTGCCTGCTCTTCGCCATCAGTTGCGGAGTCGAGCTCAGTCTTATGAACCCGGCGACTTTCCTCGCTCGTCCACTGAGATATTTGGAGACCGCTCATGGAAAGCGGGCATTGTTTTCAGGGCCTAATTTTGGATACCAGTTTTGCGTGGATAGATTGACGCCTGCAGATGTCTCAGGACTCGATCTTTCAGGGGTTCGGGCGGCCATGACGGGTTCCGAAATGATTAGGCCGGAAACCATGCAGGCCTTTTGCGAGCTTGTTTCGAAGACGGGCTTCACTCCTGACCAAATTATGCCCTGTTATGGAATGGCGGAGGCGACTCTCGCTGTAACTTTTGATCAGAAGGGAGAAGGGGTGCGGACGCGTCCGGTCCCGGGGACGTCAGAATCGATGCTTGAAAGCCAAGAGGTGGTTTGTGTGGGATCTCCGGTACCTGATATGGAAGTGGTCATTGCGGATTCGTCGGGAAGAACTCTAGAGGAGGATCAGATTGGGGAAATTCAGGTTCGTGGACCGTCGGTTTTTAGCGGATACTACAAAAACGATGAAGCTTCAAAAGAGTCACTTCGGGAGGATTGGTTGAAGACAGGGGACTTGGGTTTTGTCTACGATGGCGAGCTCTACATTGCGGGGCGATCCAAGGAAATTCTTGTGATTCGGGGAGACAACGTAATGCCGCACGAAATTGAGTGGCTGGCCGAAGAAGCCCGGGGCGAGAGTAGAAGCGCCGATCGGGTTGCCGCCTTTTCAGTAGCCAAAGAGAATGTGGGCGAAGAAATTGCTCTTGTCGTAGAAACGCACCTGACGGACCCGGTGGATTTGAAGCGATTGGATCATGCCGTACGCAGTCGAATTGGTCGAGGGATGTCTCTTCCCATTGCAGATCTGGTTTTCGTTCGCCGTGGAAGAATTCCGAGGACCTCCAGCGGAAAGATCCAGAGAGGGAAAATAAAGCGTCAGTATTTAGAGGGCGAAGTCGAAAGGCTCGATCTAAAGTAGAAGGAATATTAAGAAAACGAATACCGCTAGTATGAATGTGAAAAACGACACCGTTTTAGATGTGATTAGTTCCTTGGCGAAAGTTTCCAAGGACGAGCTGAAACCTGAGACTGAACTGGTTGCCGACCTCGGGATTGATTCTCCCAAGGCGTTGCAGTTACTCGTCGAATTGGAAGAGGCGCTCGAAATTGAGATTAGCGACGAGGAAGCGGCTAAGCTAGAGTCTGTCGGTGATATATTGGAACTATGCGAGCAGAAATAGAATGGGTTCGCGAAAGCCGATTTAGAGGGAAACTCGATGGCTGGTGAGTCAGGGGCTCCTTTCAAGCTGCGTGTTAATTCGATTCTGATTCACCTGATCGTCGGTATCTTCGGGAGTACTTACCGCATATGCCGTTTCGAGGGGGAAGAGCGTTTTGAGAAATTGGCTTCAGGAAGCGAACCCGTTATTCTCTCAGCATGGCATAATCGGATATTCTATTTTACGATTCTGATCCGCAAGCGACTTATCCGAAAGGGTGTCAAAATCGCCATGATGTCGAGTCTGTCCAAGGACGGGGAGATTGGCGCCATTTTTGGGAGGCGAATCGGCGCTCGTGTTGTACGCGGATCAGCTTCAAGAGGGGGCACGGAAGGGTTTAGGCGCTTCTATCGATTGATGAAAAAGGAGGGGTACTCGACGATCCTTCTGCCAGACGGCTCCAAGGGCCCCATCTACAAAGCCAAGATGGGGGTCGCTATGCTGGCAAAGTTGACGGGTTCACCGGTGATTCCGATGTCATATAGTGCAGATCGGTACTGGCGGGTTCGTTCTTGGGACAAGCTGGTGATTCCGAAGCCGTTTGCCAAAATATCAATCGCGATTGGGGATGACATCGATGTGGATCGAGAGGTAGACGATGAGGGACTTGAAGGTTGCAGGAAGAAAATTGAACGCACGCTGAATGAATTAAACACTCGCGCTTCTAGCTGTTTTGAAAACAAAGGGTGAATGCGTTTTCGTCCCTGCATAGATCTCAAGAACGGCAAAGTCGTCCAAATCGTAGGAGGCTCACTGTCGAGCGACGACTCAAGCGTGCTCACAAATTTCGAGACGGAAACGAAGCCGGAGGAGTTTGCCAGGCTCTATCAGAAGGACGCGCTTTCCGGAGGGCACGTAATCGCGTTGGGTCCGGGCAATGAAAATGCGGCTACAGAGGCCCTCTCTGCCTTTCCAGGTGGAATGCACTATGGAGGAGGAGTAAACCCTGAAAATGCATCCATTTTTCTGGACGCTGGCGCGAGTCATGTGATTGTGACGTCCTACGTGTTCTCCGAAGGGAGAATCGACTTTGACCGATTGAAATTGCTGGTTGAGGGGATTGGCCGCGATCGGCTGGTTTTGGATCTGAGCTGCCGCAGGAAAGGTGATTCCTACTGGGTTGTCACGGATCGCTGGACCCGCTATACAGAATTGGAGGTTTCAGCAGAGAATTTGTCGAAGCTATCTGAATACTGCGATGAGTTCCTTGTTCATGGAGTGGACGTTGAAGGAAAAATGTCTGGGATAGAGGGCGAACTGGTTTCTCTGTTAGGAGAATCCAGCCCAATTCCGGTGACCTATGCCGGCGGCGCCAGGAGTATCGAGGATCTGGATCGCGTGGACCAACTAGGTCAAGGTAGAGTGGACCTGACAATTGGGAGTGCTCTAGATATATTCGGAGGCAGCGTTTCCTATGCGAAGGTTGCTTCCTGGGTGTCGCCTCGCCGCGCTTGAAAACGGGATTGAACCAAGGAGCGTTCAGGGGCGCTAGGGACTATCGCTCAAGGGGGAGGGTAGGATTTTGCGGGTTCAGCAGGTTTCTCTTAAGCGCATTTTCCCAAAGTCTGCGGAAGCGGTATGAAAACCTTATGAAAGGATAAGGGCGGATACTTCCCAGTTGGCTGATTCTCAGATTCGTACGATTAAGTCAGGCATACTATTATTTGTTATCGTTATGTGTTCTACTATAAATCGCAGTCATCCAATCGCTATTATTATGGGCGTTCGGCTGGCGCGTTTTTGCTTCATCGCCCGTTGGGCGACCGCATTGGCGATCGGATCCTCCGTCGCCCATGCCGAGATCGAAAGGTCTGCAAATCTGAATAAAGGCAGTGCCGCTTTCAAGCGGACAGTGGCTGTTCCGATTTGCGTCGCCCAGCTGGCGTATCAAGAAGGCAAAATTATGAATGAGAACGAAATAATAGCGAATCTAAACCCAAAGCTGGGAAAAGTTTTGGCTCGGCTCGTCCGAACGCAGGAACATTTTCCGATCCATGAAAAAGGTGAACCCGATCATGCGGGCAAGCCTCCGATTGGCATGATGCCAACGGCAAAGCAGCCGATTGCCAAATCGATTGATACGCCTGTATCTGCGCCGGAATCCGTTTCGTTGAGCCAACAAGTCTAGTATCCCGCGGAAGGAAAACTAGCTCGGCTTTTGAGCTATTTCTTGAATGCGGGTGCCTCGCCCGGCACGGGAGAGTTTTCGAAGAATCCGCGTTCCCTCAGTTTTTGACTTCCACCATATCGGGCTATCAACGCTTGCTGATCCGCTTTTGCCTGGGCATCGACTTTTTCCGGATCGCATATCAGGCGTAATTCACCAATCATCTTTTCGAGAATAGTATTGTATTCTTCGTTCGATGACAAATCAACCAGCTCGTCGGGATCTTGCTTGAGATCGAACAACTGCGGCGACTGGTTCGCGTGGTAGATCAGTTTGTACCGATTGTCCGTAAGGAGAAAGGAACCATTCTCACTGTTTAGCGCATGGTATTCTCCAAACACGCTTCTTTGCTGTTCCGGCGAATTCGCTAGCTTGATGAGCGACTGCGCATTGCGATGCGTCGGTTTTTCCAGCCCGAGTCCATCATAAATCGTGGCGTGAACGTCCAGTAGGGAAACCGGGGTTTCGCAAGTCTGGCCCTTCGGCACTTTCGGGCCCGCCAAAACCATAGGGACTCCTCCGGATTCTTCATAGTGAGTGAATTTGCCGTAGAAGCCACGAGCCGACAGGCATTCGCCATGATCGGTTGAATACAGAACGTTCGTGTTTTCAGAAAGACCCAGCGCTTCCAGATGATTGAGTACTCGTCCTAGTTGCTCATCCAGAAAATTAGTAAGACCATAGTACGCATGGATGAGGTTTTTGATTTGGGCATCAGTGTGCGGTTCAGAAGCATCGAAATACTTCCGCATGTAGGTATAGTGCGGATGCATGGGCCAGTCCTCCTGCTTCCATTGCGGCGGGCGAGGCAGCTCCTCTGGATTGAACTTATCGAGGTACTCTTTTTTGACCTTGTAGGGTGGGTGCGGGCAGACGAATGACAGGAACAAAGTCCAAGGCTGCTCATCATCCTTATGTTGCTCGAGCCATTTGATGGCTTCGTCCGCATTTTTAATGTCGTATTGCTGGTAGGTCGTATCGCCTTCTCCTGCGGAATTGATTCCTCCGCGGCGTGTTCGAAGAACTGGATTGTCCCGCATGCACCCCAGTGGATCCCCGATGCCGCCCACCACGTGCAGGGGCTGGATTTCGTTCGAGAAGCCATTGTCGTCTTCCTCGCTCCGGAAATGGAGTTTTCCGATCAGGTCGACGGTTAGTCCTGCATCGCGTACTTCGTGGTGCCAGGAACGTTCGCTTCCATTGTAGGGAAAGGCGTTGTCCCAATTCCCGATTTCGTGGACATACTTGCCCGTGGCCAGTGAAGCCCGTGCAGGTACGCATATGGGACATGTCGTGTAAGCGCGGGAGAAGAGAGTTCCCCGTGCGGCCAAGGCATCCAAATTGGGAGTGACGTTCTGAGCGTTTCCGTAGCATCCAGCCACGTGTTTCTGGTGCTCGTCAGATAGGATTAGGAGGAAATTGGGTTTAGGCACAGGATCAGGTTGGGAAGCGGTTGTCTCTTTAAGTAAGGAGGCAAAGGCTTTGGGTAATGAGGTACAAGGTCAAGCTCCTGAATCCGTTAGAACATTCCCTGTGGTCTCTGTCGCAGGGATCCTCTGTACGCTTCGATAGATCGCTGTACGCTCTCCGCCTGAAAGGTGAAACGGGGAAATGCCCCTAGATACCCCGTGATCTCACTACGGGGAGCAAGTCGGTTCAAGCGTAGCGATATCATTTCTCGGGATTTTGGTCTAAAGGGACTCTTGAAGGATGCTTGACCGATTGTCTGACTCTGAATTTGCTTTCGAGGAGTGCAATGAACGAGTTCACTTTAGAAAATAGGAGCGGTACCCGAATGCGCGTTTCGGACTATGGAGGGATTGTCATGGAGCTGCACGTGCCGGATCGTGATGGGACTTTCTCCGATGTGGTCTTGGGATATGGCGCAGCAAAAGATTACGGCGAGGAGTCGCCCTATCTCGGTGCGCTTGTGGGGCGCTACGGGAATCGAATTGCTCAAGGGCGATTTAGCCTTGATGGCCAGGAATATGAACTGGCTCGAAACAATGGCGAGAATCACTTGCACGGAGGCATTCGCGCGTTTGACAAGGTCGTATGGAATTCCGAGCCCATTTCCGGTGAGGATTATACCGGACTTCGGCTTAGCTATTTGAGTCCAGATGGAGAAGAAGGTTACCCGGGAAATCTGGATGTGGTGGTGACTTATAAGTTAACGGATCAAAATGAATGGATTATTGAATACAATGCGACAACTGATCAACCCACGGTTGTTAATTTAACCCAGCATTCCTACTTCAATCTTTCCGGTCATGCTGCGGGCCAAAATCTCGACCATGAGGTGGTGATAAATGCGGACTCGTATACGCCTGTCGATGCCAACCTGATTCCCAACGGCCAGCTTGCTTCGGTGGAAGGAACGCCTTTCGACTTTAGAGAAAGCGCCAAAATAGGGGCTAGGATTGATGACTCGCACGAGCAGTTGGAAAGAGGACGCGGGTACGATCACAATTTCGTTCTAAACAAAGAAGCGCCTCATTCATTGGACTTGGCTGCCAGTGTATACGAACCTCGTTCGGGTCGAACGCTCGACGTTCTGACGACCGAACCGGGAGTGCAGTTTTACACGGGAAATTTTCTAGACGGTTCTGTGGTTGGCAAAGAGGGGGCTCGTTATCGTTTCCGCAACGCATTCTGCCTAGAGACACAGCATTTTCCGGATTCTCCCAATCAGCCGAATTTTCCCACCACTCGCTTGAATCCGGGCGAAGTGTATCGATCCACTACGATTTATCGTTTTGGAGTTCGATTGAGCTGAAATAAAGTTCCAGGTTCTAGAGGGCCAAAAAAATGGGAATAGAATCGATTCGTGAAGCGTCTACTCAACATGCGTCTGATCGTATCTCTATTGGCCCTTGCTCTAACTGCATTCGCGCAAGTTCCCGTTGAACACGTTAACACTTCGAATTCAGAAGCGCTATCCGGATACGATCCGGTGAGCTATTTCGAAGGGACGCCTCAGAAGGGTAATGCGGATCTTACCTTAGAACAGGCAGGCGTCGTCTACCGATTTGCATCCGAGAAAAATCGAGCAGTTTTCCAGGCGAATCCTCAGAGATACGAGCCCGCCTACGGCGGTTGGTGCGCTTACGCCATGCTGGATGGGGACAAGGTTGGGATTGATCCAGAAACCTACAAGCTGATCGATGGGAGACTTTACCTCTTCTACAATGGCTTTTGGGGAGATACGCTAAAGCGGTGGAACAAGAAGTTGGCCAAAATCCCTGAGCAAGCCCTCGTCGGTCAAGCCGATGGAGATCGGCGAAAGATATTGGATTAATAGGGAGACGTCGACGGAGAGAATGAGTGGCGAGTCAAAGTGTGAGGTCTTTAGTGCTGTTCCTTGCCCATACGGACAGTTGTTGGACCCCCCTCTCAGTGCCGATTCGGCTTGCCGGGTAATTGTCTATCCCTCCAGTATGTATGGGCTGCTTCACTATCTGAGCCAGCTCTTCATTATCTTAACCCAACCAAATTATGAAAACGTTTGTTCGAATCGCTTTGATCTCTCTCGCCGCCCTCGTTGCGGGCAACACGGCTGCCTTTGCCCAAGCTCGCGGTGACAAAAAGTCTCGCCCGAGTCCCAACGCGTCTATTAGCCAGACCATAGGAACCACCGTAGTTTCCGTCACTTACGGCCGTCCAGGGTTGAAAGGTCGTCCGTTTGAGTCGCTTGTTCCCGAGAACAAGGTATGGCGCACGGGGGCCAACGAGTCCACCGCCATTACTTTTTCGGGAGATGTCCTGGTAGGGGATGCGTCCATTAGCGCCGGCACATATTCGATCTACTCGATACCGAAGGGAGGTAAATTTACGATTATCATAAACTCTAAATTGTCCTGGGGAACGCAATACGACAAGTCGCAGGACGTTGCTCGCGTTACCGTACCATTGCAGGATGGCCCAAGCTACGAGTGGTTCACGATTGATTTCGATACGCTTTCAAATTCGGGAGCCCACATGAATCTTCGGTGGGCAAACAATTGGGCCGCAGTACCCATCAAGGTGAAATAGGGTATTTTGAGTCGATTTACTTTGGAGGCGGTTTTGCGACCGCCTCTTTTTTGTGCCCAATCGATCGTCCTGACCCAAAAAGCATGACAAACTCCCAGAATTTGCTATATTCGCACCTCAATGTCGAAAGCCCTGCCATTGATATTGGTGACGCTGGTGTTTACACCGGTTTGTTCTCTTGCCAAAGGAGGTGAAGAAGTTGCGGGCGACTCTGAATCTGAATCAGTCTACTTGTTTATCGGGGGAGATTTGAGCGCCAAGCAAGGGAAGGGTAGCTATCCCATACATTCGATGAACAAGCGGCATATCGTTCTCGATAAAGGGACTAGGACTCAGAAGGCGAGCCGCAATGCCCAGATTCTTATGCGCCTTGGGCCGACCTTCTCGTATTCTCTAGTTGAAGTAAGCCGTTTTGACTTCACATTCAGTTCAACGATCCCTTCCGAAATCGAAGCGCGTGCAATGTCTGAGATGGTGCGTCACCAGTGGGGTACGGATACAGAGATAGCTACTATTCCGGATACCATTAATCAAGGGGGTAGAAGGAGTAATGCTTACTTCGATCAGCTAGAGTTGCTGAAACAGGAAAATAGGCAATTTCAGGAGGACCTTGAGTCCGAAGCGAGCGACCTCATTTTTGAAGCCGAAAGGATTGTGGATACGATCCATCTTGATCTCGAGTTTTTGCCCGAGCTGGACTACGAAGACGCTTATGTGGCGGTGGCCGTGGGTACTAGGGACGACAGCGAGGAGTCGAAAGTCGGAAGTAACTCCCAAGTGGTTGTAGGCTACCTGGGCACGCTGAGGGCAAACAACGTTGAGGAGTTTAAGCTGAGAATGTCTTTGAAACCTCTTTTCGCTGAAAGTGCCGTGTGCGAACTATTCCTGTTTAGTGAGGATGGAAAGCCCGTTGCGACAAACCTTTCACGCGGTTTGAAGACTTACACCCGAGAACAGATCGAAGCGCTTCGTCGAGAGGATGGTGGGGCACGACCTCCGGGCGTGCCTTAATGTCTAAGAGGACCGAGCCGGTCCTCCCTACCTTCAAAAACGCTACACTTGCACGGCACGCTGGGCCGTCGTGCACCTACCTTTGCGATTCGCCAAAGGGAAAATGCTCTAGGTTAAAGTTTGAGACCGATATTCCCACTCAAGGCCGTGTCCCAGTAGTATTCGTCAAACCTGTACAAATCGCTTTTCCCGGTACGATAGGTTCCCGTAGTGACACACCGCAGCCGCCTGGACGCCCGCCCGGACATCATCCACCGGTTCTCGGCCTTCGCGGATTGCGGAAACCCAGTCGCCAATGTGAAGGGCAGCCCCATCGTAGTCGGAGTAGAAGTCCGCCCCGACGGGACCTGTGCCCGTCACCATTGATTCGGAAACGGCGGCCAAGGGCTCGCTATTGGGTCTTTGTGGCGTCACTTCGTAACGACCCCTGTCGAAATAGATGGTCGCGTCCGATCCCATGATGCTCACGGAGGCCTTGTGGAGATTGTTGGACCAGGAACTCACATAGTTCATCTGCATGTCGAGCTCTGGATACTCCATGATGCAGTTCGTCACATCAGGCGTTTCCATGGAGCCCTTGCGCTCATATTTGCCGCCGGACATAATTACTTGGCTGGGGGCGGGGAGGTCGAGCAGCCAGTTGGTGACGTCGAGCCAATGTACCATTAGGTCACCCAGAGGGCCATTTCCGAAATCCCAGATCCACCGCCATTGCCGCATGCGAAACGGGTCAAAAGCCTGCTGGGGAGCGTTTCCCAAAAAACGTTTCCAGTTAACCTGGTTTTCCGTGATTTTGTAGTTGGGATCTCTATACGGTCCCGTGTGCCGACACCACTGCATGTGGATGCGGGTGATTTTACCGGGATTGATCTCGCCGGACTGAAGCTTCTGCCGCAAGACTGCGAGGTGAGGCATGCTACGTTGCTGGGCGCCCACCTGGATTTTGCGCCCGGTACGTTTCTGGGCTTCAATGAGCTTGGGGCCTTCCTCGAGCTTGTGGGTGACGGGTTTCTCCACATAAACGTCTTTTCCGGCCTCCACGGCGTCGATAGTGATGGGGGCGTGCCAATGGTCGGGCGTGGCGATGACCACCGCATCGATGTCCTTCCGTTCTAGCAGGGCCCTGTGATCACCGGTTTGATAGACGACGCGATCGCGTCCACCGACAGCCGCATGAGCCGATCTTAGAAAGTCGTCGTAGACATCGCAAACCGCCACAATCTTGGTGCCTGGCACTTGATTAATTCCGTTGATCAGGCGACCCCGCATTCTGCCTCCGCAGCCGATCAGGCCTATATTCAATGTTTCATTCTTGGCAAATCCTTGTGCAGTTGCCGTGTATCCACCGAGCGTCATGCCCGCAGCTCCGATCCCAAGGATCTTAGCGGCTTCCCGGCGTGTCATTTTGCGATTTGGATCTTCTTTCATGCGAGGTATTGGGGTTGCTCGCGATCTAGAATGCAAATGAATCCGCGAGTGCTATCCATTGGGTGTTTTTATGAGACGAAAGTCGATCCTGAAAGTGGAAGATTGTCTCTGGAAGGTGGACGAGGCCGAAGTTCTGAATCCTGCGTAGCTGTAGGCCCTGCTTATCTCTCCCGAATTTGCTGGTACAGGTTCCAGGTGTAGGATCCGAGAAACAGCATGACCATCAGGTTGTACAGAGACCGCGTCTCCATCCAGAGGAGAGTTCCGAGTACCGCCAATGTAATGAAGCTAACTATACAAGTAAGCTTTATCTTTTCAGGCCCTAGGACATCACGTAAGATTTGCCCTCCATCCAGCGGCAGGACAGGGAACAGATTGATGATGGACCAGAAGATGTTGATCGTGACCATGACATCCACGAAATAGGCGATCAGGAATTTTGGGTATGAATCAAAGGGCGATCCTTGATGCATGGCCACGGCAACAAAGAAAAAAACGATCGCCAGTAGGATACTCGCCCCGGGACCGGCCATAGTCATTAGAATCCGCTGCTTTCGGCTCAATCTTCCACTGCCGAACTGGGCGACTCCCCCCATCCCGTGGAGTTGTATCTGAGCCCGTCCCGCGCCAAATTTCAGCCCAGTTAGTGCGTGTCCTAGCTCGTGAACTAGGATGGAGACGAATACCGCTAGCATGAAGACGAACACCTGGTGCCAGTCCGTGGCGCTCTGGGCCCGCAGTCCTCCGCCGATAAAACCAGCGAGCAGCCAGAACATCCAATGGACTGAGATGGGGATTTTGAATAGTGTAAATTTCAGCATAACGGTACTGGGTCGAGTTGGTTGTGCCTCCTTTTCAAATTCATGCAAGCTACGATCTACGGCGTTGACCTTGGAGTACGCTTCTCTCATTTGTTCAATGAATCGGACCCCCATATGAAAAGAAGACATTTTCTTAAATCTACTGCCATCGCCAGCATGGCGGCCCCATTTGCCCTGCAACGTACCGCGTTTGCCCAGTCCAGATCGGCTAACCGCAAAATGACAATCAATCTCGTTTGCGGCGCGATCGGCGTCAAAGCGAGTCAGACTCGGGCCATCGAGCTCGCTGCCAAGCATGGGTTCGAGTCGGTTGAAGCTCACTCTAGCTACCTGGTCGATTTGAGTGATGGTGAGCTAGAGACTCTTAATGCGGATCTGAAGAAAAAGAAGCTCGTTTGGGGTACATCGGGACTGTCAGTGGATTTTCGCAAGGACGAGGACACTTTTAAGAGAGGTCTCAAGGAATTGCCCAGGCTGGCCGCTGGCCTGCAACGGGCAGGAGTGAAGCGCGTCAATACTTGGATCATGCCGTGCCATGACGAGCTGACTTACATGGAAAATTTCAAGCAGCACTCCAATCGAATAAGAAAGATCTGCAAAGTGCTCGACGACTATGATCTAAGATTCGGTATGGAGTATGTGGGCACAGCTACTTTGCTCGCGTCCCGCAAGTATCCGTTTCTGCATACGATGGCGGAGACACTGGAATTGGTCGATGCGATCGGCACCGGCAATGCTGGCATCGTCTTGGACAGTTGGCACTGGTGGCAGGCGGGCGATTCGATAGCCGACATAGAGAACCTCAATAACGAGGACATCATCCTAGTTGACCTGAATGACGCACCTGCCGGGATCGAGAAAAACCTTCAGCTTGATGGCAGGCGGGAGCTTCCCCTCGCTACGGGGACGATTGACGCGAAGGGCTTCCTCAATGCCCTCGTCAAGATCGGCTACGACGGCCCCGTTCGGGCCGAACCGTTTAACCAGCCCCTGCGCGATCTCGAAGACGATCCCGCCTGTAAGGCGACCGTGGATTCGCTCAAGAAAGCCTTTAAGCTGATCGGCTAGTTTCGGTAGCAGTGTTGCAACCTTGTGCTTCCTACGCTGCTAAAGATCTAGGGCGAGGCAGAATAGTCGGAGAAAAAAATGAAATTGAAAAGGGCAAAATGTCAAAGCGGTTGGCATTGTCCTTTTTCAAGGGGTTCTTTTGTCCTAAGGGTTTTCTGAGTTCGATTTCGAACCGCCAAATTGACTAATTGACGCAGGACTTTTTACAGTGAATCTAGGTCTCGTTTATCGCCGATGGTTGTAGCGGACATCGGAGCTTGTGTGAAGCGAGTAAATGCTTAGTGATTATGAGTTAAGGCGCTCGCGCTTGTTTCCCTATCACTTCATGGCTGACAATCCTGCTCCCCCCGAACCTAATCCTCCAGAACCTCCAGGCGTGCCGCAAGCATCTTCGGCGGGCTCAGGACAGGCAGGCTTCGCTGAGCTCGGTTTCGAGGAGTTCCAAGCTGATCTCAAAATCCGTTTTCAGATTCTCAATGAGCTCCTGCCTCTCCTCGAGCTGTTTCCTGCCTTCGTTCCAGTTGTTGATCTGCAATGCGACGAGGATGCCGAGCACCACTAGGATAAATTCTCCGATGGCGTACTTTAGGTACTTGACTGTTTTATTCTCTGAGAGGAGCGATTGGCGGATTGAAGCGAATATTCGGAGCACTAGTTTAAGGCTGAAGGGTTGGGGTGGAAGATTTGAATCGTTATTAAAGGGATAAGAGTTTAATGAATACGGCGCGTTTAACCGGCAAAAAGATTTAGAGGAAACGAGACTTGGCGGTAGGTCATGCCTAGGCTACCGCGGATGACGATTCCAGGGGGAAATTGGGTTCAATTTCCCTTTTTCCTGTTGGTGATTATCGATTTGACTTTGTAGTCACCGTAACTACATTAAAGGCGTATGAATGTTCAGATTCGGGAGGTCAAAGCAAAGCTCAGCAAGTATGGGGATCTGGCGCACAAGGGCCAGCGAGTGGTGGTTTCGAAGAATGGTGTGCCCTGGTTCGACTTAGTTCCTCATAAGACTCCCAAACGAACGCTTAAGTCCCTCAAAGGGGCGAAGGCTACCATTACGGCTGGAGAGGCCATTGCCCCTCTGGAACCATCCGACCTTGTAGGATGGAGCTGATTCTCGATACCTGTGCACTGCTTTCCATTTCAGGTATTTCGAGGAAAAAGCTGAAGCCTAAGACTGGGGAACGTCTGGCGACAGCTTCACGGCTTACCATTTCCGCATGCTCCTTGTATGAGATCGCCCTTAAGAATGCTCGCGGGAGTTTGAAGTTGGGATCCTATTCCTCCGCTAAGGCATTTTGGGATGAGGCCGTTTCGACCTATTTGTTGGAAGTGCTTCCTGTTACAGATGCTGACTTTTATCAAGCCGTTCAGCTACCGGAGCATCACCCAGATCCTTTAGACCGGATTATCATTTCTCAAGCGATGCGGTTAGGATGCACCATCGTTACCTACGACAGTCAGTTTGAAGCCTACGAGTTGAAGCTGCTCTGGTGAGGGTGCTTAAGGTTTAAGGTGGAAGGCTTAATTGGAGGCTTCGAGGATGGAGAAATATTATCTATCCGGAGGGTTTGGAGAGGTCAACGATCCGGTCCATGATTTTAACAATGTTCCTTGTTGGATCATCCGAGTCTCGACGGATGACCAAGGGACGAATGGTAGCGCGTCGTTCCCTAATCAAATTTTCAAATTCGAAAGACGTCAGGAAACCTACTCACCTATGGCAATCAGCCTGTTCTGGGTTCGGAAGTAGATCGTTCCGTCAGCGATGGCGGGGGTGGCGAGGCTATTGTCATTGAGCTCGTTGGTGGTGAGTTCTACATATTCCTTTTCCGCTTTCACCACCCAGATCTTGCCTGTTTCACTGGTAATGAAAATACTCTTACCATCGGAAACGGGTGAGGCTGTAAAACCTCCGCCCGGCAACTTTTCGCTGAAATAGATTTCACCGGTTTTGGCATCGAAGCAGGTGAAGGTCCCTCGGTCGTCACACCCGTATAGTTTATCCCCGATAAGAATGGGCGTTTGCATGTAGTTGCCTTTGCGGAAATGAACCCAGGCGATGGCATCATTGGTATCACGAATGTCCGGTGGTGTGATCACTCCGGTCGCGCTCAGCCGAATCGCTCTCATGGGACGAACCACGCCGTGAGCGCTGGTGAAGTAGGCGAGGCCCTCCCCGATGATGGGGGTAGGGACCGGGATGTCGCCCCCTCCGTCCAGTTTCCAGATTTCCTCGCCCGAAGCAAAATCGTAAGCGCCGGTGTGGTGCCAGCCATTGACTAAAATTTGAGTTCTTCCTGAAAATTCAACTACATTGGGAGTGCTCCAGGTGGGCACGTCATCCCTTGTGGTCCGCCATAGTTCTTGGCCGGTCGCAAGGTCGAAGACGGCAATATAGGAATCCTTCTGTACATCACACTGAACGATGACCTTGCCCTCATGGATAACGGGAGAACTGGCGAATCCCCACTGGGCCGTCGGCATCTTGAAGTAGCCTGAGTCCATTTCGCCGAGATCCCTCTTCCAGACGAAGTCTCCCGTCCGATCGAAACAGAAAAGACCCTCCGAGCCAAAGATGGCGACGATGTATTCTCCATTGGTGGCTGGAGTGGAATTGCAATGGGTCCCTTTGGTATGGCGGAGGGAGGTTGGAATTCCCTCGTGGCCCAGGACGTCAAATATCGGTGACCCCGTTTTCCGGTTAAAGGCCAGCAGACGCCATTGGTGGGGTCCTTGGTCATCCGCAGCCCCAATGTCTCCATAGATCCCGACCTTGAGCTCAGACTCGCCGGGTCCGATGGCAGTGGTGATAAAGATGCGGTCTTCCCAGATGATGGGGGCAGAGTGGGAGAGCCCCGAGACTTCGGTATTCCAGAGAACGTTGTCGCCGGTTTCCACATTCCAAGTGATCGGAACGGCATGGCTTGTGTCCAATCCACTGGCTCGGTGTCCACGAAATTGGGACCAATGAGTTTCGCTATCGGCGAAGCCGAATAAGCTCAGAATAATGGATACGGATAGGGCGAGAGAAAATTGTCGCAGGAATTTCATTAGGAGGGTGCGGATGTGTGATAAATTGTGTAATTTGGTAGCGGGCGATCTTTCAACCTGAGCTTCGTCGAAGGTCCGAGCGCCCACAGATATAGATTCCGGTTATGGGCGCTGGGCTTGCGCCGCCGTAGCTTCAGCGAAGGAGTGAGATCGGCCGCTTCTCATTATAAAAGACCGGTTAGCCAGTGCATGACGTTGAGTAATAATTGGTGATTTTGAGACGCTTCCGGACGGCTCATTCCCATGGGACGTTTGGAGGGACCGGCTCTTTGAGCGGTAAACATGGCGGCCTCGCCGAAAACGGCTATTCGGCCATTGCCAACTGTCATGATCGCGCTTTGGCACCAACCGTCGATGGGCACCCTAGGCGTCGATTCTTTGAAGTCCCATGCTTTCTCTGGCTCGAGAGAGTAGGATCCAGGCCCGAACACCATGATCGGAATTGCGGAGGCTGGCGGCTTAAAGGCGGAACCGGTGAATGAAGCAATTTTGGATACGGTTTCCTTGGCATTGCGGCCTTGGGTGACAAGGCTCTCTTCAAGTCCAGAATTTAAACGGAAGAGATCTGGTTTGCCTCTTGTCTTGTTCCCCGGGTAGGCGAAGCCATTACTGAAAGTGATTCCAAATGATTGGGCCAAGTCGCCCGCTCCTCCGGGGAATGGCATGTGATCAGCGATTAGCAAAAGGGAGCCACCGTCTTCTACCCAGGAGTGGATGGCCTCGATTTCCTTCGGAGTGTAGGCGGAAGGGGTAGGAAGCGACCAGTCACCGTCGTTTTGCTTGTGAATGGGATTGGCAATGACCAGAACGTCGACCTTCTCCAGTGAAGATGAGCTGATCTTCTTGCGGTGACGATCGATGACGTAGCCATCGCGACGGAGCAATCGAGCGAAGGCCTGATATCGACCCACTGCTGTATGAAAATTGTGGTGCGCCTCGTCAATGCTGACCCGAGGACCCTCGTTTTGAGGATAGGCAGGACTGGTGATCGGAGGATTGTAGTCTAGGTCTGGGATTTGTTGGGCGTCGACGACGGCAGGATAAAGGGTCGAAAGGGCGGCGATGAATCCAAGCTTTAGCTTCATAGAGTAATTGGGTAGGGAAACGGTAGCGCTGAAACTCGAATTGTCCAAACAAGATTCCACCGGGTGTCAGCCGCTGAATCGACTAGTCCGACTCGGTGTTCGAAAGAATTTTCCTTTGTGGTTTGAAAAAATTGGAAGTCATTCCAATCTCAAGGAAATGAAGCTTCTCACCCCGACCTATCTCCTTCCTCTATTTCTCATCGCATCGATTGCCCGTGTAGGAGCAGGCGAGATGCCCAATATCCTCCTCCTGATGGGTGACGATCATGGATGGGACGAAGTGGCCTATAACGGTCACCCTCATTTAAAGACGCCCATTCTCGACGAAATGGCGGCTACGGGGTTGCGCATGGATCGCTTCTATTCGGGGCACCCATCCTGTTCGCCCACTCGAGGCAGCTTTCTAACGGGCCGGCACCCAAATCGATACGGCACGTTTGCCCCGAACTGGTCTATCCGCCCAGAAGAGATCACAATCGGCCATGTAATGAAAAAGGCGGGATACCGTACCGCCCACTTTGGGAAGTGGCACGTGGGACCGGTAAAGAAAGAGTCTCCCACCAGCCCGGGAGCCATGGGATTCGACGAATGGGTATCGCACGACAATTTTTTCGAGCTCGATCCCATTCTCTCAAAAAACGGTGGCCCCCCAAAAATGTATCGGGGCGAGAGCTCGGAAGTTGTCATTGATGAAACAATACGCTTTATCGGAGAGACCGAGAAGAATCAGCAGCCCTTTATGGCAGTGGTTTGGTTTGGATCTCCCCACGAGCCCTACATGGCTCTTCCGGAGGACTTGGCTTTGTACGAAGACCTTCCAAAGGAGTATTCGGAGAAGTCAGTCTCGCTCACCAGCGTCGAAACAGGCGAGCGGACCACGCGTCCTTTTAGAGATGTCCTGCAAGAGCGGTACGCAGAGATTACCGCGATGGATCGAGCCATTGGCAAGCTGCGAGACTCGCTCGAAGAAAAGGGGCTGCGTGAAAACACAATTCTTTGGTATTGCGGCGACAACGGCACCCCGGCGAGTGGAAATATGACCAATCCCTTTCATGGCCTTAAAGGGGACGTTTACGAAGGTGGGATCCGCGTTCCCGGAGTGATCGAGTGGCCGCGGAAAATCTCAGGGAATCGCATTTCTCAAGTGCATGCGGTAACCAGCGATATCCTGCCGACACTTTGCGCTCTAACGGGCCAATCGCTGCCGGATCGTCCCATTGACGGGATCGACTTAACGCCGGTTTTCGAAGATGAAATGTCTCGGCGTCCGAAGCCGATCTTTTTTTGGTCATACGATACCGGAGCGGAGACTTCGGTCAAACGGGCCCCTTACATAGCGCCCACACTTCAGGAGGGAACGACGCCCTTGAAGAAGAAAATGGATGGCAAGTATACCCGGACGTTTAGAAACTTGAAGCATCCTAAGATCCGAAAATCGGATTATGGCGGACCCAGAACGTTGTTGGGAAATCGATACAAGCTAGTGATTGAAGGAGAGAAGGGCGCGACTTTGGAGTTGTTTGATATTATAGCGGACCCTTACGAAAAGACGAATGTTGCCGGGAAGCACCCGAAGCTCGTCGAACGGCTTCAGAGAGAACTGCGTGAATGGCAGGATTCCGTTTTAAACAGCCTGACCGGGGCGGACTATTGAGGGTAGGGAGGAACGAATCGGTCCTCCGGCAGTGCATTGTTCTTTGTCGCAGGAGCTATTTTGTGTCCTTCAGGCAATGCTTCGAAACTTGTCACAGACCTCGTTGCTGTCTTTGGTAGCGGGTGATCTCCGAGTGCCCACTTTCAAAGCAAGTCCGGAGGCCTTGCTCCACCTTCGATGTTTTTGATCCATGGTGGTATGAGGCGTCCCGGTTCGTATACTCAATCTCTTGAAATTCCCCGCTATCGCTGGGTAGCTGAGAGGCTATTTCTTGGAATCGGTTTCCTCCTCGGTTCCAATGACCTCAATCTTACCGAGTTCCACGCGGGACTTGTCGGTGACGCGCTTCTTGACGAGGTCCCCCATGTTCTTGCCGAAGTAGTTGCCGGCGACTAGGTTCATGTCTTTGATGGCCTGGTCGAAGCTCTGACCGATGGCTCGGATGCTGTATCGAGTGGTCCAATGCAGTACGAGTTCGCCTTGCCTCATGAGCGGTAGATCGTAAGCCATCAGCACCATGAAATACCGCCGATCACTGAGCAGATTTTTAAGTTCCAATTCTTCCCGAGGGGAGATTGTGCCAACGTAGGCTTTTTCCATTCCGAGGAGGCGGGCAGTGTAAAAGGCCCCGCCTTGCTGGCCTTCCTTGATCGCATTTTCGGTATTGATCTGGAACTGCATGTCTTGGATGCCGTTAAGCTCGTCGACGTTTACGCCACCACCTGATCCTGCATTGACCGCCCCATCGGAAAATCCGTAGTCTTCAAGTGAATCGTAACCGAGGAGTTCCTCGTTGCTCTCTTGGACGGAGGTGACGCCGTAGTGGACTACAATTACGAGCTCGGCGTCGTTGGGATCTGGGACTCCTTGGAAATTCTGTTTTTGCAGGTGCGTAGAGAGGTCCAGCAGGACCTCATCAAAGGGAAAGCCATCCATGGCGGGATCCGCCCGATTGCCTCCGTGAAATTTCCCTTTCATGAAAGCATAGGTCGTCGGCTGGCTTGAGTCGTCGTTTTCCCTTGCGATAGAGAATTCTTGGTGGGCTTGGGCATTGATGACCACTTGATTGGCCGCATTTAGCGCGATTGGATAGAGCAACGCGACTGCGAGACTGAACAGGCCAATCCGTTTGGATAAGTAGCAGTCGCGGCTAAAGGGCTTCATCTGAGAGTCCATCTTGAAAGAAATTTGAATCGTTTCCAGTTTCAGTGCAACAGACGGTGAAGTGGCTGGAAAAGTTGCGCCGGATACGCACGAATCCCTGTCCCCACAATCGCTAAAACACGGACTCATTGAATGCAGAAAGGCCTCGGCTCTAGCAACAAATAAAAAAGGCCGCAACAGGTGCCGGCCTCGAGTCAAAATTGAGTGGTCTCAGTGCGCTAGAAACTAGAGCGACTTTGAAATCGTAAAGACGATTCTGCCATCTCCCATCGGGTCATCGTCGAGATCGGTATCCCAGTAGGAAATGTCCCATCCGATGCCTTCGATCTCTCCTGACACACCGATTGTCCAGTAAGTCCAGGCATCATCATAATCTCCATAAGCCGCGCCGACCGAGATGCCTTGCTCTTCGAACTCGTAGCTGTAGCCCGCCTCAATGTTGTCTCCGGTAATGTCGGCCAAGCTGTTGAAACCGGGCATGGAGGAGCATGGCTTACCAGGATTTTTGCACCGCAATTTTGAAAAGCTTAAACGTGGGTACATGCGTATCCTTGATTCGACCTTAAGAGCCCGGCCCATCGTCTATGGGACTTGGTTGATCTTAACGATAGCGTGTGTGCCGATGTATCTGCAATCCCCTAAGGAAGTCGCTCCAAAGGAGGATCGCGGGATCATCTTCGGGATCGTGAATACCCCTTCGAATTCGACTTTGGACCTGCATCGGCAGAACATTCTCGAGGTCAACAAAATGTACCAAAGTGTTGAGGAAACGATGTTGACCTTCCAGATTACGCGCTCCACTGGCGGATTTAGCGGAATGCGTCTCAGGCCCTACAAAGAAAGGGAACGCAGTGTATTCGAGGTATTGCCGGAGGTTCGAGGAAAGCTGTCCGAACTTCCTGGGATCCAAATTTTTCCGGTCATCCCGGGTTCACTTCCGGGCGCAGGTAGTTTTCCCGTACAATTCGTCATTGCTGCTACTGTTGAGACGGATCAGATCGTGGACTTCGCTCAAACGATACAATTAAAGGCCATAGAAAGCGGCATGTTCAATTCTCCACCGCAAATCGATGTCAAATTCGACCAGCCGCAGGCGGAGATATCCATCGATCGGGACAAGGTTGCTGCAATGGGGCTCAGTCTTCAGCAAATCGGGAGTGACCTCTCTTCTATGGTCGGCGGTAACTACGTGAATCGATTCAATATAAACGGCCGCAGCTACAAAGTGATCCCTCAAATCGAACGTACGGGGCGCCTTACGACCGACGATCTCAATTCCATCTATGTGACGGGTCCGGGCGATGCGCTCATTCCTCTAGGCTCGATAGCCACGATCTCTAAAAGCACTTCGCCCCGTTCCCTTAATCGCTTCCAGCAACTGAACGCCGTGAAACTGACCGGCTCCATTAATCGACCCCTTGGCGATGTCCTCGCATTTATGGAATCGGAGGCAAGTCAGCTGCTTCCCGATGGCTACTTGATCGACTACACCGGCGAGTCCCGCCAGCTGCAAACGGAGGGCAATCGGTTTCTGACGTCCTTTGCGTTAGCGATCGTATTGATTATCTTGGTGCTTTCTGCCCAGTTCAACAGTTTCCGGGATCCCTTCATTATTATAATCGGTTCTGTGCCACTGGCTATGTTCGGCGCATTGATATTCACCTACCTGAAAATGCCCAACAGCAATATTCCCTTTTTCACGAACTCATGGACTACAACACTAAACATCTACTCTCAGGTGGGTTTGGTAACGTTGATTGGGCTCGTATCCAAAAACGGGATTCTTATCGTTGAATTTGCCAATCAAATGCAATTGAAAGGTCGATCCAAATTGGAAGCGGTGCGAGAAGCCTCTGCCACTCGCTTGCGGCCAATACTTATGACGAGCATGGCGACGGTATGCGGTCACTTTCCGCTCGTTCTAGTAACGGGGGCAGGTGCGGAAGCGCGCAACAGTATCGGACTCGTCTTAGTGGGGGGAATGGCGATCGGCACTTTGTTTACTCTCTTCATTATTCCGTCGATCTACATGCTGATTGCGAAAGACAAGTCGGCGAATCGAGCGGAAATTTCAGCGATCGAATCCGCCTCCGTATAACGATTATCCACGGTCACCATGCGACTCTCCAATCCCTTCAACGCTGCGTTTCGATTCCCGCTCGTATCCCTGCTCGGCCTTTGCTCCCTGCCAGGACAGGAACAATCGCCTATACCTGACTCGCTGGAGCTGGAGACGGCGATTCTCTATGCAGTGGAAAACAACTTCTCGATTCGGCAAGCCTAGCTGCGGATTCGAGAACAGGAAGGGCTCATCATTACTGTAAGAGCTAACGCCTTGCCTTCGGTCAGTTTGAACGCCAACTACACCGAGCGGGATGCCGGTCTCTCGGAGCCCCGAGGTTTTTTCGAGCCCATTACTGCCACGTGGAATCTGAACTTCCAGGTGCGCCAGGCGGTATATTCCGGTGGTAAACTCTCACACGCTCTTGATGCCCAAAAATACATCGAAGAGGCCGCCGTTCTTGACCTCCAAAGCGTAATCAACCAGGCCGTTCTCGAAACCCGGACACGCTTCTACGATGTCTTGCTAGCTCGCGATCAGATCGAAGTGGAAACACTCAACGTCGAATTGCTGGAGGAGCAGCTCGTTGACGCCAAGAATCGCTATGAGGCGGGCGCCGTATCCAGTTTCGAAGTGATTCGTTCCGAAGTGGAGCTGGCCAATTCCCAGCCCATACTCATTCGAGCGCAAAACCGCTTTCGCGTCGCTGTCGAGTCGCTGCGACAAACTCTCGGTTACCTAAACGACGACCCGATGGACGCACTAAAGATTCCAGAGTTTATCGGCGAGTTGAATCCCGAGCCGAGCCAGTTCGATTTGGTCGAGTCCCTCGAAGCCGCTCGGGCGTATCGACCTGAGATTCTACGCCTTGAGAAGATTGCCTTGGCTCGAGGCGAATCCATCAAGCTGGAAAAAGCGAGCAATCGGCCTGAAGTCGATGCGGTTGCGGGATACGGAGCAAATCGATCGTTTCCCTCGTCCAGTATTAGCGATTCGCTGCGAGGGTGGACGCTTGCTTTGCAAACTAACTGGGATATTTTCGATGGCCGTGCCAAGAAGGGAAGACTCGTCCAAGCTCGCGCGAGAATGGAGCAAGCGAATCTCGACTACCGGTCGCAGCGTCTCTTTGTAGAGGTTGAGGTTCGTCAGGCGTATTCAGATTTCCTACAATCTGAACAGCTTGTCTCCGCTGCGGGTAAGGTATCCGAACAAGCAGAGGAAGCTCTCAGGCTCGCAGAGGCCCGATATGCCGCTGGAGACGGCACGCAACTGGATGTATTGCAGACGCGTGTGGCGCTTACCCAAGCCCGCACCAATCAGCTTGAGGCCAATTACAGCTACAACGTAGCCAGCGCAAAACTACGCCAAGCAATCGGAGAGCCCGATCCCGTTATTCGGAAGTAGTCGATATAAGGGCCTAGCGTATTGCCGTTTTAAGGCGCCACGGATCCAGTTGGGTAGCGTTGCTATAGGGAGCGGGCGATTGCAGCTACCACACCGACCCGCAGATTGTGCTAAGCATCGCTGGTGTTTGCTTTCTGATCAGCGATAGAATTCCTGGTTCGGATCAAGGTGGCGCGCTCCGTAGATGACTTCAGGGGCACCGACTTCGAGGGCGCCCAAGTCGGGAGCCTTTCCGTTGAAGTTGTCATTTACGTTGGGAATCACGACCCCCGCATCGACTGCTCTACCGTTGGGGTTGAGTTTGAAGTTAAGATCTACGGCGTGATATACCGGGCCAGGCATTTCACCCAACGGGGTGCCTACCGGTCCCTGAATCGCTTTTTCAAGATCCTCGAAATCATCATAGTCGACTATGATGCCGTGTTTTTCGAGACCACTAGCGTTTCTCAAAGCCTCCAGGGTCTCAAATTCTTGCCACTCTCCACTAGGTGACAGCCACCTGAATTGTTCGGGCGGACTTTCCGGGCCCCGATTGGGCCGATAGCCGTTGTAGTCAGCAACCGAGTAGGGGGTGGTGTAGGGGAATCTGGAAATATGGGTGGGTCCGTCCGAACCGAGGATGAGATTATTCCTGTAATTGGAATTTGGATGTCCGCCGCCACCGTTGTTTTCCGCAATGAAAGTATTGTGATAGGCCGTAAGACCCGGCACTCCGCCGTGAATTTTAAGGGCGCCTCCCTTTTGCACATTGTAGAGCACATTCCGGATGTAGTAGGCGGGGCCGCCAAATACGGGTTGAGCGCTGATCCCACTTTGGGCGGTGTTTACGCCTCTATTCCGCATGACACGGATATTGTGCACGCCACCGTCGGCTTCGACAAAGTCATCCACCTGGAGGTGCAGGTCATTGTTGTAGATATCGATCGAAACCGCTTTTAGCTCCTGTTCTTTTTCCGGAGTGCCGTAGGTTGAGATTCCGATGGAGTCATGGAAGTAGGCGATCGAATTATACGCGATCACGTGGCCGGAACCATAGACTTTGATGCCATAGTAGGAATCCAACAGGTGTGTTCCATAAGGAATGTGACCCTCCCGGTGAGCGGCCCAACCGTACACCCGGTAACGATCGTCACGACCGATCATGACGTTGTCCTGAATAAGAAAGTTCTTTGAGCCGGCGAATTCTGTCCTAAGGCCTTCGCCCACCATCTCGAACCGGCAATTCCGAACGGTCAAGTTGCTGGCTCCTGCCAAGTGTTTTCTTCCGGCTTCGAAAACTCTGTCCACATTCCTAAAGGTGAGTCCCTGAAAGATGTGATGGTCGGTAGCCATGACATTGAATAGATTGGCGGCTCCTGCTCCATCGAAGATCACTTCGCCATCTCCCGCTGCCTCGATTACGATAGGGCGCTCCGCAGTGCCTTTCTGGGTGAACCAATAGGTTCCATCGAAGGGTATGTTGTGCCAATCGGGGTAGTTGCGCAGCACTCCCTGATACAGGCCTCCATGAATCTTGATGATATCTCCGGGTTGTACGGGGTCTTCACCTACCACATACCAGTCTCCTTTGGTGTTTTCCGATCCGTGATAGGCGGAAACGAGACCTGGGTAATTGGGCTCCTCCTTTTCCCCCGTATAGTACTGGGAATAGACGTGCCTGACTCTACCTTTACGATAAGCTTTAGGCTCCGCTCGCGTGGACACATCGACAACCTTAGCCGCGGCTCCTTCAACTCCATCTGGATCTTCCATGGTAAAGCGGGCTTCGTACTGGGTGCCGACTTCGAGATCCAGAATGCTTCCCGCAAACATGTGCGGAACCGTGTAGTCGATACCCGCTCTTTCGATGTGTTCTCCTCCAATGCGAAGGAGGGGCATCGCCATTGACCAACTGTTTCCCGATCCCGCGATTCGATACTCCACTTTCACAGTGGCATTGCGGTTCTTGTCGCCATCAATGTACCATTCGAAACCCAGATTTTGAAGTGTGGGAGGCTCAATAATGAACTCTCCAGGTTGAACTTCGTTCTGTGCTTGGGAAAGCTGTGGGAGACAAGCTGATACAAGAAAGATTCCTGCACCTAGGGCTTTAGCTATACGTCTTCTGAAATCTATTGATTTCTGTTGGGCGTCTTTTGATGAGTAATAATTATGCATTCGATCTGATGTTAGGGGTTAACGCATCTATTTGAACGGTACAAAAAACAAATAACGCAGAGTACTGCTCTAGCAAGGGAGTAAACACTTGATTTTGCTAGGATCACAAAGGTAGGGCACGACGGCCCGGCGTGCCGTGCAAAGCACTCAGCCAACGCGGCTCGCCGGGCCGTCGAGCCCTACCTGCGATGCCAAGAGTATCAATAGCCAACTGCCGCCGCGTCGCCCCCTCTGGAATCAGCGGCCCCCAGGAAAATCCCGTTTTCAAAATCATGATACACGCCCATGGCCATACCGATATTCCGTACCCTCACTTCGTGCCCGTACCCTTGGTATTTCTCCAGCGTATCGACTGATGCGGCTCGGGGTTCCATAATCGTGAAATCAGGCAGCCATTGGTGGTGGAGTCGTTGGGCTTCAATTGATTGAGCGATGTCCATTTCGTGATCAATCACATTGAGGATCAATTGGAGCACTGTATTGATAATCGTTCTTCCCCCTGGGCTGCCAATGGCCATCAGTGGCTTGCCGTTCTGAGCGACGATGGTGGGGGACATGCTCGATAGCATGCGTTTTTCGGGTTCGATCAAGTTGGGCTGGGTTCCTATCTGCCCGGATCGATTGGTCACTCCAGGAACCGGGTTGAAGTCGCCCATTTCATTGTTGAGCAAGTAGCCTCCACCTTTTGCCACAATGCGGGAGCCATAGGATTGCTCCAGAGTATAGGTCAGCGAGACCATGTTGCCCTCATGATCGACTACTGAAAAGTGAGTGGTGTCTTCGCTTTCGTAGATAGAGGCAAACTGGTTCTCGTCGCTAGGAGACGCTCTGCTGGGGTCGATTGATGCTCGTAGCTTGGCGGCATGATCTTTGCTGGTCAAAGTTTCAATGGGCAGATTCTCATTGAAGTCTGGATCCCCGAGGAAGGCGGCCCGATCCGCAAAGCCGCGTCTCATTGCTTCGGTCAGCAGATGCATGTACTGGGCCGAGTTATGGCCGGCGGCTTTCAATTGAAATCCTTCTAGAATATTCAAGATCTCTACCAAGACAACCCCTCCGGAGCTGGGAGGTGGCATCGAGACAATTTCGTAGCCGCGATAGGCGCCTCTTATGGGTTTTCGTTCAATTGCTTGGTAGCGCTTTAGGTCTTCTTCGGTGATTAGGCCGCCCTCAGCACGCATGAAATCGGCGAGTCGCTTGGCATTCTCGCCTTTGTAGAAACCATCAGCGCCGCCGTGCTGAATGAGCTCAAGCGTGTGAGCCAGATCTTCTTGTACCCAAAGGTTTCCGAGTTCGTAAGCCGATCCGTCTGCTTTTAGGAAAACATCCGCCGAGGATGGATACCGTTCCCAATCGGTTTGATTGTTGGCGAAGCCCGATTGCAGTGCCCAGGTAATCGGAATGCCGTCACTCGCCAAGCGGACAGACGGGGCGACGAGATCTGACCAGGGAAGTTTGCCAAGGCACTGGTGTGCGAGGTAAAGCCCGGCAACAGTTCCTGGCACGCCGATGGAGAGGAACCCGTCATGATTGGAATTGTCCAGTACCTTGCCGTCTGGCCCCAGATACATGGTCTCTGCCGAAGCAAGCGGCGCCTTTTCTCGAAAGTCGAAGGTGGTAGCGTATCCATCGATTCCATGATACACAAGAAAGCCACCGCCGCCAATATTGCCGGCAGTGGGCCAAGTCACCGCTAGGGCGAAGGCGGTGGCGATGGAGGCGTCGATGGCATTGCCTCCTTGCCTCAAGATATCGACCCCCACGTCGGAAGCCGTACGGGACGCGCTAGCAACGATTCCATGCTTCGCTCGCAGAGGCGTTCGCCCGCCTTCCGGAAAAACGTCCGTTGAGAGCGCGATGAAACCCAGAGAGAGAATCGCTATGGCGAAACGTTGAGGGGCGGACAAAACCAATCTCATCACAGCGCCTCCAGTTCCTGTTCCACCAAGGTGTGAAGTTCACGGTTTTTCTCGGGGAGTATTTGGCTGTGCTCCAAACTTTGGGTTGTCCTATGGATTTTGGGACCCAGTATATTTAGCATGGTTTCCTTGAAAGTGGGGTCATCGATGTCTTTAGGAGTCCGAGGATTTCTGTCCAGCCCCCCGTGAAAGAACTTGAGGATCTGCAAGGCGACGAGGATGCCGATGACTATGAGAAGGATCTCACCAATGGCGTAGGCAAGATAGGTTCTAAGCTTTCCCGGAAGAAAGAAGGATCGGCGAAGTTTACGGAGGATGAAGAGCATAGGGTTCGGTAATCAGTGGTCAGGATTCTCAGCCATCAGCGATTTTGAAACTTTTCCTGTGTCTGCTAGACCAAGACGACGAGGCAAGTCGATAGCTCTGTGCGTCGCGACAATAATTAGATCTCTGTGTCTTTGCGCATCTACGATGCGATTGAAACTGGGATACCGTATTCATATCTGTTCCCTTAAGTCGCGTTAGCGTTGCGCATAGTTCATCCTCAACCAGGCACCCATGAAGGAGTCGGTAACCCGATAGGTTTTTTCATGTATCCAGACCAGCTCTTTTTTAACGAGAGCGGTCACAGATTTTTTCACTGAGGAAGCGTTGGTTTGCCCGGCATTTCGCATCCATTGTTTTCCGGTAATTTCACGACCTCCATGGTGAGCCAATGCGGCCAAGATCTTTGCCTGATGTGTTGGTAGATTTCTCATGATATCAGCATAGGAAGATGACTGTTGATCAATCAAGCTCTGTAGAGCCAACTCCACCTGTTTCTCTGCCACATGTTTTCGAAAACCGAAGTCGTAGATGGCCGCGCAAAGTTGTTGAATATTCCCGGATATGCCGTCGGTAGACTTCCAGATGAGGTCCCATGCTTCTGGAGTCACTTGGAGTCCTGATTTCTCAAATCGTCGAATTAAGAACGGTTCGAGGCGATCTCGCGGAATCGGATTAATATCGAATATCGTAACCGAATTATAGAAGGGAGACTGCATATCGCGAAAGATCCAGTTGAGTTGATGTCTCACGCTACCAGAGAACACGAACGGCTGGCTCATGAACTGTATCCGACTTCGCAGAGCTGCCAGTGCTTGTTCGTTTCCTTCTATCGCCATGATCTCCTGGAATTCATCGAAGGCGATCACGTAATCTTTTCGCTTCCCCAGCACTGCACCCAAGGCGCGCAAAGCCTTCTCCAGGGTATCCATTTCTTCGTTAGGCCCCAGTCCTAAAGATACATTGAACTTAAACTCATCCACCATGCCCGAACTCACCGAAACCGAAGGTCCGATTTGCTTGGCTATGTCCATGACTTTTGACATCAGGGGCTTGGAAGCGGCCATCGCATCGAGAATCCGTTTAACGATATCGGCCAAATCTTTGACCGCCAATAAGTCGACGTACACCAAATTCATCTTCGCCCGCTTGGAGGCCTCATGGATAGCCGACGTCTTTCCTGTTCTTCGCGGACCAATCAACGCGATCGACTGTCCGCTCTCGATCCTTTTTTGAATAGCAGCCATCTCAACCCGATTGCAGAACTCTCTTCCGCCCACAACTTTGGCAAACACAAATGGATTCCGATCAGGCATTCTACAATAAGTAATATACTAAAGGTATAAAACGTCAAGCAAAGGAATTAGCCGAGCATCAACACCAAGGCACAGCTTGCTTCCTCGGCGGGGCTCAAGTTGACGGAGGATGAAAAGCGCTTTACTAGGACTGAGGGAGTGGGGTTGAAGGACTTAAATGAGGTGGGCGCAATTCCCTCTATTCCGGTTCCTCTAGGAGGTCGCCGAAGAAGAGGGCGTTGCTGAGCAGTCGTTGGGTTCCCCACCAGAAGGCGCGGAAGGTCGTATTGTCCAAGGCGAGAACAACCGCCCCTTGGCCGACTTGGTCGATAACAAGACTGGCGGATCCGGCGATTAGCTTGTGGTTTTCCTCATTTACGTAGCCGGAAATGAGCGGATCCTCATTGTAAAGAACGGGCGTAGAATAGGCATTTCGAGATCGCTCGAAAAACTGGTTGCTGCGACGGAAGACGGGAAGGAATTCATCGGTAAACCCATAGCCGATCGGATGCGTGATATCGAGTGAAGCGCCGAAGATGGCTCCACGGACCAGTCGGAAGGCCGCTTCGTCACGAGCCTGGGCGAAAGGAATACGTTCTACAAGTTCATCGTCTTCCGAGTCGGAATCCTTTTTCGCCTTCGCATCGGAATTTTTGGCGGCCTCCGCTGCTTTCTCCTTTTCGGTTTTTCGCCATTTCACTTCGGCCAGCTCCTTGTCGACGACCCACCTGATAGCGCTGTCGCCTTGCGCCCACAAGATGCCTCCGCCTTCGATGAACGATTTCAGTTTTTCGATTGCTCCATCATTGAGCATTCGGAGTCCTTGAGTTATCAATACATGGGTATAGTCTCGGAGTTCAACGGAGCCTAGTCGATTATGGTCCACCATGCTTATCGGCATGCGCACACGACGATCGACCATATGCCATATTTCGCCTACGTTGTTAGGGGAGATGCCGTCGCCTCGTCATTGATGGTTGGCGGTGTGCTTTCTGATTCCGAACGCGTTACTTCCGGTAGCAGGTTTTCTGGTACGCCGAGCGAACGGGCGACACCTTCTGCAACGCGGTCGATACCGTCTAACAGGATCTCACGCGTTTCAAAGCTGTCGGAGCGAACTGTTAACTGCATTTCGACTCGGTCGCTGATAATGTTGTGCTTGGTGCCACCGTGGATGGAGCCTACAGTGATCACGCCTGGCTCCAATGGATTGAGGCTTCGGCTTACGATGGATTGGAGGGATACGACAATTTGGGATGCCACAAGAACGGGGTCGATACTTCTATGTGGATAGGCGCCGTGTCCCGCCACGCCGTGGACCACGACGTCGACCGAATCCGAGCCTGAGTAGGCGGTTTTCGACGCTACTACTATCTTGCCGAGCGGAATACCGGAAACGACGTGGAGTGCTAGAGCGTACTCGGGCTTAGGGAAACGTGTATAGAGACCATCTTCTATCATGGCCTTCGCCCCAGCAATCCGCTCCTCGGCCGGTTGGCAAATCAGAACCAAGGTGCCGGACCACTTGTCCTTGCGTTTCATCAACTGGCGGGCTGTGCCGACGAGGGCAGTGATATGAACATCGTGACCGCAGGCATGCATGACGTGCTGTTCGACTCCATACATGTCGTTCTGGCGTTTCGTGGAAGCGTAAGGCAGACCGGTTTTTTAGCGAACCGGTAGAGCGTCCATATCCGCTCGAATCATGACGGTAGGACTGTCACCATTTTTCAATACGGCTACCACTCCGGTTTGGCCAACGGCTTCGGTGACGTCGTAGCCCAGGGCTCGAAGCTCGCGTGCCATTCGTTTAGCCGTCTCGAATTCCACAAAAGACAGTTCTGGATTCTGGTGAAAGTGAATGAACAAGTCCTTTAGGTTTTCTTGGTAGTCGGCGTCAATCGATTCGCGAAGCGTTTCGGCTTGGCTAAAGGGAGTTGCCCATAGCACAAGGGCTGCTAATTTTAAAAGCTCGGGTGTTTTCATATTGGGGAGGTTGGGGTGTGGCAGAAGCGGTTGTCAGCTTTTACTGAGACGTTGGATGGGGGTGTCTTCAAATAGGATACGAGATTCTTTGAGTATATGGGAAATCTTTTCGGCGTGTGGACTATTCCGGAGGGCTTCACGCATCTTCTTTTCATCGTAGTCCTTTACCGTTTGCCCGGGGAACCAGTGATCGGCAGTGCCCAGCATGTTGTAGCGCCACTTAGCAAAGTCGTTTAGGTCGAGGGCCTTGGCCCAAGTCCAGAGGCGGACCACGTCTTTAACATTAATCTCACCGGGAACCTCATCCCATTCGGGCAAACCGATGTGCCAGGTGTCATTCCAGTTGGCGCCACCCACGCGGGCGACTTCCGCGTAGATTTTGTCGAGGGTCGCGGCGATGACATTCTTCGCGTCATCGTAGTGCTCCAAGGCTTTGATATGCGTATCGAAATCTGAGGGACGGGCGGCCCCGCAACTGATAGTGTGCACATTCGGGTTGGCCCAGCAAAACAGGTCGTTGAACGCCATGGGCTCGAGCGGGTCGCATAGATCGACCATCTTTTGAGAGGGATTATAGAGCCTCCCGCCTTTGTCGTTGGGACTTATAATGAAAACCCCCATGTCCTTTTTGGCGGCCGCTTCGATGGAGGGGCCATTGAGTTGGGCAATGAGGTACCAGTGAAGGTTTACGTAGTCGAAATTTCCCCGTTCGATGATTTCGGTTATTTCCGTATTGGAAGCATGGGTTGAAAATCCGATGTGTTTGACTCGGCCTTCTTCCTTGAGCTTGTAGGCTTCCTCGAGACAGCCTCCCGGACGGAGGGCGTATTCCATGATTTCCCGATTGTTGATGCCGTGCAGACTAAACAGTTCCACGTAGTCATGCTGCAAATACTTCATGGATTTATCGAAGACTTTACGAAACTCCTTTTGGTCTTTTTGTGGGGCAACCTTGGTCTGGAGAATGTAGGACTCCCTAGGAAAATGCTTCAGGGCAAACCCGAGCTGCATTTCCGAGCTTCCGTAACCTCGTGCCGTTTCAATGTGATTGATCCCCAGCTCGAGAGCGCGGGCCAGTATCTTTTCAATGTTCTCCTGTCCCTCGCGCGGGACCTCTCCCCAAGGAATGTCGTCCCATTTGTGCTGGTAGCGCATTCCCCCGCAGGAGATTACTGGCATTGAAAGTTCGGTTTTACCAAAACGACGGTACTTCATGTGTTCAAAAATGATATCAAGACAAGAACTTAGGATGAGGGGTTGCTACTTGGGAAGTTGGACTCTGATAGCACTCCGGGTCGCTTTCGGGCATCGAGTTTCTTCTGAAGCTCAATGGACTGGGTCTTCATGCTGTCCCAAGTATCGATCATGAACTTAGCTCTGTTTTGCTCTGAAATGAGATGAGATTGTAGATCAGACTTCAACACGGTGGCAACAATCTCACTAATCGCTTCGTCGCTCAGAGATTCTTGAAGTTCGTTCTCCCCCTCCCGAGGGATGAGCTTGTAGGCAATCCTAGGAAACTGGCTCATTCGCAGATTGGATCGCTCCTCGCTTTGAGTTACGAAGTGGTAGAATCGGGTGAGCTGTAGTCTCAGTTCTGTATCGAGAATCAAACTTAGCTGACCGCTATTGAGAATTTCCCTGAATGTCGTTTGCTCTAAGGGCGGTTGTTCCCAGCCGAAAGTGGATGCGAGAATGACGCTTTCAAGAAAGCTTTTTTTGTCTTCAATAACCTTCCCTTGGAAGAAGGGGCGAAGGGATTCTAGCGCTTCTGCCTTGCGAAGAAGCCTGCTTTGAAAAATGGATGTTCGATTGATGCCAGCGTTGAGCTCGTTGCTGATTCGAACCACGATTTGCTGCTCTTGCAATCGTTTGACTCGAAAGTTGTTTGAATTGTTGAGCGAGACGGCGATGAGTACGCCAACTACAATTAGAATCACTTCACCAACAGCGTACAGAACATAGCGTTTGAAGCTGCCGGTTTCCATGAGAGATTGTCTTATTCTTCTAAATATACTGAGCATCTTTTATTCTTTCGACTTTTTGAGGGAACCCGCTACGTTACGCAAACAAAGATACTTCCAAAAATTGACTTAGAGAAAGAGCGAAGAAGATTGAAAATGTATATCCCAATACCGGCTTTGCCATCCCGTATCAGGCTCGCTCCAATGGTTTGTGGCGTTCTTTGCATCTTGTCTGCGACGCTGGGTGTAATAGGAGACGAGACTAAAGCAGTCTCTTTTGCTGAAAATGGCGGTCTCAAAATGCTCTACGACAATCGGCAGTATCCGCTAGCGGTTGCAGCGGGTGGCAAGACGCATATCGTGTGGCGGGGGGACGAAGGTTTTCCCTATTGCATCAGCTACGATATGGAGACGCGGGAATTCTCTGAACCGGTTTCGCTGATCCAAGGGTATGAAGATGAGATCGACGCGAATCACTACAAGCGCGACCACCATTTTGCGCCGGTCATCTGGTCGGACCCGGAGGGATATTTGCATACGCTATTTGGATGCCATCGCACAACGGGGATTCACCTCGTTTCCAAGAGGCCAGGGGACTCGACCGAATGGCGTAGAGGAATCGATTTCTCTGAGTCGATTTCCTATCCCAAGATTCATCGCATCTACGATGACAAGACGCTTGTCTATACACGTTACTCCGGCCACCTGGGATTTTGGCAGTATCATATATCCAATGACGGTGGGAACCGCTGGCAAGGTGGCGGGCACCCAGTGGTGAACCTCGGGGCCGAGCCCCAGGATGGGGAACACGCTGCTTATTCGGGATCCTACAACACAACTGCCGTGAGCGCTGATGGAAAGCGCCTTCATGTGGCGTTTATTTGGAAGGTTGAGGATCCTCTTTTCAATACGAGGTACAATGAATTTCTGGGAGACCACACGCAGCGATACAATCTGTATTATCTCTATGTCGACCTTCCATCCGGCAAGGGCTACAATATCAATGGTGAGGAGATCGAGCTGCCCGTAAGGAAGAAAATAGCGGACGAAAAATGTCTGGTCTGGGATACGGATCAGCGTCCCGCAGCGGTGGGTCCTTCGATTTGTTTGGATGAGAATGATAGCCCTCACTTTCTCCTGCCCGTTTCCGAGGAGACTCCACTGGATAGCGCGTTCTACTTTTTGAAGCGCAGAGCGGGGGAGTGGGAGAAGACAAGAATCACCAAAACGCTCCACCCGTTCAATGCGAGTTGTCTGCAGAAAGACGAAAAGGGGTACTACCACGCCTACATGATCACGGGAAGTGGTGAGAAGCTGGTAGAGGGTGACGGATTGCCAACTGAAATGGATGGATACGGCTGGGGGCAACGCGTCGAAAAGTGGATGTCGAAAGACGGCGGCGAAAATTGGGACCTCGTACGCGACCTAACCCCGGTGCCCGGATTGCGGTATCAGAATATTCAGTTCGTCTCCGATGGCCTAACGAGCGAGTTTGACGACCTATTCCTTTTTTACGGATGGGAAGATACCAATAGCCCAGGGATCGGTTATCTCTGGGATGCTCGATAGTAGTTTGCTTGGCTTTGCCTATGGTGGTGGGGCACGACCTCCGGGCGTGCCTATTTTGCTGTGATCTCCCTACACGGCACGCCCAGAGGTCGTCGCCCCACCAGATAACAGTAGTTCGAAATACAACAAACTAGACTCAGAATTTGTGTCAAAAAGGCACAGTGGGAGATCTGTCGCAGTCAGCCTGTCGCTTTTAATGACATCCCATACCTCCCTTTCGATTTCTCTGACAAGCTTTACCATGCGACTGCAGGAAAGGTAACCCATTGTAGTAAAGTCATTAACAAAGTATAAATATCGATATCCGCATCAATTGAGCTGGGATAATTCGCCTACTTGTTTACGGTATGAAATATGCAAAGCCCTATTTGGAGGAAAACCCAATGATAGACCCAAATCGACTCACTGAAATGGCCCGTAATGCTCTGACCGAAGGGCAGGCAATCGCGCGGCGAAAAAAGAACAACGAAGTGGAAACGCTTCACTTGCTTTCAGCTCTTATTGCCCAGGACGGAGGGATCGTTCAGGGGCTATTGGAAAAGCTGGAAATCACGCCGAATGCGATGGCTCTCAGCTTGGATCGGGAGATTGACAAGCTGCCGAGCGTTTCGGGATCCGTTGACAGCAGCAAGATTTTCATAACGCCGTCATTGAATGACGTATTCACTAAGGCGGAGACTGAGGCAACTAATCTCAAGGATGACTTCATTAGCGTGGAGCATCTTTTCCTGGCGCTGGTAGACGTTGCCAAGCCTTCCTCTCTAGCCAATCTGTTCCGCAGTTTTGGTTTGGATAGGCAGAAGGTCCTTCCGGCGCTTCAATCGGTACGAGGAAACCAGCGAGTTACGACGCAGAACCCTGAAGCCACTTTTCAAGCACTTGAGAAGTACGGCATGGATCTCGTTCAGCGTGCTAGAAGCGGTAAGATGGATCCGGTTATCGGGCGTGACGATGAGATTCGCCGGGTTATCCGTATCTTATCCCGTAAAACAAAAAACAATCCAGTATTGATTGGTGAACCCGGTGTGGGAAAGACCGCAATTGTGGAAGGGCTGGCTCAGAGAATAGTGCGAGGGGACGTGCCCGAAGGGTTGAAGGACCGTACTGTGTTTTCGCTCGACATGGGTTCTCTTCTAGCTGGAGCGAAATTTCGAGGGGAATTTGAGGAACGTTTAAAAGCGGTCCTTCAGGAAGTGAAAAGTTCGGATGGACAGATCATCTTGTTTATCGACGAACTCCATACGATCGTCGGGGCCGGAAAGGCGGAAGGGGCAATGGATGCGGGCAACCTTCTAAAACCGATGCTCGCGAGAGGCGAGTTGCACTGTATCGGAGCGACCACACTGGATGAGTACCGTTTGCACATTGAAAAGGACGCAGCATTGGAGCGACGTTTTCAGAGCGTGCTAGTGGAGCAGCCCAATGTCGAAGATACGATATCCATTTTGCGGGGACTGAAAGAACGCTATGAAGTCCACCACGGGGTGCGGATTCAGGATAATGCTCTGGTAAGCGCGGCGGTGCTTTCGGATCGCTACATTTCCGACCGTTTCCTGCCGGACAAGGCTATCGACCTCGTCGACGAGGCGTGCGCGAGTATTCGGATCGAGATGGACAGCATGCCAGAGGAGCTGGACGCGCTCACGCGAAGGATCATGCAGCTGGAGATCGAAGAAGCCGCCATGATGCAGGAGACGGATGACGCGTCCAAGACGCGGCTTGAAACGCTGCGCAAGGAAGTTGCGGACCTGAAAGAGCAGGAGACCGCCCAGCGGCAGCAATGGCAGAACGAGAAAGCATCCATTTCGGAGCTACAAGAGCTGCGGGAATCAATTGAGGCGACCAAGGCTGAGATCGAACGGGCAGAGCGTGCCTATGACTTGAATAAGGCCGCAGAACTCAAGCACGGTAAACTTCCTCAATTGGAGGCCAAGCTTGCCGATGCGGAGGCCAATCAAAGCGAAAGTTCGCTGGTTAAAGAGGAGGTTTCACAAGAGGAAATTGCCGATATCATTTCCCGTTGGACGGGGATACCGGTAACTCGGCTAATCGAGGGGGAAAAGCAGAAACTGCTCCAGCTTGAGTCGATCATGCACGAGCGCGTGATTGGGCAGGACGAACCGGTTCGACTGGTATCCGAGGCGATCCTACGGGCTCGGGCGGGAATTAAAGACCCCAGCAAGCCCATTGGTAGTTTCATATTTCTCGGGCCTACGGGTGTGGGAAAGACCGAACTTGCGAAAACCTTGGCCGAAACCTTGTTTGACAGCGAAGATGCAGTGGTTCGAATCGACATGTCCGAGTACATGGAGCGCCACGCAGTGGCTCGATTAATCGGGGCCCCGCCGGGTTACGTGGGATACGAAGAAGGCGGGCAGCTTACTGAGGCGGTACGTCGCAAACCGTATTCGGTTTTGCTTTTCGACGAAATCGAAAAAGCCCACCCCGACGTGTTTAACGTGATGCTGCAGATACTTGACGACGGGCGTGTGACGGATTCGCAGGGTCGGATGGTCGACTTTAAGAATACGATCATCATCATGACCTCGAATATCGGTAGCCAGTACTTGTTGGAGGGAGTAATCGGTGGAGAAATCCCTGAGTCGGTTGAAAACTCAGTGCTCTCCGAGCTACGCGGCCATTTCAGGCCGGAGTTCCTGAATCGGGTAGATGAAACAATTATATTCAAGCCATTGTCACTCGAGGAAATCGAGCAAATCGTGACGCTCCTCTTGGCGGACTTGAACAAAACGCTCGCCGATCGACGTATCAGCGTGGTTCTGGAAAGGAACGCGATCGAATGGATTGCGGAAAAGGGATTCGATCCCGTCTATGGCGCTCGACCACTTAAGCGGTTCATGCAGCGGTCCATACAGTCCTCTCTTGCTCGAGCCATTATCGAGGGCAGGGTGGACGATGGAATGACTGTCAAGTATTCGCTGGATGGGGACGACTTGAAGTTGGAGAGCGCTACGAAAGGGGATTAGCGATATTGCGCGGCGGCTGCTTTCAGCCGCCGCGAGAGTTTCTCAATGAGTCAGACCGCCAGGCTATGCGAGTGTGGGTGAGAAAGCCCTAGCGTCTCGGGTAGGGCACGACGGCCCGGCGAGCCGTGTCTGTTGAACTATATACGCTGCTCGCGGAGCCGGCTAGCCCTGCCTTTACTGATTTTCAAAGGAAAATGCTCTAGCCAATTTGGCTTTTCCAGAATCGGGTGGGTAGGGATCCGATGGCCATCACTAAGACCTGTATGGCCATAAATCCGACTAGATAAGTGAACGCCTCGTCCATGAAACCGTACGCATGAAGCCCAATTCCCAGCATGTTTGTGCCGAACCAGGACCAACTGCAAACGACATTGCCAAATATGGCCAGAATCATGATTCCTCGCGTGCGGGCGAATCCTCCCCACTTGCAGTGGAGGATGATGGCATTCCAAATTACGATGAGGAGCGCTCCATTTTCCTTCGGGTCCCAGCCCCAGAAGCGTCCCCATGACTGGTCTGCCCAAATGCCTCCGAGGATAGTGCCCACAAAGCTGAACAAGGTGGCAAAGCAAACGATGCCATACACCATGCTGCCGAATGTGCGGGCGGTCTTTTTGTCGACTCGATTTGAGAAGACGGACATCAGAATGAAAATGAACCCGATGAAACCAGCGAGGAACGTGGCTGAATAACCCAGGGTAATGATGATCACATGCGTCGCTAGCCAGAAGTTATTGTCGAGTACCGCTCGAAGCATTTCTAGCGTGTCGCCGCTAGCCGATAAATGGTGAGCGACCAGAAGAGTAGAAAAGCCGATTATTGCCGCGGTCGCGTTTCCAATGCTGTTCTTGTAAAGCCACTCCAGCGCAATCGCCAGTAGAACCGCCCCCCAGCCGACGAACACAGCGGAGGAGTAGAGATTAATGACTGGGGCGTATCCTATGATGTAGATTCGGAAGAGGATCCCAACAGTATGGATTATGGCGCAGATGCAGATGAGTCCAAAAGCGGCTTGGTTTAATATTTTCGGCCACCGTACCCACGAAATGATTACGGCTAAAAATGCCAAGACGTATCCTGCAGCAGCAATGTAGAACGGTTCCAGGAAATTGAAAAGCTGCTCTACTCCTGCGTGTGACACAAGGGAAGGGTCGACCGCATTGAGGTCAGCATGCAGCGCTTTGACACCCTCATTAAAGGCGGTCGCATCCTCGTTTCGGTAGGCGTCCACGATTTTGGCGTAGCTGTGCACAATCTCGTTGGCCTGGCCTTGTTGTAGTATTTGCCGGAGCAGGGTGCTAGTCTTGTTCCACTCGATGTCACCATTCGCGTCCACTGAGGGAAGCGTGAGCAGTTTGCTCGATTGCTCGAAGCCTTGATAGAGAAAACCAATGCTCATTATTTGGTTGAAAGCATTTTCGTCGTACTCTTCCCCGAGCTGTCGTTTGTTGACTGCTTCAACCCCAGCAGGAGCGAAGTTTTCGAGGTCCTCGAGTTCTTGTCGAAAAGAAGCGACCTGGCCATGATGGAGCGATTGGCTCAGTCCGGTGTAATTCGAAAGGGCCCTGGCGAGTTGGATAACCGCTTTTTGAAAACGCGACCGTTGGGCGTCCTCCAGTTCACCCGCCTTTTGAGCTTGTTCGCTAATCACCTTCAGTGATGGGCCTATCTCGTTGAACGAAAAGTAGAAGTGCTCACTTCCTTGTCCCAGCAGGGCAATCATCACCTCACTTCGCGTGCTAGGCTTTTTAGGCAGTTTCAGCAGGGCTTGGACGTCCTCGTCCTGGATTCTGAATACCGGCCGGTCGTGAGCGAGGTCTGGACGCATCATCAGCTCTGTGAGCCAGACAATCGCGGGGGTCTTCTTCCCGTCGTCGCCGATGAAAGTCCGTTTGTAACGAATGCCGAGTAGGGCGTTCCGAGCCACGGAATCTAGGGGCTGAATACGTCCGTTGAGGTGGATGGACGTATTGCCAAATGCGGTGTAGTCGATCTCCGTGTTGGGAGACTGCTTCATGTAGTTCGAAGCGAAGTACAATAGGAGAACTGAAATTGCGACAATGGCGGGTAATCGTTTTTTCATGATTTCTTCTGGCGCCTTCCTGCAAATGAGATGAGTCCGATTAGAAACTGGACGGTGAGTCCAACAAAAATGAGTCCGCAGGACAAGTAGGGCAGATGGCGTCCGGGGTTGCTGACGACTTGCAAGATCGTAGTCGTGTCTTCATTGGCGAATCCGCTTTGGAAAAAGGTGAGGCCATTGTACCGCAGCGGGTGATTCATGTAGATGAGGAACTCTCGCTTCTCTCCCCGTTCCGGGTGCGTGAGCTCGATATCGCTCGAGAAATTCATCGGTATGTTCGTTCCCAAATAACGGTCGTGACTGAAATCGTTGAGATGAATTTCGAACGGGTAATAATAACGTTTGCGGCGAATTTCTAGAGAGTATTCCTTGCCTTGAAAGGTGAACTTTTGTGGTGGAAATCCGAGGCTAGCCAACCACGTTCCAAGTACCTCACCCGAATCGTCGAAGATCGTCAAGATCGCTGAAGTTCGATTCACGTCGTCCATCTTGCCGGTTTTTGGGATTTCCTGGGCGAACGTGTTCAGCCCGATTCCCTGGTTAGCAATAAGGGCTTTGGGGGGCGTGTTTTCGTCTCTTCGCTGGATGACTGAATTAGCCATGTACTGGTTGACACCGATTGTGAAAGGGAGTTCTTCGTGTCGGCAGTCTTGTATCGTTTCCAGCATTTCCTGAGGGAATGCGTAAACGCGGTCGGTTTCAGTTGACGCGCTGTGGTCGATTACAGCGAGTTCCATGATTTGACGGTCTTCCGAAAAATTCGAGGACGCCCCCTCGTCAATAATCATGGCGCTGTCGACTTGCATCATGCTGGAAATCAGTTCGCCGATGAGCAGGGTGATAACTCCAATGTGGACCATTAATACGCCAGATTTCCTCCATGAGTAGCGAAACCGGACAACGAGGGCGGTAATTAGATTTGCCAGCAGAAAGAGCCCGATCGTGTATCCTCCTGGGAAATACGGGATTGCGATTTCGCTGCCTGGCATTACCCAGTATACAAAAAAGGTGTAGAAATACCGCTCTACCGCCCCGTGAATCCCTAGGTTGACTTGGTCCAGCGTTCCAATGAAGACGAGGATCAATCCCAAAACCATGCAGGATAGGGCCAGCTCGAATGAAGAAAAGAATTTGATGAAAGGCTTCATAATGCGGCTTTGCTAATTCGTAGAATTGCTCGTTTCGAATCGCGATGACTGGACGAGTTGCCGAAATTTACTGCGCTGCGTCTCCACGAGGAAGACGTCGCCACGGAGCTTGTAGAACCAGCTTTTTCCATCGTGTTTGACTATGGCAGCGAGGATACGTTCCTTAACGCGTTCCTTGTCTGAGTCCGTTTTCGGCCTTAGGTCGAAGAGGGCAAAGTCGAGGCCCCCAACTTCCAGGGTCTCCCGGTTGGATGTGATTTCGGACTCGCTCCACGGACGAAGCCCGATTTGCTGTCTCCAGCGATTTACATTGGCCGTGATCCCTCCGGCATCTCCCGGGAAACTCGTGATTGAAAAATCAGCGGGCTCAAACCCTTCTAAGGGGACCTCGTAGCTGGCAATGCGCATGGAAGAGCCTTCGGATTCAGTCCAACCTTCAGGGGCATCGAACGCGAGGGCGGCTTCTTGGGGGGCCTCGCTGTTAGCCGCCGAAGAATCGCCTTTGGACGCAATGTCCGTAAATGTTAGATCATCAATGAACTGATCGAAGGTTGGTTTTTGGGCACTGACAAGCTGCTGGGGGCCCGACATTTTGAAGAACCAACTCTCCCCTTTGTAGGTGAAGATGGCGGCGACAATCTGAGTCGCATTGGGGTCGTCGCTGTCGGGAAGGATATTCACTATTTGGCCGTCGTGCCCGTCGACTCGAATCTCGGTGAGTCCTTTGGATAGCTCTTCGTCAGTTATGGAAGAAAGTCCCGCCTGTCCTCTCCATCGGTTTACGTTTGCCAGAGTTCCGCCCACGTTTCCCGGAAAGGAGGAGACGGTTATTTCGACTTTATTTCCGTCGTTGTCCTCGACGAGGTAGTTCCCTTTGCGAAAAGCCGTGGGAGCGAGTTCGGTCCAAGTGGCGGGTTTAGTCCATTGGATCCAGCCCTCTTGAGCAGGCGATGAATTGGGTGCGGCTGCTACCGAAGGAGTCGCTGTTTTTTTTTCCTTTGGCACATCGTAAACGGCGACTGAAGCGCGTTTGCACCCCCCTATGAATAAAGTGCCGGAAGCTAGAGCCAGTAGGCTAAGTCCTAGATATCTCCTCATTAGGGCGGGAGCAAAATGTGAAAAATTGCATTACGCAAGCACGACCGAACTTCTTTTCGTATAAATTCGGAGTAGAAGGTGCTCATAAGTTTGCTAGAATTTCCGCTAATGCTGGCGGCCCAAAAAACGCGAGGCTACAATACTTTGGAAACTTCAAAAGTTTTATGGCCCCCTAGCGCGAATTGTAGGGGCGGCTGATGGGCTAGCAATTGGCTTGAATCGGTGAGCTAAGCATTCTGGGTCAACGGATTGCCTATCGGTCGACGCGAGCGGATCCGCCTGCGACTAGCTTTTCGACTTCGGCTACGGTTGCCATGGAAGTGTCACCTGGGGTAGTCATCGCGAGGGCGCCATGAGCGGCCCCGTATTCGACTGCTTGAGCGGCATCACCTTTTGTAATGAGTCCATAAATGAGTCCTGAAGCGAATGAATCCCCGCCGCCTACGCGGTCGAGTATCTCAAGCTCGGGACGGTGGGTCGCTTCGTGGAAAGAGCCATCGGCCCAGCAAATCGCGCCCCAGTCGTTGAGAGTAGCCGTTTTTACACCGCGAAGGGTGGTAGCGACGACTTTGAAATTGGGATAGTCCGCCACCGCTCGACTGATCATGGCTTTGAAGCTGTCGGTTTCCAAATTGGATAGGGTTTCGTCAACGCCTTCAATTTCGTAGCCCAAGCTGGCGGTAAAGTCTTCCTCATTGCCAATCATGACGTCCACGTATTGAGCAATCTCGCGGTTGACCTCTTGGGCTTTCTTAATGCCCCCGATATCTTTCCAAAGGGAAGGTCGGTAATTGAGATCGTAGGACACGATGGTACCGGCGGCCTTGGCTGCTTTGGCCGCCTCGATGACAAGGTCTGCGGCGGTAACGCTTAGAGCGGCGAAAATTCCGCCTGTGTGCAGCCATCGAACCCCTTCTTTCTGAAATAGAGTCTCCCAGTCGACGTCGCCCGGTTTCATCTGCGAGGCAGCCGTATTGCCGCGATCGGGAACGCCTTTGGCTCCGCGGATTCCAAAACCACGCTCAGTAAAATTCAGTCCGTTGCGAGTAGATCTTCCGATTCCATCGTAGGAAACCCAGTTGATGTAGTCGGTTGCGACACCTCCTTGAAGAATGAAGTCCTCAATTAATCGGCCCACTTCGTTGTCTGCCAGCGCCGTCACTACGGCTGTCTTGAATCCAAAGCAGCGACGGAGGCCGCGCGATACGTTGTATTCGCCTCCACCTTCCCAGGCGGTGAAGGATCTCGCCGTTCTTGTTCGGCCTTCACCCGGATCGAGCCGGAGCATGATTTCGCCGAGTGATACACAATCGTATTTGCAGTCTTCTGAAGGTCTAAGTTGAAGTGAGCTCATGATTTGGAGGTCAATCAATGACAGGAAAACTGAAAGGCAAGCGAAAAACTAACACGTGTGTGATGCTATCCTTCCTCCCACCGTGGAAGAGATTTGATAGCGGAGCTATGCTTTCCCGGCTTACGGAGATTTTGACTGGGTCGTCGCGGCTTAAGTTGATGGGTTCTTTGCGACGAAGGGTTGCCATCTGGATTTTTTAATTCTACTAGCCACTCCATGAAGTTCGGAAAGAAGGAATCGTCGCTGGATCGTGTTCTTGGGCGGATCGATTCTCTGGACACGATCAATCTGACCAACCTAGTCAAAAAGCTCGCTCGTGAGAGGGAGTTGCTTGAAACCATCTTCAATACGGCGCTCGAGGGGATACTTGTGATTAGCGACCTCGGAGTTATCGAGTACGCGAATGTCGCGAGTCACCGCATGATTGGGCTCAAGGATAAGGATGTTGGCGAAGCCTCGTTGTGGCGCCTCATTCCAGAATTGCGAGGATCGCTCGGGTTGGACGAGGGGGCCCGGTTGGAGTCGTCAGTGAGTTCAAGGGAGCTGCAGCTCACGTACCCGGAGAATCGATACGTTCGACTCTATATATTGCCCTTTGAAGGTGAGGATAAGGAAGGCGGCGATGCGCGATTTGTGGTGATTTTGTCGGATATAACGATCGAGAAGCAATCAACGCAGGAATCGATGGAGTCGGAACGGGTGAGCTCGATTTTGCTTCTGGCCGCTGGCGTCGCCCACGAGTTGGGGAATCCGCTCAATTCGATTACCATCCATCTTCAATTAATGGAGCGACAGCTGGCAAAACTTGAGCAGACTCCAGCCCATGAAAAGCTGGCTGGATCGCTTGAGGTATGCTGCAATGAAGTTTCGCGGCTGGACGGGATCATCAAGAATTTTCTCGAAGCGATTCGACCGCAAATCCCAGACTTCCAGACCTTGAATCTAAACGAGTTACTGGAAGAGTCGCTTGAGTTTCAGTCCAACGAGCTGGAAGATCGTGGTATCACTGTGGAGATTGATACGGGCGCGGAAAGCCCGATTGTCCGAGCGGACAAGCAGCAAATAAAGCAGGTGTTTTTCAACGTCACTAAAAACGCCATGGAAGCGATGCAGCCGGGTGGCGTTATTCGGGTCAAAATCCAGTCCGATGAAGAGCGTTTTTACATTAGATTTGGAGATTCGGGTTCAGGCATTAAGCACGAAGACCTCTCCCACGTTTTCCAGCCTTATCACACCACGAAAAAGGGAGGCACAGGTCTTGGACTGATGATTGTTCAGAGTATTATGAGAGAGCATGGGGGACAAGTTGGCATAGATAGCAAGGAGGGAATCGGGACTCTCGTAACGCTGGAATTCCCGAAGCAGAATCAAAAGTTCCGCATGTTGGAGTGAGGGCGGCTAAGGCTCAATGCGCAGGGGAGCAGTTCTATCGGGAATCGGTTTTCCAAAGCGACTAGTGGCGGTCTTGGCTACGACAGTGTTTCGGGTCTTGCTAGAATGATGCTCGTTGAGTAACTGTGCCAAAATTACTCATTGACCTTGCGAGTTTTGGCTTCTAATCAGAGTTATGCTACCAACAGTTTTGATCGTCGATGACGAACGTCACACTCGCGAGGGGCTCCAGCAAGTTTTGGAGGATCAGTACGACATATATTTGGCAGAGAATGCGGACCAGGCGTTCACGCTCATGGAAAGTGAGACTTTCGACTTGATTCTGACAGATCTGCGAATGCCCGGAAAGTCGGGTCTGAAAGTGATTGATAAGGCGTTGTCGTTAAAGAATAGACCGCCGGTTATTATGATGACGGCGTATGGAAATGTGCCATCAGCCGTAGAGGCGATGAAGCGGGGCGCCTATGATTTCCTCACGAAACCGGTCAATTTGGAAAAACTGGAGATTCTGGCGAAACGTGCTCTCGAGTCGAAAACCCTTCAGGTTGAGGTCGAGCAGCTGCATGAGCGGCTGGATGTGAAGTATAGTTTTGATGGTATTATTGGGAATTCGGCGGAACTGAAGAATGTCATCGAGCGAGTTAAGCTCGTGGCGCCTTCAAAAGCGAGTGTCTTAATCGAGGGCGAGACGGGTACGGGCAAGGAGCGAATCGCTCAAGCGATCCACCAAAACAGCAATCGACCGCAAGGCCCCTTTGTTGCGGTCCATTGCGCGGCACTGCCGGCTAACCTGCTAGAGAGTGAACTGTTCGGGCACGAAAAAGGAGCCTTTACGGGGGCGACGGAGCGTCGGATTGGGCGGTTTGAACTGGCCCATGAAGGGAGTCTATTCTTGGATGAAATCGGCGAAATCAGTTTGTCGACTCAGGTCAAGCTGCTTCGCTTTCTGGAGCAGCGTACCTTCGAGAGGATTGGTAGTTCTAAATCCATTACGGTAGACACTCGCTTGATTGCGGCCACCAATAGGGACCTACAGGACATGGTGCGGGAGGGCACTTTTCGGGAGGACTTGTATTTCCGATTGAATGTGGTGCAGATCAAGATGCCTCCTCTGAGGGACCGGAGTGAGGATTTGCCGGTACTTTTGAATCACTTTTTGCAGGAGTTCGCCAAGGAGAACGAAATTGAGGCGCCGACTTTTGAGCCAGGCGCGATGCAATGCCTGCGGCGGTACTCGTGGCCCGGAAATATTCGCGAACTTCGAAATTTCGCTGAAAACGCGGTGGTGCTTCACCGTGGGAGCGTAATTCACGATTATGACTTAGAAGCAAAATTTCGGGGAGAATCGCGCAGGATCGATGGGGAGCGGGTAATCGTTTCCCCCTTGGATAAGGAAGAGAACGAAAAGCGTTTGCTTCGTGAGGCGTTGGCGGACTCCAAAGGTAATCGAACGAAAGCAGCAAAGCTCATGGGTATCAGTCGCCGTACGCTTCACCGCAAGCTGCAGCAGTGGCCGGAATTGGATGTGGTGGATCGGTGAAGGGGCAAGGGCCTCTATCAAGCGCGCCCGGAGGTCGCGTTCCACCATTGAGCAGCTTGCACAAGGTGGCGCTCGACCTCCGGGCGAGCGTTTCAGTCAAGAGGGAGAGCTAGAAAAAAGCTTCGCTTATCAAACGTGCCCGGAGGTCGCGTTTCACCATTGAGCAGCTTGCATTGGGTGGCTCTCGACCTCTGGGCGAGTGTTTCAGGCTGAACCTGGAGAAAGTCGAAACTTTCGCACACACGCTTGTTGATCCGATATCTGGAATTTTCTATTGACTTAGGGGATTGGAAGTGGATTTTAACCCCACTTTATTTGCGGGCGTAGCTCAGTTGGTAGAGCACCACCTTGCCAAGGTGGCTGTCGAGAGTTCGAATCTCTTCGCCCGCTCCATTTTCCGCTTCAAGTGAAGCCAGAAGTCCTCTTTTCGAGGACTTTTTTGTGTTCTGGCATTAAGTAGTGTATTTTCATTGGGTCTGACGACCCAACTGGTCAGTGACTTCATTGCTGGAATGGGTAGCGGCCGCTTGCAAGGCAAGTCCGGAGGCCTTGCTCCACCTTCGATGCTTTTTGATCCGTGGTGGCACGAGGCGTCCCGACTCGGTTCCCCAACCTCTTGAAATTCCGCGCTGACACAGAGCGAAGACAGTTGCCCTCGGGATTATTTATTCCCTTTGAGTATAATACCCTGATGCTTAATTCAGTTTTGGTAGGGAGGACCGGCTCCCTCCTCCGTTGGGGTTGCCAAGAGGACCGAGCCGGTCCTCCCTACCTTTAAAAATGCCCCGCTTGCGCAGCCGTGTCCTTCGAAGCCTCAAAGGCGTAGTAGGAAGCGCGAATCGACGGCAAGCTCGAGAGTTTGTCGCAGACCCCAATCTGTCGGTGGCTCCGGGGATTCTTACTAATTCTAGGAGCAGCTCTATGCCCTCCAGGTAAAGGCTTCGCAACTTGTCGCAGACCCTAGATTGTCAGTGACTTTGTTTCGAGGCGTTTGGGGAGAAAAACATAGCAACTAGCTAACTCTTGGTTAATATTTGAGTGTCAGCGAACATTCGCTTGAGGAAGTCGTTCGAGGCTCTAGGTTTCGACTCGTGATTGCCGCAGACTTTTTTGATTTGCCTGAGAGCATGCCTTTTCGGGATTTTTTCCGTCTTGATGCCAGACCGTGGGAATGGCTGCCAAAGATCAAGGAAGCGCTTTCAGGATTGGTGAGCAATACGGCCATCCGTGAACTCCCCTCAGGCGTTCACATTGAGGGCGAAGTCTATCTGGGAAATTCTGTAAAGCTGCCACCCTATTGCTCCATTACGGGACCTTGCTGGATCGGCGATGGAGTGGAAATTCGCCCGGGCGCCTATATCCGCGGAAATGTCATCGTCGGGGCGGGAAGTGTTATTGGAAATTCCTGCGAGTACAAAAATGCTCTGCTAATGGAGAAGACCCAGACGCCACACTTTTCTTATGTAGGCGATTCGATTCTGGGAAGCGGAGCCCATTTGGGAGCAGGGGTGATTCTTTCCAATCTTCGTTTCGACCAGAAGAATATTCTAGTGAACCTCAATGGGGAACGGGTAGACACGGGCCTGCGAAAGTTTGGAGCGATTTTGGGGGATAACGCAGAGATAGGCTGCAATACCGCCGTAATGCCAGGATCGATTGTGGGCAAAGGATCGCTGATTGGTCCTACTACCAGCTTTTCCGGCTACCTTGAGCCGGGACAACTTTACCTCGGAAAAGGCGGGCACCGCAAGATGCCGTTGAGGGATTAGTGGGTCGAGGGGCGCTGGGCGAGGTGCGAGGTGCGAGGTGCGTGGGGCGTTGGGTGTGGTTCGCGGGTCGTGTGGCGCTGGGCGTGGATAGGGACCAGCGGTCAGGAGCACTCGAATTAGGTTACTATCGAGGAACGACGGTCCCTGTCATTTCGCTCCCGTTCCCTCCGTGATGGGTTCTCTGCGGTACCAAGATTTTATAGATTTCAATGACTGTAGCCCTTATTCGAAATCTTCATTATTTCCTGGCCTGAGAGAATGTCAGGATTCGCGTTGCGCATATAGGTCGGCTTAAAAGCCGAAAAGGTTCACGCTTGCTTCAATGGGGACCGAGGCCGCGAAAGAGCTCGCTCAGCGATTGGCAAACGAACCTAATGTCGCTTTAGCGACATTCGAAGACCCCGATAAGTCGGGGCTACGTTGCCTCCGGCAACCCTGACCAATCCTTATTTTTTGTCGCTGGCGGTTCCTCAACAATCAGGAATACCAGCAAATTGAAGCGAAGAATTATGCGGCTCCAGGGTGTATTTGTCGCTTGGCTAAATTTCACCTCGATTCCTGTCTCCCGAGAAAATGAAGATCTGGGTTGATCTGGTCATTGCGGGTCTCTACTGAAAGGCCAAACTAAATTATGAGAATACTCTCTGGTATACAGCCGTCGGGCGTCCTCCATGTGGGGAATTATTTTGGAATGATGAAGCCGTCGATCGAGCTTCAGGATCAAGGAGACGCGTTTTATTTCATCGCGGACTATCATTCCATGACCTCGCTCTACGATGCGAATTTAAGGCGTGAATACACGCAGCAGGTGGCGATCGATTTCCTGGCCTGTGGCTTAGATCCAGAGAAATCGGTGCTCTTTAAACAGTCAGACGTTCCGGAACACGTAGAGTTATCCTGGATACTTTCCTCGATTTGCCCAATGGGTCTTTTGGAGCGTTGCCACAGCTACAAGGACAAGATCGCCAAAGGCCTTTCCGCTAATCATGGGCTCTTTGCCTATCCGGTTCTCATGGCGGCAGACATTCTCATTTACGATGCAGACAGCGTGCCGGTCGGGCGTGACCAGAAACAACATGTCGAAGTGACTCGCGATCTGGCAATCAAGTTTAATCAGACTTACGGTGAGACCTTTAGGGTACCCGAACCTACATTTCGTGAGGGAGCGGAAGTCATTCCTGGCCTTGATGGCCAGAAAATGAGCAAGAGCTATAATAACACAGTGGAGATTTTTGGAGAGGAGAAACCGACTCGGAAGCGACTGATGAGCATTGTAATGGACAGCCGCACTCCAGACGAGCCCAAGCCAGATGCCGAAGAGAACCGAGCCATTCAATTGATCAAGCACCTGGCCTCGCCAGAGGACTACCAAGTGGAAGTCGAAAAACTGAAAGCGGGAGGCTATGGGTACGGGGACCTGAAAAAGCGCTTATTCGAACTATACTGGGAGTACTTTCGTCCGGCTCGAGAGCGCCGAGCAGAGCTCATGCAAAATCTAGACTACGTAGACCAGGTACTCTCTAGCGGTGCCGAGAAAGCTCGGGAGATTGCGCGGAGTGTGAATCAGCGAGCGCGCAAGGCCTGTGGCTTGGAATAGTCGGTTTTTCCACGGATCGGCACGGGAAAAACAATTCGGATATTGCTATCATGCAGTGCGCGTCCAGTGGGGCCGGCTTTTCTGTCATTTTATCGAATCACAATGCGCTCCCGACAAACTTTGCCAGGTTCTCGTAGAAGCGGATGGTGGGTCTTTCGGAGACCATGCCGTGATTGTTGAAGCTGAGGATTTTTAGGGTGACGTCCTTGCCCGCGTTTTTGAGGGCTTTGTGCATGAGGCGGGATTGTCGGGAGGCGACTATTTCATCGGCGCCACCGTGAAGGAGGTAGACGGGTGCTTGTATCTGGCCGGCGAGGGTAACGGCTGAGGCATCCCACCACTGTTCCTTTTCGTTGTCGTAGTCGCCGTAGTACTTGAACTGCTTTAGCTTCCAGTAAATGGGTTCCTTGGCGAATTCCCGATCCATTTCTTTGACCCAGTCGTAGACTCCTGCGTAGCCGATGACGCAGGAAAACAGCTCGGGGTATTCGGCAGCGGTTCTCAGAGCCACATGGCCCCCAAAGCTGGAGCCGTAGATAGCGGCTTTGCCAGACTTGGTAAAGCCTTCATCAATGGCCCAGCGAACGCCGTCTGCTACATCGACGATGGAGTTTCGAATCGCGTCGAGATGACTGTAGGGACTGTACTCAAGGCCGTACTCGCTCGAGCCCCGGTAGTTAATTTTCAATACAGTGTATCCCAAGGCGGCAAAATACTGAGCCTCACTATCCCAATCCCAATAGTCTCTCGCTCGGGGGCCACCGTGGATCATGGTGAGGAGGCCTTTCCGGGCAACGCCATGAGGCGGCTGAGTGAGTAGGGCGTGAATCGGAGTGCCTTCGCGATTAGGGAAGGTGATCGATTGGGTTGAAGCAGTTTCTGCGGGATCGATCCAAGGCCGCTCTTTTCCAATTAGTTTCGTTTGGCCGGTATCGATCTCGAAAAGCAGCCATTCACCCGGATTGCGGTCGCTGTGCCGGGGTATGACCGCATGCGTTTCATCAAGTGCGAAACCGTGAATGTCATTCAAGGTGTGAGGGAAGGCCGCATTGATTTTCTCTTGGATCCTATGATGCTCATGCTTGAACCAAATGGTACGGCGGCGTTCGGCTTGGTAGCTGAAACCAAAAGTTTCTTCGGTCTCGGGATCGAGAATGTAGGTTTCGGGAATCAGGTCGTAGTCGGGGTCTTCAATACTCGGGCCGTAGAATTCATTGCGAGCGCAGTCGAAGGCCCGAGCGATGACCCGGTCTTTGCCTTCAGGGCGGTGAAAGGAAAGGACTTTTTCTGGCTCGTTTAGAAAAAGGACCCCGAAGGAGTCGGTTCCGAGATGGATCTCTTTCCACTCGGTCTCCTCATTGAGTCGATATTCGAATCGGTCATTTTCGTCTTCATCTACCCACTGGCGCATACGCACAATACCGTTCTTGTCCGTAATCCAACTGATGATGTGTCCTGGGTTTTTGGCGACCCTTTTGCGCGATCCGGAATCGACATTGAAAAGCTCTAGATCGAAAAACTTTTCACTCTTGCCGGTATCCTTGATGAGGATCCGATCCGAGGTGTCAGGCATGAGGTCGTAGACTTGCACATAATCACAGGGCTCTACGGCGCTCAGGCGTCTGTTCGCCGAAAATACTTCGGCAGGGATGCCGAGCTTCTCGGCAAAAACAATGACCTGATCTGGACTGACCCAATAGTAGTCATAAATCTGGTTTCCTCTGTCCGCCTTTATGCTGCGGCGTTTTCCTGTTTCAAAATCGTGGTTGAACAGGGCTCGCTGACCGTTATTCCCGATGAAAGAGAGCGAGTGGCTCCCGGGTGAAACGCGGGCATCTTCAATGTCAGGTTTGAAAAAGAACTTTTCGGCGAGCGTCTTGGGTTTGCGTGGGGCCGCTAGCGTGGATGCCGCAGCGAGGATAAGCGCGTAGAGAATCAGATTGCGGATCAGTGACATTGGGATTTCTTCGGATAAAGAGTGGGGTATTCTAAAAATCAGGAAAGGGGGAGAGTCTCGTATCTATCTTATACGCCTAATGGATAAGGATAAGATTCAAAGAATGAGGTTGAACCAGAGGTTGGTTGAATTTGCCACATGGGTCGCTGAGGTCTTGCGTTAGATGAATCGCAAGTTCTATAAAATATAGATGAGCTCGATCTTAAATATCGGAGAAAAAATCCACGTCATCCATCGGCAACAATATGAAGGAGATGCCCGTCGACACTTTGTTGGCACTATCAAAGCGTTCGATATGGGAATAGCCCGCGTGCACGGGTATCTATTCGCGATGGACAACAAACTCAATCAATTCGTCCGGCGGACCTATCCGCGTACGCGCTTGATCCCGTTAACCTCCGCCGGGGTAGTTATAAACGTGATTCCGGACGAAGTGGAAATTTCGAACATTACATACCAATATAAAGTGGGTGGTGACACAATCGTCACAGATGGTGGAGAATGGTATCTTGAGGTTACGCATCTTTGAGAGATCGTTCCTTTCGTTCTAATCGAAAATCTGACGGACCGATTCTCGTATTCGAAGCTACACTCGCTTAGAGGGTGTCCAATGAGTCATTTTCTTGAGATGATTGAGGCTGTAGGGCGGGTCGTTGACCCGTCGGTTAGGATGAGTGTCGTCTCAGCCACCGACTTGTCGGGGTCATTGACGAGAAGACCTACGAATGATAGTCCACAGGGTGGTTTGATTGAGAATTATTGGATCTTCTCTCATAAATGAAACTAGAATCAATTGGTTCGTAAACAACTCCTATCGGGAAAACGATACATGACTAGCAAAGTATTAGCCGCAGGATTTTGCGCAGTTGCGACGGGATTTACATTGGTCCTTCTCGCTGATCCGACAGACTCGTCATCAAGGTCTTTGCCGTATCCAAAAAGTGGCGTAATCGGCGGTATTGAATTAGACTGGTCCACGCATCAGCGATTCGCTCAGGGAAGTGACAACTTCCAGCTCGCCTGGGCTTCTGACAACCACCTTTACGGTGCCTGGGGTGATGGAGGCGGCTTTGGCGGGACCAACAGAGAAGCCAGAGTGGGATTGGGCGTGGCTCGAATAGAAGGTTCGGCGACGAATTACCAAGGTTACAATCTTTGGGGTGGCTCTAATGCGCGGAACCGCGCGACCTTTGATGGCAAGAGCTGGGGAATGATCTGTGTCGACTCGACTCTGTTCATGTGGGTGGTTCCGGACAAACCTGAGGGCAAAGACTATCGAAATCACTACGAGTACATCGAACTGGCTCGATCCGATGACCTTGGCAATACCTGGAGCAAAGCAGACTGGAAGTTTCATCAATCGGAGGACCTTACGATTCCTACTTTCCTCAGTTTCGGAAGAAACCACACGGGTGTGCCTGCGGATTTCGGCAGTTATGTTTATTCTTACTTCATTAAGCCGCAAAGCCGGGAAATGGAACAGCAGGGGCCGAACGGACAGGAGTTGATCGTTCACAAGCCGGGTGTTCTCTATTTGTCGCGAGTCCGCGAAGACCGGATATTTGCTCAAAAATCGGCTCATGAGTTCTTTAGCGGTTTCGATTCACGCGGAAATCCCGAGTGGGGGCAGATTGATGCGAAAGTTCCCGTGTTTGAAGATCCGGACGGAGTTGGCTGGTGTCTGGCGGCTAGCTACAATCCGTTCTTTCAACGCGTGTTGCTGACCACTCAGCACGATGGAAATGCGCAAGGAACCTTAGGAATGTTCGATGCTCCCACGCCCTGGGGACCTTGGACTACAGTAGCGTATTTTGATCGGGCTGCTCCGTTTGGGGAACAGCGTAACGGTAGCGATCTCGCTTGGAGGAACAATGTCTTCTTTATTGCGTTTGCGACGAAGTGGTTTGATGGAAACGCTTTCACGCTCAACTTTACCGGCGCGGGAAGGGGGAAGGACAATGACTCGTTCAATACGGTTCAGGGCCGATTTCTTCCAGTAAATAAGTTCGAATAGTTGAACGTGGCAGGTTGATTGAATCACTTCCGGAGTTGCATTGCAGGAGTGGATCGCGCTCAATTCGATTTGTGAGAGCCGTACAAATTACTGGACCGCGTAGAGCGGAAATCATTGAGGTCGAGATTCCGCAACTGAAGCCCGGAGATGTCCGAGTGAAGTTGCAGAAAACCTGTCTGTGTGGCTCGGATATTCCGTATTTCGGTTACGACCAGCAGAGATTGAGTGACGAAGGCAAGCGAAGCCCTTATGGGCACGTAACCTATGAACGCGAAAAGGTTTACCCATTGCCGGTTGGGCTTTCCTTGCATGAATGTGTGGGTGTCGTGGAGGAGTCTGCGTCCGATCGATTTAAGGAAGGCGACTTCGTGCTTGGGCTTCCGTTTCATCAGTACGGATTTTTCGAATACCTAACCTTGCCAGAAAACCGCGTTTTCCGCTTGCCCGAAAGCCCCGTTTCCAAGGAGGAGATTCTACTGGCTCAACCTTTTGGGACCTTGCTCTACGCCTGGCGAAAGATGCCAGACGTCACTGGAAAAACGGTAGTGGTGCTTGGCCAAGGACCGATCGGGCTCATGTTCAACGCCTTGTTGAAACAAAAGGGGGCGGCGACCGTAATTGGAATTGATCGACTTCAGTACCGGCTAGAGACGGGTCGTGTCGTGGGGGCCGATCATACGATTAACGCGACTGAAACCGATGTTTTGGAAGCGGTTTCAGAACTGACCGGCGGAGTACTGGCCGACATTGTAATTGAAGCCATTGGACATGCCGAACTGGCCATTAATGAAGCGATCGATTTGGTGCGTGTCGATGGAGTGCTGTTCGCGTTTGGAGTCGTTGATCACGATTATCGGGACCATTATGCGCTAGGCAAAGCCTTCATGAAGAATATGACGATCCATCATTCGGTGGGGGCAAAGGATGCCGGCGACTTCCTAGAGGCGGCGCGAATGATTGCCGATCGGGAAGTCGACTTGAAACCCTTGTTGACTCACTCTCTCCCCTTTGACGACGCCCAGAAGGCCTATGAGCTCTTTGTAGACCGGCAAGACGGGTCGATCAAGGTCGTGATTGATTTCGAAAAGTAGGGCAACTGCGTTCGAGTTCTTCTGGAAGGATCCTTTGTTCCCTTTGGGTTTAACACCCGACTTGCTTGCGATGAGCTTGTCGAATGCGTCGGCGGCTTCGGCTTTGGTAGGGAGGACCGGCTCGGTCCTCCGTTAGGGTTGCTAAGAGGACCGAGCCGGTCCTCCCTACCTTCAAAAATTCCCCGCTTGCGCAGCCGTGTCCTTCGAAGCCTCAAAGGCTTAGTAGGAAGCGCAAGTCGACCCCAAGGTCGATCGTTTGCTCTGGGCATCTATTACTTCGCACTCGAAACAGCTGGTTTACATTTTGGCGATCGAGCGTCGAAATTCCCGTCTAAGCGTTTTAACTTCCGTCTCCGAGGAATGGGGGCTGTATCGAAGCTGAATCGCCCTCTGTTTCAAGTGATGTAGCGGGTCGGCTAATTCACGGTGTGACCGAAAGAACGATTCAATCTCTCGCAAAAGTCTGCCGGCATGGGCTCGGTCCCGGAGAGCCGGGTTTCGAGTCGATTGGTTAGGCTCTTTAATTCGTCTTCTGATTCTCTTAAGCTGGGAAAAAGTGAATACGATCAATGTTAGCGCAAAAAGGTAGTTGATTGCGACGCGTGGTGACAGGCTCCAACTTTTAGCTACCGGTTGGGGATCAGCGAATGCGCTTAGGCTAGAAGCGAGTGATTCTGTGATTTCGACATCGGGCGCTTTTTCAGGTTCTGCAATTTCTTCGATATGCTGAATGAATGGATCGTTCACTTCTGGTTGCGAGCGAGCCGCAGCCGTCGATTGTTCTGGGAGTTCAGCTACGGGTGCCCCGACTGGATCCAAAGAAATGGCGACACTTTCGGTTTCTCTCTCCAGAACCGTGTCAATTAGATCCAATACGCTGGAAATGCTTTCGGTTGGAGGGGGCGATGCTTCAATTGTATCCGCTTCAGGCAATGAGAGGTCGTTGGCGAAAGCCGCAATTACGGGTTGCTCAGACATTTCGATATCGTTCTGGAGGGAAGCCAAAGCTGACTGAATGTTGTTCTGATAGCCTTCTGAGTTCGATTCGCTGGATGCGAATCGCGGAGAGTCGATAGCGATAGGCGTTAAGTCCGCACGTACCCATTCGTTATTCTCATTGAGATACTCGGCCCAGGCGTGCGCATCTCGATCTCGTACCAAAAATTTTCGTGACTTAGGATCAAATTCGCGAGTTAGCGCGCCGATTACCACACGAGCGGGAATCCCCTGAGCTCGAGCCAGCAAGGTGAATGCCCCAGCGTAGTATCCACAAATCCCTGGGGACTTTGCTTTGAGCCAGCTTATCAATAGATGTTCGTTACCCGATTTAAATTTGAAATCGAAAGAGTAGGGATGGTTGGCTGCGAAGTAGGATTGCGCTCGGTTGGCAAAAGCTTTGGGCGAGGGGCTCTTCCCTCCGATTCGTCTGCCAAGTCGCGTGAGAAAGTTTATTTCCGAAGAGCTCAATGGCAAGTTGGTGAGTCGCTCTCTTTCCGAAGGAGAAAGCCCGGATTGGCCTACGGGCCATGTATCCGATAAACTAGGACCTGTAAATTGGTAGGCAAAGGGACCGGTGCCCGAGTCGCGGTGCAAGGATAACGACGTTTCATTGGCGGAGATAGACAGCCCTGCCGGGGCTCTGATCGAGTCAAAGGGACCAATTATGGGGATAGAGCCTTTCCAATGATAGCCGAGAGCAAAGGTCCAAGGATCGGTGGACTCGACGTTTGAGCGGAAGGACTCGGGTGCTTCATTCCATCCTGGCTGATTAGTAATCGGTATGCGACTGACGGGCTGACTCGCCTCAACAAAGCGGTCCACTGCCACTTCTTCGAGAGTGTTGAAGCGTAGGTAAAGGCTATTCACCCACATCGAAGATCCAGGCAGATAGACTTCTAGTACCGGCCTGGATATTAAATGCGTGCTCACATTATCGGCAAATTCGAGTTCGGGCGAGAATCCAATAGAGGGTTGCACATCTCGCGGGCCTTGTTTCTGGGACTTCTCCGGCCTTGCGGGTTGATTGGTCGCGCGGACGGGTGAAGTCTGGTCCAATACTGAGGGTGAGGGCTGGTTCACTCGAAGGGGACCGCCGTCGGAACTCGTGGTCACTCTTTCAGCACCGTTTTTTTCGCTCGGAAAGTCGATCGGTTCTGGATTGATGCCAAAGTCGTACTGGATGGTTTCTGACGGAATCGGAGTACCGCTGCTCTCCGAATCTGTGGAAAGACTGTACTGAGGAAGCGGTTGCGATGCGGGAACTGGGGAGATGCGCAAGGAGGGGATTTTTGAAATTCGGGTCGTTTCGATTGTCTCGCCTTTCCGCTTGTCCACGTTAAGGCTGTCTCCTGCGCTGGCCTCGCGTACTATGACTTTTCGGCGAGTGGGTGTTTCCGTCACATTTTTATGCCGCAAGGCCTCTTCAAGAATGCTAATATTGAGGGGTTTGAGCGGTTCAGCGATTTTGGGCTCGGTGTCTTTGAATGAAAAAAATGCCTGCTCAACCCGATTTCGTTGCCCTATTTCCAAGGGTTTTGCTTCGGATTCTATGGAGGTCAGAAACGGGAGCTCAGGCACCCGGGCATATATAATCCAACCAGCTAACAAGAAGGTGAATAGACCTGCGAGAGACAAAAGGGAATACGACTTGAAGGCTTGGCCGTGGGCAAGGGGATTGCGCTGCACTGCCGATATTCCACTTTTGACCGCATAGGAGTCCCCTTCATCAATCGCCTGGGCCGCTCCAAAATAATAAGCGAGCAGAACGCCTACCGACAAAAGAGCGACAAAGCTAAACTGGGCCGTTTCTTGATAGTAGAAAAACAGCAGCGCGATGCAAACCCCAGCCTCGGCCATCGTTGGTGAGTTTCGATTCGAGTGAACGACGCTGGAAAGCAGTTCCCAGGCGGCCACCAATAGACCAATGGTCAGAAGTGGATTAGCGAACTCAGAATTTAGATTAGGATAGAAGTATCGCTGGCTGACGAAGAACAGTATGAACAGAATCGGTACGACGATGAGCCGGCCTTGAGGGATCGTAAGATTTAGAGCGTTGAGGCCGACTAGGAGGACCGTCGTGGTGACAACGAGAGGTAAGGTTAGGCTATTGAAATGGGAGATGAACCCGCCTTGAAGGAAAAACAGAACGCAAGCCGTCGAGGCTATGGAAAGCTCGATTCGGGTGATGCGGCTTTCGATCGAGCCGGATACTCGAGCAAAGAGTGCCAGAACGGCAATTCCGAGCATCGACCAAGAGGCAAGGGAATCTGCCGATAGGAGGTGAAAAATGAAAAGGCCGGAGAGGGCGATGAAAGCCCGTGGCAGGTGTCGCCAAAATCTGGAATCAGTTATCGCTCTTTTCATACCGCTACTCGTTGCGGGCTTGTAGTCTGGATCGTCACACCCTTCTTGGCGCTTACAATAAGAAACTCACCTCTCTTAAGATCTGGAATGTGTGGGTCTGTTCCGAGATCCATTCCTAACTCGCTAATTTGATCCATCGTTCGACTAAAGTCCTCGTAGCTGCGGATCGAAATTTGCCGGTTATTGATCGTAATCCCCGCGAGAATTCGTCGCTTGAATCCAAATTCTAGAGCCGATGCCAGGAGTCGAATCCCACTCTCAAAGTCTACGGGTCGTTTCCAATGGGAGGGATGCGTATTGATTCGCAGCCAGATTCGGACTTGGGCATTGTCAGGGTTTTGCGCAACGACGAGCGTGCGAGTCTTGGCCGACAATTTCCAATTGATGCGTCTCATTGCATCACCGGGAAGGTAGTCTCTAAAGAGATTCGGGTCCGTTTGCTCTGAAGTCGTTCGTCGAAAGGATTCCCGATCGGTTTGAGGTTGGTTTTCCCAGGCCCGAAACAACTCCGCAGGTGGCTGGATCGCTTCAGGCCAAACGGAGACCGGCCGGGAGACTTGCGAGAAAACGCTGCTTGATCGAGTCATCCCAAGTGGAAAGAATGAGAAGGCTTCCACCGCGATGAGAAGCTGTTTTCCCCTTCGTCCGAATTGAGGATAGAAAGAAATTTTGGCGGTTTGACCCGGGAGAAGTGTGTAGGGAAGCTGGAGGGTGTTTTCCCGTTTTCTTCCCGATTCGACGGTTCTGATGCTCAGATTCCGAATCGGTAGCCACTTGCTCCGGTTAGTCAGTCGCGCTTCGACAGGAAACGCCTCATAGGCTCGAGCGTGTGTGCCTAGAGGTATTAATTCTACCTCTAGATTTTGAATACAGAATCGAGAAATGATCCAATGAAAACCCAGTCCGAACAGGAGAGCGTATCCAATGAGAAAAGCCAATGCATTGCCAAACAACAAAGAGGAGCCGAGAGACAGGGCGGCCCCGAGCAGGCAAATGGAGCCTTGAAAAGTCAGTCTCTGGAAGACTCGTGGCATGGGTCAAAGTCAATCCTGAGCATGAGGGGCGGGGATTTCATTCAGAATCTCTTCGACAATCTTCGCAGATCGCCCCCAGTCGTAGAAACCTGATAAACTGTGTGCGAGCCGGAGTCGATGAGCCAAGCAAGGAACCGCATTGCGTTGAATGTCCTCTGGCGAAACAAAATTTCTTCCCGCGACCAAGGCGGCTGCCTGTACGGAGGAACGAAAAGCGATCGCGCCTCGGGGGCTGATTCCCACGTCGATATTGGGCCGATTGCGGGTTGCCAGGATAATCTCGTGGAGATATTCGTAGAGGGAGTCTTCCATGAACACGCTTTCGACTTGTTCCTGCAGGGAGATGATCTCTGCTTTCGAGACCACGGGCTCGATATCCATGCGGTCATAGTGCAGTTTTCCGGATCGAAGCATACGGGATTCGTCTTCCTTCTCGAGGTAGCCCATCGAAATACGCATGAGAAAACGATCCAGTTGGGCACTTGGCAGCGGAAAGGTGCTTTCGAAGTCGATGGGGTTTTGCGTAGCGATTACCATGAACGGTGGCTCGATCGGACGTGAGGCGCCATCGATCGTTACGAGTCCTCGCTCCATCGCTTCGAGCAGGGCGGACTGGGATTTAGGCGAAGCCCGATTGATCTCGTCGGCGAGTACGATGTTGGAGAAGACAGGGCCCTTGAAAAACTCGAACTGATTTTCCGATCCTTTGTAGATCGAGACGCCCAGAACATCCGATGGGAGGATATCGCTCGTGAATTGGATGCGATTGAATTGGCAGTCGAGCGATTTTGCCAGGACGTAGGCGAGGGTCGTTTTTCCGACGCCTGGTACGTCTTCGATTAAAATGTGGCCCTCCGCGAGGAGGCAGGTCACAATCGCGTTGATGGCATCGCTTTTCCCGTGCAAGCGGGCAGCTAAGGATCCCTTGAGTCGATCAAGTGGGCTTTGGAGATTCGAAGCTGGGGGTGAGTCTGGGCGTTCCACTGTAATAGGAGTGAGTTTGCAGGAGTTGATGATTTGATTGGGATTAAGGTGATTCCTCGAAGAGATTCAAAGGTTTAACGAGTGAGACGCGCTTTTGCATTCTCTCCTAAATCCGTTCATTTTTGAGGGTTTTGTGAGTTTCCTGTCTAATTCTTATTGCGGATTTTGCTAACACTCAGGAAATTAACCGAAAATCCGTTATCTAAGGGTTGCGTAATTTCAGAAAATCGCGACATATGCGGTCTCTCTTTTGAACAAACCCTCCCAATTGGGGACTTCTATCTCACACATGCGTATTAAAAACTGGGGAACTTTTGCCACAATAGCGGGCTATCACATTGCGCTTTTTGCGCTGCTACCATTCGTAATCAGCGATTTCAACGTTGCGACTTTCGTAATCTATTTCGTGACTTTTGTCCTGTCTGGGTTTGCGATTACAGCCGCCTACCATCGATTGTTCGCCCATAAAACTTACGACGCGAACCCGATCTACGAATGGTTTTGGCTCATAATGGCGATGCTCTCGGGCCAAATGTCCGCCTTGAGCTGGTCCAATGACCACCGCATCCACCACAGCCACGTGGACACGGAGAAAGATCCCTACAATATTAACCGAGGATTTTGGTTTGCCCACGTCGGATGGCTTTTCGTAAGCAAGCCCATTCCAATCAATGATCGGATCGTCGGGGACCTTTTGAAAAACAAGCGAGTCATGTTTCAGCACAACCACTACGGGAAGCTGTTTCTGCTCGTAAACGGGGCTGTGTTCGCGCTCGGCTGCCTATTCATGTCTCCGCTGGCTTCCTTCGTAGGTTGCGTGCTGCTTCGCATTTTCACGATTCACCATTGCACTTGGTTCATCAATTCATTGGCCCACATTTGGGGATCTCGCACCTATTCTAAGGAACAGACCGCAGCGGACAACGCCCTGCTGGCCGTAGTGACTTTTGGAGAAGGCTACCACAATTACCACCACGCTATCGCGAACGACTACCGGAACGGTATCCGCTGGTACCATTTTGACCCGACCAAATGGCTGATTTGGACCTCGTCCAAGATCGGTCTCGTGAAGAACCTCCGTTGGGTGAACAACATTCGCATCCAGCAAACCTTGGTCAAAAACGACAAGCAGTTGCTTCTAGAGCGTATTCGCAACGAATTCGGCGAGGGGGCACAAGAGATGCGGCACAAGCTTGAGGAGATGTCCAAGCAGTTTGAGGGAAAGGCCGCTGAGTTGGCTAAAGCCTACCGTGAGCTGAAAGTGGCGACAGAAGAACGCCGCCAGATCCTGCTGCTCGAGATCAAGGAATTGCGCAAAGAGCTGCAAGCGGCCTGGAAAAACTGGGTGTCGCTTACGGAGCTGACTGAAAAGCAGTACGCGTTGGCGTAGGTGGCTGAAAGGCGTAGGAGCGGTTTTACACCGCGATCAATAGAGCCAAATATCGCGGTATAAAACCGCTCCTACCGTATTCATGCGGTCGGGCAATCATCCTTCCTCCGTCGGGTTTCGTCACGGCACGAGGGATTGGGTGTCGCTCCGCACCACTTTCTCTGCGAGAAAGCCCCTTCCGGGCCCCATCTCCGTTTCGCTACACTACCGAGCGAAGAATGAGCGAAATGGCCGCAAGAGCCCAACCCCCCTTCGGTGGTTCTCGTCCCTCCATCGGCTGTCTTCAGTTTCATGCCCAGTACAGCCTGAATGGCTTGCCATGAGCCTGTCGAATGGTAGGGCAGGAGGGATTGAATGTCGCTTCGCTCCACTTTCGCGCTGCGAAAGCGCCTGTCGGCGCCCCTTCTCCGCTTCGCTCCGTCAAACCCCCTTCGGGGCTTCTCGTCCCTCTTTCGTTGTCCTCCGCGTCAGATTTATTGATCATTCAGCCTTAGTCATTAAGCCTTAACCCTGGTAGGGCAGGAGGGACTCGAACCCCCGACCACCGGATTAGAAATCAGGTGCTCTATCCAGCTGAGCTACTGCCCCACGGGTCACGCACTCGCGTAACGAGCCGGAACGAAACACGACGCGTTTCGAAAACTCAAGATCGAAAATAAGGAGATTTCACTGATGTAGCCTGCTTTTAAGGCAGCCGCTGCGTTGAGATTCTATGGGCAGACAAAAAGGTTAGCGTCCGGACCCCTTTTCTGCACTTTTATTTGGGTAGATGGGGTAGATTACAAAGGCTAAAGAATCAGCAGATTTTGTCAGAAATGGGTATACGAACAGCCGAAGTGGGCGACTGGGAGAGTATCGTTCGGATTTACAACGAAGCGATCGACACGCGTATATCAACGGCGGATACGGATTACGTATCAATTGAAAACAAGGAAAACTGGCTGAAGGAACACTCTAAAGAAAAGTATCCCATTTACGTTGCCGAAAATGATGCAGAGATCGAGGGATGGTGCAGTCTGAGTCCTTACCGTTACGGCCGATCGGCCTTCGACAAGACCGCGGAAATTAGTTACTACATTTCAGAAACGCATCGAGGTAAGGGAATCGGCACTGCGCTCGTGGACCGTGCGATCTCAGATTGTTCCCGTCTGGGTATCGAGATACTTGTCGCCATATTGCTCGGATCCAATGTTCCGAGTATCAACTTATTGCTTAAATTCGGATTTGAAGAATGGGGACGACTTCTAGGGATCGCTGAAATCGATACGAATCGATACGATCACCTCTACATGGGGAGAAGGGCTTAGGAGGGGCTTAGTCCCGCCAGCGCCGATGTCCCCAGAGATACTGGGTGGGGTCTTTGCGGATGGCGTTTTCCAGGTCGTGACTCAAGCTATCGAGTATTCCTTTAAGATCTTCGTTTTTGTTTCCACTGCGCGGTTGATGGATTAGGTTCGAAGTGGAAATCTCGTATTTCATCGGTCCAATACGTCGGCAGGAGGCGAAGCAGAGCGGCGTGCGGGTGACCAGGTGCAACATGGCCGGGGTTTTAAAAGTGGACGCCGGATGACCAAAGAAATCGATCATCATTCCATAGTCTCCCGCGTGCTGATCGAATAGAAGGGCTAGGAACTCCTTGTTCTCCAGCACCTCGAGAAATCGTCCCATATTACTGTTGTGCTTGGGGATCGGACGAAAACGGAATCGTGACTTCCTTTTCTTGACCATGGTCTCGATGAGCGGGTTGTTCATGGCTCGGGTGATCCCTGCTACGGGCTTGAACCTAGAGACCCAATGTCCCGCGACTTCCCAGTTCCCAAAGTGTCCTGAAGCTATGATGAGGCTCTGCTCGGGGTCCTGCATCACGGCAAGTACATCTGGCTTTATATCGAGCACGAGGTGTTCACTCGTATCCTCGTCGCTGAGGAAATCTGTAGAACGAAGAGACTCTACTACGACGATGGCCATGTGGTGAGCCGCCTTTTTCGCAATAGCTCGAGCCTTCTTGGGATCGGTCTCGATTCCACTGCGGATGACATTGTCGCGTCCCACGATCTGGCGTTTGCGGTCGAACACCCACCATATATTGGCCGCACCGCGAGCCACCATACAAGTAAACGTGTAGGGAAGGGAATCGAAGAGAAAAAGCACGACTCGGAACAAGCCGTACTCGATGAGATGACGAAGGTGTTTCAAGCGCCGTTTTTGATGAGCAAATCGACGAGCTCTCCAAGCGTAGTAATGTTGAGAACTTCCTTCGCCTCCAAATGCACTCCAATTTCCTCCTCGATGTCGTAGAGTAAATCGAGGATGGTGAGAGAATCGAGCCCGAGGGATTCGATCGTCGAATTTCGACCGAAATTATCCCAATCCGGTTCTGTGGTAGAGGATTCTTCGAGTATGCCTCGAAGCTGGCCAATGATTTTTTCTTCGTTTGAGGTGTCGCTCATAAATTTTTGCTAGTTGCTAGGTCCAAGTACGAATACGCCGTTGCCGCCGCCAAATCCGAAACTGTTTTTCATGACTGGTCTTGAATCAATGGATACTGGTTTAGATCCGACCATGTGGATTCTGCATTCCGGATCTGGGTTTTCAATGTTTAGATTGGGAGGGGCCACACCATGCTCCAAGGCGAGAAACGCAGATATGCACTCGAGTGCCCCCGAGGCACCGAGGGTATGGCCGAAATAGCTTTTATTGGCCACGACAGGAACGGAGTCGGCAGCATCGCCAAAGACACTGCGGATGGACTTGCTTTCACAGGCGTCGTTCCCATGAGTGGCAGTGCCGTGGGCGTTGATGTGTCCTATTTCCTGAGGTGAGACACCTGCCTCATTCAGGGCCATTCTCATGGCTTTCGCTTGGCCTTCCGAGCTTGGATTCGTCAAGTGGGTCGCATCGGACGACTCCCCATAGCCGAGAATCTCCCCACGGATGGTAGCCCCTCGAGAAAGGGCGCTTTCCAAAGTTTCGAGGATGAGTGTCCCGGCGCCTTCTCCCAAAATAGTGCCTTCCCGATCTGCAGCGAAAGGGCGGCATGCTTTGGTAGGATCCTCAATTTTGGAAAGCACGCCGATGTTGTTCCAGACAGGATAGAAAAAGGGGTCGAAAAAACCGTCCGATCCACCGGTAAGTACCGTTTGGGCATATCCGTCACGGACCATGCGATAAGCGGTTCCAATTGCATTGGTTGCCGAGGTACAGGCGGATACAATCATGTAGTTGGCGCCCGTGAGTTTGAACTGAAGGGAAATGCCTGCGGAAATTGCGTTGTACATGCAGCGGGGTACCGCTGTGGGCCTTGCTCTTTGAGGCCCTTTCTCAAACATCGCCTGCATGGACTTGTAGTGGCTTTCCGCGCTCCCAACCCCTGTGCCATAAATAACGGATACATTTTGAGGAACGAGCTCCTGCTCTTGAGAGATGAGCCCTGAATCTAGAAGGGCATCTTGGGCAGAGACGACCGCTAGATCGAGCGCCCGATCGCTGGGACGTCGGCTCAGGGATTTTAGTCGCGCTTCCGCCAGTCCTTCTGGCACTTCCGCGCCATTGTGGACCTTCAAAGCGGAGGTGTCGATGGCCCGAATGGGTCCGATGCCGGTTCTGCCCTCAATCAAATTCTTCCAGACTGTCTTCTCATCTACGCCAAGGGGCGAGGCGATTCCCATACCGGTTACGACGACTCGATGGCGAGGGGAACCGTTTCGTTGGCAGGATTCATTAGTCATATATTAGGGCTATCCGTAGATGAACTGACCGCCATCGACGTGGATGACCTGACCGGTTAAGTAGGATGCGCTTTCTGAGAGCAGAAATGCAGTTACGTTGGCAACATCGCGGGTTGTGGCGAGTCGATTGAGAGGGATCGCCATTTTTTGGATCATCTCCTCGCTTATGCCTTCAGCCATATCGGTTTCCACGATTCCGGGCGAGACGGCATTGCAGCGGATACCAAAACGAGCAGCTTCGAGGGCAAACGTTCGCGTGAGACTGACAAGACCAGCCTTGGAGGCTGCGTAGTCCGCGCCCATGAGATTGCCAGGTCCGTGAGCCGAGATTGAGGCCATATTCACAATGCTGCCAGAACGGGACTTCCGCATTAGCTTGTAGGCTTCTTGGGATGCGATGAACGCGGATTCCAAATTCAGACTTTGCGTGGCTCTCCAGGCCTCCAGTTTAAGACCGCGAAAAGCGACTGAGTTACCAGCACCGGCATTATTTACGAGACCATCCAGGCGACCGAAATGAGCGTAAAACGCATTCACCAGCTCTGCTGCATTTTCGGGATTGGAGAGGTCAGCGGCGAATGGGGCCGCTTTTTCGGCTCCGAGCTCATCGCAAACGGCTTTGACCCGTTCGATGTCGCGCCCGTGAACCCCGACTGAGGCGCCTTCTTCGATAAGCAGCTCGGCAATCCCGCGTCCGATACCTTTTGTAGATCCTGTGACTAAAAAAGCGCTGTCACTGAATGAATTAGCCATTGGAAATTGGTGAGGAATTGAGGAAATTAAAGTGCCAAAGTTCCCGCAGGAACGCCAAATTCAAGGAAGTGATGGCCCTAATTTCTCAGAAGACAAGATTGATTGTACCAAAAATGGAGCAATGACGTTTGTCATTCATCCACCCAAAGAGCGCGGCGAGCTCCGTTGTGGAGGCTATTTTTTGCCTAATTGAGCGACAGGGACCGGTCCGGAATAGGGATGCGGGGCATGGTGCCTGAGGTGAGCTTTAGAATCCTTTGGGTCGTATGGACGTAGTCTTCCGCAACCTGCATGGAAGCCTCTCGTTTGCTCATCAGCACCATTGGCAGGCCTTGCAGGACTGCCCGTCCAACGGAAATGGAGTGGCGAATTTGCTCAGGGAAAACGCAGGCTTTTTGCGGCACCTTCTTCTGGGCGATGAATCGCTCAATCTGGGCATTGAATCTTTCGATCGGCACATCGATGTTTGCGCCGGGTTTAACGGCGTTCAGCGAAATTCCTAGCACTTCCGGAGCAGGGGCAGAACGCTCTTTGCGCCAGCGGTAGCTTTGCTTCTTGAACGATTCCAGCTTGTCGATGAGGAGGTGGAAGCCGACGACGCTCAAAGCGTCCGGGTTGGCTGGTACCACGATGTGCTCGCTGCTAAAGACCGAGCATTGCGTCCCGTGGAAGAAATTGGGTGGGCAGTCAAAAAAGATGTAGTCGTACTGGTCTTCAACGTCCTGGAGCTCGTCGAAAAAGTGAGCGTAAAATGGCTTCTCCCAAGGGTTGGGCACCTCGTGCTCAAGATCCATAAGCGAGAAACTCGATGGAACTAAATCAAGACCCTTGAGGGCTATATCACCCTCCGCATCTCGAACCACGTCCTTTTGGATACAATTGCGTAGCAAGGAGCCGTTTTCCTTAAAAACACTCAGAACAAAATTCGCTGGATTCCGGTTCAACGCATTCCACCGGTCGAGGCGCATAAGCCAAATGCTCGAGTTGCTCTGAGCATCGAAATCGACCACCAAGACGCGTTTTCCCATGTACGCGAGACACGATGCCACATTTACTAGTAAAGAGGTTTTTCCCGTACCTCCTTTGATATTCAAAAAACTTATCTTTGTCGCCATAATCGCAGATTCGAACAACAGCCCAATTTGTAACTCGGCATCGAGCGTCTAATCCTGCAGTTGAGCCTCCAGAAAGCGGGGCATAGACCTCGTTTAACAATTCTTTAAATGTGTCGATAATCTAGAGGTATTTACAAAAGGAAATCGAAACCTAGACTTGTCCAATAAACTCATGGCTTCGAAAGGAAAAGATAACTTGGATTTTGAAGGCTTGAACGCCCCGCAGCCAGTGCACGCGGAGTCGACAGACCTAAATCAGCAGGCGGCAGAAAACGGCGGTGGGCCCGCTAATGAGCAAGCGAAGGCCGAAGGGGAGGATTCGATTCTTAAGATGGATGAACCCGTAGGTGGCGAAGATGAGTTGGAGTCAGAGATATTGCATGCTTTGAACGAGCGTGAGGATGAATCGGAGAAGGTTGCTCAACAACGCACCGTCGACGAACAGTTGATCGCTAATCTCGGATCGGGCAAGAACGACTATGGCGTCCTCGAAGCGCTGATTCCTCAGTTGGACTTCGATACGATCCCTCTAACTCGACCCAAGCGAGTATTGGCCAAAAGCGATCCGAATGCCAATGGGGGTCCTTTGGATGTTGAAGAGAATTCGGATAACCCTCCGTCTCGAGCCCTAAAGCGCAAAAAGAAACCGGCTTCTTTGCTAGCTTCCTATTTTAAAGGAATGTAGATAGGTCGGAATTGGGTTTTAGCCTTAACCTACCGCCTCATGGAAGGGCGAATCGGCTGCTAGCTCTTAGTCAATTTGATACCATTGTCCTCAAAGGTAATGCGGCGTTGTTTGTAAAGTGAGCCAATGGCTTGCTTGAACGCCTTTTTGCTGACGCCAAATGTTCTGCGAATAACTTCAGGATCTGTCTTGTCGTTGAATGGGAGAAATCCGCCATCATCGGTCAGTTTGTCAAAGATATCCTCTGCTAGTGGGAGAACGCGTCGATAACCAGCGGCGTCGCGTCTCAAGTCGATTTTACCGTCTGGGCGAACCTCCTTTATGTATCCTTGAAAGGACTGTCCGTATTCAAGGGGTTCTGACAACTCGCTTTTGTAGAGTAGACCCGTATGCCGGTTTTCGATGATCGCCCGGTATCCCATTGGGGTCTCTTCCGCGACCAGTAGATGGACGGGGTCACCGGCCTGGTAATCGGGTTCAGATTGATTCCAATGGCGATTCAGCCGAGCGCTGGCAACGATACGATCATTGTGATCGTCAATCATCACAAATACGACGACCTTCTGCCCAGGTCGTACATTTGTCTTTTGCTCCCTAAATGGAAGTAGGAGGTCCTTTTCTAAACCCCAATCCAGAAAGGCCCCAATTCGATCATTAACCTCCAAAACTTCTAGGCAGGCAAACTGTCCTACCTGGACTTTTGGTGACTTTGTGGTGGCGATCAATCGATCCTCCGAGTCCCGATAGAGGAAGGTGTCAACGACATCGCCTATTTTCGCCCAATCAGGAACGAGATGCCTAGGCAGCAAAATCTCTCCGAGATTTTCCGCATCCAGGTAGACTCCCTGGGGCGATTCTCTCAGCAGATTGAGGCGGTTCTGTTTTCCGATTTGGGCCATGGGTAACAGGAACCGTAGCGGACTCTTTTGGGAATGGGAGGAAAAAGAAGGGATTCGAAGATTTTCATGGCGAGATGGCAAAAGTAAAGATCCCCGGAGCGACCGACAGATCGGGGTCCGCGACAGGCTCTCGACCTTGGGGCCGACTTGCGCATCCTACTATGCCTTTGAGGCTTCGAAGGACACGGCTGCGCAAGCGGGGCATTGAAGGTAGGGAGGACCGGCCAAAGCCGAAGCAAAGAATAAAAAGTAGCACAGGCATCCTGCCTGTTTCCAATGAAAGAGACATATTGGGGCAGCTGTGCTACCTTTTTTCGCGATTCAGTATTCGACTGTTTCCCAAAGAGCCGAAATGCGGCATTGCGCGAGCGCAAGCCCTGCGATTGGCTGGGTGAAGATGTCCTTTGGATTGACAGTGATCGCCGTTGTTTTGGCATTAGCGCTAATACGCCTAGCCTTGTTTCGCGGGCCATTTGCGAACGCTTCAGAGCCGCCCAAAGGTATCATCGACATGCACTGCCATACGGCGGGAATTGGTGAAGGAGGAAGTGGCGCTTGGATATCGGAAGAATTGAGACAAAGCTGGAAGTTCCCCCTCTATCTAAAAATATTTGGGAGCAGCCACGCGCTCTTGAAAGCGAAAGGTGACAAAGCAATCTTGGAAATCATCGCTCAATCTATAAATGAATCTGAGCATGTGGACGGGGTCGTGATCTTGGCGATGGATGAGCCGTATTCAGTTGATGGGGAGATCAATCTGGCTGAAGGGGAGGTCTGTGTCCCCAACCGATTTGTAGGCGAGTCTGTAAAGCCATACGAAAATCTCTACTTTGGAGCTTCGGTGCACCCGAATCGAAAGGATGCCTTGGATGAGTTGGAGTGGTCAAAGGAGAATGGGGCCGTTCTCCTTAAATGGCTTCCCAACATTCAGGATATCGATCCCTCCAACCCGTCCTATAGAGACTACTACCAAAAGCTAGTGGACCTAGATTTGCCATTGTTAACTCACGTAGGTGACGAGGATTCATTCTCCAAAACGAACAATGCCCTCGCGGACCCACAGCTCCTCCGGTTTCCGTTGGAGTGCGGCGTTCGTGTGATTGCCGCCCATGTCGCTAGTTCAGGTGAGCGAGACGGACAGGAGAATATCGATCGCTTACTCGAGATGATGCCTGAATATCCTAATTTGTATACCGATATCTCAACCCTAACTCAGTTCAACCGAAAGCGTTATCTGGGCAAGGTATTGAATGACCCAAGATTAAAGGGCCGGATGATGTATGGGACGGACTACCCACTGACGAATACGCCCATGGCATCACCGCTCCAGTTTCCGCTTAATCTGAAGGTCAGTCAGCTTTGGTCCCTGTGGCGAACCCGAAACTCCTGGGATCGGGATGTCCGACTCAAAGCCGCATTGGGCACGCCAAAAGAGGTTTTCACCCTCAGTCGGGAGTTTTTGAAAATGTAATTCCGCAGGGCTTGCGCTGGGCCGCGTTGGGAAAGTTCAACCATTACGGCCCAGCGTAAGCGCAGGCCCTACAGAGGAAGAAATCATACTCAAAACAGTCATAAATCTTAAGATTGTAGGCCGGGTCGTCGGAGACCCCCGGCGAGTCGGTGGCTGACCCGGCAATCTTATTTTAGAGGCGGGTCAGCGACCTCGCCCTACAGATTTCGAAAACTAAGATTTAGATGCCGCGGAGTACACAATTAGAACTCCCAATCACACAAGAAAGGAACGAACGATCATTCTCGCTTGTCCTAAATCTTCGCCCTCGACGTTATGTAGATAAGGCTCTATACAGTTGAGTATTAAATCACTATGCATTCGACCATTAATCGTTTCACAATGAGATTAAAGACCTTGTTCCTCGTTCTTCTGTCAGGAATCGCCACGGCGTCGCTTTCCGCGGAACCCGTTAAAATCTGGATCAGTTCCCAGCAGGACAAGATCTACTACGATAATATGGTTCGGCTTTACCAACAGGAAGTCGATTCGGATTTCGAAGCGGAGGTTCAGGCTTTCGGCTTTCGGGAGATGCCCGATAAGTTGGCAATCGCTTTTAAAACCCAAACGAACACGCCGGACATCATCCAACTCGATGAGGTCTTCTTTGGAATGTATCTCCAGGATGAGACGCCTTTTGTGGATTTGACCGAGCGGGTAATTGAAGCGGGGCTGAAAGAGGACATCATGCCTCAACGCCTGGAGCTCTTCAGCCAGAAAGGACGCGTGCTTGGATTACCGCAGTCCATGAGCGCGATGTTGATCTATTATCGCCGAGACTTGTTTGAGCAATACGGGCTCTCGCCCAGCGAGTTTAAGACTTGGGATGACCTTGTGGAGATTGGCGAAGAACTGGTGGCCAAGAACCAGTCCTTTCTCGCCATGGATCCGAGTTATTTTGAGATCCTCTTGCGTCAGCGGGGATCCGACTTGTTTTCAGAAACGGGCGAACTCCTACCCGACTTCGACCTGGCGGTCGACACGCTGGAATTTTTAGGAGAGCTCGCTCAAAAGCGGGTTGGCCTCATGCCGGATCGTAGCTCGATTTTCGATCCTGTCTTTTTTGGAGGTGATGTGGCCAACAACGAAATTGTGGCGATCATGGGTGCGGATTGGTATGGCTTGGACATGATTCAGCAATTTTCTTCCGAATTGGAGGGAGAGTGGGGGATGATGCCACTTCCGGTCTGGACTGACGACGAAGGCAACCCGAATTCGGTTCGTACTTCGACCTTTGCCGGACAAGGACTCGTGATTTACAAGGGAAGCCAATCCATTGACGCGTCTTGGGAGTTCATGAAATTCGTTATGACCAACAAGGAGGCAAATGCGCAGCGCTTCCTGCAAGGGAACAGCTTCCCTGCTTACAAACCTGCATTTGAAGACATTCGACTTCTCCAGCCGCAACCGTTTTTCGGATACGATTCGATGGGCCAAATCTTAGTGGATCTTGCTCCGGAGGTTCCCCGAGTTATGATGAATCCAAAACGTCCGATGGCAGTTTTCATGATCCGAGAAGGAATGCTCAGCAGCATCATGTACGGGGAAGGCGATGCTCGGGTAGCTCTCGAACGATTTAAGGAGCAGCTCGAAGGAGGTGGCGGTCCGCCAGAGCAGAATTAGTCTTTGCTGACGCAATGCTTCGGTATTCTAGGTTTTTAAATATCAATCGGGGGCGGCTATACTTAGCCGCTCCGTTCTTTTTGTTCCTTCTCATTTTTTGGGCGACGCCCCTGGGTAAAGGATTCTTGCTAAGCCTTGAGTCAGACACGTTGTGGGGTGAGTCGACTTTTGTCGGCTTTAAGCACTACAGTGAATTACTTCAAGATTCACGATACTGGCACTCAGTCGTCAACACCTCTGTGTTCGCCGTATCCACGATCACTTTGTCGATCGGGCTGGCTCTGCTATTCGCCCATGGACTAAGACTGTGTTCGAAGGGTTTGCAGGGGCCACTGACATTTGCGTTGATGGTGCCCGGTCTTTGTCCCCCTACTGTTCTGGCTCTGCTGTTCCTCCTGGTGTTTCACGGGAAGGAAGGTCTGTTGAATCGATGGCTCATCGAGCCTCTGGGATTTGAGACTGTCAATTGGCTTTCGGATCCAGACTTCATAATGCCAGCAATTGTCATCCAAGCGGTCTGGCGATGGACGGGGTTTATGACCTTTTTTCTACTGTGCGCTTTGAACGCTCGTCCAAGGGACGTGCTCGATGCCGCAGAGATCGATGGTGTCAGTGTCTGGCAGAGATTTTATAGAATCACTCTTCCTCTCATTTCCCCGACGATTACGTTTTGTCTGATCTACCTGCTGGTGGATTGCTTTGCCCAATTTGCGGGCTCTTACGTGCTTTTCGGGGGTTCAGGCGGTGCTAGCGATGCGGGACTATTGCTTGTCACTTATGCCTACCAGAAGGCCTTTGTCGGAGGAGGATTTGGCAGTGGAGCGGCGGTGAGTCTTTCCATTTTGCCGTGGCTGGCAGGAATGTTAGTCCAGGTAGCTCTCGCCCCTCGATATTTGTGGAAGGGAGCAAGAATGTGAGAACGCCAGGCGTTGTAACTTTTGTCGTTAGTCTAGCTCTGTTGCTAGCCGCTTTTGTTTTCCTCTATCCGCTATTCTGGATGGCACTAGGCAGTTTTAAGTCGAATAGTGAAATTTTCAATACAAGGACCTTTTGGCCAAGTGAATGGACTGGGCGATATTTTGGCATCCTGTTTTCAGGAGAGTATTTCAATTTCGAACGTACGCTTTTCAATTCGATTGCCATCTCAATTTCCCAAGGTGTCGGAGCAACCATCCTAGCCGCGATGGCTGGCTACATTATCGGAACGTACCACTTTCGCGGAAGAATGACTCTCGTCGCCTTGGGCGTTATGGTGGTTCTGATTCCCGCGCAGATGGTGGCACTGCCTTTATTTGTTTGGGTCAATACGCTCGGCCTGTTTGACAATCCCCTTGGGGTGGCGTTACCAGGCATGGTTAGCGGGCTTGGCCTCTTGTTTTTCACGAGGGTTTTCCGGCTCGTGCCGAAGGAATTGATTGAAGTCGCTCGCATGGAGGGAGCGTCCGAGTGGAGGATCTTCCTTTCCGTGCTTCCGCTTGTTAAACCCTTCCTCATCGCATTTGGCTTCGCCCATTTTGTCCTCGCTTGGCATGCCCATGTCATTCCGATGCTTATTTTGCATAGCGAGGAAGCGAGGACCTTGCCGATTAGTTTAGCGGCGCTTTATGGAAGTAGTTTGAATTCGCCACAGGCAGTCCTCATGGCGGGTTCCGCGATCGGAATGATTCCCCTGATCACGGTATTTGCTCTGGCGTACCCTCAGTTAAAGTCAGCTTTACAGGAATTTGTAACGTCATGATTTCAGTCAGTCCTTATTGAGTGGACTTGCTGAACTTCTGTATGTGGGCGATCAAATCTTTGAGGGATTCTCCCTCAAGATTGACCAAAGTATACGCCATTTGAATACCTTCAATATCCTTAGGGTGGTATCCGCGTTTTCCCAAAGCGAATTTTCGCAGTTGATCGAGAAGATACCAGTCTTCCTGAATATTGAGCGGAGGAGACTTGAGGATCTCGTTTCCTTCACCCTTTGCTCCGTGACAGGGAATGCAACTCTGGTAGAGGGCAGACCCGTTAGCGGCATTCCCTTTAACGACCGGTTGGTAGGGCTTGGGAGGCAGCGACGCGATGTACTGTGAAAGCAGGTTGATCGTCCTATCATCTGAAATGCGATCACGAGCCGATCCCATGAGGAGTTCAGACTTGTTTTCCGGATTTTGCCCACGAGAGCCCTCCAAGAATTTGCGTAACTGTTGTCGACTATACCAGGCGGGCAAACCGTCGATAATCGGGCCTCTTTGCATCTCCTGGGTGCTATGGCAAATGAGACAGGATTCGAAGGCGGCTTTCGCCTCGACCAGTTTCTCAGGAGACAGGCTTTGTTTGGCGCTGCAGCCAAAATGCAGCGAAGCCAGTCCAAGCAGAAGAAGGCAGAGGACACGGCGGCTAAAGTTCTTGTCGAGGCAGGTCATCTAAAACGCTATGATAGGGTTTTGAACGAGAGAACATCGGAGTTCCATCTCTTAATCAGGAAATAGGTCACCCATGCCCCCTGTGTTATAGATTAGCTCTTTTGACGTGGCATAGGGTGGGCGACAGCCCCGAGACAGGCCTTCAAGGATGCGCCCAAAATACGAATTGCCAGTTTACCTCTTTGGCTAAGGATAGCTCCGTGGAATTCCTCAGCATTACCTGTCCCACCTGCTGGCAGACTTTTTAAATTGATTTGCCTGGTCACAGTTCCCAAGAGATCGAAATGGTAACGGATTGCGAGGTTTGTTGCCGTCCGATGCAGGTAACTATTAGTTGGCCAGATCCAGGGGAAGAACCGGTTGTGAATGTTGATTCAGAGTCCTGAGTGATGCGGGTTTATGCGTTTGATATCCAGATCAGAGCGTGGCGGGAATAATGGTGATTTGGGTAATTTCAGGCGGGGCAAAGACTCGCAATTGAGGACCCCAGGAACCGGTGCCTCTGCTTAAATAAAGAAAAGTCTGTGGAGCTAGTTCAGTGAGTCCCGGTTTGGCCTTGTAGGCGAGTTTCGAAAGAATGTGAAATGGAAAGATCTGCCCGCCATGAGTATGGCCCGATAATTGAAGATCAAATCGTTCAAACCGCTCGGGACGGATGCTAGGCCGGTGGTTGAGGAAAATGGTGTACCGCTCAGGCGAGACGTTTTTAAAGCATTTCTCCGCTGTCGCTTCGCGGTCTTCGTTTTTCTTTGCCGCCGGGTCCTCGATGCCAGCTAGCGCGATGGCTTCTCCCACGGTCACGGATTCGTTTCTAAGTACGGTGAAACCTGATTCTCTAGTCAGTTCAAGCGCTTCCTCGAGTCCTGCATAAACTTCGTGATTCCCGCTCACCGCGTATTTCCCCAAGGGGGCCTTCATCTCTTTGAGCAGTTCGACGTACGGCCGCATCAGAGGAAGGTAGCCATCGAATAGATCGCCCGTTGAGACAATGAGGTCGGGGCTAAGCTGATGGACGGTTTTCACCACCTTTCGGAGGCGGGATTGAGTGCTCGCGTCGCCCAGATGCAGATCAGAGATCTGGATGATGGTAATCCGAGTCTGGATCTTGGGTGAATGGAGGGAGACGTGGCGAATGTTTATCCGATGAGCCGCCAAGAATCCCCAAATGGAAAGGGGGCCCCCAATTAAGACTATACCCTTCAGCGAAGTGGCATCGTCGATATGGGGTACAAACCATTGTACTGAATCGAAAACGAATGCCACAGAGGCAAAGACAAATCCGACGCCCATCCAGTTATAACCGACCTTGGAAACGATTAGAGAACTCTTCAACCAGTTTGTTCGCTCCATGAGTAGGGCTGCGATCAAGGAAAGGAGGCAGAATGCAATTATCGCTAACACGAGCCAGGAATCTCGCCCCAAGCCGTTGGTAACTGTGCGATACAAGTATGTGTTGATGCCGATTTGAATGGCAATGAATACGATTACAATCATAAGGTGAGAGTCTGTATTGAGGGAAGAACGGATCGCCTCTGCAATAGCCAATGTGTGCTAGAAAGGGTTTTGAGCGAATTGAAAACCGTCTTGGTATCGTAAATACGAAGCAATTTAGGAAATCCGGAGCGATAGATAGGTCTACCTCATAATAGTGGCAAATTTAGTTGCTCCTTCTCATAAGTAGAGGAAGCTCACCGTCGTATAAATGGATTTTCCCCTGCAGCCGCAGATTGGCAAACTGGATTCGGACGAGCTTCTTGAGTGTTTCCTTGATTACCTGACGCAAAAAGACATCGAGCCCTATCCGGCGCAGGAGGAGGCGATACTGGAAGTCTTCAGTGGAAAAAACGTCATATTGAATACACCGACCGGCTCCGGAAAGTCTCTGGTAGCGGCCGCGATGCATTTCTTTTCAGCCTCGAGGGGCCGGCGATCCGTTTACACCTGCCCGATCAAGGCATTAGTGAATGAGAAATTCCTAGCGTTGTGTCGCGACTTTGGGCCGGAGAACGTTGGCATGATGACCGGTGATGCAAGCGTCAATCAAGGAGCCCCAATCCTCTGTTGCACGGCTGAAATTCTCGCGAACATCGCTTTGAGAGACGGAGAAAAGGCACGAGTGGACGACGTCATAATGGACGAATTTCACTATTACTCAGATCACGAGAGAGGGGTTGCCTGGCAAGCTCCTTTGCTAACTCTGCCTCATTGTCGATTTATGCTGATCTCGGCAACCTTGGGAGATACGCAGTTCTTTAGTCGCGATTTGGAAAGGCTAACTGGAATAGAATGCGTAACTGTATCCAGTAATGAGAGACCAGTGCCGTTGGAATTCAGTTACCTGGAGGTACCATTGATCGAGGCATTGGACAAACTGAAAGAGGAAAACAAGCGACCTGTCTATATCGTTCATTTCACGCAGAAGTCGGCCTCGGACACTGCTCAGAACTTGATGAGCGTGAACGCGTGTACGAAAGAGGAAAAGCAGGAATTGCGTGAGGCCCTCCAGGGGGCCGCCTTCACAAGCCCGTTCGGCAAGGAGATTAAGAAGTACCTCGCCAATGGCATTGGCTTGCACCATGCGGGTCTATTGCCGAAGTACCGTGTATTGGTTGAATCGTTTGCCCAGAAGGGTTTGCTCAAATTTATTTGCGGAACGGATACATTGGGGGTGGGGGTGAACGTTCCCATTCGAACGGTGCTTTTCACGCAGCTTTGCAAGTATGGCGGAAGGAAAACGTCCATTCTCAGCGCACGCGATTTTCACCAGATCAGTGGACGAGCGGGACGGAAAGGATTTGACGATCGTGGCTATGTGGTCGCATTGGCTCCTGAACATGTGGTCGAAAACAAGCGTCAAGAGGCGAAGGCCGCCGGCGATCCGAAAAAGAAGCGTAAGCTGGTCAAGCGAAAACCGCCGGAAAGGGGATTCGTCCATTGGGATGAGCAAACCTTCGAGCGGCTTCAGTCGGCAACTGCAGAACCTTTGGAATCCCGGTTTACCGTTTCCCATGGAATGCTATTGAACGTTCTTAGCCGCAAGGGCGACGGTTGCAAGGCGATGCGAACGATCATAGCGGATTGCCACAATACGGAGTATTCCAAGAGGAGTCTCCAAAAAAGGGCATTCCAGCTTTTTCGAGCCTTGGTGGAGCGGAGCATAATTGAGATCAATGATCCAAAAAAGACGGACCAGAAACTTCAAGTAAACGTAGAGCTTCAGGACGATTTTTCACTCAATCAGACACTTTCCCTCTACTGCATCGATGCCTTGGGATTGTTTAATACAGAGGATCTGCAGTATCCATTTAAGCTGCTGAGTGTTGTCGAATCGATACTGGAAAATCCGGATGTTATTTTGAGGCGCCAGTTGGATGTATTGAAATCCGAAAAGATCGCTGAAATGAAAGCGGCGGGTATTGAGTACGACGAGCGTATAGAGAAACTGGATTCAATGGAGTACCCAAAACCGGAAAGTGAGTTCATTTAT
>Ga0181559_10000055_pt1 | contig 83209 bp, 71 predicted proteins | sample 011ome_21_FD_133752 | JGI IMG/M metagenome (GOLD analysis project Ga0181559, IMG submission 133752) | Coastal salt marsh microbial communities from the Groves Creek Marsh, Skidaway Island, Georgia - 011508AT metaG (megahit assembly) | ecosystem: Environmental > Aquatic > Marine > Intertidal... | reverse complement strand
TTTTTGGCTACCGCCTTTTTCTTGGCTGGTGCCTTTTTCTTAGCTGGTGCCTTCTTGGCTACTGCCTTTTTCTTGGCTGGTGCCTTCTTGGCTACTGCCTTTTTCTTGGCTGGTACCTTCTTGGCTACGGCCTTTTTCTTAGCTGGTGCCTTTTTGGCTACCGCCTTTTTCTTAGCTGGTGCCTTCTTGGCTACCGCCTTTTTCTTAGCCGGCGCTTTTTTGGCAACTGCTTTTTTCTTAGCCGGTGCTTTTTTGGCTACCGCCTTTTTCTTAGCCGGCGCTTTTTTTGCAGCTGCTTTCTTTGCAGGTGCTTTCTTCGCTACGGCTTTTTTAGCAACAGCCTTTTTCTTAGCTGGAGCTTTTTTTGCAGTGGTTTTTTTTGCTGGTGCTTTTTTGGCAGTAGTTTTTTTCTTTGCTGCCGTGGTTTTCTTCGCAGTTGCCATGTGAGTCTCTCCGGTAACAACACAAGGGTATAAACGCAAACTACCAGCGTTTTTTCATCGAAACAAGCATCTAACTTAAAAAAGAAAGTTTCTAAAATCCAACTAGGCCAACCTAGCACGAATCTGTTGTGTAATTTCACCCACCGAACCAATGCCAGCAATACAATGATAACGCGGTCCAGCTAACCCTTTGTAAAAATCGACCAGCGGTTGAGTCTGCTCTTGATAAACAGACAGGCGCTTGCGAATAGTTTCTTCTTTATCATCCTCGCGCTGAATCAGCGGCTCTCCCGTTTCATCATCAATTCCATCTACTTTCGGAGGTTGGTGCTTGATGTGGTAGACTCGACCACTCCCGAGATGCACGCGCCGACCACTCAATCGGCTGACAATCTCTTCATCGTTAACGTCAATTTCAATAACGTGATCAACGGCTATACCCGCATCGACCATCGCTTGAGCCTGGGGAATTGTTCGAGGGAAGCCATCAAATAAACAGCCATTCGTACAATCGGGCTGCTCGAGCCGATCCTTGACCAAGTTGATAATAAGATCATCAGATACAAGCCCGCCTGCATCCATAATAGCTTTCGCTTGTTTACCCAGCTCTGTTCCAGCCGCTACGGCTGCTCGCAACATATCACCGGTTGAGATTTGTGGGATCCCATAAGTTTCACAGAGAAACTGTGCCTGGGTGCCTTTGCCTGCGCCAGGCGCACCGAGAAGGATAATTCGCATAGGGGTTTTCCTTACTGTTGAAGCGCTTAAATTAGAGCGCCTTTTTTGAGCCGTCCAAAGCTACACAGCTCAGCGCCGCATGACAAGCGCTATTCAGACAGCTTTGTCGAATTCCACAAAGCTTCAAGCTGGTCAAATGTTAGGTCTCGCAACGCTTGTCCCTGATCACGAGCCGTACTTTCCATAGCAGAAAAGCGTCTTTCAAATTTCGTATTGGCGTGTCGCAGAGCGGTTTCGCTATCGAGCTTGAGGTGTCGCCCCAAATTAACTGCACTGAACAAAACATCTCCAAACTCATCGGCAATGTGGTCTGCATGTCCAGACGCAAGTGCCTCTCTAAGCTCAGCTAATTCATCCTCGAGATTAGCGATAACAGCTTGAATGTGCGGCCAATCAAACCCGATATTGGCCGCTCGTTTCTGGAGCTTTTGCGCTCTTGGAAGAGCCGGGAGTGTGATCGGTATATCTGCTAGCAGATCACTCTGCGACTTGCTTTCTCGCTCAATCTGTTTGATAGCCTCCCAATTTAACTTGACCTCATCACTGCTTAGCGTCTGTGTTACTTGTCCCTCAATTTGAGAGCCAGCAAAAACATGGGGGTGACGTCGGATAAGTTTTTTCACTAATCCATCAACTACCTGAGCAAAGTCAAAAGCATCTTGCTCGGCTCCCAACTGACTGTAGAAAATCACCTGAAAAAGTACATCTCCCAGCTCTTCTGACACATGAGAAAGATCATCGCGTTCAATCGCATCAACAAGCTCGTAGCATTCTTCTAGGGTAGAGGGTGCGATTGATTTAAAGTTCTGCTTCAAATCCCAAGGACAACCACCTTGTGGATCACGAAGCCGCTCCATCACCCGCAAAAGGTCTGCCAAGGTGTAAAAATTGCTATCGCTCGTCGGGCGATTCATTGCTGAATGACTCGCCGCACGGATATGACGTTGTCTAACTGATTCAATTTAGCCAGCAAAGAACCAAGTACCTCAAGAGAACGCACCTCGCATCGAACGTGCATGTGCGCCGTATTGTCCTCGGTGCGGCTTTGCGTATTGACGGCAGTGACATTGACTCGAGACTGGGCCATCACGGCAGTAACATCTGCCAAAAGTCCCTGTCGATCATAAGCCTGAATGGCAATATCTGCCTCAAACTGCTCTGTCTGTTCCTCGCCCCAGCTTACGGCAATAATGCGCTCCGACGCTTCTTGTTTTAGTGCGAGCAACCGAGAGCAATCCTTTCGATGGATAGTAACGCCGCGCGATCGGGTAATGAAGCCCTCAATTAGATCACCTGGTACCGGCATACAGCAGCGGGCAAAATTAGTAAGCATATTGCCGACGCCATCGACTCGAATCGCATCCTGATGGCGGTGATGACTGGGGCTTGACACCTTGATAACCTGGGACTCTACCACCCCCGCTACTGAATGTGCCGTGCGGACAATTTGGCTCGACGTAATGTCACCCGAACCTACCGTCGCAAAAAGGTCATCAACGCTGTGCCACCCCAGCGCTTTAGCTATAGCTTTGTAATCGAGGGCTGTCAATGCAAGCCTCGCGCACTCGCGTTCTACAAGCATTCTTCCGGCAGCAATATTGTCGTCTCGCGTTTGTTCCTTAAACCATTGGTGCACACGCGCGCGCGCCCTTGACGTTCTGAGATAGCCACCAGTCGAAAGTAACCAATCGCGCCGTGGTCTACTCTCGGTGCCGGTGAGAATTTCTACGCGCTCGCCCGTTTGTAGCTTGTATGTCAACGGTACGATAGCGCCATTGACCTTCGCGCCGCGACATCGATGCCCCACTTCAGTGTGAACGTGATAGGCAAAGTCTAACGGTGTAGCGCCATGAACCAAGCTGACAACATCACCTTTAGGGGTGAAAACGTAAACACGATCTTGTGCAGAGTCAAAGCTGAATTGCTCGGCAACTTCTCCATCGTCACCTAGCGCTTCATGCCACTCGAGCACCTGCCGCAGCCATGCCAATTTTGCTTCATAAGTGTCGCTTTTTTTCTGTGTACTGTCGCTTCGCTTATAGCGCCAATGCGCGCAAACACCCAGCTCAGCCTCCTCGTGCATGGCTCGACTACGGATCTGCACTTCAAGCACTTTCCCCTCTGGACCAATGACCGCCGTATGCAGCGAACGGTAGCCATTTTCTTTTGGACTTGCTATGTAATCGTCGAATTCGTTAGGAATGTTGCGCCAAATACCGTGCACAATGCCTAGCGTGTGATAGCAGTCGCGGACATCCTCGACCAAGATCCTCAGTGCACGAATGTCATGTACCTGTGAAAAACCAATACCTTTGCGCTGCATTTTCCGCCAGATACTGTAAATGTGCTTTGCGCGACCACTGATTTCGAACTGGAGACCGGCTTGGCTGAGAGACAGCGTAAGCTCGCGGCTGACACGATCAATAAAATGGTCCCGTTCGAGACGCCGACCATCAAGTAACTTAGCTATCCGGTGGTAAGCGTCGCGATGGGTATAACGAAAAGATAAATCCTCCAGCTCCCACTTCAGATGACCAACACCCAACCTGTGAGCCAGTGGTGCGTAGACATTGAAGACTTCCGCTGCAATACGTTGCTGATCATATTCAGAGGCACTTTTGAGCACGCGCATTGCCACGGTACGCTCGGCAAGCTTAATTAGTGCCACACGCACGTCATCAACCATAGCGATGAGCATCCGACGAATATTTGCGTTGGGTGTATCCGACTGACCCAAAACAGGATCATCCGAGGCTCCAGTCAGTTCTGACACCGCACCCATTCTCAGTACACCATCCAGTAATCGAGCAACCTGAGCGCCATAACATTCTGAGACTTGCGTTATCGCTAATCGCTGCTCGCGAACACTGCGATAGATCAAACCAGCGATTAACACATCTACGCCCAGCCTAAGCTCGGACAAGATGTGCAGTATCTCCAAGCCCACTTCCAGCGGATCTGATTCCCCAGCCCAATCTGATGTGGCAATGCCAGGAGCCACCGCCTGTAAGTCTTTGAGATCTTCCGCCGCGCATGCAATTCGATCACGATCAGCGGCATCCAAATCAATGGGCAAATCTTGTAACCATTGATCGAGCGCGGGTCGATCTAGTTTGGATGCGATAGGTAGAGAGCGTACTTGAACCATTGCTTAGGTAGACTCCGCATAAACACCCGTTGAGAGATAACGATCTCCGCGGTCACAGACAATCGCCACGATAGTCGCGTTTTCTACCTCATCACTAATCTGTAACGCGGCACTAATCGCGCCACCGGAGGAAACACCAGCAAAAATACCCTCTTCACGCGCCAGCCGACGCATAGTTTGCTCCGACGTTGTTTGGGAGATATCCAGTATGCGATCCACGCGGGCCGCATCAAAAATGGATGGCAAATACGCTTCGGGCCATCGACGAATACCGGGGATGGCCGACCCGTCTTCAGGTTGAAGACCAATAATTTGAATATTGGGGTTCTTCTGTTTGAGGTAAGCTGACACGCCCATGATCGTACCCGTGGTCCCCATTGAGCTCACGAAATGGGTTACTTGACCTTGGGTCTGCCGCCAAATTTCTGGGCCGGTGGTTTTGTAATGTCCCAGAGGATTATCGGCATTCTCAAATTGGTTAAGGACCTTACCCTCGCCACGAGCCTGCATTGCAAGAGCTAAATCACGCGCGCCTTCCATACCCTGCTCGGAAGTAACCTCAATCAATGTCGCACCGTAAGCTGCCATCGCCCATTTTCGCTCGCTGCTCATGTGAGCAGGCATAATAAGCACCATGTCGTAACCGCGGATTGCTGCCGCCATAGCTAGCGCAATGCCCGTGTTACCGCTCGTCGCTTCAATGAGCCGGTCGCCAGGTCTGATATCGCCCCGGGCTTCCGCCTCGGCGATCATACTCATAGCTGGCCGATCCTTAACGGAACCCGCTGGGTTATTACCCTCGAGCTTCGCGAGTACCACATTGGTGGTTTTACCAGGCAAGCGTTGCAAGCGCACCAGAGGAGTCTCGCCTATGACACTTTCAATCGTTGGGTAGTGTATATTGCCGGTCATTAGCTCTCCTCAATAGGCAAGGATAACGGCCCATGCTTCATCATTCAGGAACATGCATCTACGCCTAAACCGTCATGAGTTGACTCACCAGCCACAAACGCTTTAAAAAGCTCCCTGCTCTTGAGTGGTTTGCCATTCAATTGCTCGGCTAAAGCCATTCTGATGATGCGTTTGAGCCACTGCTTGTCTGTGCTTGACAGACTATAATCTCCATGACGCCACTGTGCGATCGCGAAAAGTGTGTTGCCCGATACAGTAAGGCTGTGACACTTAGCGTTACCCAGATCGGTTGCGCGCTCCTCCCTCTGAAACACCTTACGCTCGAACCCTATCGACGGTTGGTAACCATAGGAAGCGTCGGGATCGATGTAGCCACCCTCAGCGTCATGGGCAAAGATGAGCTCGTACCCTAATTCATCCAAAAGCGCCAGCTCAAACTCTCGCAGAGGTAGCTCATCATTCGACATTAGCTGGGGTAAGACGCGCCCATAGGCAGCGAATAGGCGCGGATATGGGTCGTAACGGGGTAGTGTGCGCATCAGTAACTCATTAGCGTAAAGACCTTTGAACAAAGCCCTACCCGCCAACTTAACCGAGGCTGCTGATGTTTCCAGCTGATGAAGCGTTTTTAGCTCGCCTTTACCCGCAGCTTTGATTAAGAGCGGTGTAAACGGCAGTGCAAGACCTATCAGTGAACCACCCCGATTTTTACGCCCAGCACCGCGCAATACGGCTGAAAACCGACCGCTATTAAGCCCAAACAATTCAACAAGAAACCCCCCGTCTCCGAAAGATCGTCGGTGCAGCAGCCAGGCAGGCTCTAGGGCCATATTCAACGACTTAGCGCTCTTCAAAACCCAAGCTACGCAGGGCTCTGTCGTCGTCAGACCACCCCGATTTTACTTTGACCCACAGCTTTAACATAACTTTGGTTTCAAACGCCTGCTCCATGTCTTTACGTGCGTCGGTACCTATTGACCGCAGACGGCTACCTTTCTCACCAATCAAAATCGCCTTCTGTCCACTTCGCTCCACGTAAATGAGCGCACCGATGTGTAGGATATGACCATCTTGCTCGAAGCTCTCAATCTCCACAGCTGTAGTGTAGGGAAGCTCATCACCCAATTGCCGGACAATTTTTTCTCGAATTAACTCTGCGGCTAAAAACCGTGAGCTTCTGTCGGTGATCTGATCCTCTGGAAAAAAATAAGGCCCGACCGGCATATGATTTCGGAGGTATTGCCGGAGGGTCTCTAAATTGTCATTGCGAAGCGCCGAAATGGGTAAAAAAGCATCGAAGGTATCGTCAACCATACGGGCTTCACTGTAAGGCAGCAGCGCAGCCTTATCATCCAGCATGTCGATTTTATTAACCACCAAGGCCACTGGTGCATTGACCCCTTCAAGCGCTCGCATGACCAGGTCATCCTCGGGTGTCCAACGCGTGCGATCGACAACAAACAGCACAAGATCTACATCAGCCAAAGCACTACTGGCTGCGCGGTTCATGTAACGATTGAGCGCCTTACCCTGCTCTTTGTGGATGCCAGGGGTGTCGACGAAAATAATCTGAGTATCCGATTCGGTGAGGATACCCATTACCTGATGTCGGGTGGTCTGCGGCTTGCGAGAGGTTATGCTTAGCTTCTGCCCCAGTAGATAGTTAAGCAACGTCGATTTACCAACATTGGGTCTCCCTACAATGGCAACGTAGCCACACCGAGTAACAGGGTCAGTCATTGGCCAGCATCTCCAGCACTCGTTGTGCGGCGGCTTGCTCTGCTTCACGTCGGCTTTTTCCAGTTCCTTGAATGGCTTTGGGCAAGGACGCAACTGCACAGCATACAGTGAAGTGCTGATCGTGATCGGCGCCGACAATGGACTCGAGAGCATAATCCGGTAAAGGATAACCGTGACCTTGAAGCCATTCTTGCAGACGGCTCTTGGCATCACGCTCATCACTTAACTCTAGCGCATCGAAACTCGAATCAAACCAAGCACTAACCGCGCCACTGGCCGTTGGGTAATCGCTGTCTAGCAGCATCGCGCCCGCGATAGCTTCGAGGGCATCGGCCAAAATTGAATCTCGATGACGGCCGCCACTTTTGCGTTCACCGGCACCAAGCACTAAACAATCACCTAATTCAAAGCCGCTCGCCAACTTTGCCAGATAACTACCCCTAACCAACTTAGCTCGCATTCGACTAAGTTGTCCTTCAGATGCTTTACAAAATTTTCGATACAGATAATCCGCAACCACATGATTTACCAAGGAGTCGCCTAGGAATTCCAGCCGCTCATTATTGAGCTTTCCAACGCTACGGTGGGTCAGCGCGAGCGCTAGCAGCGTGGGGTCTGAGAAGGTATACCCCAACCGCAGCTGCAACTGTTGTAACCGCAATTGGCTCGCGTGAGAAGCTTTCAAATCAACGTCGACCGGGCACTTTAATCACTAATTGATCGAACATCATGACACCATCGATAATCCAAATGAGCGGAAATCTCACTTCGTAGGTAGCGTCAATTACGACCATGCCTTTGTCACGATAAACTTCAATGTCCTCTGCTTTAATGTCATAAACCTGATTGGTATTAAGCAGCTTACCAAGACGAACTCGAATGTCTTGGAGTGAATCTGTGGCCGGATCAAACTCGTTAGCGGCCCGCTCAACAATATCCTTGACCGAGAGGTAGGTCATATACGAAGGCACCACACGCAAGACCAGCACCAGCACGGCGCCGAGCACGAGTGCATTAAATGCCATACCCCAAAAAGTCATGCCTCGCTGCCGCGAACGCCTGTTTGGTTCTTGATTCATGCGCAACACCCTCTGTAGTCGCTCAATCGATCAAACCTACTCTCTTGAAGCTGGGGACAGAAAAAACAGACTCCCAGTGCATCCAGATAGCCACAGCTTTACCAACAATATCTCGCTCGGGCACCTGCCCCCAAACCCTACTATCGCTGGAGTTATCCCGGTTATCACCCATCATAAAGTAATGCCCCGGCTTCACCGTCACTGTAAAATCCCGCGATGGTCTGAGCATATCGATTTGCATCAGGTGGGCATTTTCGCTGGTTGATTGTAACCCTTTAACCACCCGATTGCGCCCGTCAGGTACCGCCGCCAACCACTCTACTTCCGCCTCTTTACCATTGATCCATAAACGCTTGTTACGGTACTCAATCCGGTCTCCCGGTAGGCCTATAACGCGTTTAATGTAATACGTTTTGTTTTGATGCGGAGGAAAGAACACCATAACGTCGCCTCGCTCCGGCGTACTGACATCGATCACCTTGTCACGCAAAACGGGCAGCCGCAAACCATAGGTGTACTTATTCACCAAGATATAGTCGCCCACCTCGAGGGTTGGGACCATAGATGAAGACGGGATTTGGAAAGGCTCAAACAGAAAAGAACGCAGAATAAAGACGGCAGCCAAAACCGGAAAGAACGACCGCGCATACTCCACCACCGTTGGCTCTGCCGCTGTCTCGTTGAGTGCGTGAAGGTACTGCTTTGCGTCAGCACTGTTCTCGTTTTCCCAGCCAGGAAACTCACTTTGGAGAGCTAGTAAACGCTGCTTGCGCTTGCCAGCAAAGAAAGCAGTATCCAGTGCCCATATAGCACCACTACCAAAGACTAGAATGACCAGAATCAGAGGAAAATCGATATTCACTAGGAACTCCGCATTGGGATCTCAGCCTTGGAGATCTAGTTATCAACCTGTAAAACCGCAAGGAAAGCCGACTGTGGTATCTCAACGTTGCCAACCTGTTTCATGCGCTTTTTACCGGCTTTTTGCTTTTCCAACAGCTTGCGCTTGCGGGTGGCATCGCCCCCGTAACACTTGGCTGTCACATTCTTGCGTAAGGCCTTCACAGTGGTACGCGCGACAATCTTGCCACCTACAGCTGCCTGAATAGCCACATCAAACATTTGCCGCGGAATAAGTTCTTTCATTTTCTCTGTTAAAACACGGCCACGGCTCTGAATATAATCGCGGTGGACAATGACTGCCAAGGCGTCGACTCGATCGCCATTTATGAGCACATCCAATCGCGATAGCGGTGCCTGCTCAAATCGCTCAAAACCGTAATCTAGGGACGCATAGCCGCGACTCACGGATTTCAGTCGATCAAAGAAATCGAGAACCACCTCAGCCATAGGAATGTCATAGATCACCTGAACTTGCTGGCCGAGAAACTGCAAATCTACCTGAGAGCCGCGCTTCTCTACGCAAAGCGTGATGCAATTTCCCAAGTATTCCTGCGGCGTGAGAATCGTACAGCGCGCTATGGGCTCGCGCATCGCTTCAATTTCGCCAACATCGGGTAGCTTAGACGGATTATCGACCTCTATCGTGGATCCGTCTTTCTTCACCACCTGATAAATAACAGTTGGCGCTGTGGTTATAAGATCGAGATCATACTCGCGCTCTAAGCGCTCCTGAATAATCTCCATGTGCAGCATGCCCAGAAAGCCGCAACGAAAGCCAAACCCAAGGGCATCAGATGTTTCGGGCTCAAAAAATAATGAAGCATCGTTGAGAGTTAACTTAGCGAGAGCATCGCGAAAATCTTCATAATCATCGGAAGACACAGTGAAGATGCCTGCGTATACCTGCGGCTTCGCTTTCTTGAAACCGGGCAGAGCCGGTGTCTCCGGCGCTTTGGCGCTGATAAGCGTATCGCCGACGGGGGCGCCTTGAATGTCCTTGATACCGGCGACTATGAAACCCACCTCTCCGGCCATGAGTTGCGTCGTCTCCACCCTCTTAGGATTAAAGACACCCACCATATCCGCGCCATATTGCTTGCCGGTAGAACGTACAAGAAACTTATCGCGTTTGTTAAGGACGCCCGCTGTGACTCGCACTAGCGAGACCACACCGAGATAGGTGTCAAACCAAGAATCAATAATAAGAGCCTGCAGAGGTGCTTCGCGATCGCCGCTTGGGGGAGGGATGTTGGCAATCAGATATTCCAGCGCATCTTCGATACCCAAACCGGTTTTTGCACTCACGGGACAGGCATTGGTAGCGTCAATACCAATAATTTCTTCTATTTCAATCTTAACTTTGTCTGGATCCGCCTGCGGCAAATCCATTTTATTAAGAATAGGAAGCACCTCTAACCCTTGCTCGATCGCCGTATAGCAATTGGCCACCGACTGAGCCTCAACCCCCTGCCCAGCATCCACCACTAACAAGGCACCCTCACAGGCTGCTAATGAGCGCGAAACTTCGTAGGAAAAATCGACGTGTCCGGGGGTATCGATGAAGTTGAGCTGGTATTCTTCGCCATTGCGCGCGGTGTAGCGTAACGTCACACTCTGCGCCTTGATCGTGATACCGCGTTCGCGCTCCAAGTCCATGGAGTCGAGCACCTGCTCCGCCATCTCTCGCTCGGTTAGGCCACCACAGTGCTGGATAAAGCGATCTGCCAAGGTCGATTTACCATGGTCTATATGGGCGATGATTGAAAAGTTTCTGATATGACTAAGGTCTGTCACGCAAACGCGCCTCTATTAGCGAGCGCCTCTATGGAGGCAGTTGGCTGACCCGCTCAGGCCACCATTGTTTTCAAAGCGCGCGATTCTAACCCACCCGACGCCCAACTGCATGAGTTGGGCGGCAGATGGTGGCATTTTGACGAGATCAGTGGGTCTAACCAGGGACAATCGAGCCAGGGACAATCGAGCCAGGGACAATCGAGCCAGGGACAATCAAGCCAGGGACAATCAAGCCTCTGGTACCCGCACAGCTAAAAACAGCGGCGCGCCCCTCCGGATAAGCCGAATGGCAACTGATTGGCCGGGCTGGAGCCGATCAACCGCATCTCGCATGTCCCGCGTGCTCTGGATCACTGATTTACCCAGGCGAGTTATCACATCACCGCCCATAATACCCGCTACCGCTGCAGGCGATTCGGGCACCACCTCAAGCACAACAACCCCCCCTGTTAGACCAAGCTCAGTCATCATGTCAGCATCGGCATTCTCAGTTACTAAACCGAGCGGGCCTTCATCATTTTGAGTATCTGAGATTCCAGCAACAGAGGGTTGCTCATCAGCATCCAATCCACCCACTTCCAGAGTGAGGGTCAGTTCATCCCCGTCACGGAGAATTTTTGCTTCAACTTCCGTGCCAGGCATTATCAACCCAACAACATGCGGCAAGTCCGATGACATGATGATCTCTTGGCCGGCGAATTCAAGAATTATATCGCCGCTCTCAATACCACCTTGCTCAGCTGGTGAATCACCCCCCACCTGAGCCACCAGGGCGCCGCGTGGTCGGTCCAGTCCAAAGGATTCAGCGAGCGCCTTATCCACATCTTGAATACTGACACCGAGCCAACCCCTTACCACCTTACCATTCACCTTAAGTTGCTCGATAACATTGGCGACGACGAAAGACGGAATAGCAAAACTAAGCCCTATGGAGCCACCGGAGCGAGTGAAAATCTGCGAGTTAACACCGACAACCTCGCCGTCGAGATTAAATAAGGGGCCGCCAGAGTTACCGGGGTTAATCGCTACATCTGTCTGTAGAAATGGCACATAGTTCTCTCCCGACTCAGTGGGCAAACTCCGACCTTTAGCGCTGACGATGCCTGCAGTCACTGAAAAATCCAAACCAAAGGGTGAACCAATGGCCAACACCCACTCCCCGACATCAATCGTATCGGTTTCTGCGAGCGCCAACTGGGGTAAATCTTCCGCATCTACTTTTAGTAGCGCCAAATCCGAGCGACGGTCCAAACCCACAACCTCTGCCTCGAACTCTCGACGATCCGTGAATCGCACCGTTACCGACGTGGCGTCTTCAACGACATGATTATTAGTTACTATGTAACCATCGGCTGACACAACAAAGCCCGATCCGGTGTTGCGTCTTGGCCGCTGCGGACGATTACCGCGGAATTGGAAAAATCGCTGTAAATAGTCAGGTAGCTGCTCGATTTCCTCTCGGCTGTGGACCTCCTCTGCGGCTGATTCCACAAGAATCTTCACTACAGCGGGTGACGAATCCTTAACAATAGTAGTGAAATCGGGTAGCTGCGCGTTTACACCTAACGGCATCAGAAGCAAAAAAAACACCCAAACCAGTTTTCGCATGAGAACTCACTCCTGTTGAGTAAAAAGCTGAATTAAAAGCTGTTTTAGCCGATGGCCAATGTGTCAGAGGAAACTTTGCGTAGCGCCACCAGTCGCGGCTCAAATTGTTCAACTGTGTGGCTACGCCGTGTCCAAATACGAATCGCATAAAAAGCAGCCAACAGACCGGCCAAAAAACCAAGCATTGCCGCGTACTCACTGTAACGGTCTCCCACAACGGCGCCAATGATCGCAGCTGTGATTGGCATGCCATATAGCCATAGCGAACCACGCAGTACTGCCGACTCGGGCAGCTCGATCTCAACCTCATCATTGACAGCACAATCAACCGCCGCGACGCTATCTGACTCATGAGCTCTAATCAGACCTCTGCTATTACTCGCTCTAGCGAGCACGCCGTGTCCACAACCTGCGCGAGCCGCGCAGCTGCCACAAAGCGAGCTACGAATGGTTTCTACCCAAACGGCATTGGACTCAAGCGCGACAATTCGGCCCGATTCTCTGAGCATAGTCGCTATTGATTATTCGGTGTTCGAACAGCGTCGGCCAACAGCCGAGCGGTCGTAATAGGCACCTCACCCATCACCGTAATGAGGTGATGATCGGGCGTTCCTCGTGTGTAGGCCAAAGTACTGCCCCGCAATGCGACGCCCTCGCCGGCAGACAGCGCCTGCGGTTGATGTTCGATAAATACCGATACAGAGGCCAATCCATCGCTCAATACACGGTGAGGCGTGGGCTCATTGCCCTCAGCGACCACTTGAAAGCCTGGAGGCAAGGCGGCAAACGTAAAGTCTGGTGCCCCCACTGTAGATTTCTCGACAATAACCTGCTGGGCAGGACCGAGCACTTCAAATTGGGCAAATTCGAATCGCTCAAGCACTTGACCCTCGGGCGTAACCGTCACTACACGCAGAGGCACACCCGTTTGAGCATCAATGTCCATGGCATAACCGAGACGCAAAGTATCGCGTGGACGAACAGCCAACCGCACGGTGCTCCTCCCTGCTACACGTTGCTCCATATCAACCGAAAACGCATAGAACGGCGAGAGCGAGCATGCTGAATGCGGATCCATTGGCAATATACGCACTGTCTCAACCGCCTGGGCAGACGCTTTGTTGAGCCGTAGCAAGCTGGCCTCACCTTGTGCTTGAGCTGAATTCACCGCAATAAATTCTCTGTCTTTACCATACTCAACGAGCAGAGTTCCGCGATAATCTATGCGGCTTGCGGCTCCAAGCATTCTGTTAACCTGCAACTGAATGTCATCGGACACCGAGCAATTGCTAGGTTGAGCCACACTCGAATGATTGACGAATAGCGCTAACATAACCACACAAATCGCATACGTGCAGCTGTATAAAGCTGCACTGTAGCGGTGGGCCAGCGCATTGATTTGTGTTGCCATATTACTCGCTACGGCTCGGCACCCGAGCGAAAGGAACCAGACCGTTGGGCTGCGTTGCCGCTGTCATTTGAGCGTGCTCTATGCCAAAACGCTCAAAGCGCTCCTTGGCAAGTTGCTCATATACTTTTGACGTGATTGCCCGTTGAGGGGTCGTCCCGGGTACTTGACGCGCAGGTAGTTGGACTGCGGGCGGGGCACCAAACCGAGCCTGCACAGGCATGGCTCCTTCGATAGGCATGACCCCGCCTGGCACCTGTGTTACGGGGGTATCTACTGCACCGCCCTCCAAGAAATACTGACCACCAAACACGACGGCAAGGGTGACCGATGCAGCTACTGCGAATGAAGATACGGGCCCCAGGGATCGATGCGCTGCCCTCGACTTTGCTAACTCAGACATTACCTGAGACGAAACGTCAATACTTGGAGGCAGCTGCCCTGTTCTCAAGACGCTTGCACCCTGTTGCAAGCGCTGCCAATAATCTCTCGCCTGATGATCACAGTCGATTGCCTTCAGTACTCGCGCAAGATCCATCTCGCTCGCCTCGCCGTCCATGACTGCAGACATTGCCTCTTTGATAGCGCCATCAACTGTCATAAAGTCGTCTCACTCTGCTCGCACGCATTGTGCTTTTGGGGGTTATTATTGGGGTCCGCTTTCATTTCTGACCAACAATACACAAAAAAATTCATTCACCACGCATTTGTGCGCTTATGGATACATCGAGGGCCTCTCGAGCCCTAAAAATTCGAGATCGCACAGTACCTACGGGGCAATCCATGACTTCTGCTATTTCTTCATAGCTGAGGCCATCGAACTCCCTTAGCACCAAGGCCATTTTTAGCTCTTCGGGCAGCGCATCGAGCGTCTGACTCACAATGCCCGCCAACTCCTCTCCAAAAAATCGATTCTCAGGTGTTTCACTATCTCTCAGCGCATCACCTTCATCAAAATACTCTGCGTCATCAACGTCAGCATCCGCGCTTGGGCGCCGACCTTTGGCAACCAAGTAATTCTTTGCCGCGTTGCTGGCTATTCGATACAGCCAGGTGTAAAACGCGCTTTCCCCGCGAAACTTTGGCAGGGCCCTAAAAGCTTTTATGAAGGCTTCTTGAGTCACATCTTCGATATCAGCCTGCTCTTGAACAAACCGACTCACAAGCGACGCAATACGGCCCTGATATTTGAGCACCAAGAGGTCAAACGCACGGGTGTCGCCCTTTTGCGCCTTTTTAACCAGTTGTTGATCGGTCTCCCGAGTCGTCACGTTACCGCCTTGTTCACTCTTGGCTGCAGTCTAGCGCACCGGATGACCTTGTGGTGTCATTGATGAGTCTGACTCTCCGACAATCGTCAAAGTTCCCAACCCGCGCATATTTGCGTAAATTATGCCATCTTTCTCTCTGAAACACGCGCCCATGGATGCTATGAATCAACCCAAAGATTTCGACGTCCTCATTGTAGGTAGTGGTGCTGCCGGCTTGTGTTTAGCCCTGCAACTGCCAAAACACTTTCGCTGTGCTGTACTGTCCAAGGGAGACCTCGACTCCGGTTCAACGTTTTGGGCCCAAGGGGGCATGGCGGCAGTTTTACATAACCGCGATAGTGTTGATGCGCATGTCGCAGATACGCTTATTGCCGGCGCTGGGTTGTGCCACGAACCAGCTGTCCGCTTTACAGTCAGCCACAGCCGCCAGATTGTTGATTGGTTAGTCGCTCAAGGGGTCGAATTCGATCTTCGTACCGACCAACCAGACGATGAGTTTCGTGAGTTTCACTTAACATTGGAGGGCGGACATAGCCATAGGCGAATACTTCATGCCGCTGATCAGACGGGACGAGCCATATCTGAAGTACTCACCCAGCGAGCCAAGCAAGCAGGTAATATTCACCTACTCACCGATCGCTGCGCGGTAGACCTGATTCGCGATGAGGACCGCTGCGTAGGCGCATGGGTGTTAAATACCAAAAGCAATCAAGTAGATGCCCTGTCGGCGAGGGCAGTGGTTTTAGCTACTGGCGGCGCAAGCAAGGCATACCAATACACATCTAACCCAGATGGAGCCAGTGGCGACGGTATTGCCATGGCATGGCGTGCTGGCTGCCGCGTTGCCAACCTCGAATTTAATCAATTCCATCCAACTTGCCTCTATCACCCCCGGGCCAAATCATTTTTGATAACGGAGGCTCTGCGTGGTGAAGGTGCGCGGCTCACGTTACCCGATGGCGAGCAATTTATGACTCGCTTTCATGAGCGCGGCGAACTTGCTCCGCGCGATGTTGTGGCTCGAGCTATTGATCACGAGATGAAGCGTTTAGGCATCGAACATGTCTATTTGGATATCAGTCACCGGGATGCCGATTTCATCCGAGGTCACTTCCCCGCAGTCTACGAACGCTGCCTGGCGCTGGGTATTGATATCACCACAGATCGAATACCCGTAGTGCCAGCCGCCCACTACACCTGTGGGGGTGTTGTAGTCGATCAACACGGTGCCAGTGACCTTCCCGGTCTTTACGTGATCGGCGAAACCGCCTGTACTGGACTCCATGGAGCCAACCGTATGGCGAGTAATTCGCTTCTGGAATGTTTTGTTTATGCAAGCTCTGCAGCCAGTCATATTGCGACAGCCTGCCCATCAACACCCAACAAGCCAGCGCCTGCATGGGATGACAGCCTGGTCCGAAATTCAGATGAAAACGTGGTCATCAAGCACAACTGGCGGGCATTAAGAGGCCTGATGTGGGACTACGTTGGCATTGTCCGTACTGACAGACGATTGCAGTACGCTCGTGGCACTCTCGATCTTATGTTAGCGGAAATCAACGATTTTTATCGTCGATTTGTGATTACGCGACCGTTACTCGAATTACGAAATCTCAGCCTAGTTGCATCTTTGATGGTCGACTGTGCTCTCGCCAGGAACGAAAGCCGGGGCCTTCATTTTAACAGTGACCACCCGGATACCGAACTGGAACCGACAGACACGGTACTGATACCACCAAACTCGCCAGCCAAGGGAATCGCTAGCGAGGCGTTATCACAACTACCCGGTTATTCATCGGAAACTGTTGACGCTCATGAAAGTCGTACCGTCTTGGCGATGTCGCTCGCGCAACGGTCCAAAAAAAGTGTCAGTGATGGCGCATAACCGTGCGCAGCACCATCACCTAAATTTGAACCTTAACGGAGCTTGGCGTCATTGTGCGCACGTATTTTCATCACAATCGCCTCCAGCGTCGGATCCGTCACCGGCTCTCGCGCCATGATCCAGTTCATAATATCTTGATCCTGTTCAGCTACCAGTCGACGAAAGTCTGCCTTGTCGCGCTCGTCGAGAGATCGGTAGGCGCTCTCGACGAAAGGTGCCAGTAATAGGTCTAATTCCAACAGACCCCGCCGACTCGCCCAGCGCATGCGGTTGAAATCTTGTTCATCTGTCATCGTGTTGTTCATACTCTGCGTGCACCCAACCGACTTTGCGCTGAAGCTAAAAACTAGCATAGTTACCACTGGCATTTCGCCTTGGAGACAAAATTGACGTCCGACCAACCCAGCCTCACCCTGCTCGCCCAAGAAACCATATTAACCCTTCATGGGCCCGATGCGGTCACCTTCTTGCAAGGGCAGACAACCGCTGACATCAGCAACCTACCAACACTTGGCTGTACAGGCGGCGCCTTCTGCGACCCCAAGGGGCGCGTTTTATGTGACTTTTTAGCTTTAAAGGTAGAGCCAGAGGTTGTTTTGTTACGCGTTCATACCAGCGTGGCGGCACAACTTGAGAGTCACCTTCAAAAATTTTTGTTGTTTTCAAAAGCCGCGCTAGGGCGCGACCCAAAACACGTCTATGGCCTTAACGCGACGCCACTTCCAGACCTTGTTCAAGCCGATCAACAGTCATCAATAATATCTGTCATTGAGTATGGTGAAGGCTATCTACTCCCGCGTGCGGCAAACCTTTACGAGTATTGGGGCTGCGAAACAGATGTGTCCCAATTGGCCGGGAAGCTTACCTGTTGCCTTCACTCTGACGCCAGCGAATGGTACCAAGGCTGTGTCGAACGCGGAGAAGCTCGAATCACAGAAGCTACCTGGGGAAAATACCTTCCCCAAGATTTAAATTACGATCTGCGTGGCTGGATAAATTTTAAAAAGGGTTGCTACACAGGCCAAGAGGTCATCGCAAGACTCCATTGGCGCGGCACACCCAAACGTCGTTTGTACTACGGGCGTATCAACACGGCGACCCATTCAGAAGACGCATCGCCACTTAGCGAGGGCTGCACGATCACCAACAATGAAGGCAAAACGTGCGGCTCGGTGGTTAACATTGTCAAACGCGAAAATGGTGATCACCTTTTGTTCGAGGCGACAAAGGCGGCTGAATGCGACGAACTGCGCATCGATAATAGCCCAACTTTCGTGCACGCGGTGAGGCCGTTTTTTTAAGGCGAGTGGCCACTACTCTGCGAGTATTAACGAACAACTTTATGGCAGTTTTTCAACCTTTACCTTGGGCCGCAACTATCATTGGGGCAGCTGCCAATCTACAGCACCTAAACCGCATCTTTCGAGAAATGCATTGGACTGACTGAAATGCCGACACCCAAAAAAACCCCTGTGCGCTGAGAGCGGTGACGGATGGGGTGCACGAAGTACCAAATGCTTTCCCTCATCAATAGCCATACCTCGCTTTTGCGCATGAGCACCCCACAGTAAAAATACTTTGGGCTGACCAGTACTGTTGAGACGCTCGATGATGGCGTCTGTAAAGCGCTCCCACCCCTTCCCTTGATGTGACCCAGCCTGACCTGCCGCTACCGACAGAACCGTATTGAGCAACAACACCCCACGCTCAGCCCAAACGCTCAAACAACCGTGATTGGGCGGTAGAAATCCAATATCGGTTTTTAACTCTTGAAAGATGTTACGCAGCGAGGGCGGTATACGTTGCCCGGGTAGCACGGAGAAACTCAGGCCATGAGCTTGACCGGGGCCGTGATAGGGGTCCTGGCCTAAAATCACAACCTTAACCGATTCAGGGGGTGTAGCTTCTAGCGCAGAAAATAACAGGTGCCCAGGGGGATAAATCACCTTGCCCGCCGCTTTTTCATTGCGCAAAAATAGCGCCAAATCTTGCATGTAAGGCTGCTCGAACTCTCCCCGCAAGATACTCAACCAGTCTTCGCTTAATTTGATATCTCGCAAGGACTCCTCCCAATATCAACACCATTGAGCACGCTAGCTTACGGTGGGCAAATGCCGATGGTTCTTTTCCCGAAGCCAGCTCCGTGCAGAATGGTCCACACCAATCACTAGCACTTTAATGCCAATGCGGCGACAATATAACCTCCTATAGACGATGCCCCCAACGGATGAATCAGGACCTCAATACGCTCGCAGCTAAAAATCCTACGGTCGTCGCGCTTCGCGGCAAGACGCAAAGTTTGCTCGAACCACGTCTTAAGCTAGTTTTCGAGGAAATGGCCGAGCATCTGTTCAACCTCTCAGCCAGCGCTCAGCTGAACGCCGAGAATCGTAGCCGTAGCTTTGAAGCCTTTTCTCTATTGCGCGCGCAACACAAAAGTCTTATCAAAACGCTTCTGGCGCGTATTGACCGCGGTTATGACAAACTCGTTGCGGTGAGCAGTGACGAGGTTAACACTTTACCCACAGAGCTCGACCTCGTAGATCTGAGTGAGTTTGAGAGTAATTTGGCTATCGACAGAATGGTCAAGCTGGGAAATGAACGCTATTGGCTACCCTTGGAGGCAATCACCCTACGGCTTGCAACGGCGATCGATGCGGACCCAAAGTCGATCCAGCTGCCTTTCGGTCTGAAAGTTTGTTTTAGTGGCTACCGCTCGGTTTTGGCGCCGCTTGAGTTCAACGACGAAATATTGACTGAATTGGACAAGGCTTTTGCGCGCAACCTGCTTCCTGAACTCCGAGAGGTTTATCAGCAGATCAACACCCTGTTGGCGGATGACGGCTTGTTGCCAAACATTGAGCAGGTCCTTGAAAGCAGCGGTTCAAAACTCAATGGCAACTCTGAAGACGCAGGAGCGAAAAAGTCTGACCCAGGACCACACAATCCCCAAGCGGAAACAGATCTCGTAGACAGCCCACAGCCCTCGACTCAAGCTCAGGTGAGCAACAGGCCATACACTGGCCAACCCCAGCGGGTCTATCAACAGCCTTCGCAGCAAGCATCACAGTACGCTTCAGCGCAAGGTATGCAGCAACCCGTGGAGCGATCAGGGCCGAGTATCTCTGAGGGTACGGGTACGCACCATCAGCGCCCTGTCGCGCAAACTGACGGGCAGCCACCCCACCCAGCCAGTGCCACACACACATCTGACACCCTTGGTAATGCGCCCTTTCTCAGTGATTTTCCATCAGCATCTCCCACCCAAGGTGAGCTTGCTACAGCGGGTGAGTTCCCGAGCGAAATCATCACAGGACAGAACCTCACTGACAGTGGACTGCAAAATAACTCGCCAGGCTACATGCAGGGAGCACCATCGGGGCTCCAGCCTCAAACCACCACATACTCGGCGGTTGATAATTCCGCGCCACTGCTCTCGCCGCTGGATAAAGAAGCACAGCAGCTGGGTTTTCGCAATTATTTACCCCAACGGACTGAGCACCGGCCCAGCGCAACGGTTGGAAGCGGTCTCCTTAACCGCCTGCGTAGCAACACAGACTTCACGGACGGACATCCAGGCAGTCAAACAGCGGAGCAAGCAAGTGCCCAGTCCCAAGAGTTAGTGGACCGGCTCATTAGCATGCGCCAGAGTGGCGTTCGATGGAGCACCGACGCTGGAAAGCTAGTCGACAAATTAGGCTTGGTTACTGAAGGCCCAGATGCTGCTCCCAATGCGAACAGCGTGGCTTTAGTTGATCAGCTATTCTCGACATTGTCAGACGTGGTCCCTGCCAATCCCCCGGTAGTAAACAGTTTATACAGCTTAAAATTGCCACTAGCCCAACTGGCACTCACCGAGCCCGATTTTTATCGCAACAGGGAGCACCCGGCGCGCTTGCTGATAGAGCGGCTCACTGAGCTGGCGGCGCTAACGCCAAAGGGTAATGCCCGGATGGAGAGCAAGCTCAACGAAATTCTTGACCAACTCAACGTCAGCTATGACGGTACCCATGATGCTTTTGATAAAGCACTCAACAAGGTTACCGAACTTGCTCTTGGCGCTTTGAGGCAGCAGCAGCGCTCGATTCAACGGCAGGTTGCTGCAGAAGATGGACGAGAAAAACACAGATCTGCTCGAGATGAAGTCGCCCGCAGCTTGAGCAAATCGATGCCTCAATCGGAGTTACCCAAAATCCTAGTCAGCCTGCTAGAGACTGTTCTCCATGACGCATTGACACTTCGAGTACTGCGGTCGGGTAAAGACGTATATTATCTCGATGTATTAGCTGCGCTCGGACAAATCAACAGCGCATTATTGGAAGAAAATGGCGCCACCTTTACGGATACACAGCAATCACTCGACGTTATAAAGGGATGTCTGGTGGAGTCAGAACTCCTTGACGCCAATAGCGAAAAGCTGCTTCGAGACATTGAAATCGCCGTAGGAGGTGGCGGCACCATCGAGCGAGTTGCCTCGCCCTACAGACACACTGACATTTACTTGGAGCCGGATTTTTCTGAGCGGATAGCGTCTTTGCCGCGCCTGAGCCGGTGGGTGAAGCGTGCGCGTGAATTACCGATCAACACGTGGCTATCGAGCGTTGATGAAACCGGCATGAGAATCAATCGACAGCTTGTATGGCGCAATGATGCTGGCACTCGCTTTACGTTAACGAACGAGCAAGGCCAGGGTGTGGAGCAGCTTGACTTACTGACGCTGGCAAGGCGTTTGGCAACAAAGCTACAACCGCTAAACGCTTCGGAGCAACTGTCCATCATTGAACGGAGCGTATTTTCCTCTCTTGAAGAAAAACAGGCTGACCTGCTATCGATTTCCCAGAAAAAAACCAGCTCTACGCTCAGTCGCCCTGAACTCGTTGACAAAGTGCAATCGATGTTGCGTCGAGCAAGACGTCGAGGTGCGAGCCATGTGGCAGCTGCCGTAGTAGCCCATGAGGAACCTGCTTTAGCAAAGGTAGTCGACGCGCTGAACCATGCGGGTCTCGCGGTAGAAACCTACGGTCGTTTGAGTGATCACCTTGCCGGGCTTATTATCGATAGCTCATCCACAGGCACGGTACAGAATGCCTTAAACACCCTCACCCTTGAAGAGCCCCTGTCCAAACACGGTGTCGTACTCATTGACCCAAGTTTTAAGGATGGCGAGAGCGTCTGGCAAGGCCTTGAAGACTATCTAGAGGGAGCGTTCGATAACAGCGAAATCATCGTTGAGCAGCATGCACATCAGAAGGACCTTGCCGCAGCGGTAGTCAAGACCTATAGCTATTTATGTGACGAGATGCCTCCGCGGTTCTCACTTCGCGAAATGATTAGACGTCGTGCCAACGAACTCGACAGTTCACAACAAATGTTTCAAGTATTACTCGATGGTACTGCCGATGCTGGCGCCGAAGTTACTCGACAAACAGGTTATCACTCCACAGCCCTTGCGATTGCGCTGGACTGCGCGAAAATCGCCGCAGTGACACAACTTGCTGAACAGCTGGCCAACTCGGATCGAGAAGTGCCGATATTTAGTATTTGTATCGCTACCGATGCTGCCTTGCACCATGATTTCCTCGAATTTGTGCTGAAGGCCATTAGCGATAGTGGCATTGGTACTGATCGTTTATGTATCGAGCTAAATGACTCTATGCGTTTGCGAGAAGCTAGCCGCGTCGCCGATTTTGCACGGACCCTCAGGTCAATCGGTTGCCAGATCTGCATATCCGGAGTGCACCCCAATCGTGGTTCGACAGCGCAGCTACAAGCTCTCAGTCCTCACATGTTGATCCTTGATGCCAGTTTATGGCCGCCCGAAGAAGGCAGCCATTTAGCATCGCTGAATCAGGCTATCAGTGACCTTCACCATCTTGTGGGGGAACATGTCGTTTTACGCGATGAGCGTGACCCTGCCAAAGCGGCAGAACTCGGAATTGACCTGATTGAATCCTCATCAACACCAGAAATAGACCCACAACAGCTCATCGATACTCTGCCTGCTCTCGCGCGCTAAAGAATAGAACGGTTTTTTGTCGGCCGCCAAAAGGCGTAAATTATTTAACACATTTAATAAAAAACCGAGTAAACTTAGGCTACTTGGTCGGATCCGACGAGCCTCCGAGCACTATCGGAGTAGCTATTTGGGGGAATAGTTCTATGTTGCAACACTCTTTTGGCATTCTTGCTCAGCCCGCCAACACGTGGAAACGCTTGGCTGACTTGGATGATACATCGCGTGCAATTCTACTCATCTACCCAATGATTTGGGCGATTTTGCCTGCTGTTGCTTGGTATTGGGGAACAACCCATGTCGGCTGGACAGTTGGTAGCAACGACGATGTCATCCGACTTACCGACCAGAGTGCCATGCTAATCAGCTTCCTGTTTTACACAGGAATGGTCAGTTGTGTGGCCGTCATCGGCTATTTTGTACACTGGATGTCAGCAACTTATGGCGCAGATTCGTCGCTCACTAAAGGCATAATGATCGCTAGCGTCTGCTCGACGCCACTTTTCGTCGCGGGCGCTGTGGGCTTTTACCCCATCCTTTGGCTCGATATGCTGGTTGGTGTTTTCGCCGTCAGTTGGTCCACCTACCTGTTGTACACAGGTATCCCCATTGTTATGCGAATACCTGAAACACGCGGATTTTTATTTGCCAGTGCGATTGTGGCCATCGCTCTGGTGATTCTGGTTTGCCTGCTAGTCGCCACAACACTACTTTGGGAATGGGGTGCCATGCCCGAGTTTACTGATTGACAAGCAACACAGCACTACTGTGATCCGTTATTTCACCCAAAGAGAAACTGAGTAAAGCGGATTGCCGACGTGTTTCGTTTTGCCGGTATTACGCCATGAAACCACAACCAGAAGCAGTACCCGTCAGCTGTTACGGCCTGTGTCACCCACTGGCCGTCATTGATAAGTGTAAAGGAACGCATGACCATGTCCGACATTGACACATCCATAGAGCATCCAACCTACAACTATAAGGTCGTTCGTCAGTTCGCCATCATGACCGTCGTCTGGGGTATTGTCGGCATGTTTGTTGGCGTCTGGATTGCCGCTCAATTGGCATGGCCCGCGCTCAATTTTGATCTCCCCTGGACAAGCTTCGGGCGGTTGCGACCGCTGCACACAAATGCGGTTATCTTTGCTTTTGGGGGCTGTGCCCTTTTTGCTACGTCTTACTACGTTGTCCAGCGCACCTGCCAAGTCCGTTTAATCTCTGACAAGTTAGCGGCTTTTACTTTCTGGGGCTGGCAACTCGTAATCGTGGCGGCGGCTGTAACACTGCCCTTGGGTATGACGTCCTCCAAGGAATACGCCGAACTCGAATGGCCTATCGATATACTCATCACCGTGGTTTGGGTGATTTACGCAGTCGTTTTCTTTGGCACCATTGTCAAGCGCAAGACCTCACATATCTACGTTGCCAACTGGTTTTATGGCGCGTTTATCATCACCGTCGCCGTTTTGCATTTGGTTAACAGCGCCGTAGTGCCCGTAAGCCTCACCAAAAGTTACTCGGTCTACGCGGGAGCGGTTGATGCCATGGTGCAGTGGTGGTATGGCCATAATGCGGTTGGCTTTTTCTTAACCGCCGGTTTCTTGGCCATGATGTACTACTTTGTACCCAAGCAGGCTGAACGGCCGGTGTTCTCTTATCGGCTCTCTATTGTTCACTTTTGGGCTTTGGTCGCTATCTATATTTGGGCTGGACCCCATCACTTGCACTACACCGCCCTACCCGACTGGGCACAAAGCCTCGGAATGGTTATGAGTCTCATACTACTTGCGCCGTCTTGGGGCGGCATGATCAATGGCATCATGACGCTCTCCGGAGCCTGGGATAAGTTACGAGACGACCCAATCCTACGATTCCTAGTTGTCAGTTTGTCGTTCTATGGCATGTCCACTTTCGAGGGACCCATGATGTCAATCAAGACTGTGAACTCGCTGTCTCATTACACCGATTGGACAATAGGTCACGTCCACTCAGGCGCACTTGGTTGGGTGGCTATGATCAGCATTGGGAGCCTATATCATTTAATTCCTCGTTTGTTCGGTAAAGAGCAGATGCACAGTGCTTCATTAATCAATGTGCACTTCTGGATGTCCACGATAGGCACCGTGCTCTACATCGCCTCAATGTGGGTCAATGGGCTCATGCAGGGACTGATGTGGCGGGCCTACAATCAAGACGGAACACTCACCTATACCTTTGTCGAATCGGTTGTCGCATCTCATGCGGGCTACATTGTCCGAGTGGTGGGCGGCGCTGTTTTTCTCGGCGGTATGTTGCTCATGGCTTACAACGTTTACATGACAACCCGGAAACAGCTTGCAGAAGTTAATCATTTACCTGAGGGCACGCCTGTAGCCGCGTAAGGAGACTAACAGTGAATCACGATCTGATTGAAAAGAATGTGAGTGCGATGATTGTTTTCGTCATTATCGCCATAAGTTTTGGAACGCTGGTCGAGTTAGTTCCAATGGCCTTTAGTAAGACCACTACAACACCTATCGAAGGTCTTAAGCCTTATTCACCTCTGGCCCTTGAAGGTCGAGATATCTACATTCGCGAGGGCTGTAACACCTGTCACTCACAAATGATTCGGCCAATGCGGGCGGAAACTGAGCGCTACGGACATTATTCAGTAGCTGGCGAGTTTGTCTACGACCACCCTTTTCTGTGGGGATCTAAACGTACAGGACCAGACCTTGCGCGCGTTGGAGGTCGCTACAGCGACGACTGGCACAGAGCGCATCTTTATAATCCGCGTGACGTGGTGCCTGAGTCTAATATGCCTGCCTTTCCCTGGCTCTTCGAAACAATCATCGACGCCAGCGTGACACCCAAGAAAATGACCGCTTTGCGCAAGGTTGGCGTGCCCTACACCGATGAGGACATTGCAGACGCGAGTGCGGCTGTTGAAGGCAAGCGAGAAATTGATGCTTTGATTACTTATCTGCAGGGCTTGGGCATCTTAATAAAGGCGCGACGCTAACATGGATATCAATGATCTGCGTGGGTTGAGCACCGCGCTTATTATGGTTGCTTTCGTCGGTTTAATCTTTTGGTCATTTAGCAACAAACAAAAAAAGTCATTTGATGAAGCTGCCAACCTTCCTTTTGCAGACGACGCCTTGGACGAGCGAACAATGAAAGAGGTACAAAATCGTGAGTGAATTTTGGAGCTGGTGGGTCATCGTTCTGACCTCAACACAGATTGTCCTTGCTGTTTGGATTTTGTTCTCAAATCGAAAAAAAAGCGGTGGCGAGGTTCAAACCACTGGCCACACCTTTGATGGGTTGGAAGAATTTGATAATCCACTTCCTGCTTGGTGGTTTTACATGTTCCTTCTCACGGTCATCTTTGCCATTGGCTACCTAGTCCTGTATCCCGGCATGGGCAACTGGAAAGGGCTGATAGGTTGGACATCCGTCGGGCAATATGAAGCCCGTGTTGCAGCTGTGGAGGCAAAACACCGAGCCGTACGCGACCGTTATCTGGCTCTGCCCATCGAGGAAATCGCCCTCGACCCCCAGGTACGAAAAATGGGCCAACGTTTATTTGGTAATAACTGCGCGCAATGTCATGGCTCGGATGCCATGGGTGCCTACGGGTTTCCCAATCTCACGGATGATGACTGGCTATATGGCGGCTCAGCAGAGACCATAAAAGCGACCCTTTTACACGGGCGAAAAGCGGCCATGCCAGCCTGGCAAGCGATTTTAGGTGATGAAGGTATCGAAGAAACTGCGCACTATCTGATGTCGCTCAACAAACGAGAGGCCGAACCAAATAAGGTACTGAAAGGGGAACAGCATTTCATGACTTACTGCGCGGCCTGCCATGGTCCAGATGCCAAGGGCCAGCAGCTTATGGGCGCACCCAACCTCACTAATGGAATTTGGCTCTATGGCGGAACAAAGGAGCAAATCAAACAGACCTTACGCAATGGCCGTAATGGCGCGATGCCAGCCTTTAGTAATGTATTGAGTGAGGACAAGATACATATTCTTACGGCTTGGGTTTACAGCCTCAGAGACCAAAATATGGGGCCTTCGGTGCGCTAAAGACTGCAATAATCGGAGCAGTAAACCATGGTAGACAAAACGACGGACATCCTCGCCATTGATTCGGTGGCGCCCAACGAAGTATCCGAGCTCGATCTCTACCAAAAACGCGAGAAAATCTATACTCGAAAAATTCAAGGTACCTTTCAACGATTAAGATTATTCACTGGCTGGCCGTTGTTGATTGGTTACTTTTGTTTACCATGGATCAATCTCGGCAGCCGTCAATCGGTACTATTTGATTTACCCGAGCGGAAGTTTTATGTGCTGAACCTCACGTTTTGGCCGCAAGACTTCATCATGCTCGCTTTCTTGTTGATGATTGCTGCATTTGCCTTGTTTACGGTAACTGCTTTTGCTGGGCGCGTTTGGTGTGGCTACACATGTCCTCAAACCGTTTGGACAGCTATTTTCATGTGGATCGAACAACGCTTTGAGGGGTCGCGTAACCAGCGCATAAAGCTCGACAAAGCACCTATGTCATTTGGCAAATTTCGTAAAAAGCTTCTCAAGCACGCCGGCTGGGTCCTGGTAGCCTTTTGGACCGGCTTTACCTTTGTTGGTTATTTCACACCAATAAGAACGCTATTACCCGAATTTTTCGCCCTTGAAGCCAGTCACTATGCCTTCATCTGGATTGCCATTTTTACAGTCGGCACCTATCTCAATGCTGGTTATATGCGCGAGCAGGTATGTATCTATATGTGTCCCTATGCTCGTTTTCAATCTGCAATGTTTGATCGAGATACGCTAATCGTATCTTACGACCCTATTAGAGGTGAGCCCCGAGGCTCACGCAAGCGGGACCTTCCCGTTGACGATAGTTTGGGCGACTGCATCGATTGCCAGCTCTGCGTCCAGGTTTGTCCTACCGGGATCGATATACGGGATGGCCTGCAATACAAATGTATAGGATGCGCACTGTGTATTGATGCCTGCAATTCCATCATGAATAAAATGGGTTATTCTCCTGGGCTAATAAGCTACACCAGTGAAAACACGCTTGAAGGTAAACCAACCCGCGTTTTCCGTCCGCGGCTTGTTGGCTACGTGTTGGTTTTAAGTATCATGATTGCTGTCTTCACGGCCACCTTACTAACAAGAGACCCGCTGGAATTGACGATCCTACGTGAGCGTAATCAACTCTATATTCCTGCGCCGGGAGGACTCATTGACAATGTTTATCGAATTCACCTCTCTAACCTTGACAATGAAGAACGGTTTTTTCAAATAAACATCGGTGGTATCGATGGCGCTCAGCTGATAGGCAACCCGCAAATTGGCATCGCCGGTGGCGAGCTCAGGGAAATCACCTTGCGGGTTCGCGCTAACCCCATTGACCTAATGGCGCCGAGTACAACAATTTGGTTCACAGCAATCAGGGTTGATGATCCATCGATTAGCACGACACACGAATCGAGGTTTATCAAACCACTGTGAAAACGCCATCACCGAATCGATACAAAGTGGCACCTTGGTACCGACAATTTTGGCCGTGGTTCATCATTGCACTCCCCACCATCGTCGTGGCTGCGAGTCTGTACACACTGATTCTTGCCAATCTACATGCCGATGACCTTGTTATTGACGAATACTACAAGGAGGGTCTGGCCATTAACTTACTTCTCGAGCGCGATGCGCAAGCAGATAAATTGGGGTTGCATGCAGAGCTTTATTTAAGCGGCCAGAATCAGCTACAAATTGGCGCGAGGGTTCAAGGCGATATTCAAGCAAGTCAGTTAATGCTGCGATTATCGCATCCAATGGAAGCAGCCGAGGACCGCGAATTAATCTTGAAGCGTGTTGGTGATGAAGACTATATGACCACGATAAACACTCCATTATCAGGCAACTGGTACTGGATTTTGGATGCGGGTGATAGTAGTACTTGGCGACTAACCGGCGAGCAACGCTTCTAATACTTTCTATGGACCAAGTGGACTGTTATCACTGCGGCCAACCAGTTCCTGTCGATTTGTCACTCACTGTGACCATAGGAGAGGACACTCATCCCGTCTGTTGCCTCGGGTGTCGGGCCGTTGCCAACCTGCTTGTTAACGCCAGTTTAAGCGCCTTCTACACGCACAGAACGGCTTTTTCACCAACACCCGACAGCGCAAATACGCATGTCGCCGACTGGTTTAAAGATCGCGATTGGCTGTCGACTTTTGCGAAGCAAGATTCCGAAGGCTTACACATACCGCTACTCGTCAGCGGCATGAGCTGCGCGGCTTGCAGCTGGGTAATTGAGCAGTTTCTTAATAAGCGCGCCGATGTTACAGCAGTAGATATTAATCTCTCCCTATCTCGGGTTGTCATTAGCATGCTCCCCGACAGTGACCCCGCTGGCGCTGCGAGCGATCTCGCCAGCCTTGGTTACATTATTCGGCCATGGCGCACTGATGAGCGACTCGATCAGCTCCGCCGCGATAGTAAACGCGATTTACGCCGACTTGGTGTCGCGGGCGTCGGGATGATGCAAGTAGGCATGTCTGCAATAGGGCTCCATGCGGGAGAACTACAAGGCATTGATGCATCAATACAGCAATTATTAAGAGCTTTTAGTGCACCACTTACGCTACTTGTTGTGCTCTACAGTGGGCGCAGCTTCTTCACCACTGCTTGGCAACATCTCAAGCAAGGTGCATTGGTCATGGATAGTTCGGTGGCACTTGCACTCACCGTGGCCACAACAGCAAGCTTATGGGCAACCTTTTCAGGGGGCGGCGATACATACTATGACTCTGTCGTCATGTTTGTATTTTTCTTGCTACTCGCGCGTTACACAGAAAAAAGATTACGCGACGCGGACCTGATGGCTTTGGTACACATAGAAGACTCACTGCCAGAATTCGTCAATCTTCGAAAAGAACAAGGCTGGTGTCGCGTTCCCCGCCATCAAATTGTCGAGGGAGATATTGTGCGCGTATCGGCCGGTGAGGCCATAGCCTTCGATTGTGATGTTATTGAGGGTGAGACTGCTGTTGAAGAATCGGTTTTTAATGGCGAGTCACTGCCTCGAGCAATTAAGCCAGGAGATCGTGTGTATGCAGGTACCGTTAACTGCGAAAGTACCATCGATCTTCAGGTTGGCGCCAACTATCGAGACTCGCGTTTAGCGGCTTTAGCGAGTGATGTTGAGCGAGCACGCCAGGAGAAGCCAGTATTTTTGCAACTCATTGACAAACTAGCATCGCGATTTGTCGCCGGTGTTTTTCTTGCAGCCTTAGGCACAGCCATCTTTTGGTCATGGGTGGAACCAGCGAACGCTCTCTGGACAACACTGGCCGTACTTGTTGTGGCTTGCCCGTGCGCGCTTTCGCTAGCTACACCAGCTGCATTAGCCGGAGCTAGCGCACGGCTACGCCAGGTAGGGATAACCGTTCACGGCGAATTTGGTTTGCTTGCGGCCGCAGATGCCAGCGATATGTTGATTGATAAAACAGGCACCTTGACCCGAGCGCAACTTGTGATAAACACGATTCAAGCCAATGGGGTCATAGCAACAAAAACAGTACTGGAAATCGCTGCCGCACTGCAGCAATTCAGCTCTCACCCGGCAGCGAGAACTTTTCATGGCTACCCAAGCCAAATACACGTTGATCAATTGAACGACGTTCCTGGCGCTGGCATCGAGGGCTATTGGCAGGACGAGAGTCAATCAGGCAATAGCCGAAAGCAGGTCCGTATTGGCAGTTTACAGTTTTGTCGCGAGCTTTGTCCCGCACTGCCCAACCCACCCGATCGTGAACACTACTGGATTGGGCTTGTGAGCAACCAAGATTGGTTAGCATGGATAGGCCTGTCAGAGGAGCTTCGTGAAGAGGCGCCAAAGACTATCGCTAAGCTTAAAAGCCAGGGCTTAACTATCGCGGTCCTGTCCGGCGATACGCATGCGCGGGTCAAAGCCATAGCACAGCAGTTATCCTTGTCTTACCAAGCAGGCTGCCAACCGCGCGACAAACTCGATGCTTTAAAGACCTTACAAAGCCAGGGACACATTGTTATTGCCGTGGGGGATGGCCTCAACGACGCGCCGTTCTTGGGGGCAGCAGATGCGTCTATCGCCGTTACAGATGCTACCGCTCTCGCCAAAGCCCAAGCCGACTTTGTGGTGACTGAAGGCTCACTGACAAGCATACCCAGAATTATTGAGGTCGCACATAAAGCGCGGCAAGTGATACGTCAGAACCTTATGTGGGCTGGCAGCTACAATCTCATTGGCATTCCCTTTGCTGCGATGGGCTATGTCCCACCTTGGCTTGCAGCTTTGGGTATGTCAGTTAGCTCATTAATTGTGGTGCTCAATGCGCTGCGCCTAAGACGGGTAACGCTGAGTCATGAATAGCTTATATCTACTTGTTCCCATCGCTCTCCTGTTTGCTCTTACGATTCTTGGCTTATTCATTTGGGCGGTCAATCGTGGACAATATGATGACCTCGACAGAGACGCATGGCGTGCGCTGCATGACGAGCTTGATCAGCGACCCACAACGACAGAAGAGGATGAGCAACGTGGGTAGTGACATTTTAGCAGGCATCGCACTTGGCCTAGCGGGCGCCGGGCACTGCTTGGGTATGTGCGGCGGCATCGCTATCGCGTTTCGCACCCAAACAGGCTCATCCTTTATTATGAGCTTGGGTTATCACTGTGGACGACTACTGAGTTATACCCTTCTTGGAGCTCTGTTGGGTACAGCCGCAGGCGCCATAGAGCTTGCTTCATGGACCATAGCATTACGATTCATCGCCGGCTTTTTACTAGTTGCCATGGGTCTGCATACACTGGAGCTGTGGATGGGCATTCGTCACTTGGAGGCATTGGGTGGCGTTCTTTGGGAGTGCATTGCGCCCTTAGCCAAGCGATTACTACCGCCTCGCAAATTTCATCACAGTGTATTGTTAGGCAGTCTATGGGGGCTCATGCCCTGTGGGCTCATATATAGCGCACTGGCTTGGAGCGCTAGCGCCGCCAGTGACACGCTTACAAGCGGAGGCCTCATGCTAGCCTTTGGTATTGGCACCCTACCCGCCATGCTGGGAAGCACACTCATGGGGGTACGCACACAGCACTTATTACGCAATGTTTGGATGCGTAAATCTATGGGTGGTCTTCTCGTCGTGGCTGGCTTGTGGAGTCTTTGGCTAACAACAAACCACACAACTCATCTCCTTGGCCTTTCCCAAACTACTGGTAATGAGCAACAAGCAAACGCGCATGACCACTGAAGATTCGAGCCGCGTGCTTCGAGATCACTCTAAATAGGTTGTGCGTTGGTTACTGCCACTTTTTAAAGCGCCTCAGCAAATGTAAGTTGTCCACAACGATGAAGGCCAAGCCACACCAAACAATACCAAGAGAAACCAAAGTTAATACTGGCGTATCCTCTTTCAACACCAATTGCGCCACAATTAATTGCAGTGTAGGCCCAACATAGGAAAGCAGACCAATCGTAGATAAAGGCAGTAAACGCGCGGCTGTAACATGGGTAATAAGAGGAATCGCCGTAAACGCGCCCGACAACATCAAAAAAATATCGACTTTAAGGCCGTGTTGAAACAGACCTGCGCCATCGTGAAGAACAATCCAGCACAAGCCTGCAGGGAAGAGAAAGAGCGACTCTATAAACAGGCCTTCTATGGCATCTGCCTGAATCATTTTACGAATAGCACCATAAACCGCAAAAGACAGTGATAGTGCTAAAGCAATAAATGGAATACTTCCAACGGCAAATAATTGTACGGCAATCGCCACCAATCCCATGGCAATAGCAACCTTTTGCGGTACAGAAGGTTGCTCTTTGAAAAACATCATGCCAATTACTACAGACAAAATTGGCAACAAAAAATACCCGAGACTTGCTTCTGTAGCTTTCCCGTGGGTGACGGCGTAAAGAAATACACCCCAGTTAATCGTAATCAGTGCCGCAGCTACAAACATCACCACCCATACTCTAGGCTCGCGTAGCAAACGACCCACAGAAGCCACCCGCTGACTGATAATCAATACGAGCAAGACAGCCGGTAATGTCCAAGCGCCACGATTTGCGAGGACATCAATGGAATCAACTGGCTTGGTTTCTAACCAGTAAAATGCAGCGCTCCCCCAGACTGCATTGGCGATCAGGCTCAGCGTTATACCCAAGCGAAAGTCGTTGTTTTTAGACGGTGTGGTGGCGTTCATGGAAAACCCAAAACGAGGCACCGGCGATCATACGCTGGCTAATCGAGTTTTTCAGCGCTTGTCGCAAGAATTTTTCCAAGACGTGCACGCTATAGACAGTCGTAATCAGCTTGATTATCAGGGTTTCTTGCTCGGTTGTGAATCAACGGGCACTAACTCGCCAAGCGCACAAAAAAACAAACAGGTCTTGATGGGATCGAGTCCCTTGGCATTCAACAGACGGCGATAATCTGCGAGTTGCTGAGCATAATGAGCAACTTCGCGTGCAACGAAATCTGCCGGTGTTTCGTCCTCTGATGGCTGACTTGTTTTGTAATCAATCACGTAATGAGTATGGCTGGCTTCGTCAAAGAAGTAGCGATCAATGATGCGTTGCGTGGGTTCCTGACCGAGTTCCCATAATATCCATTCGTTGTGCGCTATTGGGCGATGTGAAAGAACCCAACGTCCTTGCTCACTGTTTAATGTTATGTCAATCAGCTCAATGGCCCGCAGACACTTCTCTGTGAGAACCGAGCCATTGAGCCCGCCTGATCTGAGAATTTGTCCAATGGCATTACGGGCTTGGTCACTGGCGCTCTCAGGTAGCACTGGTAATGAGGCGAGCACCTCCAGTCCCCTGTGGACCGCTGAGCCCAGCAGCCTCTCAGCGATGTTCCCCGGCTTAAATGCATCATTTAATCCCCTACTGCCCGTCGCCTCTGGGCTACTTGTAACGGTAGGCCTCAGCACCGCACTTGGCAGCCGAGCAAGTCGCCCATTGGCTGTATTGGAATCCAACCATCCGGATCCCGGTTCGCTACCTCCAGCATCCGATAGCTCATCAGTCCCCACAAGTGAGTGAAATTCAGTATCAGCTTCGACGACCGGTTTCAAAACCCCCATGGGACTGTTTTTACTCGGCCAATTTGGCCACTCTTGATCGGCGTTGGCCTCTGCCGTCAACCAAACGTGCTTTTTAGCACGCGTCACACCCACATACAGTAAACGACGCAATTCAGCGGTGTCTCGCTCAGCTTGGAGCCACGACAAGTAGTTATAGAGGCTTGGGGCGGTCGAAGCCTGACGATCATCAGCCGCGACGAGAAGCCCACTCTCATCGGCATAATCACGACCTGCTCCGACATGCAAATGCCAACGTAACAGTGGTTTGTCTGTCCCCCCCACGCTCTTGTCTAGCTGAGGCATAAACACATAGTCAAACTGTAGCCCTTTGGATTTGTGCAGCGTCATTATTTCTATGGCACTGCCATCTTCTGGGTGTTCGGCAAAAAGTGTTTGAACGCGTCGCGCTAACCAATCAATATCAAGACCAACCGAGATGGCCTCTGCCTCACGTAGAAGGTCAAAAAATCGCTGCGCGTTGCGTTCGGCGTCGCAGGGAGTACACAAGTCCCCACCTAGCCTTAGCCAAGTCTGCTCAATCCATACAGGTAGTGACAGTCGATCACGATGATCAACGGCCCAATCCAATGCGGCTACAAGATGCGTTACTCTGGCAGCGGCTTCGGTAGACAAGTTGGGCAGCGCGCGCGTTAAACATCGCCGCAGCTCCCCTGAAGGCGACCAAACTGCATGAATATCGGCTAGCTGTAATCCACAGAATGGCGCCCGTAGTAAAGCGAGTGCTGCGAGCTCATCCGCTGGATTAGCGAGCCAGCGACAGAGACTCATCAAGTCAGAGATTGTGGCGGTATCTGCAAGCGGCTCGAGATCCCTGCCAACGAACCTGACACAATGACCTCGCAACGCATCCATAATCGGTTGTGCATGTCGTCGCGCTCTTATCAACACAGCTATCGAGGCCTCAGGTTCAGTATGACGAATGTCTACAATCGTTTGAGCAATAAAATTGGCTTCACCGATACCGCTATTGCTAGCAAAAACATGTGCTGCAACCGCGCGCTGTGTTAATGCGGGGCGAACGGCAATTGCTTTGCTGTGAGACACTCGTCCACGGGCGAGATCATCTTGGGCAGGGAAAAGCTTTTGAAAAGTACTGTTAACCCAGTCCACGATACCCGCTTGAGATCGAAAGTTACGCTCGAGCAAGAGCGGTTGTAGCTGCAAACCGCCCACACCGCGGTCTCTTGCTTGCAAGAACAACGAGACGTTTGCATAGCGAAATCCATAAATTGATTGCATGCCATCACCCACTAGAAACAGGGTGCGAGGCTGCGGGTTGTCCTCATTATGCTCCTTCCATCCGCGTGTTAACTGTTGGAGCAAGTGGAACTGCTGATCAGAAGTATCTTGGAACTCGTCAATTAAAATATGTTCAATTTGATAATCTAAGCGCAACGCGAGGTCCGTGGGATTTTCATCGGTTCCCAATGCGTCTGCAGCCGCAAGTGCAATATGCGTATAGTCGACTTTACCCCGCTTCTGGAAGACCAATAACAGCTCAGCCTGTAGTATCGGTAACAAATGCGATAAGTGCAGCACTAATTGCCATGATGCATCAGAGTTGTCGGCAATAGGCAATCGACGCAGTTCCTTAAGCAGTTCGCCAACATGTTTTTCCTGAAGACGCTCTATCAACGAACACAAGCGCTGCTTGTGCTCAGCCGCCGTTGTAGGGAAGCCAACGGATTTATTAATGCCCTTTGGGCTACGCCAATCACCGTCTTTTTTGAGTAAAACATCGCTCGCTTGCCGCCAGTCATTGAGGGACTCATGTGACGTTGTTAAAGAGACTCTCGAAAATCCGAGGTTATCAGCGGCTATATTCGCTAACATTTCAAGCTCACGGACTTCCTCAGCTAGGCACTGGTTCAAGCTTAAGAGCACCCCGGCAATCAGGTCGCTCACGGTTTCCCGCAGCGCCTTCTCAGCTTCATGGGGTGAATGATGCATACCGATACGACGGCCCCAGTCGCCTCTCCTGCCCAGCAACTGCACGAGCAATCCACGTAACTGATCCCAGTTATTATCAAAGTTGAAAAGCAGTGCTCTTAAGGCTAGGCCCGTTTCATCTGGCAGCTCTACACGCTTCATTAACTGAGATACAGCTTCATTGAAAAGAGGCTCATACTGATCTGTTACTTCAACGGCTCCGCCGATAGCACTAACGATCGGCATTTGCCGTGTTAAGTCTCCGCATAAGCTGTCAATTGTGCGTAGGTTGAATACCTCGGGATCCAGAGACCAATTTTTTCTTCGTGCGTGCCTAATTACAGCTATTGCCAGCTCTCGAGTCCGCAATTCATGATCTACAGACACAGGTATTTCTTTTTGGGCTTCGTCGAGTTTCTCCAAAAGTCGATCGCGCATTTCTGCCGCGGCTTTGCGCGTAAATGTGATAGCAAGAACCTGCTCAGGCCGCTCTACGCGACTCAAAAGTGCGAGTAAACGCTGCGTCAATAATTCGGTCTTACCCGATCCTGCGGGTGCACTAACGCAAAAACTCCGGGAGGGATCCATAGCCTGACTTCGTGCGGTTGTATCGAGGTCAGTCATCGTAAACTCCGATCGATGTCCCATCCTGGTCAGAGAGTTCTGTATTCTGATGGCGATACCGGCAGACATGGTCAAGATCACAATATCGGCAGGCACCCTGCGCCGGATTGATCGTTGCATCACCGCGCACATAATCTTCGGCGAGTGACTCCAAAACGCGTTGCCAATATATAGTCAGTGCTTGCCAAGTTTCTGCCTGAGTCTGACTTTTCTTTAGCTGATCCGTCAGCGTTTTCTCACGCGCCTTAAGGCCGAGTTCGTCGCCTAATTCTATAAATTCAACCTCGCCTCGTCTGAGTCGGGCAAAGGCCAAACCTTGAACATCGTCGTTTAGTAGCGCGTACAGCGGCAATTGAGGATCAGTCGGGCGCTCACCAAGCCAGCTACTTCGACTGGGGCGTCCTGTTTTATAGTCAATGACTAATCGGCGGCCGTCCTCAAGCTGATCAATGCGATCGGGACGTAAACGAAGCTCAAGAGGACCAATAGCGAGCACATGTGCCTGCTCTCGCTCAACCACCAGATAGTCCACACTCCGCTTCTGTTCATGATTCAACCACTCTGCCAACAACCGCTGGATCCGATCCGCTTCTATCTCTAAACAGGTAGAGCCCACACGCTTACGCAGCGAACCAGGTTGGTTACGTTGCTCTAAGGAACGGATGGCCTCCGTCACCGAATCGGCAATAAGTCGCCGACAATCTTCCTTGCTGAGCCCCCTCAGTGCTAAAGATCCACTTACACGCCCCCAAAAATAATACAACGCATAATGAATAACGGATCCGCGCTCAGCAGCTGTCAATCCAAGTATCGTCTGTGTTAGCGGCGTTGCGCCTAGTCGATGGCGAAACCAAGCACGGAATGCGCAAGCACTCTGATTTTGTAACACGCTCGCGCCACCACCGAAAGGAACCTCTGGACCGTCGACGCTACCTTGAGTGGTACTGTCTTCCAAAAATTGCAACTGCGTTGCCGCTCGCCAATGCGTGGGTCTTAGCTGCTTCGGGGGCTCTGGTGACTCGTCAATCGCGAGCAGAGGGCTAGCATGCTGTTCGAGTCCCTCTGCCCAACCAAAATAACTTGCCGATAGTTGGCCATGTGTCACCCGCCAACTCCCTATCAAGGTCATGGCCTGCCGTAGAAGCTGATTTGAGTCGGCGCTGGGAATACACCATTGGCGTTGCAAGACCGCTGGGAGAAAGGGTAACAACCTCGGCTTAGCCGGCAGCACACCTACCTGGAGTCCGCAAATATGTAGCGCATCAAAGCTAAGACCAACAGCCTCCTGCGGCCCCAACACCTGAAGCGCCGTGGATTCAGTTTTGGGCTGAAAAACCAAGTCATCAAGGCAAGCCCGCCAAAGTGATACGGCACGAGAGTAATCCACGAGGCCCGCTACCTCGCTCAGGGACACCAGTTGATCGAGGCTAAGTTCAAAACGGTCAAACTGCTGGTATTCCATAGAATCCAGTGCGATCCGTGAGGGCCATTGCCACAATTGTAGTGACGAGCGGAGTCGCTCAACCCACTCATGAAGATCGAGCATTTCCTTGCGTTGAGGCGCGATGCGCAAACTTGCAATCATAAGAGCGAGTCGCGAATTGGGCGCATGTAGAGCAACCCAATGACTAAAATCTGACCAATCGATAGGATCGGTGCCCAAATCAAAGAGGGATTTAACTAACTGAACACCTTGCTCGGATTCGTGGAAATTGGCTTCGAGTAAATAAGGAGAGCGAAGTAACGACAATAAGCGCTGGCGTGTAAGTGGCTCTATATGCAGGGTGAGTGCAAGCAACGCGTCTCGAAACATGGGCACACTCGCCAGGGATTGACCTGTTGCAAAATTCACCGGTAGCTTATGGTAGCGGGCATCAAGACAGTCAAATTCCTGCCGCAAGTAGTACTCTAGAAGCGGTCGATCACGCTTAAAGTTCATCAACACAATTGCGGTGCTAAGCCGTCCCTCTCGATGCCTTTGCGCAGCCCATGCAGCGATATGCGCAAGCTCCTGCTCTACTGAGCTAAAGCGGGTACCTTGAATGAGGGCTTGATGTTCTTGGAATTCATGAAGGTCCATGACACTGACGTTAGCCATCTGATCTATGGCTCGCTGTGTCAGCGGCGTCAGCTCGAGCGTATGGGCAAGTAAAACACCTGGCTTTGATGCCAATGTTAATTGTGTCAATTGCCGGTAGGCATCTGCGCGGGTTGCCCAGTGTCGTTCGTACAGCGTGTTCTCAAAGCGCTCAAGCCAAATAGAGAACACCTGACAATCTAGGTCGAAACTCGCATACTCGTTGAGAGCATTAGTGGCGTGATCTGGACCGTAATGGATCAAAGCATCGCGGCAGATGCGCGCTTGCTCGGCAGCCGCTTGCGGTTGAAGCAGTCGAAACGAGTCTCCGTAATTGCTGTCAGTATTGATAACAGATAGCCATATGAGATGCTCTTCTAATCTGCTTAGGAGCTTTTGAGCTGGAATTTGCCCCGCTTCTATGGCTTCAAGCCAGCGTGACTCGAGCCACGCATCGATGGGCTCAATGTCGGGGTGATGTGCGACACCGACTGTTGGCGACTGAGTTGATAGCCAGCCAAGTGTGAGCTGTCGGGCTAGTCGACGCCCCGGTGTCAGAAGAGTACATCCGGCACTCAAAGCATCGTGAAATGGATTTATATCGGCAAATGATTGATACAAAGTAGGTTTACCATCGTTTTTGCATAAAGCCAGTACATGACGCAGCGGCATTGACAAGGTAGACTGCCGCCGGCCAATCGGTATCTACCGATTGGTTGTGCCTCGGCACTCCGTTTATCCGAACGACTTCAAGAAGTGAAGGTAGCATGTCTAATCCTCGAATCCACAACGTTAATGTGGCTGCACAACAAATTTTGGTGGCACCTGCCGCTTTACGCGACAGGGTAACCGTTAGCGATAAGGTCTACGATCATGTAGCCCAAACACGTAGCACCATTGAAGCTATTCTCGATCGCGCCGACCCGCGACTCATTGTGGTCGTTGGACCTTGCTCTATCCATGACACCGCCGCCGCTATGGACTATGCCCAGCGCCTTAAGGCTCTCTCTGAACGTGTTGGCGATGCGCTTTACTTAGTCATGCGCGTTTATTTTGAGAAACCAAGAACAACGATTGGATGGAAAGGCCTCATCAATGATCCCCATCTCGATGATTCTTTCGACATTGAAGCCGGATTAACCATCGGGCGAACCTTACTAAGAGACATTCTCGAGCTGGGATTGCCCACCGCAACCGAAGCACTCGACCCCATTACCCCTCAATACTTACAAGACCTTATAAGCTGGACAGCGATCGGGGCTCGTACCACCGAATCCCAGACGCACCGTGAAATGGCTAGTGGCTTATCTTCAGCAGTCGGATTCAAAAATGGCACGGATGGTGGTCTCGATGTAGCAGTGAACGCCATGAAGTCCGTTTGTAACCCCCATCGTTTCTTGGGCATCAACAGCGATGGGAAGGTTTCGGTGTTTGAAACTCGGGGTAACCGTTATGGCCATGTGGTGCTACGGGGCGGTAGCGCTGGCCCTAACTATGACAGTGTTCATATAGCCCTCTGTGAGCAAGCACTTGAAAAAGCGTCTCTCCCGAGAAACATCATGGTTGATTGCAGTCATGCAAATTCGGAGAAAAACCCCGAGTTACAACCCTTGGTCGCAGACAACGTCGTCAATCAAATTCTGGAGGGCAATAGTTCTATCATTGGGCTGATGCTCGAAAGTAACATCAACGCAGGCAACCAAAAGATTCCCGCCGACCTCGGCGCCCTTGAGTATGGGGTATCGATTACTGATGGCTGCATCGATTGGGAGACGACGGAAACGTTATTGTTATCAATGGCTAATAAATTGCGCGGCAACCTCAAGCAGCGCGGTTAACCGCGTCCCTGAGCGCCCCCTATCTGACTTGCACGACCACCAGCTCGACTCACATGCTGCGCTTGCCGATGGTCGTAATGGACGCGAGCAAGAAACCGCGTCAATAGTACGCCTGACTGCGATCGGTGTGGTCAGTAACGTCGCGCACACCGGCGAGTTCGGGTATCTGTTCAACCAGCGTTTTCTGTACACCGTCTTTGAGCGTAATATCAACGGCGCTACAACCTTGGCAACCGCCTCCGAACCGTAGCACTGCAAACTGATCTTCAGTTACCTCGACCAAGGAAACCTCCCCACCATGAGCGGCGAGGGACGGGTTTACTTCGTTGTATAAAACGTAATTGATACGATCTTCTAGGGGACTGTCGGTATCGACGCGGGGCATCTTAGCATTGGGCGCCTTAATCGTTAGCTGCCCACCCATACGATCAGTAGCGTAATCGACTAGCGCGTCCTCAAGAAACGGAATACTGCGTGCCTGAAACCAAGCACGAAACTGACCAAAATCGTGTTCGACATCCTCGGCGTCAATATCGCCCTCGCGGCAATAAGCGATACAGGTTTCAGCCCGCGGTGTGCCGGGTTGATTGATGAATACTCGCACGCCGAGCGCGTCCTCTTGTTTGGACAATAACTCGGCCAGATAATTTTGCGCGGACTCGGTAATGGTGATCATGATAACGCTTCCATCGGCAATACTTGAGTGGGTTACTAGGATAACACAAAGACAGAACCCCGAGCATTCATCAAAATATTTTGATATATTAGGCGAAATTCTTGTCGAGCTTTTGTAGATGTTTCCCGTCGCCCGCTTCACCAGCCCCCGAATTCAGTCACTGATCCACGCCCTCAATGAACGGATTGTGATCATTGATGGCGCAATGGGAACCATGATTCAAGATTACAACCTCGACGAGGAAGATTACCGTGGCGGTATTTTCAAAACGCACCCAAGCGACCTTAGGGGCAATAATGATCTCCTCAACCTAACACGTCCCGACATTATTGAAGCCATTCATCGCGCCTATCTCGAGGCCGGTGCCGATATCATTGAAACCAATACTTTCAACAGCACCCGCATTGCGCAAGCCGACTACGGCCTCGAATCGCAGGCGCGAGCACTTAACCTAGAAGGTGCCCTGATTGCTCGCAGAGCTGCAGACGCAATCACAGCGCGTGAACCATCAAAGCCACGCTTTGTCGCTGGCGTACTTGGACCAACACCGCGCACCGCTTCCATTTCTCCCGATGTTAATGATCCGGGCTCACGTAATATTACCTTTGATGGGCTGGTCGTAGACTACCGCGAGGCTGTTGATGCTCTTTGCGAAGGGGGCGTCGACATACTCATGATTGAAACAATTTTCGATACCCTCAATGCCAAAGCCGCGCTTTTCGCCATTGGCGAGGTATTCGCTGAGCGACGTATTGAATTGCCACTGATGCTGTCGGTCACTTTTCCCGACACGAGCGGGCGTATTTTATCGGGCCAAACCCCAGCCGCTTTCTGGAACAGCATCGCACATGCCAAACCGCTTATTGTGGGCAGTAACTGCGGCCGACGGTTCAAAGAGGTAGAGCCTTTTCTCGAAGAGCTTGCTGAGAGCGCCGAATGTTACTTCAGTGCTCACCTGAACGCAGGTTTGCCAAATGCCTTTGGCGAGTACGATGAAACGCCTGAGGATATGCAGGCTGATTTTGCTAGCTTTGCTGAGCGCGGCTACCTAAATCTAGCCGGAGGATGTTGCGGAACCACTCCCGATCATATCCGAGCCATCGCCGCTGCAGTGAAAGACACATCACCTCGTATACCTGCCCCCAAACGCGCTGATACACACCTCAGTGGGCTTGAGCCATTCAGCTTCGAGGGTAAAAACTTCGTCAACGTGGGTGAGCGTTGTAATGTTACCGGTTCGGCAAAATTCAAAAGATTGATCCTAGAAGAGGACTATGCAGCGGCGCTAGATATCGCTCGAACTCAGGTCGAGGACGGTGCCCAAATTATCGATGTGAACATGGATGAGGGGATGTTAGATGCTGAGCATGCCATCGTAACTTTTTTGCGTTTGGCCGCCGCTGAACCCGAGATCGCCAAAGTCCCCTTCATGATTGATTCATCAAAATGGAGTGTCATTGAAGCCGGCCTCAAATGCGTACAGGGCAAGGCTGTCGTCAATTCAATCTCCTTGAAGTCTGGCGAGGCCGACTTCCTCGAGCAAGCTGCACTGTGTCAGCGCTATGGCGCCGCCGTGGTGATTATGGCTTTTGACGAGAACGGCCAAGCTGACTCTCTCGAACGGCGCCAATCCATTTGCAAGCGCAGTTATGAGTTACTGCTAGAGCGGCTTGAGTTCAACCCCAGCGACATCATCTTCGATCCCAATATTTTCGCAATTGGAACAGGCATTGAAGAGCACGCTAATTACGCCGTCGACTTTATTGAAGCGAGTCGTTACATAAAAGCACATTTGCCAGGAGCCAGAGTATCCGGGGGCGTATCGAACGTGTCCTTTTCTTTCCGCGGCAATAACCCGGTGCGCGAAGCTATCCATTCGGTTTTTCTTTATCACGCCATCAATGCCGGGATGGATATGGGAATCGTCAATGCAGGCCAACTGGCTGTCTATACCGATCTGTCTGATGAGCTTAAAACCGCTGTGGAGGACATGGTGCTCAATCGCAGCGGGCAAGCCACCGAGCGGATGCTTGAGCTGGCCGAAAGTTATCGAGATACCGGCCACTCCGGAAGCCGCATAGAAGACCTATCATGGCGCGATCAGACCGTAGCTAAGCGCCTGGAATATGCGCTTTTAAAAGGTATCACTACCTACATAGAGACCGATGCAGAAGAAGCACGACAGCAATTCGAAAGACCCATCCACGTCATCGAAGGGCCGCTGATGGATGGCATGAATACAGTCGGTGATCTGTTTGGTGAAGGTAAGATGTTTTTACCGCAGGTGGTTAAATCGGCGCGCGTGATGAAACAAGCTGTCGCTTACCTGCAGCCTTTTATTGAGGCCGAAAAAACCGGTGGTGCGGGTAACAATGGCAAGATCTTACTCGCAACGGTTAAAGGCGATGTTCACGATATTGGTAAAAATATCGTTGGCATTGTGTTGCAGTGCAACAACTACGAAATCATTGATCTGGGGGTAATGGTGCACTGCGACGATATACTGCGCGTTGCCCGCGAGCGGAATGTCGATATCATTGGCTTGAGCGGTCTCATCACCCCTTCGTTGGAAGAAATGACACACGTAGCGGCTGAAATGCAGCGCTTAAATTACCAAATTCCGTTGATGATCGGTGGAGCAACCACATCCAAGGCGCACACAGCGGTTAAAATACAACCCGCGTATGACAACAACACAGTTGTCTACGTGCCCGATGCATCGCGAAGTGTTTCGGTTGCTTCTCAACTGTTAGGCGACAATAAAAAGGCGTTTGGTGAAGATATCGCGGCTGAGTATGGCCTCGTTCGTGAGCGGGTAACTAGCCGACAAAAAACGTCACGTCGTTTGAGTTACCCACAGGCCTTGAGCACAGCCATGCCCATCGAGTGGCACGGATACACGCCACCGACACCGAGTTTTGAAGGCACGCGAGAATTTTCCGACTACCCACTAGACGAGCTTTTGGCGTTTATCGACTGGACCCCTTTCTTTATCACCTGGGATTTACATGGCAAGTTCCCAGCCATCTTGGATGACGCTGTAGTTGGGGAACAAGCTCGGGTATTGTTCGCTGACGCACAAGCCATGCTCAAGCAAATTATCGAAGAAAAGTGGTTATCAGCACGGGCCGTCATCGGCTTTTGGCGAGCTCACAGGATCAATGGCGATGATATTCGCGTTTATGACGCTTCTGGGGAGCCACTTGCTGACCTCCACCATCTTCGTCAACAACTTCACAAGCGCCCTGGAGAATATAATTTGTCTTTAGCCGACTTCATCGCGCCCGAGCACCAAGCTAAAGACTACATAGGCGGCTTCTGTGTGACAACGGGGCACGGCGTGGCCGAGCGCGTCAAAGTCTTTGAAGAGGCGCACGATGATTACAACGCCATTATGCTCAAAGCCCTAGCAGATCGGCTGGCTGAAGCCTTTGCCGAACACATGCACCAGCGAGTAAGGACCAATTTGTGGGGGTATGCACCCGACGAGGCACTCGCCAATGAAGACCTCATCCGTGAACGGTACCAAGGCATCCGACCAGCACCTGGATACCCAGCGTGCCCCGATCACACTGAGAAGGCGACACTTTTTAGCTTATTAGGGGCTGAGCAAGCCTGCGGTGTTACCCTCACCGAAAGCATGGCTATGTACCCCACGGCATCAGTGAGTGGTCTGTATTTTTCACATCCAAAGGCACGGTATTTTTCAGTGGGTAAAATTGGAGTAGATCAACTCGAGAGCTTGGCGGAAAGGAAAAATATGCCAGTTGAGACACTAGCCCGTTGGCTTGCGCCTAATCTTGATCACGCGTCGGCATAGTAGCTAAATGCTTCCTCGAATGGCACTTTTGGGCTAAAATTAGCATCTGGAATATTACTTTCAGTCGAGTGCATTACCCGCAGCTATCGAGACCGTTTATGAGCGAGCAACAACCCAACGAAACACCGCCCAAAGTGGGCTTCAGACCAGTGCTGCAAAGCGTATTTGCTGCTGCGTTGGGTGTGCAAAGCGCCAAAAATCGTGAGCGGGACTTTGAACAGGGAAGCGCCGGCGTGTTTATCGCCGCAGGGCTCATCTTTACCCTCCTATTCATTGGTGGCGTAGTGGCGGTTGTGCAAATGGTCATTGCTTCGCAATAACATAGCGTCTTAACACAACAGTAACAAAGCGCGGCGCAAATACCCCACGCACTATCCCAGGGACAAGATTAGCTGCACAGCGCCGGGCCAGTAAGCTCCAACCTAACCGGCGGTTTGACTTCTGTAGCGCTAAAAAGTGCCCCTCAGGCCGGCATACCGTTAAGCCACAGCATCAGACCGGCTACGACTACGGTTACCAAGACCGCTGCCGCTAGCGTATCCGCAGCACCGTCAGGCATATTGCTTTTAGACATAAGTAATCTCCAAATAAATCTAATTTAGATATATAAAACTTGGCCATATTCTGAGATAAAGCGGCCCGTCGAGTCAAAGACTTTTGGAGAAAACGTGTATCACTACTGCCCAGCAGACACGCAATTTTTAAAAGAGCGTGTTGTGCAGTTTCGTAATCAGACCCAGCGCTACCTTACCGGTGAACTTTCCGAAGACGCCTTCAGGCCCCTGCGCTTGCAAAATGGGCTGTATTTACAACGTCAAGCTCCCATGTTGCGCATAGCGGTTCCCTACGGGTTACTCAATACCCGTCAACTGCGAACACTGGCAGACATTAGCAAACGCTATGACAGAGGTTATGCCCATGTCAGCACACGTCAAAACTTTCAACTAAATTGGCCGGCGCTTGAGACGGTGCCCGATATTTTGGATGAATTAGCCAGCGTAGACATGCACTGCATCCAAACCAGTGGTAACTGCATTAGAAACACCACCACCGACCAGTTTGCTGGCGTGGCCCCCGATGAAATTGAAGATCCACGTCCCTACTGCGAGCTCATCCGACAGTGGTCAACCCTTCATCCAGAGTTTGCTTTTTTACCTCGCAAGTTCAAGATTGCTGTGTGTGGAAGTCAAAGCGATCGTGCTGCGATTTATTCGCACGATGTGGGTCTTGCACTCCATCGACGCTCAGATGGACAGGTGGGTGTGACTGTTGTTGTGGGTGGCGGATTGGGCCGAACCCCGGTGATTGGCTCGGTGATAGAAGAGTCACTGCCTATTGAGCATCTCATCACCTACCTAGAAGCGGTACTACGGGTCTATAACCAACTTGGCAGGCGAGACAACAAATATAAGGCTCGCATCAAGATCTTGTTGCGAGCAATGGGCGTGGACGCATTTCGTACGGCCGTGCACGCCGAGTGGGCCAGTCTGAAAAATGGTCCGGCAACTCTCGACCGGGCCTCCCTCGATGAAGCGCGTTCCCATTTCAGCATGCCCTCCTACGAAATATTCAACGAGCAAGCCAGCTGCGAAGCGCTCGCGGCGATCAATCATCCCATTTTCCAGCGATGGGTCACTCACAACACTCACGGTCACAAACAGGCAGGCTACAGGGCTGTCACGGTAGTGCTCAAGGCACACGGTCATGCCCCGGGCGATATTACGGCGTCACAAATGATGGGAATTGCTGACCTTGCCGACGCTTTCAGCTTTGGTGAGATCCGTAACACCCACCAACAGAACATGGTCCTTGCCGACGTTAAAGTGACGGAATTATTTGCCCTTTGGCAGGGCTTACAAGCGCTGGGTTTATCGAACACGAGTGCGGGCCATCTGACAGACCTCATCAGCTGCCCGGGCGGTGATTTTTGCAGCCTCGCAAACGCGCGATCACTGCCAGTTGCAGACGCCATTGCCCGGCGATTCGACGACCTGGATTACATCTATGACCTAGGCCCTATAGAGCTCAACATCTCGGGTTGCATGAATGCCTGTGGCCATCACCACATTGGACATATTGGTGTGTTAGGGGTGGATAAAAAAGGCGAAGAATTCTTTCAGGTGTCGCTCGGCGGCAAGCAAGCTGACCCTCCGACAATCGGAACAATCCTCGGACCGTCGTTTAAAGCCGAACAAATTCCCGATGTTATCGACTCCATTCTTAGCACCTACGTCGCCCTTCGCCACGGGGACGAAACGTTTATCGACACCTGCCATCGACTTGGCGTGAAACCCTTTAAGGAGCGTGTTTATGCAAGCCCAGCTCATTGATACAGCTGTCATTGCGAACCAACAACCAAGTATTACCGAACCGCTTGCGCCGTGTGTATCGGAACCTATTGCCACGCTAGAGCAGTGGCAGGCTCATACTGTTTATACGGCGGTTCAAGTGAGCCCTGCTGAGGACATTACTCCGCTTTTGGCGAAAGTCGACCAATTAACGCTGATTGACGTACACTTCCAAGACTTTAACGATGGTCGAGGATTCTCGATAGCACGTAAACTTCGTGAGGCCGGTTTCTGCGGTGAGCTCAGAGCATCTGGCAATTATCTCCCTGACCAGCTGCAATTTTTAAATCGCTGTGGCTTTAACGCATTTCTGCTACCCGGCAGTACCAGCCGTGAGCGGGCACAGTCTGCTTTACGTGAGTTCAATGTCTTCTACCAGAGAAACCCCACAGACATAGCCACTTTATCAACGACTTGAGGTTAACCATGGATGCTAGCGGGATCACTTTTACCTTTGCCGCTATCTTCCTTGGTGCCGCGGTGTTCGCCTCACTTGCACTGTACACGCGTCAGCCAATCATCATCGCTTATATCGCCTTAGGGGCGCTTCTGGGACCCTATGGCAGTGGTCTTATCAACAATGTGCAGCTAGTCGCCGACGCAGGGCACATCGGCATTATTTTTCTGTTGTACTTGCTGGGTTTGGATATGCAGCCCAAAGCGCTGATCAACAGCCTGCGGCAATCTTCGTTGGTTGCCGTTGCCAGTTCATTCATTTTTGCCGGTACAGGCTATGCGATTGCGCGTATTTTTGACTTTTCGCACAGCGACGCTCTAATCGTTGGCGCCGCGCTCATGTTCTCGTCTACCATCATAGGCATCAAACTATTACCCACCACGGTTTTACACCACCGACACTTGGGCGAGGTGCTCGTAGCGCTGCTGCTTTTTCAAGACGTGCTGGCCATCGTCATCCTGGTTATCTTGCAGAGCAGTGGTGTGGAGGAGATGAGCGTTGCCGCCATCCTTCGTCCACTCGGCCTGTTGCCTGTATTAGCGATCGGTAGTCTGATCGCCGTTAAAGGATTGTTAATTCCGCTGATCACGCGGTTCGACCGCTACCATGAATATATTTTTCTATTGTCGGTAGGTTGGTGTTTGGGGGTGGCAGAAGTCGCCCAGCTCATGGGTTTATCGGCGGAGATCGGTGCGTTTATTGCTGGTGTCTCCGTAGCGACAAGTCCTATTGCCCAGTATATTGCGGTAAGCCTAAAACCACTGAGAGATTTCTTCCTCGTTATTTTCTTTTTCTCGGTAGGCGCTCAGTTCGATCTCTCAGCATTGCCATCAGTTGCGCTCGCGGCAGTCACCATGGCGGTAGTGCTGCTTGCCATCAAGCCCGTGACCTACCATCTCTTGCTACGCGGGGTTAGCGAGTCACCCAAGCTCGCATGGAATTTGGGCTTCCGGCTAGGCCAATGCAGTGAGTTTGCATTATTGATCGGCGTACTAGCGCTCAGTAATGGCGCGCTAAGCACCGAGGCTAATACCCTCATCCAAGCCACCACAATTCTCACCCTGCTCGCCTCAAGCTACATCGTCGTGCTGCATTTCCCAACACCCATTGCCATCCATGAGGACTTGCGAAGGGATTAAAATTCCAATCGGTTTTATCGATTGATATTTGCATTTTTCTTTGCTTTACCTGAATTTGGCAGGCCATTAAGGTGGCCTTAAGTGTAATACTAAATGACACTTATTGTGTTGCACAAAACGCTGAACCTAACAAAGGAGAACGACCCATGGCACTACGCATTAACGACATTGTCCCCAACCTTGAACTTAGAACAGATCAGGGTAACTTCACACTGCACGATTTCATTGGCGACAACTGGGCCATCCTGTTCAGCCATCCTAAAGACTTCACGCCTGTTTGCACCACTGAATTCGGCGCAGTCGCACAACTCGCTGCCGAGTGGGAAAAGCGCAATACCAAGGTAATCGGTCTATCGGTAGACGACGTCGAGGAACATAGGGAATGGAAAACCGATATCGAAACCTACGCAGGCGCAAAAGCCGGCTTCCCCATTATCGCCGATAACGATCTAGCCGTCTCAAAAGCGCTGGATATGCTACCCGCAGATGCTTACCTGCCCGACGGTCGCACTGCCGCCGACTCGGCCAGCGTTCGTGTGGTATTCATTTTCAGTCCGGATAAAAAGCTGCAGCTGGCAATGACCTACCCCATGTCAGTTGGTCGAAATTTTGCCGAAGTTTTGCGCGCACTCGATGCTCTGCAAACCACCTATGGCACGCCAATCGCTACGCCTGCAAACTGGGAACATGGTCAGGATGTTATCGTCGCGCTGTCACTCGATGACGATCAGGCACGAGAGAAATTTGGTGAGATTGACGTCAAATTGCCCTACCTGCGCACAACTAAGCTGCCTCAGTAAGCGATGCTGACTCTGCCGCAATATTACGCCAGGCGCCTTGAGTGCTGAGAGACTTTCATTTCTCACCACGCGAGGCGCTCTTGTCTTTTAGGGATTTGTATATAGGCGACAGCGCCACCACGGCCTCAGACCTCGGACGTGGAGCTAGCAGAAACCCAAAGCAAACACTGCACGGCTCAGTGCTCACTTGTTTTGTGGGCTATACCTTATAGATACAGCCCTACACATCCTGCATTACAGATCCCAGCCGCGCTACTGGTCATAGCCGCGCTACTGGTCATAGCCGCGCTACAAGTCATAGCCGCGCTCATCGTGCAGGACCAGGTCGAGTCCAATAGTTTCCTGTTCGTCATCGATGCGCAACCCTATCATCACATCGATCAGTTTGAGCAAAGCCCAACTGACCAATGCCGTGTAGAGGAAAGTAGCAACAACACCGGTGGCTTGGATACCTAATTGGCCCGAAATACTCGTCACGCCGTCTGAAAAACCATTGCCGCTAAAAATACCTAGATTCGGCGCACAAAAAATACCGGCCATTAGCGTGCCCAAGATACCGCCAACTCCGTGTACGGGAAAAACGTCGAGGCTGTCATCAATCTTGAGCGTGTTTTTAAGTGTGATTGTCGCGAAATAACACACAACACCGGCCGTCAAACCGATAACGACAGCAGCGGCTGGACCCACTGAACCCGACGCAGGCGTGATGGTACCCAACCCTGCCACCATGCCAGTGACGATACCCAAAACAGACGGTTTACCGTGGCGAAGCCATTCCATTGCCATCCACGCTAAGGAACCACACGCGGCCGACAAGTGTGTAACCAGCATGGCCATCGCCGCGCTTTGATCTGCAGCCACAGCCGAACCCGCGTTGAATCCAAACCAGCCCACCCATAACATGCCTGCACCTGTTACGGTCATGGTTAAATTGTGCGGCGGCATGGCAACACTGCCAAAACCTCGGCGCGGACCCATCATAATAGCTGCTACCAGCGCGGCTACGGCAGCCGTAATATGCACAACAGTGCCACCAGCAAAGTCCTGAAGCCCCATTGTGCCCAGCCATCCGCCACCCCAAACCCAGTGGCAGATAGGTGCATAAACAAGCAACAGCCAGGCAATGCTAAACACCAGCATCGCCGAAAAACGCATTCGCTCGGCAAACCCACCTACGATGAGTGCGGGGGTAATGACAGCAAACGTCATCTGAAACATGACAAACAGCGCCTCGGGAATAGAACCGCTGACCCCGTCCATGGCGATGTTGGCGAGAAATACATTACCCAGGTCACCCACCCACGGGCCTTGTTCAACGCCGGCTGAGCCGAACGACAAAGTGTAGCCGGCAACAAACCACACAAGAGACATCAGAGCCGTTAGCGCAAAGCACTGCATCAGCACCGACAGCACATTTTTTACGCGCACCAAGCCGCCATAAAATAATGACAGGCCAGGGAGCGTCATGAACAAAACGAGCGCTGTTGCGGTGAGCATCCAGGCTGTGTCGGCGCCAGACGAATCTGCGGCAGAAGCTGGAATAGCAGCGAACCCAGTAAGTATTAGTGCAGCGCGTGCGGCGGGTTTGGTCATGTTCAAAATCCCCGTTGTATGCAGTGAAAGGCCCGCGAGTGTGCCACAAGAAAACGACAATCTCAGCAATTAGAAGCTAACGGAGCAAAAATCCTTGAAGTCCAATCTGCAGGCGCCTAATCTCACGTGCTTGCTATTACTTTTCAGCATCCATGTATCGAAACCATCTAACCAGTCAGCAAGGAACCGCTATGGCTACGCTTTCTCAATGGATAAACCGATTGCTGCTAACTTTGTGCGTTGGTTACCTGACCATTACCTATCCCCTAGTTGGCCATGCCGAGAACGACGGCTCAGGTCGGTCAGTCATTCTTTTCATCGGCGATGGCTTCGATGATCAGCACGTCACCATGGGGCGTAACTACTTGGCCGGCCAAGCGGGCATGCTAAGCCTTGATACACTACCCGAACGTAGCGCTGTTCAAGTTGAAACAGTAAGCGCAGGGGGGCAACCGCTGTACGTTGCAGACTCCGCTAATACCGCCACAACCATAGCCTCCGGCGTTATCACTAACATCGGACGGGTAGGCACTGCCCCTGATGACACAGACACACTCAGTATTGCCGAGCGCGCATCTGCACAAGGGTTACGCACGGGACTGGTGTCTACTGCTTCCGTTACCGACGCCACACCGGCAGCTTTCGTTGCCCACGTAGAAAAACGCGGCTGTGAGAATCCGACGATCATATTAGGTGGAGAACGCTATGGCCAAACCTACTCTGGTTGTCCGCAGGATGCGACGGACAACGGTGGCCCCGGCTCGATAGCTGAACAAATCGCGACTTCAAACATTGACGTTATTTTGGGTGGTGGACGGCAACACTTTGAGACGAAGCAATCAGGCTCTACAAAAACCGTCATAGACTTAGCCACCGCAAGGGGCTTCAGCATTGTTACTAGCCGCAAAGCATTGTTTACCACTGAAACAAATAAGCCGGTTTTGGGGCTGTTTGCTGACGAGCACCTGCCCGTCAAATTACGTGGCACGGACAACCGCACGGCAGAGCCACCCGAGACGTCTTTGCTGCATTCACTCCATCCGTATTTAGGCAGCGTTGAACAACCCGCCGTCATGGACTGTGAACCCAACCCCAACTTTGCACAAGCACCCGATCTAGCCACACTCACAGAGTTTGCTATCAATCGTTTAAGTAATCCTGCTGGCTTCTTTCTGATGGTTGAATCGGCTTCTATCGATAAGCAAAGTCACAAGCGAAATCCTTGCGGGTCAATTGGTGAAATTGCTCAACTTGAAGAAGCACTGAACGTTGCACTGCAGTACGCAGCTCGACACCCCGACACATTGGTAATCGTAACGGCAGACCATGCGCAAGCAGCGCAAATCGTGCCTGAGCCCAGCCTCTACAATTCCATCACAGTCCCTGTGTACTCGCCCGGTAAAATTGCGCGTATCAATACCCCCGAGGGTGGAGTGATGCGCGTCAACTACGCCACTAACAATTTCGTGTCTGAAGAACATACAGGCGCCCACGTCCCTCTGTTTGCCAACGCTCCCGCTGGCGTCGAGCTTCCGCCTTTCATGCGTCAACGTGACCTCCATCAATTGATGGTTGACTACTTGAACCTGTAATAGCAGTAATCCGCACTCAACTGGGAGTCCCGTATCATGAGCTTAACGAGTGTCAACGGTAAAACCGTTTCAAAGATTTGCTTGGGCACTATGACCTGGGGCCAGCAAAACACTGTAGCCGAGGCGCATGAACAGATTGACTATGCGCTTGATAAGGGTATCAACTTTATCGATGCAGCAGAGATGTACCCAGTGCCACCGCGTGCCAAGACGCAGGGGCGCACAGAAGCGTATATAGGTGAATGGTTTGCAAAGACGGGGAAGCGAGATCAGTGGATTCTTGCCACCAAAGCAACAGGCCCTCGAGAAGAGTTCAGTTATCTAAGAGGCGGACCCAACTTTAGTCGAGAGCACATAATCGAGGCGTGCGAAGGCAGCCTGCGGAGACTAAAAACCGACTACATAGACCTGTACCAACTTCATTGGCCCGAGCGCAGCGCCAACTGCTTTGGTCAACGCGGCTACGTGCATCCAAACGAAGACAACGCCACCCCTTTAGAGGAGACGCTGCGCGCACTCGAGTCGCTAATTGATGCAGGCAAGATACACTCAATCGGCTTGTCTAATGAAACGCCTTGGGGGGCCATGCATGCTTTGCGCTTGGCAGAACGCGAGGGTCTACCCAAAATCGAAACCATTCAAAATCCCTATTCGCTCCTCAATCGCCTCTATGAAGTAGGACTCGCCGAGGTTTCACACCGAGAAGACATTGGACTGATGGCCTATTCACCATTAGCTATGGGCTTATTAACCGGCAAATATCGTAACGGGGCAGTGCCAGAAGGTTCACGGATGGCGCTGTTCTCTCGCTTCACTCGCTACGAGGGAGAATCAGTCGATGAAGCTACTCGCCAATACTGTAGCTTAGCCGAGGAACACGGGCTCACACCTGCACAGATGGCTCTGGCCTTCGTCAATAGTAGATCCTTTCTTCTCTCAACGATCATAGGCGCTACCACGCTTAATCAATTACAAGAAAATATCGAGAGCGCCGAAGTGATACTTTCGCCAGAGGTATTACGTGGCATCGAGACAATTCACAAAAGGATCCCCGATCCAGCACCATAAACATCAGCGTTGATACCAGTCTGGTCAGAGGTTAACCCAGCTATTAAGTGCGCGCAGTCGAAATTCCACACCGCCCCAACTCATCACGACGCTGTCAACCAAAACATCAACCACCGTAAAGCCATTCAAACGGTCCCCTTTTGCTAATCGCCGACCGTTGATCACCACGCTCGGCGGCTCGGCCACCTCGTTATGCTCGGTGTACAAAAGTGTAGGGATGCGATCTTTTTGCTGCTGCGACAGACGGTCGATTAGTGGCGCTGAATGTGGCGTTAAGGGCGCCTCTCCCATCTCTGCCTGGGCCCTTCGGAGCACCTCCTCGATATCGATAACACGATCTTCTTGCTGACGGATCCGCTCTGGTTTGGCGAAACTAGGTGCACTGGGGGCGGACTCGGTCGCAAGTTTTTTAGGCAAATCAGATTGAGTGGCAGCGTACAAAGCATCCACCTCCGCTTGACGAAGTTGTCTGATCGTCGATAGTGGCAATTCTGGGGCTGGCGCGGGTTTCAAAGCCAATTCATCGATTGGCGGCGGTATGCCTGCTGAGCTTTTCGCCCCTTCGCTATCGCCGCGCTCCGGTGTCAAATCAGTCAAACGCGTGCTGTCAAAACGTGTCCCAGACCGCAAGCTAATCGATTGTCGTTCCGACCTTTCGGATACCGGTGCTTCACCGCTAGTTGGCGGCTGTGCATCTGACCGCTCGCGATCATCCCTTATGACCCAAGCGCCAAACTGCACCCACCCCACCCACAACAGCAAACTCACTAACAGGCCCGTAAGGAGACCCACAAAAAGCCCCCGGCGGCGGTTGGCCATTTGGAAGTGCTCGCCACTTGGTACTGCCGGAACCGCCGTATCCGATTGTCCTTGTTGAGAGCGCTGTAACGCGTCGAGAATGAGTGACATGTCAATATCTCTCAATGAGCGAGCGGGCTCTTGCGAGCCAGTCATGCGAATCCGGCTCCTTGCCTGTCTCCCGCCGCAGAGCGAGTAATGTTTTTACATCCACTACGCCAGATACCTCTAACCCTTGGCGTTCCTGAAAAAATCTCGCTCGTTGCGCAAGCTGCGAGTTGAAAATCGTGTCAGCTAAGGGTTCGGACTGACCATCCAACTCAGCAAAAAGCTGGGCTACCTCAGCCACAGCCTGTGCCTCATTGCCCTCACTTAATGGCGCTAACCAGCCATCAGGGGGTAACCACAAATAACGATAACCACCATTCCAGGAGCGCGCTAGTGACCTAAGAGCGACCGTCATAATACCCTGTGGCGTCATTATTTTTGCCTCAACGTCACTAAATTCAACCACGATGACAGCGGCCTCAAAGCGGGCTGGGGTTTCCATACTCAGCATGATGGGCCGTTCGAGACGCGCAAGGTCATTCCAAACCCTGGCCTTGCCGCGCTCGCAAAGTAAAGGCCTAGCACTCATTTGCGGACAGCCATCCGCTTGGGGTGCCACATCGCTATGAATTCGCCAAAACCAATCACCTGCCAAGGTTGGCTCTAATAGGTACGGCAGTTCTGCATCACCCCGCAAGGACATCAGGGTTGCGTCTTCCTGAGTCAATGCACCTGCCGCGGGCTGTGGTAGCGCGGCATCCTTTGATCGAGGCTTTGATTCAATAGCGTCTAGGCTACGAGTAGACGGGGATGCCTGTGTCAGCACCTCGCTCCTCCCCCATGGCCTGAAGTGTTCGATAGCAAACAACACAGCTACGACAGCCACCAACACAGCAGCGACTGCAATCAAGCCAATGCGTCGACCACCTAGCGATCGGGAATAGTCATCGCCAAAGACTTCGCTCGCTGCTGAGCGAACCAGCGCTTTTGAAATTGTTTGGCTCTGCTGTCCGTAAGCGCCGAGCAATATCCGCTCACACAAAACATTGATACGCCGGGGAATACCATGACTCAACCGGTGCACCTCTCGCACCACACTGTTGGCAAATAATTGCTGGCTCGGTGGTAAACCAGCCACCTGCAGCCGATGTTGCACATAGGCGCGGGTCTCTGCCTCGTTCAGTGCTTGTAAATCATAGCGTGCGGTGATGCGTTGATTAAGTTGTCGCAATTCTGAACGCGCTAGCTTCGCTGACAACTCAGGCTGGCCAATAAGGATAATTTGCAACAACTTTTGCTCATTGGTCTCGAGATTGGTCAAGAGGCGTATCTGCTCAAGCACCTCAAAATCAAGGTGCTGAGCTTCGTCTATTAATAGCACCGATTTGCGCCCTGCGGCATGATTACTCAACAGAAATTGATGTAGCCCATCGGTAAGCACTTTTAGACTGTCAGTGCCTGCTGGATATTTAATGCCAAATTCATCGCAAACTGTCGCCAACAGCTCAACAGCGCTAAGGGCCGGATTTAAGACAACAGCTAGGTCTGTGGTGTCAGGTAGTTGCTCCAATAAACACCGGTTGATCGTGGTTTTACCCGTTCCCACTTCCCCGGTTAATAAAATAAAACCGCCGCCGCTACCCACGCCGTACAACAGGTGGGCCAGCGCATCACGATGCCGTGGGCTCATGAATAGGTAACGTGGATTAACCGATATCGAAAAGGGAGATTCGCTAAGACCAAAATACTGGTGATACATACGAGCAGGCCGCAAGCCGGGAAGCTTTGAATTAGAGATGCGAGCTTGGCACAGAAAAGACTTTTCGGCGAACATACTTGAGCGTCAAAAAAACATACTGTATGTTCAAAAACACAGCGCAACTCTTCTCTGGACCACAACACAGACTATCACTCTGACATAACTCAGGAGAACCATTGATGGCACTGCCACCGATTTTAAAGGACAACCTTCGTCTACCCGTCGTTGGATCGCCTTTATTCATTATTTCTAACCCCGATTTGGTGATAGCACAGTGTAAAGCTGGCATCGTTGGGTCTTTTCCATCGCTCAATGCCCGACCAGAACCCGTTCTCGAAGAGTGGCTGATTCGCATTACCGAGGAACTCGGCCGACACAACCAAGAAAATCCCGATACCCCGGCCGCACCATTCGCAGTCAACCAGATCGTGCACGGCTCAAATAACCGACTCGAGCACGATCTGGAGATGTGTGTGAAGTACAAGGTACCCATCGTGATCACATCCCTCGGCGCCAAAGAAATGGTAAATGAGGCTGTGCATAGCTACGGTGGCATCACGTTACATGACATTATCAATAACCGATTCGCAAAGAAGGCGATAGAGAAAGGGGCCGATGGTCTTATCGCGGTCGCAGCAGGTGCAGGTGGCCATGCAGGCCAGCAATCACCCTTTGCTCTCATTCAGGAAATCCGCGAGTGGTTTGACGGCCCGCTGCTATGTTCAGGTTCCATCGCTACCGGTGATGCAGTACTCGCAGCGCAAGCCATGGGGGCTGACTTGGCCTACATTGGATCAGCATTTATTGCCACCGAGGAGGCCAATGCGGAACAGGCCTACAAACAAGCCATCGTGGACTGCACCGCCGACGACGTCATCTATAGCAACTTATTCACAGGCGTGCATGGCAACTACCTACGGCCCTCCATCGAAAATGCTGGGTTAGACCCCGACAATCTACCCGTAAGCGACCCATCGGCCATGGATTTCGGCTCGGGAGGAAACACTGACGCCAAGGCATGGAAAGATATTTGGGGCTCAGGACAGGGCATTGGCGCTGTCAAAAAGATAGGCTCAACCGCAGACTATGTCGCCAAACTGTATGCGGAGTACCAGGCTGCCAAGGCAAGGATACTCGCCGCATGAGCGATGACAAACGCATCCCGCGCTCTGGAGAGGATGATTACAGCAGCGAAATTATCAAAGCGCGGCAAGCCTTCATTGAGGCTAAAACGGGCGTAAAGCTCGACCACAGTACACGCTTCTCCTATGACCCTCATGTGATGGCGGGCAATATCGAAAACATTTGGGGTGTTGCACAGGTTCCAGTTGGTGTCGCTGGGCCTCTCCTCGTTGACGGTGAATACGCACAGGGCGAGTTCTATGTGCCTATGGCAACAGTTGAAGGCACTATGCTGGCAAGCTACAACCGAGGTATGAAGGTCATACGCGAATCAGGAGGCGTAAAAACCACGGTCTCAGCCGAGTCCATGCAGCGTGCACCGCTATTTATATTTGCCGACGCCCGCGACGCACGCGACTTCCAACTTTGGCTTAGAGAAAACTTTGAAGCGATAAAAGCCAAGGCCGAAAGTACAACGTCGGTCGGTAAGCTCCTCGAAATTGAAAATTATCATGCGCACAATTTTGTCGCCTGTCGCTTTGACTACTCCACCGGAGATGCAGCAGGCCAGAATATGACAAGTCGGGCCACGTTTTTTGCTTGCGAGTGGATTCGCGAGAACTATCCTGGAAAGCTGAGAAACTACATGCTCTCCGGAAATTTCGACACGGAAAAAAAGACCTCCTCGGTCAACATGCTCAAAGGGCGGGGGCGACGTGTAACAGCAGAGCTGACCATTCCTCGCCAAGTTCTCGTGGATAATTTGCGTATCACACCCGAGCAAATGCAATACGGCTACCAAGTTTCTACCCTCTCTGCTTTCATGACCAGCAGCTCTAACAACGCCAGTCATCCAGCCAATGGGCTCGCGGCACTCTATCTAGCCACGGGGCAAGATATTGCGAACATCGGTGAATCGAACCAATGCACCGTTTACCAGCGAGTGACTCGTGATGGCGATCATTATTTCTCGATCACATTGCCCTCCCTTATTATGGCGAGCTATGGCGGTGGTACCAATCTGCCTACCCAAAGTGAATGTCTAAAAATGATGGACTGCTTTGGCAAGGGGAAAGCACTTAAGTTATGCGAGATTGCAGCGGGCCTTGTAGTGGCGGGCGAACTTTCTCTCGGCGCCGCTACGCGGATCGATAAAGCCACGCGAACCAATGAATGGGTCGACGCTCACGAGCGGTTGGGAAGAAACCGTTAACGCTTGGGTGTTACCAGCTCCAGCCAATACTGCAAATTAACACAAGCGGTCATCTGCATACGAAGTCGTGCGGTATAACATCCATCCGTTCAGAGTTCTTAGTGGAGAATGCATGCATAGACTGACTGCAAGACAACGCCTAGCCAGCACTCTAGCGACAGTGCTCGGCACTGTATTACTGGCCTGTGCCGCCGCAAGCGAGGAGCCAAGCCTGCCATCGGCACCCGCGTTTGAACTTCCCATTATCGCTAATGGCACCGGTACCTATCAGCTTGAAAGTACACTTCGTCGAGTGACATATCTAGACTTCTGGGCGTCATGGTGTGGACCCTGTAGGATTTCGCTACCCGCACTTAACGAGGTTTACAAAGAACTCCAAGATCGGGGCGTCGATGTCATTGCTGTGAGCGTAGATGTCGTTGAAGAAGATGCACTCGATTTTCTGCAACGCTACCGGGTAACGTATCCTGTCTTGATTGACACGCAGGGCGATGTTGCCAAAGCCTATGGTGTAGACGGAATGCCGTCGGGCTATTTGATAGACCGCTCCGGTGTAATCCGCGACGTACACAGAGGCTTTAGGCGTGGCGATGAAGCCATGATTCGTCAACGTATTTTGGCGTTGCTAGAAACTGGGCCAGCGTCATGACAGAGGTAACAGCCGAAACCCAGCCAAGAGACGTCCTCTACTACGACGGCCAGTGCCCTCTGTGCACGAAAGAAATGGCTAAGCTCGCTCGACTCAAAGACCATCAACTAGAACTCAGAGACGTGCACAACTTGGCGAGCGATACACCACAGGCTGATGACACAACAATGCCCGGTACACCAACACCCGATAAAGATACGCTACTTCGGGTACTTCACCTCGAGCGCAACGGACAGTTTTTAACAGGCATAGACGCCAATATCGCGGCCTGGGAGCATACGCAGTACGGTCACTTGTGGCGATGGATGCGGTGGCCACTCATCCGTCCGCTCGTTGAATGGTTTTACGCGCGCTGGGCCCTCTGGCGGTACAACAAACTGTACAAATAAGGCGCGTTGGCTCACCAACAACCGTCTAACTCACTCAGCACACTCACACAGGATCCGCTCCCATGCCACATTGGTCGCATACCGACATCTTGGCGCTCCCCAACCGCTATAGAGCAAACCTCATTAATACGGTCGCTGGTTTTAAACCTGTCTTGCTGGTGGGCACAGCCAATGATGCTCGGGCGACCAACCTCGCCGTATTCAGTAACGTATTACATATTGGCGCGTCCCCGCCCCTCATTGGCTTACTCATACGGCCGAACCCCGAGGGTACCCAACGGCATACACTCGACAATATTCTTGATACAGAACACTACACACTCAATCATGTCAGCATAGAGCAAGCAGCGAACGTACATTACACATCGGCTCGATTTTGCCGCGACCAGTCTGAGTTCTCGGCCTGTGGGTTTGACGAACAGTGGCGAGGTGATCACCGCGCTCCCTATGTAGCCAAGGCACCGATACAAATTGGCATGGTGCTTGTTGAACATCAGACATTGGCAGTCAACCAAACGCACCTTGTTATTGGCTCAGTCAGTGACATTTACACTGAAGAAGGGCTAGTCTCAGATGATGGCGCTGTCAACTTGACTGAGGCTCGGAGTACCGTCGCATCGGGACTCGATAGCTATCACAGTGTAAGTGAGGGAAACCGCTTCGAATACGCTAAACCAAACCAGCCGCCGCGTAGAAAGGGCTAAAGCCATTTTCACTGCTGTGTAACGCGTCTTGAGGCAAAGACTAGCCCGACTATTGGTTAGTTTGTCATAGACATTTTTGCTGCCGGACGACGGGAATATACTGCAGTCATACCATTGATGCGTTTCGCCCCAGACATTAGGTATGATGGCCTCGGAGACCCGTCCGTATCTTACCCACATGCAGACCTTAAGTAGCATTCGTTAAAAGCATACCGGCCGGCGCATTTTTTTAACTGAGGAATCATTATGCCGAACTCGACTAGCCGGCTACGCATCGTAGTCTTGATCACAGCGTGTATAGTCGCAATCAAGCAACTCCCCACACAGTTAATACCTGTATTTACTAGAGGCCTGAAAGCATTGTCTCTAGCACAGCTGTTAGCACATGCCATGACGCCCTCCTCCCTACCCGCATCAAAGCGATACACCGCTTTTTCTATGACCGCATTACTAACATTGTCGATCGCCTTATCCAGCAATGCGCAGGAAGTACCGGAGCGGGCAGACATCGCACCCGAATACAAATGGGATCTCACTGCCATGTACCAAGATACGCAGGCTTGGGAAGCGGACAAGGCTTTGCTTAGCGAATTGATCCCCACCGTGGTGAGCTTCAAGGGTCGACTTGCTGAGAGCGGCGAAACACTACTAGCGGCGCTCAGGCAGAGTGAGAAAGTCAGTAAGATTGTGGGTAATCTGTATGTTTATGCAGGCCTAAAGTCTTTCGAGGATACCCGCAACTCTGAAAACGCGGCACGATTCTCACAAGCGCAAACGCTATATGCAGAGTATCAGCAGGCAACCTCGTTCTTTTCACCCGAATTACTCGCCATACCAGAGTCGACCCTGAAAGCCATGGTATCGGACACACAAGGCTTGCAGATTTACCGCCACTACCTTGATGAAGAGTCACGGATGCGTGCCTACACACTGAGTGAGGCAGAAGAAAAGTTACTGGCTATGGCCTCTGATCCACTCGATAAATTTGGTAGTGTCTTTAGCGCTATTGATAACGCTGATTTAAGCTTTGGAACGATTAAAGATGAATCAGGCGCCGATGTAGAGCTGACTAAATCAAGGTATGGCGCATTCCTCCAATCGCAAGATCGTGGGGTTCGTGAAGCGGCCTGGGTAGGTTTGTTCAGTGCCTATAAAGATCTCAACCATACACTCGCCGCAAACTATGAGGGGCATGTAAAAGCGCGCGTATTCGAGTCTCGTGCGCGTGGATTCGATACGCGAGTCGATGCCGCAACCTATTCCAATGCCATCCCCAAAACTGTATTCATGAATCTCATAGAGGCAGTGCGCGAGGGCTCTGGGCCGCTGCAGCGTTTTTTAAACTTGCGCCGCGACGCTCTAGGAGTAGACCAGCTTGAGATTTGGGACATGTACGCCCCCATAGTCGCTCCCACCTTGGACAATATTAGTTTTGAGGAAGCTAAACAGATTGTCGCCGAAGCGCTCACTCCTTTGGGCGACGACTACTTAGAGATCTACTGGAAAGGTTTCGATGAGGGTTGGGTAGATGCATTTAATAATCGCGGAAAACGCGGTGGTGCATATAGCTGGGGGACCTATACGTCAAAACCTTACTTATCGATGAACTATGAGGGAACCTTAAGCGATGTATCGACGCTAGCCCATGAATACGGTCACTCTATTCACAGCTACCTTACGCGTAATACCCAACCATACGTTTATGGCAGCTACCGAACATTCATTGCTGAAATAGCATCGATGACCAATGAAGCTATTTTGATGCAGAAAATGTTGAGCGAAGCAAAAACACCAGCAGAGCGGGCGTATCTTCTGAGTAGCTACTTAGACGAATTTCGCGGCGGCTTTTACCGACAAACTTCATTTGCGGACTTTGAGATGCAAGCTCATGCAAAGGTTGAGGCAGGTGAAGCACTCACTGCAGAGGTGCTTAATGGAATCTATGCTGAGGTATTTCATGCCTACTACGGCGACGCTGTAAATGCCCATGAGCTCAACCAAATAGAATGGAGCCGGATACCGCATTTTCTTCGCAGCGATAACTTCTATGTTTACCAGTATGCGACCTCATTTGTTGCGGCAACGGCCCTAGCAAAACAAATCTTGGAAGAAGGTGAACCAGCGCGCAATCGCTTCTTAACGATGCTGAAATCCGGCTCCAATGACTACCCAATTGAGCTGTTGAAAAAGGCGGGGATCGACATGACCACTTCACAACCCGTCTACGACACCATTGCGGTCTTCGATGCCTATGTCGATCAACTGGAGCAGGCATTGGCAAACATGGCGACCCAATCAACCCTTAGCGAGGCAAACAAAGAGGCCGCTGAATGAGCGATCCGCGCTCATCGGAATATCTCAGTACCCTTGAAAAGGGTTTGCGGGTACTGAGGTGTTTTTCGCGCGAACAACCTCAGATGACGCTGAGTGAGGTGGCAAAAGCCACAAGGCTAAGCCCAGCTGTGGCGCGACGCTGCCTTCTCACCCTTGGTGAGTTGGGCTATATCGGTAAAGTGGACAACCTATTTCAGCTCAGACCTGCCGTTTTGGAGCTCTCAACATCATTTACCGAAAGCTTTAACGTCGACAACATCATCCGACCGCCGCTGCTTAAGCTACGCGACATTACCGGCGACAGTGCCTCTTTTGCTGTCCTTGCCGGATCTGACGTTTTATACGTGAATCATGTTTCCACTCACCGAGTCATACGGTTACAAGCCAGCACGGGGACGCGATTCCCGGCTTTGGTTACCTCACTCGGCAGGGCAATACTCTCTGCGCAGTCCGATGGTGAGATCGATGCGTTCTTGTTCCGCAATCCGCTAAAGCCGCGCACCAAGGTGACCGTTGTTGATCCTGGGAAGCTCAGGCAAGCCATCCTGCTGGCACGGAGGCAAGGTTATGCCGTCGTCAGTGATGAGCTCGATTACGGTGTAACCTCCATAGCCTGCCCTGTCATCGTCCCCGGCTATGGGGTAATCGGTGCTATTAATAGTTCAGCCGCCACCGGGCAGGTTGACCTAGCGACCTTTGCCGACGACAGAGCAGCAACGTTATTCACTATTCGCGATGAGTTAATACGAGAACTTGCCAAGGCACCCGATCTGGTTCGAGTCATCAGTCCCTAGCAATCCGATTGGCTCAACACGGATTAACGGCTATAACCCATCGAGCCAGGCTTTGATGCCCTCGTTTACTTGCTGAGCGTGGCTAACATGGCAAAGGTGGCCGCCGCCCGCTATGTTCAAAGCGTGAGCACCTGTTAATGACTGAATCGCTTGGGCATGCAATTTCCTAGATGCCACCTCTAAACTACCCACCACCGTTAGAATAGGCAACGAAAGCAAGGCGAGGTCCGCACGGATATCGATGGCTGTGGGCAGCGCACCACTGGTCAATAAATCAGCGCCATCGTATCTTTCGATAAGCGAGAGAACATCCTTTGATGTCTTTTTATCCATCCCTGCATTGACAAGAGGGTGTTGAGACCAGTGCTGCCTGAACCGATCAATTTCTCCCTGTTTTAGCCATTGGCGATAAGTTTCAAAGGGAATCGCCTCGTGCGGTGTGTCGTCAACAACCAGGCCATCAACGTGTCCACCCTGCAAGATCAATCCAGCGAGAGGGTACCCACCCAAAACTGCGTACCGTAATGCCAGTCGTGCTCCCTGCGAAACGCCGTATAAAATAACGGGCGTGTCGCAAAGGCTAATCAGCGCATCTAAATCCTGGAGCTCGCATTGAAAGTCAGGAGCCACCTTTGAACCACCAAAACCGCGACGGTCAAACCGGACTAATCGTACGCCATGATTTGCGAGCGTACGCTGTGCTGAGAACGAACGGTAGTCGAGGGTCCAACCGTGCAGGCAGATGAGCGTTAAACGTGTTGAAAACGATGTCGGTTGGGTGACGTAGAGGTCTCGTCGACTACCCTGTAATTCAACAGGCACAAGCTGTTCAGTGAACGCAGGTAACATCATTTATGGCTTAGTCTTCAACATAATCCACCGAAGTTTCGGCGCCCCGCCATAAGGCATCACCCACCGGCGCGGTGCTCTCCTCCAACACATGGCCGACCAGACCCGCGCAACGAGCAACCAAAACGACGCCTCGCATCATTGCGGTTGGTACATTCGCCTCGAGTAGCAGCACAGCTAGCGCCGCACTGACATTCATCACGAGTGGGCGTCCGAGTGACTCGCTAAGTGCATCCTCCAACGCCAACATGGCTTTTCGAGGACGGCTTTCCGGCCCTAGCATGCCGAGTAATTTGTCAACACGCGGATCACGTCCGGTGTGAATAGGATGCCCAAAACCCGGTATCGGTTGCTTGCGCGCTCGATAGTCCGCCACGAGTTGTCTAGCGGCTTCCTGCATATCGTCGGCAGCAAGCAGACAATCGGCCACCTCACCACAGCGACCCGCTGTGCCAGCGTAGCGGTCCCCCACACCCAGTAAACCCGCGGCGACAGCTCCCTGAATTGACTCTGGCGCACCGTGATAAGTCAATCTTGACGCCACGGCGGATGGCACGAGTCCATGCTCCATGATGGTTACGAGCACAGCATCGACGAGTTTCACTTGGCGAGCGCTGGGTGGTTGACCCAGCGCTTGGAGCAAAAACGCCGCCGTGAAGCTGTATTGGCCTACGACGTCACGAACGAGGTCTTTACCGCGCAAACTAATGCTGTCGGCGTCGTATCCGCATATTCGAGTCTGAGCTGGAGACGAAGGGTTACTCATGATTGACCTCACAATAGATGGATTAGAGTGATCCAAAACGGAAGCTATACGGTAACATAAGAGGTTCGGATTCCGAACAAGGTTTCGATATTCGAAAATTTAATGTCATCACAATAACGCCATCGAGGTGAGACCATGCATCACAATCGCACACTGCTTTCCCTTGGAGTGCTGTCCGCACTCTTCGCTACCGATGTAGCCGCCCAAGCAACACTTGAAGAAGTCGTCGTTACCGCACGCAAGCGTTCAGAAACACTGGCCGAAAGCCCGATCTCCGTTAAGGCTTTCACGGAGTCTGAAATCCGCGCAGCTGGGATTCAAACGCCTCAGGACTTCGTGGACCTCACGCCAAACGTAACGCTTGTACAGACTCAAAGTACGGGCAACTCATTTCTCAACATTCGTGGCGTATCGTCGGCTCGAAACTCAGAAATGGCAGCGGCTGTGCTGATTGATGGCGTTCTAATGTCGAACCCAACACAGCTGAACCAACAGCTGTTTGACATTCAACAAATAGAAGTCTTGCGTGGCCCGCAGGGCGCCTTATATGGTCGCAACGCCATTGGTGGCGCCATAAAAATCGAGACAAAAATGCCCGGCGATGAGCCTGAGGCAGAAATTCGAGTGGGTGCAGAATCGGCGCCAGGCTACAGCGTAAAAGGATTGGCAAGTGGCCCGCTTACCGAGGATGGCAGCGTCAAATACCGTATTGCCGGCTCGTACATGGATCACGATGGTTATCTTGACAATGAGTACCTAGATGAAAAGGCCGACCCCTACCAAGATACGTCAGTACGAGCGCGTATCACGTGGGATATTTCGGATACGCTTACGACAGATTTCCGCGCAAGCTACTCCAAGCTTGAGACACGAGCGTTCTATTTTGTCATTGACGCCGACGCTGACGACGTGGATATCCCCATTCAAGTAAATAACCCGGGCGATAACCAACGAGAATTCACCAGCGCTAGCTTCAAGTTTGATTGGGATCTAGGTTTCGCTACGTTAACGGGCATCACTGCCTACGACGAAGTCACCGAAATCGCTAGCGGCGACAACTTCAACTTCTTACCGCGCGAAGCGACCTTCAACTTTTTCAACAACGATCCGTTCGGAGATTACATCAAATTTCTGACTGGAGACAACTATACCGATCTCAGCCAGAATCAGTTCTTGGAAGTTGAATCACTAAGCCAGGAACTGAGGCTGACCTCGAATAACGAGACTGGCTTGCGCTGGATTATTGGTGCATATGCCATACAAACCGATCGCTACATTTCAACTGGCGGCCAAATCGATCGCGGCCTTGGCGTCTTTAACGTTGAACGCGATTTCCGCCCACAAATCTTCACAGACTACTTCACAGATGGCGTAGTTGACGATATCAGTCCACAGCTAGGTGTCTTAGCGGACGAGCAGGATAATTTCGCCTGGGCGGTATTTGGGCAGGTTGAATTTGATGTTTCAGACAATCTCGAAGTCGCCTTCTCACTGCGCTACGACGAGGACACCCGTGAAAACACCACCCTGACTCCGCTCGAATACAACGTACCGTTCAATGCGAGCATTGTATTTGGGGAGACACGCAAAGAGACGTGGGATGCAGCACAGCCAAAGTTAACCCTGCGCTGGCGACCATCTGATGACTGGATGGTTTACGCAGATGCGAGTCGTGGTTTCCGCAGTGGAGGCTTTAACCAAACCGGTGTTGGCACCGCGGTCACTTATCCAGGCATCGAGGATATTTTCGACGAGCAAATTGCCGATACCTTTGAAGTGGGTGCCAAAGGCGACTTGATGAACGGCAAATTGCGCTTAAGTGCTGCCGCCTATCACACCACACTGGAGGGCACTTACTTTTTCTACTATGACGCAGTGACCAATACGCAGAACCTCGGCAGTATCGATGAGGTTGAGTACACCGGCCTTGAAATCGAAGGCAGTGCGCTTGCCGGTGAGTTCGTCACTGTCAACTTTGGGCTTGGCTTGACTGACAGCGAAATCACCAAAGCGCCCACCGATGACTGGCTCGGGAATCAAGCCCCACTCGTCAGTGAGATAACGGCCAATTTAGGCGTTCAATATCGCGCTCCTGTGTCTAACGACATGGAATTCTTTGTGCGTGCAGATTATCAGTACCTCGGTCGGACATGGTGGGAGCCCAACAACGACTCATCACGTAACGCTGTAAATCTAGTCGATGCTCGTATGGGTATTGAGGCGGTAGATAACTGGGGCATTACCCTGTGGGCCAAAAATGCGTTTGATGAAGACTACAACACCGAGTACTCACCCGGTCCTGCCCCAGGCTTCAACTTCCTTTGGCGGGCACAAGGAGCGCGCTTTGGTATTGAATTGACTAAATGGTTCTAAGTGAGGAGACAATAATGAACGCTATTGCACCCATACAATCTAGCCTCCATCACAATGCCTATGTCTGCAAAGACCTAGAGGCTGTCCGCGCTTTTTACGAAGACATCATCGGCTTCAAACTTGTTGCCACCTGGGCGGAACGTACCGATCTCTTTGGCAAGGTGCGTACCTATGCACATTGCTTTTTTGATCTTGGCGATGGCTCATGCCTTGCGTTTTTCCAATTTGCAGACGAGGAAGATGCAGCTGAGTTTGGTCCAGAACTACCGCGATCGGGCTTTCGTCACCTCGCCATGAAAGTGGACCAAGCGACGCAAGACGCCATTAATGCCCGCCTAGAGGCAGCTGGGTATTTTGACAGTGGCGAAGCCTATCCCCTCAATCATGGGTACTGTTGGTCTACCTATTGTTTTGATCCATCCGGTCTGTTGGTTGAATTCACCGTCGACCATGAAGATGTAGAGGAAATTAACCGCAACAAAGCTGCGACCGCACACGAAGATCTCAAAAAGTGGCTGGCGGGGGATCACACGCCCAACAACGAACAATTTCACCGCTGAACAGGGAGCGACAGCATGAGTGTAAAACTAGCAGTAATTTACCACTCCGGTTACGGACATACGGAGGTCGTGGCTGAGCATGTGGCTGAAGGCGCTCGTTCCATTGAAGGCGTTGATGTCATAGTTATCAAAGCAACTGATATCACCGGCCCAGAGTGCGACAACCTGGCACAACTAGACGGTGTTGATGCCATGATCTTTGGTTCACCCACTTATATGGGATCCGCCGCCGCTCCTTTTAAGGCCTTCATGGAAGCCTCTTCAGGACGCTGGATGGAGCAAAAGTGGGCGAACAAACTCGCTGCGGGCTTCACCAATTCTGGCTCAATGAACGGCGACAAGCAGAATACCCTCATCGAGTTCTTCACATTTGCCATGCAGCACAGCATGGCGTGGATCGGTCTAGGCCAAATGCCAGGAAACAACCACTCGGCGGGCTCCAATGACGACATGAACCGCTGTGGCGCATCAATAGGCTGTATGACGCAAGCTAACGTGGATCAGGGTGGCGATGTGGCACCACCGCAGTCTGATCGACAAACCGCCTCGGCTTTTGGGGCAAGAGTGGCAGAAGCGGCGAAACGTTGGGGCAGTGCACATGCGTGACCATCAGATTTTTGATCCTGAGGTTGAAACGCGACCGGTCGATCAGCAATTTGCGATCGACCGGGGTAGCTATGAGCAGCAGATTCGTTACCTACTTAATAACTCTGAGTTTTACCAAAATAAACTGGCTGAAGCCGGTTTCGACACGCCGGAGAAAGTGGGTTCGCTAGACGATATTGCTACATTACCTTTCACCGAGAAGGATGAAATACGCGCAAGCCAAGCTAACCATCCCCCGTTTGGCAACCATGTCGCCGCTGATCCTGAGAACCTTATCCGGGTTTTCAGTACCAGCGGCACAACCGGCGTTCCCTGTTATTTGGGCTTAACAAAAGCCGACTTAGATATGTATGCAACCAACGTGGCACGCGGCTACAGTGCAGCTGGCTTCAAGCGCGGGCAGCGGTTGGTCGTGGGCTTCAATGCAGGCCCATTTGTTGCCGGAGCCGTATATTATGGGTTTGACAAGATGGGCTGCAGTGTCATTCCCGTCGGAACCGGCAACACTGAACGCATGGTTACGGCAATTCAGCGCTTGGGCGCTACGGGTGTCAGCTGTACGCCCTCCTACGGGCTTTATCTCATTGATTGGTGTCGCGACCAGGGCATCGATACCCGAGCACTGGGTCTGAAAAATATGATCACCGCAGGCGAACCCGGTGGTGGAGATCCCCTAGTCAGAAAAACGATTACCGACGCGTTTGGGTGCACGGTGAGAGAATCGATGGGCATTGGTGACATTTCATTGTCTGTATGGGCAGAGGACGCCGACGAGCAAGGCATGAATTTCATGGCTCGCGGATTTGTGCATGTCGAACTTATCGACCCGACGACGGGCCAACCAATACCGTGGGTGGATGGTGCTCAAGGTGAATTGGTGTACACAGCACTCCAAAGGCAATCCATGCCTATGCTTCGATTTAGGAGCCGCGATCATGTTGTCGTGTCTATGCAGGAGAATCCTACTGGCCGCACAGGACCTCGAATCCGCTGCATTGGTCGAACCGATGACATGCTGATTGTACGCGGAGTTAATCTGTTCCCGACCGCTGTACGCAGCGTTATGGAATCATTTCAACAGGATGTGTCGGGTATTTTTAGTATAAGACCGAATGATCCCGGAGTACTGCAGACACCACCGCTTCCCATCTATGTGGAGGTTGCACATGGCAAACCCACGGACAACCCCGAGCTCGCCCGGCGTATTAAGGACGAGATCAAAGCACGGTTGTTAGTGACTACAGATGTCAAGCTGGTTGCACATGGGTCGCTACCCCGCGAAACTTACAAAACCAAACTCGTTGACTACTCAGGCGTCGCCGCCTGAGTAGCTCACGCTACCTAGGATGGAGACGTAATGTGAGTGACCTACCCCTTTTCCCCACGAGCCTTGTGGGCTCATACTCTCAACCCGACTGGCTGATCGACAAAACAAAACTGAAAGGCCGTTTCCCACCGCGTACTCGCGCGGCGGAACTGTGGCGTATTGCACCCGAGTTCCTTTCGGAAGCTCAACAAGATGCCGTAAGGCTTGCTGTCGATGATCAACTCAGTGCTGGTCTTGATATCATCACCGATGGTGAGGCCTGTCGAGAGAGTTACTCTAATCACTTTGCAACTGCGCTAGACGGCGTGGATATCGATAACCCGGGCGAGGCTCTCGATCGAAGTGGCGAGCCGGTACAAGTGCCCCGTATTACCGGAAAAATAACGCGTAAACACCCGGTAAGCACCGAGGAAGTCAAATACCTACGAAGCCTGACTGATCGAAAAATCAAGTTCACTGTACCCGGGCCGTTTACTATGAGCCAGCAGGCGCAAAACGATTTTTATGCGTCACCAGCAGAGGCGGCCATGGATTATGCTGCAGCAGTCCGTGAAGAAATTTCAGACCTCTTCGCCGCTGGCGCAGATATTGTACAACTTGATGAACCCTATATGCAGGCTCGTCCGCAGGCAGCTGAAGACTACGGTGTGACTGCGCTGAATGCCGCACTCGAGGGGATTACCGGTGAAACCTGCGTGCATATCTGTTTTGGCTACGCCATGCTTATTCACGAACGCCCCAATGGCTATTCATTTCTGCCCCAATTGGCGCATGCCTGCTGTGGACAAATCTCTATTGAGACAGCGCAGTCTTCCCTCGATTGCAGTGTCCTGACCAAGCTCCCAGAGCAAACTATCCTGCTGGGCGTCATCGATCTATCAACAACTGAAGTAGAAACACCTGAGTTGATTGTCGAACGCGTTGAGCGCGCGCTGCCGTATATCGACAAGGAGCGTCTGGTTCTTGCACCTGACTGCGGTATGAAATATCTCCCCCGTGATGTTTCTCTAGCTAAACTCAAGGCCATGGTAGAGGCCGCTAGACGCTTACGTGCAACCTACTGCTGAGCCACTTATCAATCAAAAGACTCCGCTTGGAGTCTTTTGATTGTCAGCCTAACAAAACCCTCAAAGACAACCTGGCTTCAAGGCTCCACGGCTAGGCCAAACTCGCGGCTGGCATCCTGAATCCAAAGCCATAGGTAATCGGCAAAACTCCGTCTCACTATCACGTCAAAACAATCTTCATCGACCCTACGCAACGTCGCGCTAGCCTTGGCAAAAACCGTAGTCACGACTTTTCCTACCGGGAAACACCTAGCATGCAGATCGACCGGCACCGATTTCTTGAGAACATCTACCACATGTGGTCCGCTCAAGCGGTAAACAGTGAGCCCACCACTGACATCTACCAACGCCCAATGCCCGTCCATACGCTCATGAAATGTTTTCTCTAGCGTAAAAGTTTGATCGAGAGATAGGGTTATTAACCATTCATCGGGTCCCAGCCAAGATACGACACGATCGTCCTGATGTGCTGACGTGAGTGGTCTAAGAGGCAATTCACAACCAAGGAGCTGAGCAATCGTCACCTGTTTCTGAGCATTGTGAGGATCACAGCGCAAGACGAAATGACCCAGCAACCCACGCTCCTTGAAGCGCACTCCTGCCTCAGTCATCCTAGTTACTTGAGCATTTGGAGGTGTCACGTGGGCGAGTGGGCTTCTCCCCAGGCCTTGGTCTGTGGGCAACTGGTTAAAACAGTGCTTTGCAGCGGCCGCAACCGATCTATTTTCTTGTTGAGTAGTGACATTAGACATCTTGTCGCGCTCCGGTGGGATCGTAGAAAACTGGACTGCAAATTTCGGCCTCGACGACGCGCCCGTCCGCCAGCGGATAAAATACCGACTGCCCCATACGATCATGCCCGCCCTTAACAAACCCTTGCGCAATACTGTGTCCCAAGTTAGCGCTCCAGTAGCTGGAAGTAACATGCCCTACCATCGGCATCGGTATAGGCGCGTTAAGATCGAAGACACCCTGAGCTCCCTCGGGTAGTACCACAGAAGGGTCACGGGTCTTCAAGCCGACCCATTGTTTTCTGTCTTCTCGCCGGCAGTCAGCACGCGCCATGCCGCGCTTACCAATAAAGCTAAAGGATTTATTGTTATTGACTGCCCACCCCATACCAAGGTCGTAAGGATGCACTGATCCGTCAGTATCTTGTCCTGCAATAATGAACCCTTTTTCCGAACGAAGAACATGCATGGCCTCAGTGCCATACGGAGTAAGATTAAACGCCTGGCCGCTCTCAAAGAGGGCCTCCCACACAGCAAGACCATAGTTCGCTTGAACATTAATTTCGAAAGACAGCTCTCCCGTAAAGGAAATTCGAAAAATACGGGCGGGAACACCGGCCACCGCAGCGTGTCGCCAATCCATGTACTTGAACTGATTAGCTGCAAGATCACAGTCAGTCAATTGAGCCAAGAGTGCTCGACTATTGGGACCCGACAAAGTCAGGGTTGCCCAGTGGTCGGTCACTGAGGTCATATAAATCTCGAGTTCTGGCCATTCGGTTTGGTGATAAAATTCAAGCCACTCCAAGACCCGTGCCGCCCCGCCCGTGGTTGTGGTCATTAGAAAATGATTTTCACCTAAACACGCGGTCACTCCGTCATCAAAGACCATGCCGTCCTCGCCACACATCAGGCCATAACGACAACGACCGGGGGCCAACTTAGCCCATGCATTGGTGTAAATACGCCCCAGAAACTCACGAGCATCCTTACCTTGGATATCGATCTTGCCCAAGGTCGAGGCATCTAAAATACCCACTGAGGATCGCGTTGCCAGACACTCACGGTTAACAGCTTCGAACATGGATTCTCCCACCTCAGGAAAATACCATGGCCGCTTCCACTGCCCGACATCCTCAAATATCGCACCTCGCTCAAGATGCCACTCGTGCATAGCGGTGTATCTTTGTGGGTCAAATAGATTGCCGCAATCACGCCCGACAATCGCGCCAAAACTAACCGGCGTATAGTTAGGCCTAAAAACCGTTGTGCCCACTTCAGCTATTGGCTTGCTCTGCGCGCGTGCGGCAATAGCCATACCATTAATGTTGCTCAGCTTTCCTTGGTCGGTACCAAAGCCAAGTGCGGTATAACGCTTCACGTGCTCAATCGACTCAAAGCCCTCGCGGCACGCGAGCTCAATCCCCGCTGCCGTCACATCATTTTGATAATCAACAAACTGCTTGGGTGCGCGAGCTGTTGGCTTGGTATGGGGTACGTGAAACAGCGCCATGGGCTTGGTGATAATGGGGTCAGTCACCACTGGTGGTTCAGGCAATTGGCAGGTGAGATTGCGATCGGTGAACACGGGTTGTAATGTGGAAAGCGTGTTTTTAAAGATAGCGGCAGTCGAGTAGTGGCCTGCCAGGGCGCCCACGCTAATGCATCGTTCGCGCTGCTCACCGGGCACAAAGCCGATAATATCATCGCGCCAACGGGGACGAACCCCTGTATGACAGGAGAGATGCACCGCGGGGCTAAAGCCGCCCGAGGTAGCCACCGTGTCACAGTTAATTGACTGGACTGTACCGGTGGCGCAGTGCTGCTCGCTGTTAATTAGCGCAACCTCAGCGCTCTTAACACGACATTTACCTGTGACGTTGATCACTGCCGATCCAAGAATAATGTCAATACCACGAGCACGGGCCGCTTCGAGCATGTCACCGGTTACCTGTGAACGCGCATCCACGATAGCGGCCACATCACGACCCGCGTCATACCAGTCAAGTGCCGCTTGATAGCCAGCATCATTTGCGGTGGAAACAACCAAGCGCCGGCCAGGTACAACGCCATAACGGCAAATATATGACGACACGGCCGAACATAGCATACATCCCGGGACATCATTGTTACCGTAGACCAAGGGTCGCTCGTGACAGCCAGTGGCTAATACCACCCACTTCGCTCGCACTCTGTGTAGTTTTTGTCTGGGCATACCCACTGGCGCTACATCGCCTAGGTGATCACTACAGCGCTCAGCAATAGTGACGAAGTTGTGATCGTGATAACCATTAACGGTGGAGCGCGGCAGTAGCAACGCATTCTCGCTAGCGGCCAACTCAGTGGTTACCTGAACTACCCAATCAGCGGGGGCCTTTCCGTTAATGAGCTCTTTGGAAGCGAGCAAACTTCCTCCGAGCTCTTCTTGTTCATCGGCAATAATCACTCGAGCGCCACTGTGCACGGCACCCAATGCTGCTAACAAACCAGCCGGACCAGCACCCACTATCAGCACGTCACAGTGCTGGTTGACCTTCTCGTAAATATCAGAATCGCGCATTTGGGGCGACCTTCCCATTCCAGCGGCTCTACGAATATATTTCTCGTAGGTCATCCACATGGACTTGGGAAACATAAACGTCTTGTAGTAGAACCCGGGTGGCATGGCCGAACCACCCACCTTGCCAACTAAGCTCATTAGGTCATTAGAGAGGCTAGGCCAGCCGCTGGTAGGGGCAGCAACGAGCCCCGCATAGAGTGGCTGCTGAGTTGCTCTCACATTGGGCACTTGCGAAGCCTCTGTTGCACCAAGTTGCACAATGGCATTGGGTTCTTCAGCGCCGGCAGCAACAATCCCCCGGGGGCGTGAATACTTGAAGCTACGAGCGATAACATCTATACCATTGGCCAACAGTGCAGATGCCAAGGTATCACCGGCGTAACCCTCAAATTTTTTACCGTCCCAAATAAACTCAATGGGTTTACTTCGGTCTATCCGCCCCCCCACTGCCAATCGATTGATTTGCGTCATGGCTCACCCACTCCATCCGCTGTTACCGAAGGCCGCTCGCCGACTCGATAAGACTCGTAAATTTGATAAGTCTGCGTATCGCGTGTCACGTTAAAAAACTTGCGGCAACCAATAGCGTGATACCAAACCTCATGATGAATACCGCGTGGGTTTGCGCGGAAGTATAGGTAATTTCCCCAGTCTTCGTCTGAGCAGCTATCGGGGTCAACCGGACGGGCGAGATGTGCCTGGCCCTTGTAGTGGAACTCCTCTTCATTCCTGTGCTCCGCACAATAGGGACAGTAGACATAAAACATACGAAACCCTTCTTAGTGTGCCACACCGGCAGCGCCATGCTCGTCAACCAGCGCACCTGAATGAAAACGGAACATCGAAAACGGTTCAGCCAGTGGGTGCATCAAGCCATTTGCCAATGAGGCGGCAAATACGTGCCCTGAGCCGGTAGTTGCCTTGAAGCCACCGGTCCCCCAGCCACAATTAAAATACAAGTTGTCGACCGGCGTTTGACTGATAATGGGGCAGGCATCGGGAGAGGTATCAACGATACCCCCCCACTGTCTGTTCATACGCACACGACTGAACACGGGGAACAACTCTAAAATAGCTTGCAATGTATGCTCAATCGTTGGAAACGAGCCTCGCTGGCCATAACCTGTATAGCTATCGATGCCGGCGCCAATGACCAAATCTCCCTTATCCGACTGGCTCACATAACCGTGAACATGGTTCGACATAACCACGGTGTCTAAAATAGGTTTGATAGGTTCAGAAACAAGCGCCTGCAACGGGTGAGATTCCAATGGCAACTGAAAACCTGCCATACGTGCCAGAACACCCGAATTTCCCGCTACCACGCATCCCACTCTGTCAGCACCAATAGTCCCGAAACGTGACGTTTTGACACCTTTGATCACGTTATTTTCTATAACGAGACCGGTTACTTCAGTCTGCTGGATAAGATCCACACCCAATGCATCTGCAGCTCGGGCATAACCCCAGGCAACGGCATCATGCCGCGCTACACCAGCTCGGGGCTGCCATGATGCACCGAGCACTGGGTAGCGTGTGTTTGCTGAGCAATCCATCAGCGGCACTAAATCTTGCACTTGTTTACTGTCCAACACCTCGCTGTCGATGCCATTGAGTCGGTTGGCGTTAACACGCCGCTTAATGTCGCGCATATCCTGTAGCGTGTGGCCCAGATTAAGCACGCCCCGCTGACTGAACATCACGTTGTAATTGAGTTCTTGAGACAATCCCTCCCAAAGCTTCATGGCGTGCTCATAGAGGTGTGCAGCTTCATCCCAAAGGTAGTTGGAACGCACGATTGTGGTATTGCGCCCGGTGTTTCCACCACCTAAATACCCCTTCTCCAAAACCGCCACATTGCTCAGACCATGCTCTTTGGCAAGATAATAGGCAGTGGCCAATCCGTGACCACCACCACCAATCACAACCACGTCATAATGCTTTTTGGGTGTCGGGTTTCGCCAAACCTGCTGCCAATTTTGATGATGGGTCAAGCCGTGTTTGACGAGTCCAAATCCAGAGTAATGCTGCATAGCCAATGCCTCATTAGGGTGATCACGAATCAGAAACACGCCGCTATTACCCCAGCTTGCCAAGCAACATCTTGCCCACAAGAAGCCGCAAAAATGGGCAAAACCACGCTAAATCTGATCTGTTAGACAACATACCATCGACTGCGCGAGAGTCCAGAGCTTGGACTAGAAATCACCCGACTAAGGGTAGCAAGTATTATATTTGCCCAAGGATGATGCCACTTGCTTGAAGTCTGCGCGTTGTCACCCTCCATAAACTGTTATGCTTGGGCTTTTCGAGCCCTCTCATTGAACAACAGGAGTTCGGCGCATGAGTGAACAAACCGAAAACGATACATTGCCTCAGGCAAGCCAACGTTCGGCTGCAATCACTATAGGATTACCCGCCATTGGGCTGGTGCTTATCGTTGCGGCGCTGTTGTGGGGATTCTGGGGATCGCAAGCCCCGGTAACGCTAGAACCAAGCTCCGCGTCGACCAAGCCCGCCCCCATACTCGAATCAGTGGCGCCCGTAGAGACCCCGCTTCCTGAATCGACACCGGCGACGGCTCCCACACCCGCCCCCCAAGTCAATGTACCACCGTCACTCACAGTAGACGCACTTAACAAGTTGTTGCCTGATCGAGCCTCGAGCTGGGGCATAGGACCCTTGGGTACAACCATTTCACAGCAGAGCAATGCCATTGAGCGCAGCGTCGCGATGATCGATAACCTCCGGCAGGGCGAGGTACCCTACAAGCTACTGCCCGTTGCACGCCCCAAACAAGCCTTCAGCATTTTGGACAATGGATTAGCTGTTACCGTTAATCCAGAGAGTTACGCGCGATATAACGGTCTAATACAGACCCTGAGCGGCCTCAATATTACCGGCACGGTGACGTTTTTTCGACAGCACGAGGCAACCCTAAATGATGCATGGGCAGCACTTGGATACGCGGACATGTCACTCGAGCAAGCTATCATAACGGCTCTAGATACGATGCTTTTAACCCCAGAGGTGCCATCAAATGCGCGGTTGCTAAAGAAGGAAGCCAATTGGGTTTACGAGGACGAAACACTCGAAGCGCTTCCGGCTATTCAAAAACAACTCATACGAATGGGCCCAGAAAATAGTGCCGCCTTACAGAGTTTGGCTCGCGAGCTGCGTGGCGCGATCCTCGATAGCGCTAAGTAATGCCCAACACCTCAGTGAGGTTGCCAGCCACCTTCTCGCACTGCGTTGAAGTTTGCAATGTTGTAGCAGGAATCAAGCAAGCTCTGACCACGCTCATTAAGCAAGATGCCGTGGCCCTGCTGGTTCATCACATAGGCCGCGGCGAACCCTGCTTCTCTGTCGCACATCCCAAAACTACCCCCCATCCCGACATGACCGAAGGCTTGTCGACCGATGATAAAACTATCCGCTGATGGGCAGTGTCTGTTATCGATGGATTTCATCATGCCACAGGAAAAACAGCTATTTGCCAGAAGCGTTGCATCCTGCTGAGTAGCACTGCATACAGTCTCCAATCGAGCCACCGTGTCTGAGGAAAACCCGACGGAAGACAAAACATCTGGGGTCAAAAAGATACCCAGCAGAGCAGCCAATGAGCGCGCATTACCAACGCCATTGGCCGCAGGGATCTCTGAGGCAAGTCCCTCAGGAGAATTAACGACGCCAAGCCGCCACTCCCCGCTATTGAACAACCACAAATTCTGGATAGAACCGATATCTCTACTTGCGCGCGCAACAGCTTTTACGGCGTCGGTTTTCGAGGGCCTGTAACCGATGCTCGGAGCTATCCGCGGGAAATACTGTTCAGGGAGTCCAATGTACAGGTCGAGCCCCAGAGGCGCGGCAAAATGCCGGTGAAAATACTGCCCAAGCGTGACACCAGACACCCGCTTAACCAGTTCACCCAGGATAAAACCAAACGTTATAGGATGATAGCCGACGCGTGTACCGGGAGACCAGAGTGGCGACTGGGCTTCTAACTTTGACACCATGTATCCATGATCGTTGTAGGCGCCCTCCTTCAGTTTATGGGTTATCGCTGGTAGGCCAAGTGAATGACATAACGCCATGCGTACCGTACCCCCCGCCTGTGCTGCTTTAAGGTCGGACCAGTAGTCGATCAGAGGGGCATCCAAGTCCAAGCTACCGCTTTCAATCAAATGATGCACCACCAGGGTCGTCAGTATTTTACTGCAGCTGAAGAAGACCGCTAAGGTATCGCGTCCCCATATTTCACCGCCCGGAACTTTGTGTCCGCCCCAGAGATCAACAACGCTGTGCCCGTTAGCTATGACACTAAAACTTGCACCGACCTCACCCCGTTCGAAGTTTCTAGCAAATGCGTCTACTGCACGGGACCACTTAGGCGATGCCCAACCACAAATGGGGGCTCCATTGACAGATAGGTTAATAGCTTGGGCAGTCGGATCCGGGTTCGCTGGTTTAGCACTCATGGCCATTGTTATCCAGTGGGGTTGCATCGAGTGCGTCGAGTAAATGCGTAAAATGCTCAAACTCAAAGCCACGATACTGCATGAAACGTGCACGCTTCAGGCGTTCTTTCGTTCGAGCTTCACGTTCTTGGGGTATTGGCACGCCGGAAAACTTTTTCGTGTACACGCACTCAGCACGCTCACACCAATCGATGGTCGTCTCTTCTACATGAGCGCAGTGTTGCCAAGTGTCTCGAATACCTTTGGCACGAAGCTCCTCGTCAAGCCGGCGAGGACCGAGACCACGGCCAATCAACTGTCGGACCATAGCAGCGGCGAATCGCTGATCACTCAACAGTCCCTCGTCAATCAGGCGGTCAAGCTCTCCCGCTATGGTAACCGTGAGCTCTTGGTCCGATTTAAAGCGCCGCTGTAATTTTCGGGCCAGCTCATCTCTGCTGTGCTCACGCCGGGCGAGCAGATCCATAGCGGCCCGGCGAATATCAGCTGAATTAACTGATTTTGAACACGACATTACTTAGCGTTTGCAGCAGGAGCATCCTTCGTGGCTTTATCCGCTGATTCAACAACGGCAAGTGGAACGCCCATTGTTTGGTGGCGAATTTGATTTTCAATTTCGGTAGCAATATCCGAATTTTCTTCCAAAAAACGCGCCGCATTGGCTTTCCCCTGACCGATCTTATCGCCCTTGTAGGAATACCATGCACCCGATTTATCTACTAAATTGAGCTTCACGCCCCAGTCGATAATTTCACCCATGTGATAGATACCGGCGCCATACATTATTTGGAATTCCGCCTGCTTAAAGGGTGGAGACACCTTATTTTTGACTACCTTGACTCGGGTCTCGTTGCCAACCACCTCGTCACCCTCTTTAATCGAGCCAATGCGTCGGATATCTAAACGCACAGAAGCATAGAACTTGAGTGCGTTACCACCTGTTGTGGTTTCCGGACTACCAAACATAACGCCAATTTTCATTCGGATTTGGTTAATAAAGATCACAAGGCAGTTGGTTTGTTTGATGGCACCAGTAAGTTTACGCATGGCTTGACTCAGCAAGCGGGCTTGTAGCCCCACGTGACTGTCACCCATTTCACCTTCAATCTCGGCCTTTGGTGTTAAAGCAGCCACTGAATCGATAACCAGTACATCGACCGCGCCCGAGCGAACCAGCATTTCGGAAACCTCCAGCGCCTGTTCACCTGTGTCTGGCTGGGAAACAATGAGATCGTCCACCTGTACACCCAACTTCTCGGCATACTGCGGATCGAGGGCATGCTCGGCATCCACGAAAGCGGCCGTGCCACCAACCTTTTGCGCTTCGGCAATAACCTGCAGGGTCAATGTGGTCTTACCGGAGGACTCAGGACCATAAATTTCAACAATCCGCCCCTTGGGTAAACCTCCTATACCGAGCGCGATATCGAGGCCCAGAGAACCGGTGGAAATCGATGGAATCGCAACGCGCTCCTGATCGCCCATGCGCATAACAGTGCCTTTACCGAACTGTCGCTCTATTTGTGCCAATGCCGCATCAAGTGCCTTCTGCTTGTTAGGGTCCATGCCTGTATCCTCTGGTAGCGTGCTTTATGAAATAAGTCAAAGTACTGTACGTATATTCAGTGTTTTATGAATTGATTGCAAGTAAGTTTAACGACAACAATGACCACAAGCAGCGCCCAACCCAACCATATGTCGTCATGAGCTACACGTGGCTATGCGAGTGCAGCGGAAATTCACTGACTATCGAGAAATCCGGTTTCGCGGAAGTACTACTTAGCCGCTATACGCACTCGCTACTGTGCGCCGTCTGGAACCGAGCACTCGCTACCCTTGTCATTACGCTTGTGCACACGGTCGTCCTCGAGAGAATCTCCGCAACTCCGTGCCAGCCTTGCCACAAGGTTTCGCAGATTTACGCGATAATCCTCAGTGGTGATAGATTTTTTCTAACATTATCCCGCGCGGCATGCAGTTCGGTTACATTTACGACTCGATGACCTTAACTTACTGACGAGCGAGGACCCATGCACCCTACCCGTGATCTCACCGCTGCACTTACGCGCGAAGAGCAGCAAGCCATGAGCCCAGCAGAGGCCATCCAATATCTCAAAGACGGTAACGCGCGCTTTTTAGCCGGTGAGCCCGTTGAGCGCGATCTTTTGGCACAAGTCAAAAATACTGCCGGGGGGCAATACCCCATGGCCGCGATTTTGGGTTGTATCGATTCTCGGGTGCCCGTTGAAATCGTCTTCGATAAAGGCGTTGGTGACGTTTTCACCGTCAGAGTTGCTGGTAATTTCGTCAACACCGATATTTTGGGCAGCCTCGAATTTGCTACCGCCGTTGCCGGAAGTAAAGCCATTGTCGTTTTGGGTCATAGCCAATGTGGAGCCATCAAAGGTGCCTGTGACCACGTAGAACTTGGCAATCTTACAAGTACCTTGGCCAACATAGCGCCGGCCATGTACCGCGTTGATCACAAATGTTTTGATCCGCTGTCATCGGCCAACAGTGACTACGTTGAAGCGGTAACCGATGCCAATATTCGGCTCACCACACGAAACATCGTCACCCGGTCCAGCGTCATCAGAGATTTAGTAGCTGCCGGACAGTTGGTCGTTATCGGCGCGTTGCATGAAGTAGAAACGGGTAAAGTGATATTTTTGGACGATACCGAAATCAATCAATCCACACTCTAAAACCGTACCCCAAGCTGAACCCCTTCACCCAATCGCTGCCGTAAAAGAAGCTCACGCGCACCGAATGGAGTGATGGGGCAACCGCGTTCCCGTCCGTTGCCGGACACAGGCACGTCCTTCCCCAAAAACCATTGTCGCTCAGCACGTAACTAGGCGACCTTTGCACGCTAGACCGGTGTTTCGATTAGGAGTCAGCGCAGAGACTAAAACCGTAGTAAAATCGTCGGCGAGCCCCGGTCGTTGGTATCCCACCAAGTTGCTGAGACGGGTTTTGAGGCTCAACAGCCAATACATGACAGCCATAGCCAATCGAGATGCCGATGACCCAGTCGAGTGCGGCCAACGACGCACATACACCCATGATGCGACAGTACTTCGCGATAAAACGCGAGCATCCGGGTGAATTGCTTTTTTATCGCATGGGTGACTTTTACGAGTTGTTCTATGACGATGCAAAGATAGCCGCTCGCGTTCTCGACATAACGCTTACTGCGCGCGGTAAATCTGCCGGCGAGCCCATCCCCATGGCGGGCGTACCCTATCACGCAGCAGAAAACTACCTCGCTCGCCTCGTGCGTAATGGCCATGCAGTGGCAATTGCCGAACAAATGGGCGATCCAGCTACCAGCAAGGGCCCGGTCGAGCGCAAAGTTGTTCGCATTGTAACGCCCGGCACTCTGTCCGATGAATCACTGCTTGATGCCAGTGCCGATGCACTCTTGCTGGCTCTCACCCAGAAAAAGGACCAGTTCGGCCTGGCTTGGGTTGATGTCTCCAGTGGTCGATTCCTGGTGTCCGAAGTTAACGGAGAGGAGGCTCTGAATGCAGAGCTCGAGCGCTTAAACCCTGCTGAGGTGCTAATCTCTGAGGGATGTAGCTATCCGCTGCTGCACGGGCGATCAGGCGTGAGGCAGCTGCCGCCTTGGTACTTTGATATCGACGCGGCGCAGCGTGCACTCAACCAACAATTTCAAACTCAGGATTTGCGCGGCTTTGGGTGTGAGCATCTCCCCCTGGCCATAACCTGTGCGGGCTGTTTGCTCGAATACCTTAAAGACACTCAGCGCAGCGACCTGATGCACCTACAGGGCATTCGAGAAGAGAAGTTATCAGATAGTGTGCAACTTGATGCCCCAACACGGCGCAACCTCGAGATCGACCGCAACCTACTAGGCGGCGAGGAGCACACTTTATGCAGCGTGATCTCTTCAACGGTAACCGCTATGGGTACCCGCCATCTGCGCCGATGGTTACACCGTCCCCTTAATGACCAAGTGGAGCTCGAAGCGCGCCTCAACGCCGTTGCA